>Ga0209026_1000029_pt1 | contig 337109 bp, 320 predicted proteins | sample AraplaCL_Col_mCL_FD_184262 | JGI IMG/M metagenome (GOLD analysis project Ga0209026, IMG submission 184262) | Arabidopsis root microbial communities from the University of North Carolina, USA - plate scrape CL_Col_mCL (SPAdes) (version 2) | ecosystem: Host-associated > Plants > Roots >... | reverse complement strand
CCTGATTGCTTCAGCCGGAGCCGACCGAAGCAATCAGGCTTCCGGCGACCGCCGGACCGATCATGCGCGCCACATTGAATGAGGTGGAATTCAGCGCCACGGCATTCGACAGATCTTTCTCGCCGACCAGGTCCGAGACGAATGTCTGGCGCGCCGGCGAATCGAACGCGGTCGTGCAGCCGAGCAGGACGGCAAACACATAGACGTGCCACAACTGCACGAGCCCGGTGACGGTCAGCAGGCCGAGGCCGAGCGCCAGCAGGCCCATGGCGCCTTGTGTGGCCAAGAGCAGCTTGCGCCGGTCGAGATGATCGGCGGCAAAACCGGTCCACGGCAACAGGAGGATCTGCGGCGCGAATTGCAGCGCCATCACCACGCCCATCGCCGTCGCATTGGTGTGGGTCAGCTGCGTCAGCACCACCCAGTCCTGCGCGGTGCGCTGCATCCATGTTCCCACATTGGACACGATCGCGCCGCCAGCCCAGATCCGATAGTTGAAATTGGCCAGTGAGCGGAACGTGCCTTTTGCCGGAACGCTCATCCGTCGACCGGAAAATTGCCGCCGTTGAAGCGGCCGAACATGCGCGCCATCACCACTCCCATGAGCAGGGTGCCCAACCCCAGCGCGACGACATCGGCTATGGATCGCAGGTCGAAATCGCCGACATGGATCACCAGAAGATAGCCGATCACGAGGTTCAGAAATCCCCACAGCACATTCACCGTCGAGGAGGAGTGACCCTGCCCGCGCGGCTTGGCGAAGGGACTTTGAAAAGGCCGCCCCATCACGCCACTAACGAAATGCGGCACGGCATTCGTCAGCACGGCGCCTCCAAAAAAATAGGCTATGCAGTCGGCCCACGGCATCGTCAGGCACTCCCTTTGGCGAGAAGATCGAGGATGTCCCGCGTCGTGCCGCACTCGCCGAGCTTCGGAAAAATGCGTGCAATGCTGCTGGCGTGGGCATCTGGGTTCATGTCGGTCATGGCATCGACCGCGAACGTAACGTTGAACCCGAGATCGCGGGCATGGCGTGCCGTCGATTCGACACCCATGCTGGTGGAGACGCCGGCAATCACCACCTGGGTGACATCCTTGCCCCTCAGATAGGCTTCGAGATCGGTGTTGATGAAGGCGTCCACCGTATGCTTGGTCACCGTGTGGTCGCCGGGCTGCCGGTTCAGCTCGGAGACAAGCTCCGTCCAGCCGGCAGGGAAACTTGTCACGCGCGGCGGCTGCTCCGTCCGGCCCGCGGGCGCGCCGGCAACATTGACGAGCACCACCGGCAAGCCGCGACCGCGGAACGCATCGGCGAGCATGGCGGAATTCTTTACGACCTCGCCCGTCGGATGGACCGTGGGCAGAGCGAGGATGCCTTCCTGCAGATCGATGACGACAAGCGCCGTCTTCGGGTCAAGCGTGGTCACTGTCATTTGCGTTTCCCTTGGCGATGGAACGGTGTCCGGAATGGACGGTCAGGAGGCGGCCAGCCGCTTGAGCAATTCAATGACGCTCGCCAACTGCTCCTGCTCCTGGCGATCAAGGTTGGTCTGGATGGCGCGGAACAGCCAGTCCTGGCGGGCGGCCCGACCGGCGGCGATCATCTCGCGGCAAGCAGCCGTGAGCGACAACAGTGTCTGCCGGCCGTCGCTTGGATCCGGTGCGCCCTCCACCAGGCCGGCCACTTGGAGCGCCGACACGATCGCGCCCATGGACTGTGGGCGCATGTCTTGCGCGCGCGCGAGGGCCGTGACCGTCGCCGTGCCTTCCCGCTCCAGATGCAAGAGCACCGATTTCTGCGACGAGGTCAGGTCGCCGGCATCCGCCTGCTCGCGCAGACGACGGATCAGCCGGCCGGCCACAACCCGAAGCTCGGCCGCCAAAGCCAGCGCGCGCCCGGCTTCAACATCGTTTTGGGGAGACAGTCGATCTTTCATCGCTCTCCTATGGCAGATAGAAAGGTAAACTTCAAAGTTTAACTTCGTATCTCTCATCACAAGATCGCGAGCCGCCCTGCCGCCAGGCCACACGCTGCTTGGCGTTAGAGACCTTGGCGTCCTGAAAGACCGCTATACGCACTATACATCGCCACCGGCGGCCAATCGCTCGGGAAGGAAATCGACGAAGACGCGAACCTTCGGCGAAAGGTGGCGATTGGATGGCCACAGCATCCGGAACTGGCCGCGGCCGTCGATATGGTCGTCAAGCACGGTGCGCAGCCTGCCGTCGCGCAGGGCGTCGCGCACCAGAAAATCGGGCATGCAGCCGATGCCGAGACCGGCAATCGTGGCGCCCTTGAGCGCCTCCATATTGTTGCAGGTCAGCATCGAGAGGATCTGCGGTTCAGCGCTGCCCGAAACGAACGGCCAGTGCAGCAGCCTGCCGCTGTTGAGGAAGCGGAAATGCACGCCGAAATGCCGCGCGAGGTCCGCCGGCACGCTCGGCGTGCCGTGGCGATCGAGATAGGAAGGCGCCGCGCACAGCAGCATCCGGAAGGGCGCGACCGGCCGCGACACCAGGCGTGAATCGGGCAGCTCGCCGCTTCGGATCGCAACATCGATACCCTCTTCGATGACATCGACGATGCGATCGTTGAAATCGATGTCGAGCTCTATCTCCGGATAACGGGCCATGAACTCCGACAGCACCGGCAACAACAGATGATAGGTGACGATCGGCGCTGTGACACGAAGCCGCCCGCGCGGCGTCTCACGCGTGCGCGACAGCATCGCCTCGGCATCGTCGATGTCGTCGAGGATGCGTCGTACCCGCTCGTTGAACAGCCGCCCCTCCTCGGTGAGGCTGATGCGCCGCGTGCTGCGCTGCAAGAGCCGCACGCCCAGTTCCTGTTCGAGCCGGGCCACGCTCTTACCGACCGCGGAAGCGGAAATGCCAAGCGCCCGGCCGGCCGTGACAAAACTGCCGTGTTCGGCGGTGCGGGCGAAAGCTAGAAGGCCGTTGAGACGATCCATGGCATGAACCTATTCGAGCGTTTTTGTCCGGTATGAATGGAGATCTAATACCATTTTGCCGGAAGTATCGCCAACCTATCTTGCCGTTGCAATGACACACGCCCAACCAGCTGGCGCTGCCGCAGATAGGTAAATCCATGATTTCGACTGTTGAAAACGGCTCGACCGGGAGATGGCTCGTGCTGCTCTCTGTATACCTCGCAGCCATGACGATGCCTTTGACCTTCACCGGCCCGGCTGTCGCGCTGTCCAGGATCGCGGCCGATCTCGGCGGCAGTCCCATCGCACTCAATTGGGTGACGAATGCCTTCATGCTGACCTTCGGCGCCAGCCTGATGGCCGCCGGCGCGCTTGCCGACAGCCAGGGGCGCAAGCGGATCTTCCTCATTGGTCTCGCCATCTATGTCCTTGCCTCGCTGGGTTCGATGCTGGCGCCCGACATCGTCTGGTTCGACGCATTGAGAGCCGCGCAAGGCATCGGCGGCGCGGCCGCCTTTGCTGGCGGCGCATCGGCGATGGCCCAGGAGTTCGACGGGCCGTTGCGGTTGCGCGCCTTCAGCTTTCTCGGCACCAGCTTCGGCATTGGACTCGCCTTCGGTCCGATTGCCTCCGGCCTGCTCATCGACGCCTATGGCTGGCGGGCGATCTTTGCCCTGGTCGCCATCCTCGCCGTCGCCGCCGCTCTGCTCGGCCTGCGCTTCCTGCGCGAGACGCGCGATCCGGACGCGACAGGCGTCGACTGGGCTGGCGCCATCAGCTTCACGATCGCGCTGGCCCTGCTGACCTGCGGCGTGCTTCAGGCGCCGCAAAGCGGCTGGACCGATCCACTCATCATCGCGCTGCTTGCCGCTGCCGTCATCAGCTTTGCCGGCTTCGTCATCATCGAACGCAATGTCGCCCGGCCGATGCTGGACCTCAGCCTGTTTCGCTACCTCCGCTTCGTCGGCGTTCAGTTCCTGGCGGCGGCGCCCGCCTACGCCTTCGTCGTCCTGCTCGTGCTGTTGCCGATCCGCTTCATCGGCATCGAAGGCATGAGCGAGGTTAAAGCCGGGCAATTGATGATTTGTCTTTCCGGTCCGCTGCTGGTCCTGCCTTTGTTGGCCGGGCAGATGGCGCGCTGGATCGCTCCGGCGGCGATCTGCGGCATCGGCCTCTTGATCGCTGCCGCCGGTCTTATCTGGCTGAGCCAGGTTCCCGCGGCAGACGCCGCGCTGGTGGCGCCGCTGATCCTGATCGGCGTCGGCATCGCCTTGCCCTGGGGACTGATGGACGGGTTGGCGGTCAGCGTCGTGCCGAAGGAACGCGCCGGCATGGCGGTCGGCATCTTCAACACCACCCGCGTCGCCTGCGAAGGCGTTGCGGTGGCCGTCGTCACGGCAACGCTGTCGGGCATGACCGCGGCCCGCCTTGCCGCTCAAGGAGCCGCTTCTGCGGCGAATGTCGCGGCCGCGCAATTGCTGGTGACGGGCAATGTCGGCAAAGCGGAGCAAACACTGCCGGCGGTCGGCACGGCCGATCTCGTGCACGCCTACGAGACGGCGTTCGACGGGTTGCTGATCATCCTGGCGGCGATCACCCTCGTCGCCGCGACAGTCGTCTTTCTCAGCCTGCGCGGCGGTTCGACAGCACCGCAGGAAATCGCTCCCGTGCCGGCCTGCCAGGAAGGATAGCACCCGTCATCAGCTGACGTGGAAAGACGTCAGCTGATGACCAGGCTTGCGATCCGATCACCATCGAGCGTGAAGGCCATGTCGCCTTCGCCGTTGAAGCCGTTTCCCGTCACCGCGACACGGGCATGGTAGACGCCGTCGCTATGGGCGATGCGCACGATGCGTAGATTGGATTGCACGCCGATATTGTCCGACTGGTTCCAGCTGGATATCGCATCGCGGCCGCGAAAATCGCGGCCCCAGTCGCTCAAGAGCGCGTTGTCGGTGAATGTGTCGAGAAAGGACTCGGTATCGCCCGCATTGGTGGCCTCGACGAAGCGGCGGATCGGGTCGGGCGTGGTCATCGCGTCAGCAGCCCCAAAAGGTGTGTTGAGATTCAGGTCAGGCCGAGCCGAAAATGGCGGTTTCCGAGAACCGGAGCGGAGCGTACTTGAAGTAGGTGAGCACCGGAAGCGCAGGCAGCCGTCATTTGCGGGCCGACCTCGCCTGAACATCAGCACACATTAGTCCAGTCGCTTCATCAGGTCTTCGTCCAGCCACCGGCCGAAGAAATAGACAAGCTGCTTGTGCCACCACGGCCAGTCATGGCTGACGTCGCCGCCCCAATAGTCGACCCAGGCGGGAATGGATTTGTCGCGCAGCACCTGTTCCAGCTCGCGGGTCTCGACCAGCATGCGCTCTTCCCAGGCGCCCTGCCCGCAGCAGAAGATCAACCGCAGCGCCCGCAGCCGTGCCAGCAATTTCTGGTCGACGATTCCTGGCAGATAGTCGAGCGGCGAATTGTAAAAAATGCTGCCCTCCAGCGTCCGGCCGAAGAAGTCGCGGGTCGCGTAGACGCCGGAGAGCGAAATCACGCCGCAGGCCAGTTCGGGAAAGCGGAAGACGAAGTTCGACGAATGATAGCCGCCCATCGAGCAGCCGCTGAAGAGTGGCTTCAAGCTGCGGCCGCCATTGGACTTAGAGGCGATCGCCTGCAGTTCCGGCAGCGCTTCTTCGCGCACATAGCGGAAATAGGCCTCGTGCCGGGCGATGCGATGGGTGGGATCGGCATGCTTGTTGAAGAAGGATTCCGAATCGATGCCGTCGAGCGTGAACAGCTGGATGCGGCCGGTGTCGATGAATTCGGCGAGCGCCGCGACCCCGCCTGAATCCTCGAATTGGTAGAAGCGCCCCTGCGAGGTCGGGAACACGACAACGGGCCGTCCGGCATGGCCATAGCGCTTGTATTCCATATCGCGGCCGAGATTGCGCGCATGAGCCTTGTGATAGGAGATGTCCATCGGCTCAGGCCTTTTCCGCGTGGATGTAATCGACCGCCTGGCGCAGCGCCTTCGCATCCTTCGAACGCATCTGGTAGGCGTAGTTACCCATGGCGCGGCTGAAAACCTCTTCGATGGCCTGATGATGGACGATCTTATCGCCGTGCGCGGCTAGCACGTCCGCATGGCTGTGCAAATAGTCGATGTGGCGCTTGCGGCTGGCATAGGCGGTGAAATACTCGCCCTTGTAAGGACCGCCGGCGGCATCCTTGACCACCATGTCGGCCCAGGCCGCGTAGACATCGATATCGAACGTGTAGTTGATCGCATCGGTCATCCAGGCGCCGGGCGGGCGCATGTTGACCTCGAGCGCGATGATGCGATCGTCCTTGGTTTCGAACAGCTCGATGTGGAAGAAGCGTTCGCGCACGTCGAACGCCTTCAGGATCTTGCGCCCCGCTTCTTCCACCGCCGGGCTGATTTCCGGAAAGCAGGTGTAGCTCATGTGGCGATCGTTGTTCACCGCGTCCATGATGCTCTGATCGTAACGATGGCTGGCCGCCAGCACCACCTCGCCATCGCGATTGACCAGCCCATCGAAGGTCACCACTAGCCCCTCGATGAACTGCTCCATGACGAAGGTCACGTCCTCTGGCTTGTCCTTGAAGAACTGGTCGAGTTCCTTGGTGTTTGAGATCTTGAAGGTGTTGGAGGCGCCGGAGCCCGTATCCGGCTTCACCACCACCGGATAGCCGACGCGGCGGATGAAGGTCATGGCTCCAGCGCGGTCGGAGCATTTGCGCTGTGGAATGGTTTCGACGCCGCTCTTGCGGAAGAAGGCGCGCATACGGCTCTTGCGCTTCAAATTCTTCACGAAATCGAGCTTGGTGCCATAGATGTTGAAGTCGGTGCGGATGTTGGCCTCGAGTTCCAGCCAATGCTCGTTAAGCGATTCGAAGCGGTCGATACGCCCCCATTTGTGGATGAAATGCCCTATCGCCCGGAACACGGCATCGTAATCTTCCATGTCGGGGATGCGGTAATATTCGGACAGCGCCGCCTTCAGCTTGGCATTGAGGCTCTCATAGGGTGCGTCGCCGATGCCGAGCACGGTGGCGCCGGCCTTCTTCAGACGGTCGCAGAAATCGGTGCCATTGGCTGGAAAATGCGGCGAGAAGAACACGAAGTTCATGGATGACCCCCTCCCCGGCAGCTGCCGTCGATTGCCCAAGTCTGGCGCATTTGCAGCGTAGGGGGAAGAACATCCGCATTAGGGATAATGCTCGGTGAATTCCGGCTCGGCTTGCCTCGAGGCGGCCGCTCCTGTAAGAGAGCCGCCATGACCACGCGCGCCCGCTCCGTCGCTTCCGCTCGCACCGGCTTTGCCGGCGAGACCGCACGCGCGCTTGCTTCGACCTTGCTTCTTCTCGGCCTTATCGGCGATCGCCGGGTTCGCTGAAGGAGCGCCCGGCGGTCGAACCGCCGCGAAAGCGCATGCTCCTTGGCAGTCACATCAAGCGAACGAAACTTTGGTAAAGGCGCCACTCGCCACCAATCCGTCTGAAGGCGGATCCGAGGGCCGCCGGGAGAAACGACGATGAACGCACGAGAACAAATCCGCGCAGGCGATGCCGAAACCGGCAAGCGCGCGGCCGGCCACATGCCGGATGCAGCCCGCAAGTACCAGCCCTACCCGACCGTCGGCCTGACCGACCGCACCTGGCCGTCGAAAGTCATCGACAAGGCGCCGATCTGGTGCTCGGTCGATCTGCGCGACGGCAACCAGGCGCTGATCGACCCGATGGGCCACGAGCGCAAGGCCCGCATGTTCGGCCTGCTGCTCGACATGGGCTTCAAGGAGATCGAGATCGGTTTCCCCTCGGCCTCGCAGACCGACTTCGACTTTGCCCGCTGGTGCATTGAGCAAGGCAGCGTGCCTCGAGATGTGTCGCTGCAGGTGCTGGTGCAATGCCGGCCGGAGCTGATCACGCGCACCTTCGAAGCGCTCAACGGTGCGTATCGCCCGATCGTGCATTTCTACAACTCGACCAGCGAATTGCAGCGCCGCGTCGTCTTCGAAAAGGATGTCGCCGGCATCAAGCGCATCGCCACCGACGCCGCCAAGATGATCACCGACATGGCGGCCAAGGCAGGCGGCGGTTTCCGTTTCGAATATTCGCCAGAGAGCTTCACCGGCACCGAGCTCGAAGTCGCGCTGGAAATCTGCAACGCCGTCACCGAGATCGTGAAGCCGACGGCCGACAACAAGCTGATCCTCAACCTGCCGTCGACGGTCGAGATGTCGACGCCCAACGTCTATGCCGACCGCATCGAGTGGATGTGCCGCAACCTCGACAATCGCGAGAACGTCATCGTCTCGCTGCATCCGCACAACGATCGTGGCACCGGCATCGCCACCACAGAACTCGGCTTGATGGCCGGCGCCGACCGTGTCGAAGGCACCCTGTTCGGCAATGGCGAGCGCACCGGCAATGTCGACATTGTCACGCTGGCACTGAACATGTACACGCAAGGCGTCGATCCGGAACTGGATTGCTCCGACATCACCCGGATGAAGGACGTCTACGAATACTCCAACCAGTTGAAGATACCGGAGCGCCATCCTTATGTCGGCGAACTGGTCTACACCGCTTTTTCCGGCTCGCATCAGGATGCCATCAACAAGGGCATGAAGGCGCTGAAGAAGGCCAACACGCCGCTGTGGGAAGTGCCTTATCTGCCGATCGACCCAGCCGATGTCGGCCGCAGCTACGAGGCGATCATCCGCATCAACTCGCAGTCGGGCAAGGGCGGCATCGCCTATGTGCTGCAGGCCGACTACGGCTTAAATCTGCCGCGCAACCTGCAGATCGAATTCAGCCAGGCGATCCAGGCGATCACCGACGCCGAAGGCAAGGAAGTGCCGGCCAAGCGCATCCATGATCGCTTCCTCGAAACCTATGTCGACCAGCCGGGCGCCCGGCTGAAGTTCCTCGACCACCACACCTACCCCGACACCGAGGTGAAGGGCCGGCGCGTGGTCGAGGCGGTCATCCTCGACAACGGCAAGGAAGTGACCATCACCGGCTCCGGCACCGGCCCGATCGACGGCTTCGTCGATGCGCTCTCGCGCCACGTGGGTGTCGAGATGTCGGTGCTCGACTATTCGGAGCATTCGTTGCAGCGCGGCTCCAACGCCTCGGCAATATCCTATGTCGAGATGGAATATCCGGGTGGCAAGCTGTTCGGCGCCGGCATCAACACCAACATCGTCGCGGCCTCCCTGGAAGCGGTGACTTCGGCGGCCAACCGCATCATCGCGCGTAAGGCCGGTTAAGCGGATCCAACCACTCGAGCATCGAGCATGGCGCGCTTCGGCGCGCCATGCTGCAAATTTCAAACTGGAGACGCGCAAGCCTGCCATTCGTTAACCGGCGGGGGAATTTCCGGTGGCTTACGCGATCACATAACACAAGCATCCTTGTGCGCTGGCGCGGGCGCTATATGATCGCGTCCTAACCTGTGCCGAGTTCGAAAAGGATCGACACTTGGAGCCTGCCCCGCCTGCCGCCCCCGCAGTGCGCGAGACATTGGAGCGACTGCTTGCCAGCGAAACGTTCGGACGCTCCGAACGCGCACGCAGGCTTTTACGCTATCTGGTCGAGCGCGAGCAGGCTGGCGAAGCCGATAGACTGAAGGGCCTGTCCATCGCCATGGACGTCTTCGGCAAGGACGGCGACTTCGACGCTTCGACCGATGCCGTGGTCCGCGTCCAGGCCGGCCGACTGCGCGAGCTTCTGGAACAATACTTCGCCAATGAAGGCATCGCTGAACCGGTGCGCATCGCCATTCCACGCGGCGGCTATGTCCCTTCCTATGAGCCGAACGCCATCCGGCTGGGCGACGCCAGATCCGCCTCCGGCAAGATCGCGCAGCGCGGGGATGCGACCGCGGAAGCGACCCCAACCGAGTATCCCGGAACGCCGGCCGAACCCGCGCCGCTGATGGCACCGGCAACGGCCGCACCGTCGCTGACGCGGCAGCTGCGATTCTTCTGGGCCGCCATGGCCCTGGTGATCTTGATGCTCGGCGTGCTTATCGCGCGCCAGGGCGGTGCCTTTCTCAGCGGCAAGGACACGACCAGGCCGTTCGAAACGGCGGGCGTTCAAAGCGCCGCCGCTCAGCCAGTGTTCGATTCCCTGCCGTTGATCTACATCGCGCTGAAAGCCGACGGAGCGGAGGCGGCGCGCGTCGCCGCATCGCTACGCGCCGGACTTGCCGGTTTCGACACCATCGATTTCATCGGGCGCGACGCGGACGCGACGCGCGACCGGTCCGAAGATCCGATCAGTTTCGTATTCGTTGTTGTTCCGGGGCCCGCCGCCGGCGACGTCACGGTCGAACTGCAGAGCGTTGCAACCGGACGGGTTCTCTTGTTGCGCAATCTCGCTGCCGCCGAAACCACGCCTTCGACGATCGAAAACAGCATAGCCAGCCTGCTGACCTCGACTGTTCCTGCTTCCGGCGTGATCTATAGCTACATCGACCAGAGCGCCGTCCGCACCAGCCAGATAGGATGCCTGGTGCTTGACGACCGCTACTATCTCGACATGGGCGCGAAGACGCATGAGGCCGCCTATCGCTGCCTTGAGAAGCTGACCAACGACGGCACCAAATCATCGCTGGTCTATGCGGAACTGGCGTCGCTCCATCTGGAGGCCGTCACCAGCCACTATGCCTACCCGCCGGACGCGACGCTTGAAAAGGCCATGTCGCTTGCTCACCGCGCCATTCAGATGGGGCCGATGAGCCCGCATGCGCACCGCGCCTATGGCTATCTCAACAGCCGTCTCGGCAACACAGACGAGGCGATCCGCTGGATGCGCAAGGCCCACGAACTCAACCCTTACGATCTCGGCATGGCCGCCGCCTATGGCTATGGACTGATCTTCGCCGGTAGATATGGCGAAGGGACGCCGATCCTGAACCGCGCCGTCGAATCTTTCAGCGGACATCCGACCTGGTGGGACTATGGGCTGTTCGTCGGAGCCTTCATGCAAGGTGATTTGAAAAAAGCCGCGATTGCCAGCGAGTCGCTGCGCACGACGGCGTCCAAGTCTCACTACCTGGCCGCGCGCCTGATCGGCGCCAGGATTTCCGGCCGCGACCAGCTGGCAACCGAGCTGGCCAACGAACTCACCGTCCAATTTCCGAAATTCGCCGCCGATCCGCGCGCGACATTCGTCGACCGCAAATATCCCGCTGATCTCATCGAACGCCTGGTTCAGTCTTTGCGCGCGGCTGGTATAGGCAGCCCCAGCTAGCCATCACAAACAAATTACATCGCCTGAATCGGGGCCTAGGTCGCCGCTCTAGTCCAGCCCAAGGCCAGTATGCGCCGCAGTTTATTGGGCGACATCGCTGTCTATAGAGGTTTGCACGCGGCAATCGCGAAAATTTTACTGGCTATCGATCTGGCCGGGGAGCAATTCAGCCACAATTCGCCATTGCTGCCCCTCTTCTGTCATCACGCAATCTCTTGATGCCCCCACTTCCAAATGCCGCTGAATGCGGCGCCGGCCCGAAAACGATCGTACTCCTGCATGGCTTTGGTTCCTGCCGGGCCATGTGGTGCGAAGTGGCTGCATCGCTCGTGCCGAGCATGAAAGTGCTAGCCTACGACCTGCCGGGACATGGCCATTCGATGGAATGCGATGGCATGGGCGGCGCCAAGCCGGCGGCGCAGGCAATCCTTGCTGACCTCACTGCCCGCGGGCTGGACAGGGTTCACCTTGTCGGTCATTCCATGGGCGGCGCTGTTGCGACACTGATGGCGCTTGCCGATCCAGGCAGAATTGCCACGCTGACCCTGCTCGCGCCCGGCGGCTTCGGTTCCGAAATCAACGCGCCCCTGTTGCGCCGCTACGCGGCCGCGACCGGCAAGCGAGAGATACGCGCCTGCCTGGCCGCCATGTCGAGCCCGCAAAGCCGGCCGCCTGACCGTGTGGTGGACGCGCTCTACCAGATGCGCAAACGGCCGGGTCAACAGCAAATCCTTGTCGACATGGCGGCTGTGATGACCAAGGATGAACGCCAAGGGGTCATCCCCGAGGAACGGCTGGAGACCCTGGAGATGCCGGTGATGGTGGTCTGGGGCGCGGAGGACCCCCTCTTGCCCGTCAGCCAGGTCGAAAGCCTGCCGGCGCATTTCCATCTGCATCATGTGCTGGACGCCGGCCATATGCTGGTCGAAGAGGCGCCTGACCTGATCGCCGAGATCGTGCGCCGCAACTCGCGGCGTCGCGGCAGGCGGCAACGCCCTGTGCTCGGCGCGGCGGCAAGCTGACAGGCGTATCGGAGTGCATTTTGCCGGCGATTGTGTTAACTCGCTGTTAACCAACAGCGAGGCAGCCGCCATGAAAGACGCAGGCGACAAAATCAGCCAGATAGAGCCGTCGAGAAAGCTCGCCGATGCCGTCCGCGACGTCAAGAACGCCTTCGCCGACCGCGACGACGTGATCGTGGAGATGCGCGATGCGCACCGCATGCGCCTCGATCTCCTGGGCACGGAGCTCGCATCGGTTTTCGCCGACGTTCCCGCGGATATGGACAATTTCGACTTTGCAGTCTCGTCGGGCCTGCAGCCGCGACTATGGATCGACGCTGTAAGCCACGTTGCCATGGGGCGCGATCGCCGCACCTACCGGTTCCTCAAGGACACGCGCATCGGTCGCGTCGTGCTCGCCGAATCCAGCGACATGAAACCCGTCGCCGACGCGGTGACCCGCTACGTCGCCGAGCGTGTCGTCGAACGGCAACGGATGATGGAGGGCGGCATAGAGAGCGCCGTGCCTGGTGTGCACCGCCCCGCGGTTGCCGAGGCCGAAGCGCCTATCCAGGCCGAAACCCGCCGCAACGGCTGGACCACCTTCTTTGCAGGCCTCGGCCTGATCACTGCTGGCGCCCTGGTCGGCTTGGCGGTCTCACTGGCGCTGTTCTGGGATCGCCTCACACAGATCAAGATCAGCTTCTGACGCGTTCGCCGGAGCAATTCCAGGAAAAGTGTGAGTGGTTTTCCGTCGGGAATTGCGTCAAAGCAAAGAGACAAAGCGGTTCGCCGCTTCCGTGAAACTGTGAACCTTTTTGGTCGCTGCCGCATCGGCGCCAAGTTCCACCACTTGCAGATCGGACGGCGGCAATGCCGGTCCGGTCAGGCCACGCCGCGTCAGGCGGAGCCGCCAGCTGCCTTTCTCGCCATCGATCTCGAACAGGTTGTACTGCGCCGCGGGATGCTTCCCGCCGGGCGCCTGGCCGGCGGCGGCAACGCCGACCACCGGCACCTTGGCGCCGCGCGGGCCGATGCTGAACAGCGACGGCAGATGCGAGTGGCCGTGCAGCACAAGTTCGGCGCCATGCCGGCGGATGAGCTTGTGGAACCGGGCAATGCCGAACAGCCTCTTGTGCTGCGTGACCGCGCCGCGCACCGGCGGATGGTGGATCATGATGACGCGAAACAGCCCCTGTTTCGCTGTGGCGTCGAGTGTCTTGCCCAGCCGCTCGGCCTGCCCCTCCATGAAGAAGCCGTTGGCCATGAAGGGCGCCGTGGCGCGCGCCGTGGTGACGCCGATCAACGCCACGTTGCCGCGCACCCGCAGATAGGGAAAGGAATTGCGGTCGACCGGGCCGTTGGCGCCGTCGCCGCTCATCCATGGCGCCCATGCGCGGCAGACCTTGTCGAAGGCGCCCGGCACATAAGCGTCGTGATTGCCCGGCACCACCGACACGTCATGCGGCGATCCGAGCGTCTCCAGCCAGTGCTTGGCCATCTCGATTTCGCCGTCGAGCGCCAGGTTGACGAGGTCGCCGGTGACGGCGAGATGGTCCGGCGCGCTCGCTTTGATATCGGCGACGATCGTGTCGATGACGGCATCATGCATGTGGCGGCGACGATTGCGCTGCCAGTTGACGTAGCCCAGCACGCGCTTGGACGCGAGGTCGCGATAGGTTACATCGGGCAAAGGTCCCAGATGAGCGTCGGAAATATGCGCAAGCCTGAACATGATCCCTTCTTAAGCGACGCGGGCGGGGCTTTCCACTCACCGTTTGCTGTTCGCTTGGCGATGATCGGATGAGCGGCGCGGCCGATCCGGAAGAAGCACTCCGCCAGACCGGCTGGCCGGGCCTGCGGGCAAGGCTGTTTCATTTCTATTTCCTGTTGCGCCGGCCGATGACGCTCGGCGTGCGCGGCCTGATCTACGACCGTGCCGTCAATTCTGTCTTCCTCATCCGGCACACCTATGTTCCTGGATGGCAATTGCCGGGCGGCGGCGTCGAAGCCGGCGAGACGCTGGAGGAAGCGCTGGCGCGCGAGCTTGGCGAGGAAGGCAACATCGCGCTGACCGCGCCGCCGGTGTTGAAATCGATGCATTTCAACCGTCGCTCCAGCAACCGCGACCATGTCGGCCTCTACCTGATCGAAGCCTTCAGCCAGACGGCGCCGAAACTGCCCGACCATGAGATCGCCGAGGCCGGCTTTTTTCCGCTCGACCGTTTGCCGGAGGCCACGACGCCGGCGACGCTGCGGCGACTGGCCGAGATTTTTGAGGGCAAATCCACGTCAGCCTATTGGTAATCGGAAACAGCTATTTCTCTTGCGTTTGAATACCTATACTTTACTTTCGAAAAGGTAGGGGAAAATAAACGTCGATGAATGGGGCGGAAACGGTAAATCTTTGGCGATATGTGGGTATTTATATCACCACCACAATTGCGCTTTATCTCGCCTGGATCGCTTTTGTGTACATATTTCCGTCAATGGAAAAAAGCACATCAACTCCCGTGAATCTGGCCATAATTTTTGTCTCAACCTCTTGCGCTTATTTTTCTTTTGTAAGACAACACGGAAGGCTTTTCGAAGGCACGAGTACTGGAAAATAGTTACCTTTTCGACGGCTGCATCATTGCTGTTTTCAATCGTTTGCCTTTTGGTTTCGATAGAGGTCGGCATCGCGCCGCCGGCCTTGGAAAGTGTCTCCGCTGGCGCCTGGGTAATGGTGATGGCGATGCTTGCGCTTTTTGGCTTTTGCCTCAATGCAATCGGCTACAACAAACGGATCGGTAGAAGATTCCTGAAGGCCAACGGCGCCAGACGGGCTGAACTCGACGCAAGGCCCTTTCAGTAGAACGGTTTTCAAGCCGCCTTCCTGAACCTAGCGCGATCGTGCGCCGCGCCATAGTCAAGCTCCGGCCCCACCGGCACGATGCCCGTCGGATTGATCGATCTGTGGCTGCCGTAATAATGCGCCTTGATGTGTTTGAGGTTCACGGTGCCTGAGACGCCCGGCACCTTATAGAGATCGCGCAGATAGTTCGACAGGTTGGGATAGTCGGCGATGCGGCGCAGGTTGCATTTGAAGTGGCCGACATAGACGGGATCGAAACGCACCAGCGTCGTGAACAGCCGCCAGTCGGCCTCGGTGATGCGCTCGCCGGTCAGGTAGCGCCGCTTCGACAACCGCTCTTCCACCGCGTCGAGCGCCGAAAACAAGTCGCCGAACGCTTCCTCATAGGCCGCCTGCGTGGTGGCGAAGCCGGTGCGGTAGACGCCATTGTTGATGGCTGGAAAAACCAGCGCGTTGATCTTGTCGATTTCGGTGCGCAGCGCTGCCGGGTAGAAATCGAGGCTCGCGTCGCCCCATTCGTCGAAGGCGGCGTTGAGCATCCGGATGATCTCGGAGGACTCGTTGTTGACGATCGTCCTTTCCTGCTTGTCCCACAGCACTGGCACGGTCACCCGGCCCGAATAGGAGGGATCGGCCTTGGTATAGATCTGATGCAGGAAATCGAGGCCGTAGAGCGTATCGCCGGTGGCGCCGTCCTCGGCTTTGAAGGTCCAGCCGTTCTCGCCCATGAAATGATGGACCACAGAGATCGAAATGGTGGCCTCCAGCTTCTTCAGGGCACGAAAGATCAGTGTCCGATGCGCCCACGGGCAAGCCAGCGAAACATAGAGATGATAGCGGCCAGGCTCGGCCTTGAAGCCGCGCGCGCGGCCTTGGGCCGGCGCGCCGTCGCGAGTGACCCAGTCGCGCCACTGCGACTCCGTTCGCACAAACCGGCCGCCGCTGTCGGTATTGTGTGCGCGATCCTTCCATTTGCCTTCGACGAGCAGTCCCATGCCAAATCTCCTGTGTCTTGCGAATATCTAGGCGCAAGGCCGATTGGCGAAGTCCTCAGGTGCTGAACAGTTCGTCAAATGACGAACCAGTTCGTCAAACGACGTGCAGAAAGGCGAAAGCCGCCGATTGCAGCCGCACAAAATTGATGCTAGCGGAGGCGCCCATGTTCGATTTTGCCTCGATCCGGTTCGACCGACGACGAAAGGGCGCCCGCGCTTAAAGCGCTGATTGGCGAACGCTGCCGCTTTGCAGCAAACCTTCCTCGCATACCGGAACGCAAAGACCATGAGCCTTGCCGACGTGAAATACCTGCCGGAAACCCCGGCGCATGATGCCGAAATCGAAGCCATCAACGACGAGGCCTTCGGCCCTGGCCGTTTCGTGCTCGCCGCCTACAAGATTCGCGAATCGGGAGGACACGATCGGTCGATGTCCTTTGTCGCCGTCAAGAACGACGCGGTGATCGCTTCGGTGCGCATGACGCGCGTGGCGGCCGGCGCCGGGCGCGCCATGATGCTCGGCCCGCTCGCGGTGCGCCCCGACTTCAAGAATCTCGGCATCGGCAGAAAGCTGGTCGCGATTGCGCTGGACGCAGCGAAAAAGGCCGGCGCACCGGCTGTGATCCTGGTCGGCGACGAGCCTTATTACGGGCCGCTCGGCTTCAAACGCTTTCCGCGTGGACAGATCGCCATGCCCCGCCCCGTCGATCTCGACAGGCTGCTGCATCATGAAATCAAGCCCGGCGCCGTCGCCCGCTTCGTCGGCGAGGTCTGTCATGCCAACACCGCGAAAGTTGCGGAACTGGCCCCGGCTTTGGCGCGGCCGGCAGCCAGCGCGCAACCATCGATCGATCCGGGCATTGCGGTTGCGCCTCCCTTGCGGGCTTCGTAGCATCATCAAAAACCCTGGGAGGCTTGCATGAACCCGAACGGCCAGATCGCGATCGTCACCGGCGGCGGTTCGGGTCTCGGCGAGGCGACGGCGCGCGCGCTTGCCGGCAAGGGCGCCCGCGTCGCGATCCTCGATGTCGGCATCGAGCGCGCCGCGAAAGTTGCCTATGACATCGGCGGCATTGCCGTCCAATGCGATGTCAGCAACGGCGACAGCGGCACGGTTGCGGTCGAGCAAGTGGCTGAAAAGCTTGGCGAACCGCGCATCCTGGTGAATTGCGCCGGCATCGCCATCGGCGTGAAGACGATCGGCAAGGATGGGCCGCATCCGCTCGACCAATACCGCAGAGTGATCGAGATCAACCTGATCGGCACATTCAACATGATCCGTCTCGTCGCCGACCGCGCGGCCAAGCTCGATCCGTTGGCTGGCGGCGAGCGCGGCGTCATCGTCAACACCGCCTCGGTCGCGGCCTATGATGGCCAGATCGGCCAGGCTGCCTATTCGGCGTCCAAGGGCGGCGTCGTCGGCATGACGCTGCCGGTGGCGCGCGACCTCGCCCGCTCAGGCATTCGCGTCTGCACCATCGCGCCCGGCATCTTCAAGACGCCGATGATGGCCGGCATGCCGCAAGACGTGCAGGACTCGTTGGGCGCGGCCGTGCCTTTCCCGTCGCGCCTCGGCGAGCCATCCGAATATGCAGCGCTTGCCCTCCACATCGTCGAGAACCAGATGCTGAACGGCGAAACCATCCGCCTCGACGGCGCCATCCGCATGGCGCCGAAATAGCAGCATGGTCGTGCCGCCGACAGGCGCTGATGTTTCCGCGGAAAAGACCGGCCCGTTGGCCGGCTTGAAAGTGATCGAGATGGCCGGGCTCGGCCCGGTGCCGCTGGCAACGCTGATGCTGTCCGAGATGGGCGCCGAAGTGCTGCGCATCGAACGCGCCGATACCGGCCAGCCGCTGCTCGCCCTGCCGGAGGAATATGACCTCGACCGCCACGGCCGTTCGATCCTCAAGCTCGACCTGAAGCGTCCGGCCGGCACGGACCTTTTGCTGCGTCTTGCCGAAAGGGCGGACCTGCTTGTCGAAGGCTTCCGCCCCGGCGTCATGGAGCGGCTGGGCCTTGGGCCGGACATCGTCCTTCAGCGCAACCCGGCGCTGATCTATGGCCGCCTGACCGGCTTCGGCCAGGATGGCCCGCTTTCGGGCCGCACCGGCCATGACATTACCTATCTTGCCTATGCCGGCCTGCTGCATGCCATCGGCAGAGAAGATTCACCGCCGGTGCCGCCGCTCAATCTGGTCGCCGATCAAGGCGGCGGCGCCATGATGCTGATTGCCGGCGTGCTTGCTGCCCTGTTCCAGCGCTCGCGCACCGGCAAGGGCCAAGTGGTCGATGCTTCCATGATTGAAGGCGCCGCGATGCTCGCGGCGCCGATCCACGCTTACATGGCGGCAGGCCTGTGGAGCGACAGGCGCGGCGAAAACCTGCTCGACGGCGGCGCTCCCTTCTACGACACCTACGAAACCGCCGACCGCAAGCACATTGCCGTCGGTTGCCTCGAACCGCGTTTCTTTGCCGAGTTCGCCAGGCTGCTACCGCTCGACCAGAGATTCATCAGCACCCAATACGACAGGACGTCCTGGTCCGGGATGCGGAAGGCGATTGCCGAAAGGGTCCGCGAGAAAACCCGCGACGAATGGGCCGACCTCTTCGCTTCGACCGACGCCTGCGCCGCGCCCGTGCTTTCGCTGACCGAAGCCAAGGATCATCCGCACAACCGCGCCAGGCAAAGCTTTGTGACATCCGGCCGGTTCGAGCGTCCGGCGCCCGCACCACGATTCTCGCAAAATCCTCAAACGCTTGCCTCGGCGCCAATCGCCGCTGATCGCCAGCCCACAAGCATCCTGGCGCGTTTCGGCATGAGCGAAGCGGAAATCGAAGCCCTTGCCAGGTCGGGCGTCATCAGCCAATAACCGGATAATGAAGATCAACTTATCTCGGATGAGCCTGTGAGCGAGACAAAGAAGGACGTCATTCGCGAGACCGACGCCGAGGCTATCAGACTGGCAAAGACCCTGATCCGCTCGGCGCGCTTCGGCGCGCTCGCGGTAATCGAGCCCGGCACCGGTGCACCGCTGGCAAGCAGGGTGGGCATTGCCACCGACATCGACGGCACGCCGCTGATCCTGATCTCGATGTTGTCGGCGCATACCGGCGCGCTGCTCGCCGACCCGCGCTGCTCGCTGTTGCTGGGCGAACCCGGCAAGGGCGACGCGCTCGCCCATCCGCGCATCAGCCTGGCATGCCGGGCCAGGCGGTTGGAGCGGGATTCTCCCGAGCATGCCCGGGCCGAACGGCGCTATCTAAACCGCAATCCGAAGGCCAAGCTCTATGCAGGCCTCGGCGACTTTTCGTTCTTCCGGCTCGAGCCGGAACGCGCCAGCCTGAATGGCGGCTTTGGCAAGGCCTATCTTCTCGACCGCAATGATTTCATCACCGGCGGTCCGGTCGTCGAGGAACTCGCAGCCGGCGAACAGCCCGCGCTCGACCACATGAATGCCGACCATCGCGATGCCATCGCCATTTACGTCCGCCATTTCGGTCGCGCCGAAGGTGAGGGCTGGATCGTCACCGGTTTTGACGCGGACGGCATGGATCTCGCGGCTCTGGACGTCGTCTGCCGGGTCTTCTTCCCGCAACCTCTTGCCGCCGCGCGCGAGTTGCGCGCCATGCTGGTCGAGATGGCCAAGACAGCGCGCGCGGCCGAGCAATCGTGATAGTTGATCGCGCTGCGGCGAAGCAACGCTTGAGATTTAGACGAAATGATCTACCTTTATTGCGACGCTGATTCAGCAGCGCACATCGATATCTGAATATTTGTGGAATTCAGCCGCCATTGCCCCCATGGCGGCTGGCTGATCCAGGACCCATGGGGCATCTATGATCTCGAACAAACTAATCGCCCATGCCGAATCGGCAGCCGCGTTTCTGACGCTGATGGGCAATGAGAAGCGTCTGTTGATCGTGGCACATCTGATCGATGGCGAAATGTCGGTCGGCGCGATCGCCGAGAAGGTGCAGCTCAGCCAGTCCGCTTTGTCGCAGCATCTCGCCAAGCTCAGGGCGCTCGATCTCGTCGATACCCGCCGCGATCGCCAGATGATCTACTATTCCTGCAAATCCGAGGCGGTGCGTGAACTGCTGCGCATGCTGGAAGGCATTTTCGGCGACGGCGACCTCTCGCAGATGGCCTATCGGTTGCGTCGCGCCGGGGCTTGACCCGCGAGCCTTGTCGCTCATTACCTCGCTGACGCTTCTCAGAGCATGATCCCGAAAAGTGGGAACCGGTTTTCGGAAAAGATCATGCTCTGAGAAGAGTTAGATCAGGATGACGATTCAACGAAACGTCATTCTGATCCAAGCGAGGAACGCATGAACCTCATCTCCATAGACGATCCGCAGGATCCGCGCGTCGCCGCCTATCTCGACATCCGCGAGCGCGATCTGGTCGGCCGGCACGGCCGCTTTATCGCCGAAGGCAAGGTGGTGCTTGATCTGCTGCTGTCGACCGGACGCTTCGCCGCGGAGTCGGCCCTCATTCTCGAAAACCGGCTGGCTGGCCTGGAAGCTGTCCTGCGCAAGGCGCCATCGGATTTTCCGGTCTATGTCGCCGGCGCTGAGGTGATCGACCGCATCGCCGGCTTCCATATGCATCGCGGCATACTGGCGATCGGTATCCGGGACGAGCCTGCGCCCGCCGAGGCTCTGGCGGAAAGCTTGCCCGAGCGCGCGTTGGCGGTCATCCTCGTCGGCATCTCCAATCACGACAACATGGGCGCGATCTTCCGCAATGCCGTCGCCTTCGGCGCCGACGCCGTGCTGCTCGACCGGACCTGCTGCGATCCGCTCTACCGCAAGGCGATCCGCGTTTCGGTAGGGGCGGCGCTGAAGGTGCCCTTCGCGTCCTTCGACGACGCCGGATCCTTCACCGCGACGCTCGATCGGCTTGGCTTCAGCCAGTTCGCCCTTTCGCCACGCGGAACGGCCGACATCCGCGACGCGCAACGTTCAGCGCGGCTGGCACTCTATCTCGGCACCGAAGGCGAAGGCCTGCCGCAGGACCTGCTTGCCCGGCTGCAGACGGTGCGGATCGGCATGGCGCAAGGTTTCGACAGCTTGAACGTGGCCGCGGCTTCGGCCATAGCGCTGCATCATTTTTCGAACCGGTAGCGGCCGGCAAGGCGACCTGACGCCTGCCTGTAACCTTGCTTGTCAGTTGGCTGGCTCGGCCTTCTGCAGCGCCCTCACCCGGTCGGCAAGGCTGACGCCGCGCCCGCTGGCACCTTGCTGGCCATCCGCGGCCAGCGCCTTGGCAATCGGCGAATCCGGACCATCGAGCTTCATTGTCAGGTTGACGACCTCGGCCGCCAGTTCATTCATCTGCTCACGCAACACCGCGCCGGCAAGGCGCGCATCGGCTGCCTGTTCGGGCTTGACCGGTTCGGAGGCCGCAAGGTCGGTCTTGAGCCGTTTGTTTTCGCGCGCCAGGACCGTCAGCCTGGCTTCCAGCCGCTCCCGGTCGCCCTCGAGCTTGGCGATCGCCTTGTCCAGGTCGTCGCCCTTGGCATCGGCGTCAGCGCCCAGCCGCGCGACGCCATTTGCCACCACGGCCTCCTTCGAACGCTCGCGCGCACGGGCAAGTTCCTTCTCGCGCCGGTCGAGCTTTTCCTCACGATCGGCAAGCGTGGCCAGCAACCGCTCGACCTTCTTGTCGAGATCGGCGGACCTCTTCTTCTCCGCCTTCAACGCTTCGCGCGCGGCCTTGCTTTCCGAAACTATGTCCTGGTTGCGCCTGTCGGCTTCCTTGCGTTGGCTGCGCAGGACCGCAATGTCGTTGGCGAGCTTTTCCAGTTCGGATTCGCGCGCCACCAGCTCGATCTGGCGGTTCGAGGACGAGAAGCTGGCATCGTCATACATCTGCTCGAGCTTTTGCAGCTCCAGCGCTCGCTTCTCCAACGCCCGCTCCGTCTGCGCCAGCCTGTCCGACAGGCGTTGCAGATCCTCCTCGCGCTGCCTGAGCTCCGCGGTCTTGGCCTGCAGGTCGGAAAGCGCCTGGTTCTTGTCCTTCTTTTCGACCGCCAGCCCCTTCAGGGCCTCACGCCCTCGACCGATCTCGACCAGTTGCTCGGCCGTCTTTTCCTGCAGGCTCTTGATGGTCATCTCGAGCTTTCGGGTCGTCATCGCATATTCGGCCCGAACCCGGTCCTTATCCGCCTGGATTTCGGCTGGGGTCAGCGGCAGCGAAGCCTCGAGACGCCTGCGTGTGAGAACGACGGCCCGCCGCCAGACCGCTGGTGCGATCAGCGACACCAGGAAAACGGCGCAAAGGAAGCCGAGTGCGAAGAACAGAACCGACTGAACCAAGGCGTGCTATCCACTATACGGGAGCGGCAATCGCTGCATTGTGCCAGCTTGGCATGGCGGAAATTCAACGCCGCGGCAAGAGCATGCCGCGGCGCGATCAGCATTATCCGAGCGATTGTGCGGACTGGAAACCAGGGTCAGAACGGATTCCAGGTCGGCCGCTCGGTAAGCTTGAGATAGCCGAGATTGACGCCGAGCCGGGCGCCGACGCCGGTGCGGATCGGAACGAGGAGCACCCTGTTGGCCTGCAACACGTTGAAGCCGACGCCGGCTATGACATAGGCCGAACCGGCAACGCCGCCGAAACGGTTGTAGAGGCTGCTGATGTCGTCGAGGTTGTAGACCAGCATCATGACGCGCGATCCCTCGCCGCCGAAATCCCAGCCCAGCGAAGGCCCTTGCCAGAACACCTTATGGTCGCCGGCGTTCTTGGTATAGAGCGTGCCCTCGCCATAGGTCAGGCCGCCGATCAGCGCGCCGGAACCTTCCTCGCCGAGTAGATAGCCATTCGGCAGGCCATAGGAGGCAAAGATCTTCTCGACGACCGTGGCCAGTCCGCCGGACGTCTCGCCGAAGAATTTATGACCGGAATCAACGATTTCCTGAGCGGTGTACTGTTGGGCTTGCGACGCCGATGTCGAAAGCACGACAGCCCCCAGAAGCGCGATCGTCATGGTGAGGACTCGGACGAGTGTCCGGTCGTAGTATCGGGAAAACATGCTTCCAATCTCCGTCAGGGAGCACTTTCGCCGACGCCTCCGCACCCCTACGGCTCTTGGCGGCCAGTTCAGGGTGGCTATCACGGGCAAACTATGCCGCAATCCTTTTTCAACCATTAAGCTCTCACACGAAGATGGCGGTTCGAAGGCCGCACTTTGCCGGTGAAATGCGCCTTTCCCCTGCGAATGCAGCATTTTCGCAGCCGGCAATTCTGGATTTGTTGATGCGCGCACGGCCGCTGTGTATTCAGAAGGCCTTGGAAAAGAGCGTGATTCGTGTGGGGCAGGCGCGAATCGATTGCTCGGCCATGAAACATGTGACCTCAGCAGGGATTTCGCCGATGGCCGAGCTATTCACCATTTCCGCCCCCGATCTCGCAGCGCTGCTGTGCAGCCGCGTCTGCCACGACATCATTTCGCCGGTCGGCGCTATCAACAACGGCCTTGAGCTGCTTGACGAAGGCGGCGCGGACGAAGACGCAATGAAGCTCATCCGCCAGAGCGCCAAAAATGCCTCGGCGCGGCTGCAATTTGCCCGTATCGCCTTCGGCGCCGCAGGTTCGGCCGGCATGATGATCGACACTGGCGATGCCGAGGCCGTGGCCATCGCCTTCCTGAAGAATGAAAAGCCGGAACTGGTGTGGAACGGCTCGCGCGCCCTGCTGCCCAAGAACAAGGTCAAGCTGCTGCTCAACCTGATCCTCGTTGCCAATGCCGCCATCCCGCGCGGCGGCAAGCTGGTGGTGACGCTGGAAAATCTCGAGACCGAGCCGCGTTTCGCGCTGTCGGCCGCCGGCCCGATGCTGCGCGTGCCGCCGAAATTCCTCGAATTGCATTCCGGCCACAAGCCGGAGGAGCCGATCGACGCCCATTCGGTGCAGCCCTATTACACGCTGCTCCTGGCGCGCGAGGCCAATATGACGATCTCGATTCACGCCACCGCCGAAGAGATCGTGCTGTCGGCCGCCTAAGCCTACGACCAAGAAAAAACAAAGTATTCTTTTGCTTTGATACCGACAGCTGCCGTATCGGCGCAGCTATCGCGACGGTCGTCGTCATGTTGACGACGCGGCCGTAAAGGTGCGTGCAGCGGTTCTTTGGAAAAATTTTACCTAACGGCTTTTCGGCTTCTTTACCAGATTGGCCTAGGGTGTTGTCAGGCTGCCGGAGATTGCCGGTTCGGCAGATGGCAAAGAGGGCCCGGACATGAAGCGCTGCCTGTTCGTCGATGATTCGAGCGTCATCAGGAAGGTCGCAAAACGCATTCTCGGCGGCTCGGATATGATGGTCGCCGAGGCGGCCAGCGGAGTTGAGGCTGCCGATATCTGCGAAACCGACATGCCTGACGTCATCGTTATCGATGGCGGCCTGGCGGATATCCAGGCGGTCGACCTCATTCGCCGCATCCGCGCCATCGAAGCGCCGGTCAAACCGCAGATCCTGGTGTCGCTGATCGAAGTCGATGTCGCCGCCATCATGCGCGCCAAGCGCGCCGGTGCTCAGGGCTACCTGCTCAAGCCATTCAACCGCGCCCAATTGCTCGAAAGCTTCCGCTTCCTGAAGCTCGCCGCCTGATTCGCTGCGGTGATTCGGCTGTCAGGCGAATCACTGAACCGCTTCAACCATCCGGCTTGATGTTAAATTCTGCATGTTAATTCTGCCGAAACTGCTGCCGCGGGATACAAAAAACCCGGCTAACGCCGGGTTTTTCATTGGAAGAGTGTTGGGATCGCTCAGGCGCTGACGCGGATGTCTTCCGGCTCGCGCAGCACATAGCCGCGGCCCCAGACGGTTTCGATATAGTTCTGCCCGCCCGATGCGGCGTCAAGCTTCTTGCGCAACTTGCAGATGAAGACGTCGATGATCTTCAGTTCCGGCTCATCCATGCCGCCGTAGAGGTGGTTGAGGAACATTTCCTTGGTGAGCGTCGTGCCCTTGCGCAACGAGAGCAGCTCCAGCATCTGGTATTCCTTGCCGGTCAGGTGCACGCGCTGGCCGCCGACCTCGACCGTCTTGGCGTCGAGATTGACCACAAGGTCGCCCGTGGTGATGACCGACTGGGCGTGGCCCTTGGAACGGCGCACGATGGCGTGGATGCGCGCCACCAGCTCGTCCTTGTGGAACGGCTTGGTCATATAGTCGTCGGCGCCGAAGCCGAGGCCGCGCACCTTGTCCTCGATACCGGCCATGCCGGACAGGATCAGGATCGGCGTCTTGACCTTGGAGAGCCGCAGCGTGCGCAGCACTTCGTAGCCCGACATGTCCGGGAGATTAAGATCCAGAAGGATGATGTCGTAATCGTAGAGCTTGCCGAGATCGACACCTTCTTCGCCGAGATCGGTGGTGTAGACGTTGAAGCTTTCCGATTTCAGCATCAATTCGATGCTTTGTGCGGTTGCACTGTCATCTTCAATCAGCAGAACACGCATTTCATTCCCCTTTTCTGCTGCCGGACCATGTCACGACCCGTCCGGGACCGGAGCAGTGATTGCCTGAACAGAAGGTGCCACCGACTGGTTAACAAATCCTAATTTCGTGTCGCACACGGTATCAGAATTTTTAACCGCTTTCTACACCCACTTGAATCTAATAATGAATCAGAGACCCAAACCGCTAATGCACCACGTTAATAAGCCAGCCTAAGTGACTCCAGGGACTCGCAGGCCGGCTTTCCTGCCGCAGCCGGAATTTTTACCCGGCCTTAAGTCCTCGCCCGTATGATTAACAATGCCCGTAAACGAATGGTTACCGTCGGCAAAAATCTTTAGGGTTTTGTTTCCCATAGCCCTTGGAAAGCCGGTGGAAACGGGCGGCGCTTGGGTCGTGCCGGGCGGTTTGGACGATATGCAGGTGTGCGTTTGCGGAGTACCGAGTCATGAAGTCACGTGAAAACCTCGTTCGGCTGAAGCAGTTTCAGGTGAATGAGAAGCGGCGTCAGCTGCTGCAGCTCGACATGATGATCGCCGAGTTCGACCGCATGGCCGTCGAGCTGGAGGCACAGATCGTCGCCGAAGAGAAAAAAGCCGGCATCACCGACATCAACCATTTCGCCTATCCGACTTTCGCCAAGGCGGCCCGCCTGCGCCGCGATAATCTCAGGAATTCACAGAGCGACCTCGCCCAGCAGCGAAGCACCGCCGAATCATTACTCGGCGAAGCTGAAGCGGAGCTGTCCAAGGCGGAAATGCTGGAATCGCGCGACACCAAGATCCGCGAGCCGGACCTCGGCAGCCGCAGCGTCATGATCGGCTGAGCGTCTGGATCGTCCTTCGCCGGCAAACCGCCGGCGTCGTCGCCTTCAAACGACTCGCCGTAGCCGATGTACCCGCTCACTCAGGCCGGGATGGCCATCTCGTCCTGCTCGCCAGCCGATGCCCGTGCTCGGGCATCCTTGATGTCGGGCGCATGCTCCTCCGCCCAGGACCTGATCTGGCTGAGCAGCCCCGCCAGGTTCTGACCGAGTTCCGTCAACTCATACTCGACCCTCGGCGGTATGACCGGATACACCTCGCGCCGGACCAGACCGTCACGCTCCAGCACACGCAGGGTCTGCGTCAGCATCTTTGGCGTGATGCCTTCCAGCTTGCGGGCTAGCTCGCCATTGCGCTGCCGGCCTTTGCGCAAGGCACAGACCAGAAGATACACCCACTTGCTGGCCAGCATCTCCAGCACGGTGTGCGAAGGGCATGTCCGGCGAAACGCGTCATAGCCAAAGGGCGATTCAAAATCACTATCCATGAGGTGCGTATATATCGAAAAGGTACATACTAGACAAGAGATAATTACTATCCAAATGATAGCGGCATTGAACAAGCAGGAGATATCCGATGCGTGCCGTTACCCAGAATTCCGTCGGCGAACCCGACGTCCTTTTCGTCGCCGAACAACCCCACCCCTCGCCCAAGGCAGGCGAAGTGCTTGTCCACGTCAAGGCGTCAGGCATCAACCCGGTCGATGGCGCGGTCCGGGCCGGCTATTATCCGTTGCTCGGCGAGCCGCCTTTCATCCTCGGCTGGGATATTTCCGGGACAGTCGAGGCGCTTGGCGCCGGAGTGACCGCATTCAAGGTCGGCGATGCGGTGTTCGGCATGCCGCGCTTCCCCAAGCAGGCCGCCGCCTATGCCGAGTTCGTCACCGCGCCGGCCGATGAGATCGCCGCAAAACCCGTCGCCATCGACCACGCCCATGCGGCGGCCCTGCCGCTGGCCGGCCTGACCGCATGGCAGGGCCTTGTCCGTCATGCCGGCGTGCAATCGGGACAGCGCGTGCTGATCCATGCCGGCGCCGGCGGCGTCGGCCATCTGGCGGTGCAGATCGCCAAGGCGCGCGGCGCCTGGGTGGCCTCGACCGCCAGCTCCGACAAGTTGGACTACGTCCGCTCGCTCGGCGCCGATGAGGTCATCGACTACACGAAGGACGATTTCACCGGCAGGCTTGGCGATCTCGATCTGGTGCTGGAAACAGTCGGCGGTGACCACGCCGAGGAATCGCTGAAAGTGCTGCGCGACAGCGGCGTGCTGGTGTCGCTGCTCGATGTCAGTGACGCCGCGAAGGCCAAGGCCAAGGAACGCAACATCCGTGTCGAGCGCATGTCGGTGGTGCCGGACCGCGAGGGTCTTGTCGGGCTGGCAAGTCTGGTCGATGCAAAAAAACTTCTTGTCCATGTGGCCAAGACTTTTCCGCTTGCGCAGGCGGGCGCCGCGCATGCCTTTCTCGCCACCCGGCCGATCGGCAAGGTGGTTTTGACGGTCTGATCGACTAGGCTTGTTCCATAGCAAAAGGGCGCGGATACCGCGCCCTTTTCGTTTGGCAACCGAAACCTAGTGCCGGTATTGCTGGATCCGCGTCGTTCGCAGTCCGGCCAGGCCGTACTCATCGATCGATGCCTGCCAGGAGAGAAATTCCTCGGTGGTAAGCTTGTAGCGCTGGCAGGCTTCTTCAAGGCTGAGCAGGCCGCCGCGTACCGCCGCGACCACCTCCGCCTTGCGCCGGATAACCCAACGCCGCGTGTTCGTCGGCGGCAGATCGGCGATTGTCAGAGGGCTGCCGTCGGGCCCGATAACATACTTAACTCTAGGTCTAACCAGATCGGTCATCGTACTCTCTACAAAAAACTCAAAGACCCAATCCCCGCCACAGTACCGCCACAGCTTTAAAAATTGCCTAAGCGAACCCTAATCACTAGGTAAGGATCGTGAACGCCCGGTTAGGCTTTCGTTTAGAATTTGAAACAACCGCGTCCCGGCCCTTATTTTGCCGATAAAATCGCTGGTGGACGTAAGCTGGCGCATGCGTGGCCCTTGACCTATATTCCGGCCATTGGCATTGAGCGCCGCACAGTGAAAGCACCATGAACAGCCTCGATCTCCCCGGACGTCCCGAAAACACCCGCGTCGTCGTCGCCATGTCGGGCGGCGTCGATTCGTCGGTCGTGGCCGGCATCCTGAAGCGCGAAGGCTATGATGTCGTCGGCGTCACGCTGCAGCTCTACGACCACGGCGCGGCCACCCATCGCGCCGGTTCGTGCTGCGCCGGGCAGGACATCGACGACGCCCGCCGCGTCTCCGAGACGCTTGGCATCCCGCATTACGTGCTCGATTATGAGGAGCGCTTCCGCAAGGCGGTGATCGATCCTTTCGCCGAAAGCTATGTCGCCGGCGAGACGCCGATCCCTTGCGTGTCCTGCAACCAGACGGTGAAGTTCGCCGACCTGCTTGCCACCGCCCAGGATTTGGGCGCCGACGCTTTGGCCACCGGCCACTATATCCGCTCTGGCGCCAGTGGCGCGCATCGCGCGCTCTACCGTCCGGTCGATGCCGACCGCGACCAGAGCTATTTCCTGTTCGCCACCACCCAGGCGCAGATCGACTATCTGCGCTTCCCGCTCGGCGGCCTGTCGAAGCCGCAGGTTCGCGCCATCGCCGAGGAAATGGGCCTGACGGTCGCCGCCAAGCAGGACAGCCAGGACATCTGCTTCGTGCCGCAGGGCAAATATTCCGACATCATCGCAAAGCTTAAGCCGGCCGCCGCCAATCCGGGCGACATCGTCCACATCGATGGCCGCGTGCTGGGTCGCCACGAGGGCATCCTGCGCTACACGATCGGCCAGCGCCGCGGCATTGGCATCGCCTCGGGCGAGCCGCTCTATGTCGTCCATCTCGACGCCGATCGCGCGCGCGTCATCGTCGGCCCGCGCGAGGCGCTGGAGACTCACAAGATCTACCTGCGCAACATGAACTGGCTGGGCGACGCGCCGTTGTCGGACATCCCTACCGGTGGGATTGAACTCTTCGCCAAGGTGCGTTCGACCAGGCCGCCGCGTCCGGCCGTGCTGCACCACCGCAACGGCGTGACGTCGGTCGAGCTGGCCGACGGCGAGTCGGGCATCGCACCGGGACAGGCCTGCGTGCTCTATTCGGATGACGGCAACGAGGCGCGCGTCTTCGGCGGCGGCTTCATCGAGCGCTCCGAGCGCGGCGCCGAGGCCGAGGCCATGCTCTTGAGGCTTGCCGCGCGGCCGGCGCAAATCCCGGCCGAGTAAGCTCGCGATTTTTCAGCGGACTCAATCTTTAGAGCAATTCCAGGAAAAGTGTGTAGCGGTTTTCCGTTCGGAGTTGTGTGAAAACAAAGACTTAGAGCGGTTCGGCGATTCCGTGAAACGCTGAACTGCTCTACTTGGACTGATTTCCGGCTGGATGACCCGCTTCAGGCCGGAGAACCGCTATGCGCGACCGTGCCGGCGGTCAGGATGCGCAGCACCCGGATTGCCTCTTCGCCATCGGTGCGCGGCTCGGCGCGGGTTTCGATGCATTGCATGAAATGGGCAAGCTCGCGCGTCAGCGGCATGCCTTCGCCGACAGCCACATAGGAAGGTTCATTGGCGGTGAAGGCCCACTGGCCGCTGTCTTGCCAGACCGCATGACGATAGACGGCAAGCTTGCGCTCCCAGGGCTCGACATCGTCGAACACGGCCATCGCCTTGGTGCCGACGACGGTCAGCCGCCGCTCGCGATAGGGATTGAGCCGCGAGGCGAAGAGGTGGCTGCGCAGGCCGTTGGGGAAGCGCATATGCAGATGCGCGAAGTCGCTGAGATTGTCGAGCAGTGCCGCCCCCTCGCCCCTGACTTCGATCGGCTCGGTGCCGGTAATGGCGAGGATCATCGACAGATCGTGCGGCGCCAAGTCCCACAGCGCGTCGTTTTCGGTGTGGAACTTGCCGAGGCCGAGGCGGTGCGAGTGGATGTAGCGAACCTCGCCGAGCTCGCCATTGTCGATCAGCGCTTTCAGCATCTCGAACGCCGGATGGAAGCGCAGCACATGGCCGACCATGAAGACGCGGCCATTGTCCTTTGCCGCCTTCACGGCGCGTTCGGCGTCGGCAACCGTCAGCGCGATCGGCTTTTCCACCAGCACGTCCTTGCCGCTTTTCACGGCACGAACCGCGGTGTCCGCGTGGTATTGCGGCGGCAGCGCCATGACGATGGCATCGATGTCGGCGCGATCGAAAAGCTTGTCCGGCTCGATCGCCAGGCAATCCTGTTCGCTGGCGAAACCTTCCGCGCGCGCCCGATTGACGTCGGAAACGGCAGCGAGCGCGCCAAGCGCCTTGAGGGTGCGGATATGGTTGCTGCCCCAGTATCCGCAACCGAGGACGGCGATGCGCGGCTTCATTCGCTCAAAACTCTAGAAATTCATGGGCGAGACATAGCGACGTGCTCGACCGAACTCAACCCCGCCAGCGTCCTCTCGATCATCTGGTCGGCAAAGCTTTTTCTGGGACGAGATTATGCTGCATGCCGGTCGCTTCCAAGCTTGACAGCTTTGCCCTGCCACCCTTATATCCGCGCGACCTCGGCGAGCGCCTTGAAATGCCCCCTGTTACGGGCGGGTTTCAAGCCATTTGCCACCCTGGCGGGGTAGCTCAGTTGGTTAGAGCACGGGAATCATAATCCTGGGGTCGGGGGTTCAAGTCCCTCTCCCGCTACCACCATTCCACCCACTCCTCTGACGCCGTGAGGGAATGCCTCCTCGCCGGCAGGAGCATGACTGGCTGACACAGCGACCCGGCTGATGCGCTGACAAGCAGCTTCAGCGATCGAAGAAGCCCCTGTCCTCTTCGCTCAAATATTTCCTGGCCGCTTCAGCGTCGATATCGAGACCCAGTCCCGGCGCTTCAAGCAGGTCCACCATGCTGTCCGTCACGATCTGTGGCGGCAAGCCGATCACCAGGTCATTCCACCAGGGATCGGAGGCGCTTGGATATTCGAAGGCGACGTAGTTGGCGGGCAAGGTGGCGCAGACGTTGATCAGCGCGCCGAGCCCGAGCAGGCCGTTCGCGGTACCGTGCGGGGCCATCAGGATCGAGTGCATGTAGGCGTGCTCGGCAACCCATTTGAGCTCGGCGATGCCGCCGATATCGGCCGGGTCCGGACCGATGACGCGCACCGCCTGTGTCTCGATGAGCTCCTTGAAATTGTGCCGCAGATAGATCTGCTCGCCGGTGTGTATCGGCGTCGAGGTGGAAGTGGTCAGCTCCCTATAGGCCTGCGGATTGACCCACGGCACATAGTCACCGGTCAGCATGTCCTCGAGCCACATCAAATTGTACTTCTCGACCGCGCGCGCGAACTTGATCGCATCGGGCAGCATCCAGCCAGGGCCGCAGTCGAGCGCCAGGCTGACCTTGTCTCCCAGCACCTCCTTCATCGCGATCACGCAGTCGAGCATGTGATTGAAACCGCGCTCGCTGATCACGCCCTGATCCATGGCGCCGTGATAGCCGGCCTTCTTCTGCGTCACGCCATAGTGGAAGCCCTCGATAGAGTCCTTCATGTTGGAGTGAAACGAGATGCCTTGCTTGACCATGAAGAAGTTCTGCGGCTGCTCCATCATCCATTTGACGTCGGCGGCATAATCCTCCGGCCGGTCGCCCGTACGCTTCCGGCGGATCGAGCCGTTGTAGACGCGCACCTTGTCGCGCACCTTGCCGCCGAGCAGTTTGTAAACCGGCACGCCCGCGGCCTTGCCGGCGATGTCCCACAACGCATGCTCGATGGCGCTCACCGCGGCGCCATAGGGTTTGAACGAGCCGCGCTGGCGGATTTTCAGCATCACCCGCTCGACGTCGGTCGGATCCTCGCCGATCAGCGCCTCGCGGAAATGCAGCACAAAGGGCTTGAGATAGCTTTTCGTATACTCGACTTCGCCAAGGCCATAGAGGCCCTCGTCGGTGACGATGCGGACGATCGGGTGCTTGCCGATAACAGCACAGCGCAGGTCGGTGATCTTCATGGCGCAGTCCTATTTCACAGACGAGAAAGCCGTCGGCGTGAGCAGCTGGCTGCTGATATTGGCAACGATCTGGCCGTCGCGCTCAGACTCGTCCCGAGCCCTGTGCCATACCGGATCGGTGACGAAAGCCGTCCATTTCGCCTCACGCTCGGCCAGCGATTCCCAGGCGAGGAAATAGGTGAGGCGATTGTTGTTTTCCCCGATCGCCGTGGTGAAAAACCCGGCTTGACGTATGCCATGCCTCTCCCAGATGGCCAGCGTTTGCTCGGAAAAGCGCTTGAGCAAAGCCGGCAGCCTGCCCGGCAGGCAGTCATAGATACGCAGTTCGTAGATCATGGTTTCGTCCGTTTCTTTCTTCGCCTCTCCCCTGGGAGAGGTCGACACGCATGGTTGGTCGTTGGCCGTGTGAGCCTTGGGGGAACGAGAGGGAGCTGAGCTAACTCCAGGTCCGGTCCCAGCTGTATTCATTGTCCCAATGCTCGGTGGATTGCCATATCCCCGTGACACCCGGTTGCAGGTGCAGCGAGATTACCTCGTCGAAGACATCGTCGATCCCCAGGCCCGGCTTGTCCGGCACGGTGATGAAGCCGTCTTGCACCAGCGGTTTGGGCAGGCCTGTGACGATATCGTCCCACCAGTCGACATCGGCGGAGTGATATTCAAGCGCCATGAAGTTTTCGGTCGCGACGGCGACATGTGCCGCGGCCATCGCGGCGATTGGACTTTCGGCCATATGGATCGCCATGGCGACGCCGTGGTCCTGAGCCATGTCGCCGATCTTCTTGGTCTCGAGGATCCCGCCGGTTGTGAGCAGGTCCGGGTGGATAACCGAGAGACCGCCGCTCTTGAGCAGAGGCTCGAACCCCCCCTTGAGATAGATGTCCTCACCGGTGCAGATCGGCACCGTGGTCGCCTGCTGCAGCTGCCGGTACTGCTCGGTGTATTGCCAGGGGATCACATCCTCGAGCCAGGCGGGCACATATTTCTCGATACGGCGCGACAGGCGGATGCCGTCCTGCAGCGAGATATGGCCGACATGGTCGATGGCTAAGGGGATCTCGTAGCCGATGACCTCGCGGACCTCGTGGATATACTGCTCGAGCAGGTCTATGCCTTTTTCGGTGAAATGCAGGCTCGTAAACGGGTGCTGCACGTTCTGCGCGTCGTAGGCAAGATTGCGCGCCTTGCTTTCCTCAAGCGTGCCGCCACGGCCGCGCGGATTGGCGTCGAAACCTTCGAGCGCGCCGGCGGGCGCAACCACGGCGCCTGGAACATGAGCGATCTGCATCAAGCCCAGGTCCATCTTGAGGAAGCTGAAACCGCGCTCCATGCGCTGCTTGAGGCGCTTGCCGGTTTCGGTGCCGCTCGGTTTCTCGGCATCGGTATCGCAATAGACACGCACCTGATCGCGAAACTTGCCGCCGAGCATCTGGTAGATCGGCACGCCATAGGCTTTACCGGCGAGGTCCCAGAGCGCGATCTCGACCGCCGAGACGCCGCCGCCTTGCCGGCCGTGGCCGCCGAACTGCTTGATGCGGCGAAACAGACGATCGATGTCGCAGGGGTTCTCGCCAAGCAGCCGGCTTTTGAGCATCAGTGCATAAGTGGCGCTGGCGCCATCACGCACCTCGCCAAGCCCGACGATGCCCTGATTGGTATAGATCTTGAGCAGCGCCGAGGTGAATGGCGCGCCGACGATTTCGGCCACCCGCATGTCGGTGATGCGAAGCTCGGACGGCTTGGAGTTCGTGTTGATCCGATTGAGAGCCTCGCCGGCTCCACCCGTCTTTGGCATGATTTATCCTCGTTGTGATCGGCAGGGCCTGTCGCTGGGCGCTGCTAGCCGAGTTCAACCTCGTGGGCCTGCAGATAGTCGCGGTTCATCTCGACCCCGAGACCAGGCTTCGAGGTCAGCTTGAGGTTGCCGTTCGAAACATCGAGCGGTTTGTCGATGAGGTGATCATATTTGCCCAGGTTCCATTCCGACGTTTCGAGTTTGTAAAAGTTGGGAACGGTCATCATCACCTGCGCTCCTGCAACCACGTTGATCGGGCCCGCGGCGTCGTGCGGCGAGACCGGGATGTAGTATGCCTCGCACAGGGCGGAGATCTTCTTGAGCTCGGTAATACCCCCTGTCCAGGTGACGTCAGGCATGATGTAGTCGGCGAGCTTCTTTTCGAGCACCGGCACGAAATCCCACTTCGTGTGGCCGCGCTCTCCCCACGAGATGGCGGCATTGACCTTGTCGCGCACCTGCTTGAGGGCGTTGAGGCTTTCGGGCGGACACGGCTCCTCGAACCAGTCGATCTGGCCGGCCTCCTCGAGGCTGCGGCAGAGGCGAATGGCGGTAGGAACGTCGAAGCGGCCATGCGCATCGATGAGAATGTCGACATCAGGCCCCGCTGTTTCGCGGATCAGAGCCGTGAGCTCGGCCGCCTCGCGCTCGTCTTTTCGAGTCATGCTGCCATCGAGGTAACCGTCGCGCTGTTCGCGAGACAAGCCATCGGCGATGCGGCCCTGATGGGGGAACGGGTCGAACTTGAGCCCAGTATGTCCGGACTCGACGATGTCTCGAATTTCGCGGACCACGGCCTCCTTGCTGGTAAACTTGCGTTGGTTGGGATGGGTGTAGAGTGCGATCTCATCGCGCACCGGCCCGCCCAACAATTCGTAGATCGGCTTGCCCAGGACTTTGCCGTGTATATCCCAAAGCGCGATGTCGATGGCGCTGACGCATTCGACCGCGGCGCCCCGGCTGCCCATATAGGTGAAGCTGCGGAAAATCTTGTGCCACAGATGCTCGATACGCGCCGGATCCTCGCCCGCCACAGCGATGCCGATCTGCCGCAGGATCGTGCAGAGAGCGCGGTTGGCCAGCTTGGTCGTGGTGGTGATCTCGCCCCAGCCGCTCACCCCCTCGTCGGTCGTCACTTCGACGAACAGGTATTCACCCCAGTATGAAGCATCGGACTTGATCAGCCACGGCCGAACGCTCGTGATTTTCATCTCAACTGCCCTTTTCTGAAATGGCCAAGCTGACTGTGTCTGGATTGGTTATCCAGCCCGGGCGGCGCTGCGTGCGCGCATGTGTTCGAGGACATGCCGGCCGGAACCCTCGACATGGCGTGCGATGAGCTCGGCTGCCGCGTCCGCGTTTCCCGCTTTGACATGCGCGATGAGTTCGCGGTGCTCGCGCAGGATCGCGGCACGCCGGGCGAGCGTGAAGTTGAACCGCCGGCTCACCGCGCGCAGCACTTCGCGATGCTTCCACCAGAGCTCGGCGGCGTGACGGTTGTAGTGCCTCTGATACATCACGGTGTGAAAGGCGGTATCCAGCTCGCTGTGCCGGAACGTGTCGGCGAAGTTGTTCTCTTCGATCAGGCCTTGGAGACGTTCAAGTTCGGCGATGTCCTCGTCGGTAGCCATGTTCACGAACCATCGGGTGAGGGCCGGCTCGATCAGGACACCGATCTCGTAGATATCGCGCACAAAATCCTGATCGATGGGTCGCACGCGTGCCCCGCGATTGGGCAGAAAGGTGACAAAGCCTTCGCCACGCAACAATTGCAGGGCCTCGCGCACGGGATTGGTCGAGGTGCCATGGCGTCGAGCGAGATCGGTGACCACAAGCCGTTCGTTGGCGGCGAGACGCCCCTCGATGATGTCCTCCCTTATCAGTTCATAGAGCGAGGCGCCCTCGCTGGAAGCTCCGAGTGCGTCGATCCCTTCCGGTGGCTCCGCTTTAAAATCGCTTGTTTCGGCCAAGTCCTGCTCCCCAGTCCATACACACCCTACCCTATATCACGCTCAGACTTGATAAAACAATGTACGATTCTGTCCGTTGACAGCCAATCTGCGATCTGAAAACGTATTAAGTGCTCGAAGAGATACACAGATGGAGTCCCCGCGATCGAACGAGCAAAGACCGCTCGCCTCGATGCAGAGCGGCATGGGAGAGAAACCTGGAGGATACCTATGACGAGGATCACACTCGGCGGTGCCGTCCTGCGCGGCACCGTCTCCATTGCCTTAATAGCATCGTTGATGTCCGCGCCGGCGCTGGCTGCGCCCCCGGTCGATCTGAGCAAGTGGTCGCCGGAATATGTGCGCTCCATCGCAGGCACACAGGATTTCGACACGGCCGGCGATTGCGCCAAGGTCACCCCGCTCGACTACAAGGGGCGACTGACATTCTGGTATCAGGGCGTGTTCGAGGGCGACCCCGATCTCCTGCGTCAGTACTACAAGGATTTCTTCGAGACCTTCCGCAAGACCTACCCGAACATCCAACTCGAGGAAGAAGCCCTCACCTATAACGACCTCCTGGACAAGTTCCGCACGGCGTTGCTTGGCAATGCCGCGCCGATGGCGGTGCGCCTGCAAATCCTGGGAGGCACCGAGTTCGCCTCGAAGGGCTATCTGCAACCGCTCAAGCCCGAGGACGTGGGATATTCGACCGAGGATTTCTGGCCCGGCGCCATGAAGGCCGTGACCTGGGACGGCGTGACCTACGGCGTTCCGACCAACAACGAAACGATGGCCTTCATCTGGAATGCCGACATCTTCAAGCGCGCAGGCCTCGATCCGGACAAGGCTCCGGCAACCTGGGACGATGTGGTCAAGTACTCCAAGCAGATCCACGATAAGCTCGGCATCGCCGGCTACGGTCTCGTGGCTCGAAAGAATGCGGGCAATACGCCGTACCGCTTCATGCCGCAGCTGTGGGCCTATGGCGGCGGCGTCTTCGACGAAGCCACGGCGAACCCGACCTACAAGGAAATCGAACTCAACAGCCCACAGAGCAAGGCTGCGCTGCAAGCGTCTTACGACATGTATGTTCGCGACAAGTCGGTCCCGGTTTCGGCGCTCACCAACCAGCAGGCCGATAACCAGCCATTGTTCCTCGCCGGCCAGCTCGGCATGATGGTCTCGCACCCGTCCGACTACAATGTCATGCTCGACCTGCAGAAGAAGGCGACGGGCACCGACAAGGACAAGGCGCAGACCGTTATCGACAATATGCGCTACGGCTTGATACCGACCGGCCCCGACGGCAAGCGCGCCGTCGTCTTCGGTGGCTCGAACATCCACATCCTGAAGCCCGAATATGTCGACGGCGGCAAAGTGGATGAGCCGGCGGCAAAGGCCATGATCTGCATGTGGACCAGCCCCGAATGGTCGCTGAAGATGGCCTATGCCGGGTCGAACCCGGGCAATCTCAACGGCTTCAAGACCAAATGGATGAAGGAACGCCTGGACAGCATCAAGTTCCTCGATGTCACCACCTCGATGCTGCCATACGGCATCCCGTTCCCGGCGCTGCCGCAGTCCCCGGAAATCATGAACATCATCGTCCCAGACATGCTGCAGAATGCCCTTACCGGAGCGATGACGGTCGACCAGGCAGCGGACGACGCAGCCAAGAAGGTGAAAGACCTGATGGGAGGCGGACTCTGATCCAGGCCTGCGCGACGATCCGGCCGGCTGCCTCGTGAGCGCAGCCGGTTCTTCCCAGAAAAACGAGGGCGACAGTGACGACCGTGACCGGCAGGGCCGAGGCTCGCGACAGATTGCAACCGGATAGGTCCGGCCTGCTCGGCAGGATCTGGGAGCACCGCGCCGATTACGCCTATGTGCTTCCGGCGATCGTGGTGATGCTCATCGTCATCGCCTATCCGATCTACTATACGATCGAGCTGTCCTTCTTCAACACGCCGCCCGGCTTGCAACTGCGCGACAAGATCTTCGTCGGCGTCAACAACTACACGACCATCCTCGCCAGTGCGGTGTTCTGGCAAGTCACCTTGAACACCCTGATCTGGACCGTAGCATCCACTTTCTTTTCCTTCGTCCTGGGATTTGCCGCCGCGCTGGCGCTCCACCGCGATTTTATCGGCCGGGGGATCCTGCGGGCCATCCTGATCATCCCCTGGGTCATCAGCGCGGTCGCCGCCTCCTATATCTGGAAGTGGATCTACCATTCGGACTTTGGCATCATCGGCGCGGTGCTGGTCGAGCTTGGATGGGCCGACCGGCCGCCGAATTTCATCGACAATGTCTCAACGGTGCTGCCCTCACTGATCGTCGTCAACATCTGGCGGGAGTTTCCATTCGCCATGATCATGATGATGGCCGGGCTGCAGACGGTGCCCGACCAGTTGCTGCGCGCCGCAAAAGTCGACGGGGCCAATGCCTGGCAGCGCTTCTGGCACGTCACGTTTCCGCATCTGAGGAACGTCTCGACGGTGACGATCCTGCTGCTGGCGGTTGCCAACTTCAATTCCTTCATCATCCCCTGGATCATGACCGGTGGCGGCCCATCGAACGCATCGCATATCTGGATCACCCACATTTATGAGCTCGCCTTCGGCCGCCAGCGCTGGGGAGTGGCGTCGGCCTATTCGGTGCTGCTGTTCATCATCCTGATGGCGTTCGGCTATTTCTACGTCCGGGCGCTGAGCGGCAACGAGCGGAAGGATGGCAGCGCATGAGCACGATTGCCACGACAGCTCCTCGAGGCCAGTCCCGCCGCCGCATGCGCGTCGATGGATGGCGATGGGCGGGGCGCGCGTTCCTCGTTTTCATGCTGCTCTACACCGCATTGCCGATGATCTGGATGCTGCTCACCTCGATCAAATCAGGCTTTGCGGCGATGCAGTTTCCACCGCAATGGTGGCCCGACCAGCCGACCCTTGCCAGCTACCAGAAGCTGCTCGATCCGCAAAACAGCGTCGGCCACGACTTCCTCCGCTTTTTCTGGAACAGCCTTCTCGTCTCGACCGCCACGACCATCCTTTCCGTGATCGTGGCGGTCCCCGCGGCCTACGCGTTTTCGCGCTTCACTTTCCCGGGCCGGAACTTCCTGTTCTTCGCCGTGTTGCTGCGTAACATGTTCCCGGCGGTGATTTTTCTCGTGCCGCTCTTCATCCTGATGCGCGCGATCGGCCTGGTGAACACGCATGGGTCGCTTGTCCTCACCTACCTCACCTTCGGCCTGCCACTGGCGATCTGGCTGCTCAAGGGCTTCTACGACAACATCCCGGTGCAGCTCGAACAGGCGGCGCGCATCGACGGGGCGACCCGGTTCCAGGCGTTTGTCCTGATCGTGATGCCGCTCTCGGCGCCAGGTATCATCGCCACGGCGATCTATTCCTTCATTGGCGCGTGGAACGAGTACATCTACGCCTACACGTTCCTCTCCAAGAATGACCAGTTGACGCTTCCAGTCGGCATCCAGCGTTTCTTCTCGGAAAATACGACGGACTTTCCGGGGCTGATGGCGGCCAGCTTCATGATGAGCGTGCCCGTCGTGGTGCTGTTCCTCGTCCTGCAACGATACTTCGTACGCGCCCTGACAGAAGGCGCGGTCAAGCACTAAAGCCGGATGACTTCAGGTCAATTCGACCTGAATCTGAATCCGGCTCTAAATCAAGGAGATAGAGCATGATGTCGTCCGAAAACCGTTCCACACTTTTCGGCATCATGCACTAGGGAGCTGCCGATGGCCCACGTGGTCCTCAAAGATCTCGTCAAGACCTATGGCAGCTTCAAAGCTGTCAACGATGTTTCTCTGACGGTCAATGACGGTGAGTTCGTTGCGCTTGTCGGCCCTTCAGGCTGCGGCAAGACAACCACGCTCAATCTCGTCGCAGGGCTGATCCCGATCACTTCGGGCGACATCCTTATCGGCGATCGGGTGGTCAACGACCTCGACCCCAAGGACCGGGACATCGCTATGGTGTTCCAGAACTATGCGCTCTACCCGCAAAAGTCGGTCTATATGAACCTCGCCTTCCCGTTGCAGATGCGCAAGCTGCCCAAAGCCGAGATCGACAGGAAAGTCAGGGAAGCCGCGCGCGTCCTCGACATGACGCAGTTGCTCGAACGCAAGCCGCGCGAACTTTCGGGCGGGCAACAGCAGCGCGTGGCGCTCGGCCGCGCCCTCGTTCGGGATCCGGCGGTGTTCCTGATGGACGAACCGCTCTCCAATCTCGACGCGAAGCTGCGCGTGCAGATGCGCTCCGAGCTCAAGCGTTTCCATCAGGATCTCAAGGCGACGATCATCTATGTGACGCACGACCAGCTCGAAGCCGTGACCATGGCAGACAGGATGGCGGTGATGAACGGCGGCTACCTGCAGCAATACGATTCGCCGGCCCAGGTTTTCGCCCATCCCGCCAACATGTTCGTGGCGAGCTTCGTCGGCAGTCCGGCAATGAGCCTTGTTCCGCTGGAAGCGTCGACGGCAAACGGCGACACCGTCCTGACGAGCGCCGAAGGTTGGAGCCTGGCGCTGTCGCCTCTCAATGCCCGAAAGGTTCAGAAAGCGACCACCAGGAAGGTCGTGCTCGGTGCGCGACACTCGACGATCAAGCTGCACAAGAGTGCCGTCCCCGGCGCCATTGCGGCCAAAGCCTATACGGTGGAACCAACTGGAGACGTCACCTTCGTGCAGGCGCTCCTCTCAGGCGCCGTCGTCAACATCAGCGTGTCTCCTAACATCGCCGTCACACCCGACGAACCGATCTGGCTCGAGTTCGATCAGGAGCGCATCCATCTCTTCGACGGCGAAACGGAGATGGCCCTCGAGGCCAGGTGAGACAGCCGGATGCGTGTGGAACGAGTGTGAATTGATGACGAAACTCAAGATCACGGCGATCAAGCCCTATCCGGTGTGGGTCGGAACCCGCAATCAGATGCTCGTCAAGGTCGAGACCGACCAGGGCATCTTCGGCTGGGGCGAGAGCGGCTTGAGCGGGCGCGAGAAAGCGGTGGCCGGCGCACTCGAGCACTATCGCGAGTTTCTCATCGGCCGCGACGCCATGCAGATCGGCCGGATCTGGCAAGAGCTCTATCGCAGCCAGTATTTCGAGGGCGGGCGCGTGCTGCAGGCGGCGATTTCCGCCATCGACATCGCCCTTCACGATATCAAGGGCAAAGCGTTGGGGATGCCGGTCTACGAACTGCTCGGCGGCAAGCAGCGCGACCGCATCCCGACCTTCGCATCGACCGGAGACGAGGCCGAGGGCGACGTCGCCATCGAACGGGCGAAAGACCTGCGCGCGCAAGGATGGCAGGCGATCCGCTTCTTCCCCGCCGGTCAGGCCAGCAAGGACATTTTCGAGCCGCGCATATCGATCGGCGCGACCGCCGGCATGCTGAACAAGGCGCGTGAGGCGCTCGGCGACGAGGTTGTGCTCGGCATCGACTATCATCATCGGCTGTCGGTGGCCGAGGCAGCGAGCTTCTGCAACAAGCTTGACCGCGGTGTGCTGGATTTCCTCGAGGAGCCGATACGCGACGAGACACCGCAGGCCTACGAATCCCTGCGCACGATGACGGCCGTCCCGTTCGCCATCGGCGAGGAATTTGCCAGCAAGTGGCAGTTCCTGCCCTACATCGAGCGCGGCATCCATCAGTTCAACCGGCTCGATGTCTGCAATGTCGGCGGGCTCACCGAAGCGATGAAAATCGCGGGCTGGAGCGAGGCGCACTATGTCGACCTGATGCCGCACAACCCGCTTGGCCCAGTATGCACCGCCGCGACCATCCATCTCGCCGCCGCGGTGCCGAACTTCGCCTGGCTCGAGACCAGGGCGCCGGAAAGAAAGCTGGGCTTCGACAATTCCGAGTTCTTTCCCGTGCAACCGCGGCTAGACGGCCCTGACTATCCGGTCAGCGATCTGCCGGGGCTGGGCGTTGAGGTCAACGAGGCGGCGATCCAGGCGCAGAGTTTCCGCTTCTGGGAAGCGCCCCACCTCAAGCGCCGCGACGGGTCTGTCACGAACTGGTAGTTCCATTCATCGGAGTCTAAAATGACGCACACGCCCGACATTACGCGACCGCCTAAAGACCTGATCGACGGGCTAAGAGAGATCGGTGCCGCGACGGTTGCCGGCACGCTTGGCCATATGGGCTTTCGCAACCCGCACATGGTCGGTCCGGTGGCGCAGAACCACGGGAAGTCGATCGTCGGGCCGGCGCTGACACTGCAGTTCCTGCCGCAACGGCCGGATCTCTTCAACGAGGGAGAGTATGCCGATCCGGAGACGCAACTGCATCGGCACGTGCTTTATCACGCGCAGGAGGGCGATGTGGTCGTGGTCGACGCGCGCGGCGACATGAGCTCGGGCGTCTTCGGCGATATGATGTCGACCTATTTCAAGGGCAGAGGCGGCGCGGGCATCGTCATCGATGGATGCATGCGCGACCGGCCCAATGTCGAAAAGCTCGATCTCCCGCTATGGCTGCGCGGCTGGACGCCCAACTACCATGTGCAGACCAGCATCTATCCAAACGCAGTCAACGTTCCGATTGCCTGCGGCGGTGTTACGGTGATCCCCGGCGACATTATCGTCGCCGACGATGACGGGGTGGTGGTCGTCCCAGTCGCGATGGCGTCAAAGGTGATTGAAGAGGCGCGGAAGCATCACGATTGGGAGGAGTTTTCGCGCGAGAAGCTTATGCAGGGCGCGCCGCTGCAACGCTACTATCCGCTGCATGACGATGCCCGCCCAGAGTACGAGGCATGGCGCAAAACAAACCCTGGCAAGCCCAGCTAGCCGGCCGGAACTGGTGGTAGCGCCATCTCCTCTCGACGCAGCGGCGTGAGACAGGCGTTCTTGTGGATGTTCATTCGGACCCTCCGGTGAGTACTGAAGCCTGGTAACTCCAGTTTCCCCGGTCTGGTCCGAATGGACAACCTCCCGAAAGCTCACACCTAGCCAGCTTGAGCTCCCATCTTGAATGGCCGCCCATGGGGTTGGCCAGGGCGGCCTTCACCAGCCTGTCAGTTCATTTGCAAGCGGCCAGTTCTTTCAATGCCTTTTCGGCATTGGCCTTGCTCGCATACGTCTTGTTGCCAGCATCGGTCAGTTTTGTGCCGTCCGGTTTTTTGGTCACCACCTCGCACTTCTTGGTCGTGGCATCCTTGGCCACCCAGTATTCCGTGGCTGCAAATGCCGGGATGCTGAAAATGGCGATAAGTACACTGGCCATTGCGACTTTGCGGATCATTGCCAACCTCCACTAATGTTAGCCCCAAGAGGGCACATGCATTTTGTTCGCCAACGATTTTGGCGCCATTTTGACATCACGACCCATGCCTTCGCCAGCCTCGAGGCGGTGACACACTTTGGACAGCGAAGCCTGAAATGGCAGTTCGACGCGTGGGGGAAAGGCGGTAGCGCTCTCCCGTCACCACCCCAAACCCACTATCGTACGTAATAGGGGATCTTGCCTTTCCCCAGCATAGCGCGCTTGGGGAAATGTGTTGCCGCCGATGAGGGGCGGCAAGCTTGGCTTTGACCTCGACCTCAATACCGCGTCGCGCCTCTTTCGGATGAACCGTCACACTGTGAACGGGCGCGCGCAAGCATGCCTTGGCGCTGGTTGTCTGCCGAAATGGCCTACCGCCGCCCGAGAAGGATCAGAACAAGGTTTACTCCACAGTCCTTCAGGGCTAGTGCGAGTGAATATCAACGGCGTGTCTCCTATGACCCTCAATGAAGCAAGCAAACCCGCTAGGCAAAACTCTCGCCAGGCCAAGGCAGTGGGGGGAGCATCGCCGGGCGATCAGATCCTGATCGGCCCCGATTTCATCCAGAAGGGCGAGCCCCATGAGCGGCTCGACCGGTTCTTCGGCGACCTGGCCAGTCGCTTCGATGCCGCGCCCGCGGTCATCTCCGGCGGCCGGCCGTGGTCGTACCGCGAGCTGAACAGCCGAGCTAACCAGTTCGCGCATCTTTTGATCGAGCGCGGTGTGAAGCCGGGCGACAGGATCGGCTTGCTCCTGGATCGTTCCGCCGAAACCTACATCGCAATACTTGCGGTGATGAAGGCAGGCGCCGCTTTCGTTCCGCTCGCCACAGCGTTCCCCGAAGATCGCATGATCATGATCATAGAGGACGCCGTCATCACGATGGTGATCAGTGTTTCGGGCTACGCGGCGCGCGTGGCGCGCCTGCCCGTTCCGCATATCTCGATCGATTCTGCTGAGTCCGAAATCGCGCTCCAGCCCGAAACCGCGCCGCTGCCGGACGGCGCGCAGGACCAAACCTGCTACATCCTCTACACTTCTGGCACCACGGGCAAGCCGAAGGGCGTGGTCATCAGCCATCAGAGTTTCTGCAACTTCATCCGCGTCGCGGCGGCGTCCTACGGCTATCAGCCCGGCGACCGCGTGTACCAGGGCATGACCATCGCCTTCGACTTCTCCTCGGAGGAGATCTGGGTGCCGTTCGCCGCCGGCGCCACCGTCGTGCCGGCGCCAGGCCAGCAGCCTCTGGTTGGCGAGGAACTGGCCGCCTTCCTGCGCGAGCACCATATCACCTGCATGGCGTGCAGTCCGACGCTGCTGTCGTCGATCGAGAGCGACGCGCCAAGTCTGCGGACGATCCTGGTTGGAGGCGAGGCCTGCTCGCAGAAGCTCGTTACGCGCTGGGCGAGGCAAGGCCGCAAGATCCTCAATACCTACGGGCCGACCGAAGCGACGGTCACCGCGACGATGGCCCTGCTGAGCCCGGACGAGCCGGTGACGATCGGCAAGCCGCTGCCCACCTATTCGATAGCCATTTTGGATCCTAAAAAACCGGAAGTGCTGACCGGCGATCAGCTGGGCGAGGTCTGCATCGGCGGCATGGGCGTGGCGGTCGGTTACCTCAACCGGCCGGAACTGACCGAACAACGGTTCATCAAGGATTTCATCGGTTTTCCAAACAATCCCAGCGGCCGAATCTATCGGACGGGTGACCTGGGCCGCATCAACGACAAGGGCGATATCGAGTATCACGGCCGCATCGACACGCAGGTCAAGATCCGCGGCTATCGCATCGAGCTCGGCGAGATCGAGGCCGTGCTGCTGGATCAACCTGGCATTGCGCAGGCGGCGGTCACGACCTGGGAGATCGAGCCCGAGCGCACGGAACTGGTCGCCTACTTTGCCCCCAGGAGTGGCGGCGAAAGCGTGGACCGCACCGAGCTTGTGCAGGAGCTCAAGCGGCGGCTTCCCGACTACATGGTTCCGGCCTATCTGGAGCAGCTGCCCACGATCCCGATGACCGTTTCCAACAAGGTCGATTTTCGGAAACTGCCCAAGCCGACGAGCGCCCGCGTCGCCGCCGGCCACGCCATGATCGACCCGCGCAACGAGGACGAGAAGTTCCTCGTCGACACGCTGCAGGACGTCCTTAAGTTCGAGGACATCTCGATTGAGGATCACTTCTTCGACGACCTTGGCGCGAACTCGCTGTTGATGGCGCGGTTCTGCGCACGCATCCGTTCCCGCAAGGCCTGGTCGACGACGTCGATGCGCGACATCTACATGCACCCGACGGTAGCGAAGCTCGCCGACCACTTGCGCGCGCCGCAGATGGCTGCGGTTGCCGCGAGCGAGCCCATGCTGACGCACAGGGCCTCCAATCTTGCCATCTGGGCGACGGGTTTCGGTCAGCTGATATTCTCTGCCGCGTACTGGTATGCCGCGCTCTGGTTGATCAATGAAGGCCTCAACTGGCTCTATGATGCGCTGGACGACGCGCCGGACCTCTATATGCGCAGCGTCGTCCTGTCCGCCGGCGTGTTCTTTGGGCTGAGCGGCTTTGCCGTCCTCGCCAAATGGGTGCTGGTCGGCCGCTGGAAGGCCGAAACCTTTCCGATCTGGGGTTGGCGCTACTATCGCTTCTGGATCGTCAAGACGCTGGTCCGCACCGCGCCGGTCGTGCTGTTCCGCGGCAGCCCGCTCTACAGCCTCTATCTGCGCCTGCTCGGCGCGCGGCTCGGCAGCCGCGCCGTCGTCGAGTGCCGAGCGGTTCCGGTGTGCACCGACCTGATCTCCATCGGTGACAACTCGATCCTGCGCAAGGACTCCACCATCCTCGGCTTCCGCGCGCAGGCGGGCTATATCCATACCGGCCCCGTCAACATCGGCAACAACGCCTTTGTCGGCGTCGGATCGACACTCGACATCGACACGCGAATGGGCGACGGCTCCCAGCTCGGTCATGCCTCGTCGCTGCATCGCGGCCAGGCAGTTCCGGCCGGCGAGCATTGGCACGGGTCGCCGGCGATCCCGACCGAGGCGAATTACTGCCCGGTGCCCAACGTCCCGCTGTCCAGGGTGCGCCGGGTCATCTACGAAGCGATCCAGCTCTTCATCCTGTTTGCCATCGTCACGCCGTTCCCGCTTCTGTTCCACAGCTACTGGGAAAATGTCGGAGACGACTACGATGAGACCATCGGCCTCGTGGCGATCGGCACGACGGTCACGGTAGCCGGCTTCATCATCGGCGGGGTGCTGCTGGCCGCGATCGTGCCGCGTCTGTTCAACCTCATACTGAAGCCCGGCCGGAACTATTCGCTCTACGGATTCCACTACTGGCTGCAGACGATGCTGGAGCTGGTCAGCAATGTGCGCCTGCTGAACGTGCTGTTCGGCGACAGCTCGGCCGTCATCTACTACCTGCGCGCCATCGGCTGGCGTTTGAACAAGGTGGACCAGACCGGTTCGAACTTCGGCACCAACCAGCGGCACGAGAACCCGCAGCTGAGCGAAATCGGCTCGGCAACCATGGTGTCCGATGGCCTGTTCATGGTCAACATGCAGAAGTCTGCCAACTCCTTCCGCCTCGAGCACACCCGGGTCGGCGAACGCAACTTCTTCGGCAACAACATCGTCTATTCGCCGGATTCCCGCACCGGCGACAATTGCCTGCTCGGCACAAAGGTCCACGTCCCGGTGGATGGTCCCATCCGCGAGAATGTCGGACTGCTTGGCTCGCCGCCCTTCGAGATCCCGCGCATGGTCAATCGCGACAAGGAGCTTCTCGGATTGATTTCCGATCAGGAGCGCCGCCGCCGTCTGCCGCTCAAGAACCTCCACAATCTGGTCACGGCTCTGCTGTTCGTGGCTGCGCAATGGCTGATCTTGTTCCTTACGCTCGCGATCTGGGACCGCGCCCTCAACTACTATACCGAATGGGGGGCGACGGCACTTTTCGTGGCGGTGATGCTGACCACGGCGATCGGTGTTCCGTTCTACATCTTCCTTGAACGGATCAGCCTCGGCTTCCGCCGGCTGAAGCCGCGCATGGCGACAATCTACGACCCGGTCTTCTGGCGGCACGAACGGCACTGGAAACTATCGGACTCGCCGATCATGGGCCTGTTCACCGGCACCCCGTTCCGGCCGGTCATCCTCCGCATGCTGGGCGTCAAAGTGGGGCTGCGCCTTTATGATGGCGGCAGCATCATCACCGAGCGGTCGCTGGTGGAGATCGGCGACGACGTGACCCTGAACGAGGGCTGCGTGATCCAGCCGCACTCGCTGGAGGAAGGCGCGTTCAAGTCCGACTACATCCGCATTGGCGACGGCTGCACGCTCGCCCCATCCTCCTTCGTTCACTACGCGGTGGTGATGGGAGAAGGATCGGTGGCGGATGTCGACTGCTTCGTGATGAAAGGCGAGGTCATCGAGCCGAACACCGTCTGGCGCGGCAATCCGGCGAACCTCTACGGCGTCGTGACGCCGATCGATGCGCGCGCGATGGAAGCCGGGCACGCGCCATGACAAGCCCTGTAGGCGCGAACGACCGGTCGGTCGTCCTGGTGCCCGTCGACAAGGGCAATCGGGCGGCAATACTGGCGCTCGAGTTGCTGCCGGAACAACAAGGATTCGTCGCCTCCAATGCCGAATCACTAGCCGAGGCTCGGCACGATCACGAGGCCATGGCCCGGGCCGTCGTCGCCGCCGGGCGCGTCGTCGGATTTCTCATGTACAGCGCTCCCGAAGACGACGACGAGGCGATCATCTACCGTTTCATGATCGACTGTCGCGAACAGGGCAAGGGTCTTGGCAGCGCCGCTGTTGGCGAGGCCCTGGAAGAAATTGCGCGCCTCAGCCACATACGCCGCGTCTCAATCTGCTACGAACCGGAAAACAAGGCGGCGCGCCGTCTTTACGCCAGCTTCGGGTTCGTCGAGAAAGGATTGGACGAAGACGGCGAGATGATCGCCGTGCTCGAACTGGGCTGACAACAGCCGGCCGGAAGGCACATCACCGGATATCGAGAGGGCGCTGCGGATCGACGGAAGGTGGAATTTCAGCCCCGCCATGCTGCGTTCCGCTTCCGGCCGCATGCCCTTGTTGTCGAGCATGCGCAGCACATTGCCGAGGAAGCCGGGACGACGGCACTCCCGGCCCAGGAACAGATTGCGGCGATATCCGCCGCCGCAACGGCGAGATCCTGGTAGATCTCGATGCCCAGACATAAGATGCGTGAAGGGATTGTACCGAACGAAGGTTTCTCGCGGGCCATTGAGTCTGGTCCGTCAGGCGCACAGGTGCGAAGCAGTTTGGACTGACGCAAATAGCTCAGCTGCGGCGGCGAAGCCTTAAACGATCTGGCGGCAGCTCAGCTGCGGCTTCTCGGCAGCATCTTCTCGGCAAAGGCCTCGACCTCTCCCGCGCGCGGTTCCTCGCCTGTGTGCGTGAGCAGGTAGGATGGCGTCAGGAAGAGACGGTTGCTCACCGGCTCGACGATCTCCAGCGAGTAGTAGCCTATCTGGGTGAAGTAGAGCACGCGCGCCCGCACGAACGCCTCCGTGTCCGCATAGCCGTGCCGCGAGAACATCGCGCGGATGGCGTCGACCCGCGCATCGTCCTCCTCATGGACGATGCGATGCACCTTGGCCGACTGGCGCGACCAGGCGCGCACGGCGAAATCCAGCCGCGGATTGAACAGCGATTCATCCAGCCAGCACTCGAAGATGTTGAGCACCGCTTGCGTGATCGTCGCGGCCGGCCGTCCGGCCTGCTCGACGATGAAACGCGTGTTGTTATTGCGCCAAAAATCCAGCAGCTGGTCCAGCAGATCCTGACGGCTCTTGAAATACCAGTAGAAGCTGGAGCGGGAGACGTTCAGTTTCTGCCCGAGCGCCAGCACGCGCACCGCCTCGACACCCTCGGAGATCAGCGTCTCCAGCGCGAGCTTCATCCAGTCCTCGCGCGTCACCTTGGTGTTGCCGGCCAGACCGGAACGCCGCACGATTTCTTCAGCACTGGAATCAGAAGGCATTGCGCGCCGGCCAGAGTTGAACGCCGGCTAGATAGACCTGAAAAAGAGCCACTACAATCCTGCTGACTGTTGGAGCCATTCCCAAAGATAGGGCGCGAAACCACGCTCGACATGAAGACGCGCCAGGTCGTGGCTGCCGAACCGGTAGAACAGAACAGTGATGCCGGCAAAGAGCAGCGAAGCGGAACGGCTTGCCTGCCCCGGATCGAGGGTCGTCGCCCTTGCGACGAGGGCCGTCAGCCCCGGACCTTCGATCTCGAACACATGCATTCCCGCATCCAGGACCGAGACAGCGAACCCGGCCTCGTGCCAGCCAGCGGCGATAGGAAACGGCCGTTCGCCGACCGCAAGGATGCGGTCGCGCGCGATCCGCACCATGTATTTGTCGCCGTCGACAACCGCACCGGCGCCCACGCCCTCACCGGCAAGTCCCGAAGCCTTCGACCAGGCAGTCAGGTCACCGCTGACCAAGAGCTGGCTCAGCCCGCCAAGCGTTCGTACGGTCACGCCGTCCTTGTTCAGCGTCGCGGTGGCGAAGTCGGGCGCTGCCGGCCATTTTTCTGCGAGATTACGCACTGAGGCGCTTCCCTTCCGGATCGAAGGCGCAGGGCGCAACGATGGTTGCCTGCCGCACGAAGCCTAGATGTTGAACGTCGATCGTTTCGCCGTGCCGCGCAGCGCCCCGCTCGATGAGCGCCAGCGCAATCGGTCGGCTGAGGGTCGGGCTCCGATAGCTGGAGGTGACGAAGCCGATGCTTCTGAGCCGCCCTTCTTTTTTCTCCACGCCGTGTGCTCCCGTCGCCAGCGGCGCCTCGCCCTCGCGCACCGCAAGGCCGACAAGCTGATTGCGAACGGCGCTGTTTGCCGCTTCCGTGAACAGCGAGCGCCGGCCGACGAATTCACCTGTGCGTTTGGTCCGAGGGCCTGCCACTCCGAGATCGTGTGGCATGGTGGTGCCGTCTGTATCCTTGCCGATGACGATGTAGCCTTTTTCGGCGCGCAGGATCATCAGCGACTCCAGGCCAAGCAGCACGGCGTCGAAGGCGCGACCCTCCTGCTGCATCCTTGCCCACAACGCCTCGGCCCGATCGGCGCGGATGGAGATTTCGTAGCTCCTGTCGCCGGTGAAGGAGACCCGGGTGATGCGCACCTGGTCTCCGCCAAAACGCCCGCCGGCGACGGCCATGTGCGGCAGGTTGGCGTCGTCCAACGCAACGCCGAAATCGAGCGCCTCCATCAGCCCCCGCGCGTTCGGACCCGACACCGTCAAGGTGGCGTATTGCGCGGTGGCGTTGTGGATATAGACCGCGTCGCGGCCGAAACGATCCTGCCGCCACTCTTCCAGCCGGGCGTGGACAGCGGCGACATGCGAAGATGAGCAGGACACGACGAAACGGTGCTCGTCCAAGCGAACCAGCACGCCGTCATCGAAGACAACGCCATTTTCCGACAGCATGAAGCCGTAGCGGCAATGTCCGGGCTTCAGGGTCGACATGGAGTTGTAGTAGATGAAGTCGACGAACTCGGCCGCGCGCGGGCCGATCACCTCGATCTTGCCGAGCGTCGAGCCATCGAAGAGCGCGACGGACTGCCGGGCGCGCCGCACCTCCTCCTGGATTGCGGCGCCGGCTTTGCCGCTTCCGTAATAGGCGGGCCGTAGCCAGCCGCCATATTCCTGGAACACGCCGCCCGCGGCGCGATGGTTCGCCTCCAGCGGCAGGCGGCGGATCGGCGCGTGCATGCTGCCGCGGCGCGCGCCCGCCAGGCTGGCGAACGGCACGGGCGTGAAGGGCGGCCGGTAGGTGGTGGTGCCAACCGCGGGGATGGTGCGGCCGGTGATATCAGCCAGCAGCGCCAGGCCGTTCAAGTTCGAGGTCTTGCCCTGGTCCGTCGCCATGCCAAGCGTCGTGTAGCGCTTCAGATGCTCGACGGAGACGAAATTCTCTCGCGCCGCAAGCTCGACATCCTTGGCGGTGACGTCGCTCTGGTAGTCGATCCACACACGACCTTTAGCCTTGGGCTTCGGCCAAAGGCCGACGACGCCGAGCGTTGCCTCGGCTCCCGTGCTGCGCGGCGCCGGCGATGAGGCGCGGAACGGGCCGAGCGCGTCAGCGCCACTGGCCAAAGTCTCGGAGAGCGCGACCGTTCCCGCCACGGCGCCCGCAACGGCGATCCCGTCAATGGCTTCGCCTGGAATGAAAGCCGCAAGCCCGTCGCTCCAGGCAAGCTTGCCTTTCGCCTGCGAGAACAGGTGCACGGTGGGCGTCCAGCCTCCCGAGACGAGCACGCAATCGGCCGTAAGCGCCGTACCATCGTCGAGCAGCACACCCTGGACGGCGTTGTGCCCGCGCGCCGCCATAGCCGTGCGCCCCGCAAGAACGCGAATATCGGCTCTCGCTGGCGAACTGCCATCACGCCGGCAATCGACCAATGTCACCGAAGCGCCGGCCGTCGTGAGCGCCGCCGCAGGCTCGTAGGCGCTGTCATTGTTGGTCGCGATCACGATCCTGCGACCGACCAGCACGCCATACCGGCGCAGATAGCTGAGCGCGGCGTCGGCCGACAGGATGCCCGGAAGATCGTTGTTGGCGAACGGAACCGGCCGCTCGATCGCCCCGGTCGCCAGCACGATGCGGCGCGGCCGCACCCGCCACAGCGTATCCGGCCGACCATCGCGATGCCGCTCGTTGAGCGCGACCAGATTGTGGTCGTAAAGACCAAAAGCGGTGGTATCGCCGAGCACAAGCTGACCACCGCTCTTCAACTTCGCGACAATGGACTCGACCCACTCGACGCCTTCGACACCGTCGATTTCGCCGGCGCGGTGGCGCAGCGATCCGCCGGGATGGGCCCGCTCATCGACCAGGACGACCGAATGCCCCGCCGCCGCCGCACTTGCCGCCGCCGCGAGACCCGCCGGTCCGGCGCCGACCACCAGCACGTCGCAGTGATGATTGATCTGGTCCGCGACCTGGCGCGGCTTCCAGTCGTGGTCTACGACACCAAGCCCGGCCATGGCGCGGATGCGCGGCTCGAAGACATGCCAGTCCGGCCACATGAAGGTCTTGTAGTAGAAGGCGGCAGGCAGGAAGCGGGCGAAGCGGTCTAGCACCGCGTTGCGGTCGGCCACTGCCGTCGGCGATGCGTTGACGCTCTTGACGACTACGCCGTCCGCAGCCGGCACCGTCGTTGCCCGCGCATTCGGGATCCGGCCGTCGGCACTCTCGACATCGACAAGCGCGTTGGGCTCCTCGACGCCGGCGCCCCAGATGCCGCGCGGCCGGTGATATTTGAAACTGCGACCGACAATGGCCTGGCCGCTGGCCAGCAACGCCGAGGCGATCGTGTCGCCGGCAAAGCCCTCGACACGCCTGCCATCGAAGGTGAAGGAAAGCGGCCGGCTGCGGTCGATGTCGCTGCCGCCAATGGCGAGACGGGACGCGCTCATGCGCCGTGCCCCGTTTCGCCGAGAACGGAAGAACCCGACACCCGGTGATTCACGCTGTCGCGGTCCATCGCGAAGAACTCGCCGCAGGTCATATGCACCCAGATTTCGCGAGTCGCACCTTTGGGATTGTCACGCATATGGAGGTAGCCGGCCCAGCGCTCCGGGGTCACGTCCGCGCCATCGGGCCGGACATTGCCGGCCTCGCCGCCATAGTGAAATTCGCTTTCTTCGCGCGGCCCGCAGAATGGGCAGGGAAAGAGCTGCATCTTTTCTACACCTTCAATGCGCAATGCCGGAGCCGGCGGCTTCATCGACCAGGCGGCCGCGGGCGAAGCGGTCGAGATCGAAAGGCCGGCTGATGTCGTGGTGCTTTCCCGTCGCAAGCAGATGCGCGAGCAGCGTGCCGCCGGCGGGGATCGCCTTGAAGCCGCCCGTGCCCCAGCCGCAATTGAGGAAGAGGCCAGGCAGTGGCGATTCACCGATGATGGGCGAGGAATCCGGGACGACGTCGACGATGCCCGCCCACTGCCGCATCATCTTCAGCTGGCCGAAGATCGGGTACATTTCGAGCATGCCGGCGATCACGCCTTCCAGCACCGGCAGATTGCCGCGTTGGCCGTAAGACGGGATGCGGTCGAGCGCACCGCCGATCACCAATTCGCCCTTGTCCGATTGGCTGACATAGACGCCGGTGTCCGGCGAGATTACCACCGTGTCGAGGATCGGTTTGACCGGTTCTGACACGCAAGCCTGCAGCGCGTAGGAATTGATCGGCAGCCGGAATCCAGCCTTGGCCGCCAGCACCGAAGAATGGCCAGCCACCGCCATGCCGGTGCGCTCGGCGCGGATCGCGCCACGCGAGGTGACGACGCCGCGGCAGCGTCCGCCTTCGATGATGAAGTCCTGTATCTCGCAGTTCTGGATAATGTCGACGCCGAGACGGTTTGCGGCGCGCGCATAGCCCCAGGCGACGGCATCGTGCCGGGCGGTGCCACCGCTCAGCTGCCAGGTGCCGCCATAGACCGGGAAGCGGGCGTCCGGACTGAAATTATAGATCGGCACGACGCGGCGCACATCCTCGATCGAAAACAGCTCGCAATCGACACCGTTGACCTGGATGGCGTTGACGGATCGCGCCGCGGTTTCCATCGCCGCCTCGCTGTGCGCGAGCGTGAGGATGCCGCGCTGGGAAAGCATCACATTGTAGTTCAGGTCCTTCGACAGCGTCTTGTAGAGGCTGTGGGCCAGACCGTAGATCGCCACACTTTCGGGGTAGAAATAGTTCGAGCGCACGACAGTCGTGTTGCGGCCGGTGTTGCCGCCGCCGATCCAGCCCTTCTCGAGCACCGCCACATTGGTGACGCCATGATTTTTGGCGAGGTAGTAAGCGGTGGCGAGCCCATGGCCGCCGCCGCCAATGATGATGGCGTCGTAGCGTGGCTTCGGCTCGGGCGAGCGCCAGGCCTTTTCCCAGCCGGTCTGGCCGGCAATGCCTTCCTTGAACAGCGAAAGCGCCGAATAGTGTCTGGTCATGCCCGCTCCGGACCAACGAACGCGATCTTGCGGACGTCTACTTAGCTTGAATGGACATATGTGTCCATTCAAGCTGCGCCGTCTCCGAGCAGATATTTATCGGGACCGGAACGTGCGACCGCGATCACCCCAGCTCCAGCGTCGTGATGCCGAAGATTGCGGACGCATCGAGTCCGGGATTGCCTCCCCGGTACATGCGGGTGGTGGCGAAGCCTGGCACCATACCGGCAGCCCGAAGGCTGGCGGCGAATCCGACCTGGCTTGCCGGCACGTCGATATGCAATGTCTCGCCGGCGGTCTCGGCGCAGAGATGCGCTATCATCGCCAGGGCCAGGTCGACATCGTCCGCGAACAGCGGCCCGATCTTGAAACCTTCCCGGCAGCGGCGCGCCACGCCATAACCGGTCATGCCAGCGGGACCGGCGGACATGATCGCAATCCTCGGCGGCTGCAGCCACGCCCCAAGGAATGCCTCTCGCGGTGCTGCGAAGCACCGGCAGTCGAAAGCGAGTATCTCCGCCATGTCGGCGGACGTCACGGGCCGTATGTCGCCGCCGCCAGGCAGTCCGGCGGGGCGACCGCTGTAGCGGACAGTCTCATAGGCGGGCACGAAGCCCATGCGCTGGTAGTTGGCACGTTGCTCGGCCACGCCGTCCAGACCGACGATGCGGTTGCCAAGGCGTTCCATGCCGGCCTGCCAGACTGCCTTGCCGTGGCCTTCGCCACGCCGGTCGGGCCGGCATATGTAGAGGCCGATGAAGCCGAAGCTCGGGCCGTATGCGACAGCCGAAATCCCGGCCACCATCTCGCCACCAACGAAGGCGCCTATGAAGCCTTCCGGATCGGCCGCCCGCAACGCGGCCGCGTCGCCGAGCCCGGGATTCCAGCCCTCCCCGGCCGCCCAGCCGACAAGTGTTTCCACCTCACTGGCCGTCAGTGTCCGGATCGTTCTTGGCATCGCTCGGGCGTACCTTGGCAAGGGATTTCAAGCCGTCAGGATAGGCCTCCACTTGCAGGCTGCAAGGCCTCCGTCACCGTCCACTATTGACCGGGGCCGGCCTGCTCTGCTGACGCCAGGACGCATGCGATGGAAATCGTTCTAGCCGCCCGGCAGAACGTGGCTTCATCGAAGCGCGGGTCCTCGACGATTGCCTGCCGATCGGCGCCGGGGGCGATGCCTGAGAGCAGATCGGCGCCGACATAACTGATCGCGTAGTTGCTGTTGTCGAGCGCTCTTTTGTGTGATGCCGTAGCTGCCAACGCCTTGTGCCGGGAAGCGTTCCCCGCGGCCCCGATGGCTAAAACCCTATGCCTGCCCGCCGGGACTCGTCAATTTACCGGCCGGACTATTATTGGGACGGGTTTTGCAAGCCGATGCAAAGGGTTAGCCAGGAACATACCCAATGCTTGGGTGTTGTTCCAATGGGCAACTGGACACGACCGGCGAAGACTGGGAATCTTCCTTTGTCGTGCTTTGGAATCGCATGGAGTACCGTAGGAAATGCCGCTGAGTGCCGAAGATATCGCCAACCATCCAGCCACCCTTCGTGGTGTCCAGGAGCAATCGCGGGCGCTCATCCATATCTACGAAACAAGTCCTCGGCTCGCGGCCGTTTTTGCCACCCAGCAACGCTGGCTGCTCGGCCATGTCGGCCTTGCCATGCACTTTCGGCGTGATCCCAACGACCGCCGCACCGAGCTGACGACCGCGCGCTTCATCGAGGTCGTGCAGCGCAATTCGGTGGCCAGCCGCAACACCGCCGAAGCCTTTCTCAAGGAGATGCTGCACTACAACATCGCCGAATATCTTTCGACGAGCGGGGACGGTCGCGCCCATCCTTTGCGACCGACCGCTGCCACCGTCGAGACATTCACCGGCTGGATTCATGCGCATTTGAGGACGCTTGACCGCGTCGATAGTGGGAACCGCCTGGCGACGTTCCTGGAGCGACCCGAGATGCTGTCCACCTTGCAGCCCTTGATCTGCGACGGGCTGCTGACGAGCGCCGGCGTACGCGAGCCGAGGCAGACCTTCTCGTTGTTTATCTGGCTAAACAACGGCGGGATCGCCATGGACTGGCTGATGTCCGGCATCGACCCCGAGGATGCGCACCTCGACAAGATTCCGACCAGCGTCATTTCGGTCAGTGAGTTCGCGCACTGGCTGAAGCTCTCGCGCACCCATCTGTCGCGAAAACTCCATGATGCCGAGGCACTTGGCAGCATCGGCTGGGTCGGTCAGCGCGGCCATTCCGTGATGTGGGTTTCGCGCCAGTTCTTCGACGAATACATGGCCGTGCAGTCCGCCAAGCTCGCCATCGTCGATGCAGCCTTTGACGCCTGCATATCCGCCTTCTCGCAAAGCTGACCACCGCACGCGAAAAACCGCCGGTTGTACTGGCGAGTATGCGTCGGAACTGCTATCGGCTTGCCATGTGTCATGGGACTTTGCGCGGGTTGTGGGGGATGGCGCTGAATTTCGAAGACATTGTGAGCCGCCCCGGGCTGGGCGCTTGCATCCAGGCGCAGGCGCGGGCGATGCAGCAGGCCTATGAAGGGAACCCGCGAGCGTCCGCGGTCTTTGCCACCCAGCAACGCTGGCTGATGGGGCATATCGGTCTTGCGCTGCATTTCCGCAGGGATCCCACCGACTATCGAAAGGAACTGACAGCGGCGCGTTTCGTCGACGTCACCGTCCAGCATCAGGTGGCGAGCCGAAATACGGCCCATGCCTTCATCAAGGAAATGCAGCACTATAATTTCATCGAGGCCGGGCCGGCGGGCGATGACGGCCGTATTCGCCCGCTGCAAATACCCGCCATGACCTTGGAGCCATTGATCGGTTGGGTCCTGATTCACCTGAGCACGCTTGATGCTCTTGACGGCGGTAAGCGACTGGAAACATTTCAGGCACGGCCGCAAATGCTGGCGCAGTTGCAGCCGCTGGTCGCGGACGGCCTGGTCTCCTCAGTACCGGTGCGCGAGCCGCAACAGACTTTTTCGCTGTTCACCTGGCTCAACAATGGCGGCGTGGTGATGGACTGGCTGATCTCCGGCGTCGACCCGGCGAACGCCGGCCAGGAACGCATCCCAACCGGCATTCTTTCCGTCGGTGACTTCGCCCGATGGCTGAGGCTGTCGCGCACCCACCTCGCGCGAAAGCTGCGCGACGCCGAGACGCTCGGCAGCGTCGGCTGGCTCGGCCAGCGCGGCCATTCGGTGATGTGGATCTCGAACGCATTCTACGGCGAGTATGTGACGGCGCAGGCGGTGAAGCTGGCCATCATCGACGCGGCATTCGCCGCCTGCCAGGCACAGCCGGCAAACTAATTCCTCAACTTATCCGGCCTTCAAAATGGCGGAGAAACGCGGATCGAACGCCCGGCTGATCGGCTCGGCTGCCGCACCCACCGCAATCGCCCAGGGGTCGGTGGTACCGAGCTGCAGGCGCGGCAGGCGCCGCGCAGGGCGATCGGCAATCGACGGCAGCAGCGGCTGCATGGCATCCAGCAGGCGGCGCGCCAGGGCTTCCGGCGCGCTGCTGGTGAGAATGACGGTCTGCGGATCGAAGATTGTCTCGAGCAGATGCACGCTCCAGCGCAGGTCGCTCGCGGCGTCCCTAACCCAGTCCATGACCCTGGGATCTTCAGCAAGCGCCAATTCGTCGATCTTTTCGTGGAGATCTGCCCCGGTCGGATCGAGGCCGAGGTGCTGATAGAGCGAGGCCAACGATGCGCGATGTTCGAGTGGCGTCGAGCCGGGGCCGGAAGGCGAAAGCAACGCCATACCCACCTCGCCGGCATTGCCGTTGCCGCCGCTGTAGAGTTCGCCGTTGAGGATGAGGCCGGCGGCGATGCCGTAGCCGACATAGAGGCAGACGGCATGGTCGACGCCATGCGCGGCGCCGACGATACGCTCGGCCGTCGCGCAGGCGGCGGCATCGTTCTGCAAGCCGACATTGAACCCGGTTCCGGCTGAAAGCGCCTCGACCAGCGGGAACTGCTGCCAGGCCGGCATCATCCATTTGTTGTCGGGGTTCTTCAGACCAAATGGTCCCGGCATGGCGACACCGAGCCCGACCAATCGCCGCTCGGATTGCGAAAAGAGTCCTGCCAGCTCGCGCCTGAGATCGGAAATCAGCGCGAGGATGATCGCCACGCCTTCCGACGGTTCGTCGAACGGCAGCGCCGCATCGGCGCGTGCAATCACGTTGCCGACCAGATCGACCACCACGACGCGCGTCAGATGCCGGTCGATCTGCAGGCCGATCGCAAAGGCTCCTTCGGGCACCAGTCGGTAGGGTGTGAAGGGCTGCCCTCTGCCCTTGCGCACCGTGTCCAGCGCCACGACCAGGCCATCGCGCTCAAGATCCTCGATGATGTTGGAAACCGCCTGCTTGGTGAGCTGCGTCGCCCGCGCCAGGTCGGCACGCGAAAGCGCACCGTTGAGCCGCAGCGCCTCGATCATGACGCGGCGGTTATGCGCGCTGGTGCCTTCCTGATTGGTGCCGCTCTTAGCGCGGATCGGGCTGACGTCGTGCACCTTCGTTTTCCCCTCTTGACTCCATTAAAGGATTGATCGACTAATTAAGTCAAGCGAATTGACTTAATGGTGAAGCCAGAGCGGTTTCGAGAAAAAGACGGCAGGGCTCAAGCCTGTTGCCGCGAACAGCTCCCGGCGGATCCGGTCACACGCGATACGGAATTCGAGGACACGGCATTGCCTTTGCCGTCCCTCGCAGCTGTCGAAAAAATGGGAGAAGACCAATGCTGAAATCTATCGGAAAAACACTTCTGGGCGCGGTGTTCGCGGGTGGGCTGCTTATCCCTCACGCCTTCGCCGAGACCACGCTGAACGCGCTGTTCATGGCCCAGGCCGCCTATAGCGAGGCCGACGTGCGCGCCATGACGGACGCCTTCACCAAGGCCAATCCTGACATCAAGGTCAATCTCGAATTCGTCCCCTATGAAGGCCTGCACGACAAGACGGTGCTCGCGCAAGGTTCGGGCGGCGGTTACGACGTCGTGCTGTTCGACGTCATCTGGCCGGCCGAATACGCCACCAACAAAGTGCTGGTCGACGTCTCGTCCAAGATCACCGACGACATGAAGAAGGGGGTGCTGCCCGGCGCCTGGACCACCGTCCAGTATGACGGAAAATATTACGGCATGCCGTGGATCCTCGACACCAAGTACCTGTTCTACAACAAGGAAATCCTCGAAAAGGCCGGCATCAAGACGCCGCCGAAGACCTGGGAAGAACTCGGGCAACAGGCCAAGATCATAAAGGACAAGGGCCTGTTGAAGACGCCGATCGCCTGGAGCTGGTCACAGGCCGAGGCCGCGATCTGCGACTACACCACGCTGGTCAGCGCCTATGGCGGCGACTTCCTCAAGGACGGCAAGCCGGACTTCCAGAATGGCGGCGGCGTGTCGGCGCTGAAATACATGGTCGACAGCTACAAGTCGGGCCTCACCAATCCGAACTCCAAGGAATTCCTCGAAGAGGACGTCCGCAAGGTGTTCGAGAACGGCGACGCGGCCTTCGCGCTGAACTGGACCTACATGTACAACATGGCCAACGATCCGAAGGACTCCAAGGTCGCCGGCAAGGTCGGCGTCGTGCCGGCGCCGGGTGTTGCAGGCACCAGCGAAGTGTCGGCCGTCAATGGCTCGATGGGCCTCGGCATCACCGCGGTGTCGAAGCATCAGGACGAAGCCTGGAAATACATCGCGTTCATGACCTCGCAGGCGACGCAGAACCAGTATGCCAAGCTCTCGCTGCCGATCTGGGGATCGTCCTATGACGACCCGGCCGTCACCAAGGGCCAGGAAGAACTGATCGCCGCCGCCAAGCTCGGTCTCGCCGCCATGTATCCGCGGCCGACCACGCCGAAATACCAGCAGCTGTCGACCGCCCTGCAGCAGGCCATCCAGGAATCGCTGCTTGGCCAGACGACGCCGGAAGACGCGCTGAAGACGGCGGCGCAGAACAGCGGCCTTTGATCCATCGTTTCCCGACATGCGGGCGGCTTCGTGCCGCCCGTGCTATTTCTAAGCCGGTTTAAGGAAGAGAGGCGCCCTGCATGTCAGGCACCTGGATGACGACTCGCGCGTGGCTTTTGATGCTGCCGCTGCTGGTGATCATGGTCGCTGTTATCGGCTGGCCACTGGTCGATACCGTCCGACTTTCCTTCACCGATGCCCAGTTGGTCGGCACCTCGGGCAATTACGTTGGCCTCGAAAACTACACCAACATGCTGGCCAGCTCAAACTTCACCCGCACGCTGGCCACCACCACCTGGTTCGCGGTCGTTTCGGTTGCGGCGGAAATGGTGCTTGGCGTGTTGGCGGCACTGCTGTTGAACCAGCAATTCCGCGGCCGGGCGGTGTTGCGCGGGCTGATGATCCTGCCCTGGGCGCTGCCGACCGTCGTCAACGCGACGCTGTGGCGGCTGATCTACAACCCCGAATATGGCGCGCTGAACGCCGCGCTGACGCAGTTGCATATCATTGACGACTACCGTTCCTGGCTGGGTGAGCCTGGAACGGCGCTGGCCGCGCTGATCGTCGCCGACTGCTGGAAGAATTTTCCGCTGGTCGCGCTGATCGCGCTGGCAGCCCTGCAAGCCGTGCCGCGCGACATCACCGCCGCGGCGCTGGTCGACGGCGCTGGCCCCTTCAACCGCTTCCGCTTTGTCATCCTGCCCTATCTCGCCGGACCATTGATGGTGGCGTTGGTGTTGCGCACCATCGAGGCCTTCAAGGTCTTCGACATCATCTGGGTGATGACGCGCGGCGGTCCTGCCAACAGCACGCGCACTCTGTCGATCCTGGTCTATCAGGAGGCCTTCTCCTTCCAGCGCGCCGGTTCCGGCGCCTCGTTGGCACTGATCGTCACTTTGCTCGTCACAGTGCTCGCGGTCGCCTATGCGGCGCTGGTGCGCAAGACCGCGGGGAGTGCGGCCTGATGGAACGCAAGAACCCCGTCTTCACTGCTTTCATCTACATCTGCGCCATCCTGCTCGCTGTGCTCATCCTGGCGCCGCTGGCATGGCTCTTCATCATGAGCATATCGCCGGCCGCCGACCTCGCCGACAAACCGCTGCGCTGGTGGCCGCAAAGCGTCGACTTCTCGCGCTACGGGCAACTCCTGTCGACCGCCGAAAACAGTGCCGGCGCCGCCTTCACCGCATCGCTGCGCAACAGCCTGGAGATCGCCGGCATGGCGACGCTCGTCGCGATCCTGCTCGCGGTTCCCGCCGGCTGGGCGGTCTCGCGCACGCCCTCGGTCGGCTGGTCGCTGTCGATGGTGATCGCCACCTACATGCTGCCGCCGGTGGCGCTGTCGGTGCCTCTCTATATGGGTCTCTCCTATCTCGGCCTGCTCAACAACGTCTTTGGCCTGGCGCTGATCTATCTGACCATCCTGGCGCCCTTCACCACCTGGCTGATGAAATCGGGCTTCGATTCGATTCCGCGCGAGATCGAGGCAGCCGCCATGATCGACGGCGCCGGCCTGCTCCAGACCTGGCGCATCATCACTTTGCCGCTGGCAGCACCGGTGGTCGCGACATCGGCGCTGTTTGCCGTACTGCTCGCCTGGGACGAGTTCTTCTACGCCTTGCTGTTCACCTCTGACCAGCGGGCAAAGACGCTGACCGTCGCCATCGCAGATCTCGCCGGTGGCCGTGTCTCCGACTACGGACTGATCGCCACCGCCGGCGTGCTGGCGGCCTTGCCGCCGGTGCTGATCGGCCTCGTTATGCAACGCGCGCTGATCTCGGGCCTCACCAGCGGCGGCGTGAAAGGATAATGATGACTGCAGAACGACCCCGCCCCTCCGGCCTCGTCGCCGTCGATCGCGAGATGGCGCGCCAGCACCGGGACGCGCTTGCTTCCTTCGAAAGCAACAAGGATGCCGCCGCCAAGGTCGTCGCCTCGATCAGGCGCAACGGCAGGCTCCTCCTGCTCGGCATGGGCGCCTCGCATGCCGTCGCCCGCGCCGTCGAGGTGCTCTATCGCGCGCATGGCATCGAGGCCATCGCCTTGCCGCTCTCCGAACAGCTTGGACAGAAGCTGCCGCTTGCCGGCAAAACGGTGATCGTCACCTCGCAATCCGGCGAAAGCGCCGAAGTGGTGCGCTGGTTCTCTGAAGCGGACCGACACGCCGACATTTTCGGCCTGACATTGGAGGTCGGCTCCTTCCTTGGCCGCACCGTGCCTTGCCTGGTCGGCGCCGGCGGCACCGAGCTTGCCTTTGCCGCGACCCGCAGCCTGACCGTGACTTTCGCCTTGCATCTCGCGATCCTCGCCGCGCTCGGCGACGATCCTGCCGCCGCCCTTGCGGCACTCAAGGCGCCTGAAGCAGTTGAGATCGACGCCGCCTTGGCTGCGTTGGACAAAGTGCAGACGGTCGTCACCTCCGGTCGCCGGCTGCAGGGCGTGGCCGAAGCGCTGGCGCTCGGCCTGACCGAGCTGTCTCGCCTGCCGTGCTATTCGCTCGAAGGCGGCCAGTTGCGCCACGGCCCGATGGAAATGCTCGGCCCGAGAATCGGCGTCGTGCTCTTCCGCGGCGACGATCCGACCGCCGACCTTGTCACCGCCATGGCCGTTTCGGTGGTCGAGACCGGCGCGCCGCTGATCCTGTTCGACGCCTCGGGCAAGCCGCCGGTCGCCGGCGCGGTCACATTGGCCTTCGAACCGGCGTCCGGACTGGCGGCGATCTTTGCCATGCTGCCGGTCGCTCAGCGCCTCATGATCGCCTTCGCCGACAGCCGCGTCGACAACGCCGGGACGCCGGTGCGCACCACCAAGATCACGCGGAGCGAATGATGCGGCCGCTCGCAGTGATCGGCAATGTCAATGTCGACCTGATCGTCGGCCCGGTCGCGCCATGGCCGAAAACCGGCACCGAGACCGTCGTCGACCACGACGATCTGCGCGTCGGCGGCCAGGCCGGCAACACGGCGCTGGCCTGGCAGGCGCTGGGGATCGATTTCGAGATCGCCGCCAACATCGGTGACGATCAGTTCGGCCGCTGGCTGGGCGAGGCTTTCGGCGCGCGTGCGCAAAAATGGCCGGTGCATCGCGAAGGCACGACCTTGTCGGTCGGCATGACCCATCCCGATGGCGAGCGCACCTTCTTCACCACGCGCGGCCATCTGCCCCGCTTCAGCCTGGGCGATGTGGTGTCGGTGCTGAACAGCGATCGGCTTTCCGGCGGCTACGCGCTGCTCTGCGGCTCGTTCCTGACCGACGACCTGACCCGGGACTACGATGCCTTTTTCGACTGGGCGGAGGCGCACGGCATCGCCGTCGCGCTCGATACCGGCTGGCCGATCGACGGCTGGACGCAGGCGAATTGCGCCGCCACGCGCGGCTGGCTGTCGCGCTGCGAACTCGCCCTCTTCAACGAGGTCGAGATGACGACGCTCGCCGGCCTCGCAAGCCCTATCGAAGCCGCGCGCAAGATCCGCGACGGCATGAAGCAAGGCGCGACCGCCGTGGTAAAGCGCGGGCCCGATGGCGCGATCGCGATCAGCCCCGACGGCGAACTTATCGAAGCCAGCGCGCCGCGCGTGAAAGTGGTCGACACGATCGGCGCCGGCGATGTCTTCAACGCTGCCTTCCTGGCGGCACTGGCGCAGGAGCGGCCGCTGGACAGTTGTCTTGCCGCCGCCATCCGGGTGGCGTCACGCGCCATCTCAACCCTGCCCCGCGACTATAGCGGGCCGATTGCATTCGAGGACGTCGTCAATGAGCGCGCTTGAAATCCGTGATGTCCGCAAGAATTACGGCAGCGTCGAAACGCTGAAAGGCATCAACATCGCGCTCGAAAGCGGCGAGTTCCTGGTCCTGCTTGGATCGTCGGGCTGCGGCAAGTCGACCTTGCTCAACATCATCGCGGGTCTCGCCGAAGCGACCAGCGGCGACGTGCTGATCGGCGGCCGTTCGGTGCTTGGCGTGCATCCCAAGAACCGCGACATCGCCATGGTCTTCCAGTCCTACGCGCTCTACCCGAACCTGACCGTGCACCGAAACATCGGCTTTGGCCTGGAAATGCGCAAGGTTCCCGCGGTCGATCGTGACAAGGCGGTGCACGAGGCGGCACGGCTTCTGCAGATCGAGAACCTGCTCGAACGCAAGCCCGGCCAGCTTTCCGGCGGCCAGCGCCAGCGCGTCGCCATCGGCCGCGCCCTGGTGCGCAAGCCGCAGGTCTTCCTGTTCGACGAGCCGCTCTCCAACCTTGATGCCAAGCTGCGTCTGGAAATGCGCACCGAGCTCAAGCGGCTGCACGAAATGTTGCAGACCACGGTCGTCTATGTCACGCATGACCAGATCGAGGCGATGACGCTGGCGACCCGCATCGCCGTGATGCGCGACGGCCGTATCGAGCAGCTGGGCACCCCTGAAGAGATCTACGACAATCCGGCGACGCTCTATGTCGCGGGTTTCGTCGGCGCGCCGTCGATGAATATGCTGGAAGCGGTCGTCGAGGACGGCAAGCTTGCCATTGCCGGTGTTGATGCGCGACTGGCGATCCCGGCCCGCTACGCAAAGGCCGCTCAAAACGGCGCGCCGGTCGTCGTCGGAGTGAGGCCCGAGGCGCTTCGTCTTGGCCAGGGCAGCGGTGCCGAGCTGTCGCTGCCGGTCGAGATCGACGTCGTCGAGCTGACCGGCCCCGAACAGGTCACCACCGCCCGCCTCGGAACGCAAAGGCTGACGGCAACCTTGCCGCCGCGGCTGCGTATCGCCAAGGGCGATGCGTGTCGCCTCGCTTTTGACGACGACGCGCTTCGCCTGTTCGACCCGGCGACCGGCAAGGCTTTCTGAGGCGCGATATCCCCCACACGGGAGATGTCGCCGTGTCACGACGGCTGTAGGCACTCCATGCTGCACGCATTCGGCCGCATCGCAAAGTGGGGATTCGCATGAAGAAGACTTACGAGAAACCGACGCTGAACAAGCGCCAGAAGCTGTCCGTCGTTGCTGCCCTTTGTACGCCGTCCACCTGCGTGAACTGATCCGTCTCGGCCGAGGCCTCCGCCCACGGCAAGGCAGCGGCGCCAAGCCGTCGCGGCCGAACGGGATCGATGGGGTCAAACTGACCGGCCCCGAACAGCTCCCCACCGCCCCACGAAGAATGCTGAAGCGTTCGACGCACGATATCCGGCATACGACGGATGCCGTCATATTGCGGCTGCTGTAAGGAATCCAAGCTGCGCGCACTCAGCCGCATGCAAGGCGAGGATTTTGATGAAGAAGGCCTACGAAAAGCCGACGCTGAACAAGCGTCAGAAATTGTCCAGTGTCACAGCCAACTGCACGCCCTCCACTTGCGTGGTGGAGTGATCTTCCAAGGCATAGCGCAATTCCAGACAGCGTTCGGCGGACCGCTCTGTGAATTGCGCATCGAACGGTTCAGAGTCCTGCGGGCTCTGAACCGTTCGAGCTCATTTCTCCTCAGTCGATGTCGAACGACACGCCCTGCGCCAAAGGCAGTGCCTTGGAGAAGTTCACCGTGTTGGTAGCCCGACGCATATAGGCCTTCCAGGCATCCGAACCGCTCTCGCGGCCGCCGCCCGTTTCTTTCTCGCCACCGAACGCACCGCCGATCTCGGCACCCGAAGTGCCGATGTTGACGTTGGCGATACCGCAATCCGAACCGTCGACGCCGAGGAAGCGCTCCGATTCCTGCAGGTCGCGGGTGAAGATCGACGACGACAGGCCAGCGCCGACCGCATTGTGCAGTTCGAGCGCCTCGTCGAAATCGGAGTATTTCATCACGTAGAGGATCGGCGCGAAGGTCTCTTCGGTGACGGGAGCCACCTGCTTGGGCATTTCGACCAGTGCCGGATGAACGTAATAGGCGTCAGGGTGACCGTTCTCGACGCGGGCGCCGCCGGTCACCTTGCCGCCATGGGCGCTGGCTTCCTTCAGTGCTTTCTGCATGTTGTCGAAGGCTGCCTTGTCGATCAGCGGACCGACCAGCGCCTTGCCCTCCAGCGGATTGCCGACCGAGACACTCTGATAGGCCTTTTTCAGGCGCGGCAGCAAAGCGTCATAGACGCTGTCATGCACGAACAGGCGCCGCAGCGTTGTGCAGCGCTGTCCGGCGGTGCCCATGGCGCCGAAGGCGATAGCGCGCAGCGCCATGTCGAGATCGGCGGTCGGGCAAACAATGCCGGCATTGTTGCCGCCGAGTTCCAGCACGGCGCGGGCGAAGCGCTTGGCGAGCCGGGGGCCGACCTCACGGCCCATGCGGGTCGAACCGGTGGCCGAAACCAGCGGCACCTTCGGGTGATCGACCATAACTTCGCCGACGACACGGTCGCCGATCAACACCTGCAGCAGGCCGTCGGGCGCATCGGCGCCAAAGCGCTTGGCGGCGCGCTTGAAGATCGCCTCGCAGGCAAGTGCCGTTAGCGGCGTCTTTTCCGACGGCTTCCAGACCACGGCGTCGCCGCAGACGAAGGCCAGCGCCGAATTCCACGACCACACCGCGACCGGGAAGTTGAAGGCCGAAATGACGCCGACGACGCCAAGCGGGTGCCAGGTCTCCATCATGCGATGTCCCGGACGCTCGGTGGCGATGGTCAGGCCGTACAATTGCCGCGACAGACCGACGGCGAAATCGCAAATGTCGATCATTTCCTGGACTTCGCCGAGGCCCTCGGACGGGATCTTGCCGACTTCGATGGACACCAGCCGGCCGAGCTCATCCTTATGGGCGCGCAGTTCCTCGCCGAGCAGGCGGACCAACTCGCCGCGCTTCGGACCCGGCACCAGCCGCCAGGCCTGGAACGCCTTGTGCGCTGCATCGATGGCCTTGCCGGCATCGGCGGCCGAAATCGACTTCAGCGCCGCGATCTGTTCACCCGTCACCGGGCTGTGCACGATGAGATCGCCGCCCGCAAGCGCGTCCTTGGCGACGCCGAGTTTCGCCAGAAGTTCAGCCGCTTCCTTCGCTATCGTCATTTTTATCCCTTTCAGATCCCGCCTCTCACAGGGCGGGCGTGGACGCCATGCGCCATGTCTTGTCCGTGCCGAAGGCACGCTTGGGCGCTTTCATGGCGTCGCATTACTCGTTTCAGGGAAAAACCGCCACCCCAGCATGGTCCAAGGCCGGAGCGCGAAATTGGGCCAGAAGCCACTACGCGTGGTCAGCGAGCTTTCTGGAACGAGGACTTCCCGGCGCTTTCCTTGATCAGCCGGTCGATATGCATGCGGATATGCGCCGCTTCCGCCGCTGTGTTGGCCAAGGCGATGGCGCGGTCGAAGGCGACGCGCGCTTCCTCGTTGCGGCCAAGTTGCATCAACAGTCCGCCGCGCAGGCCGAAGAAGTGGAAATAACCCGACAGCCGCTCTTCCAGCGGCTCGATCATGGCAAGCGCCGCCTCGGGACCCTGCACCTTGCTCACCGCGACGGCGCGGTTCAGCGTCACCACCGGCGACGGCTGCATCTGCTCGAGCAGGCTGTAAAGCAGGTCGATCTCGGTCCAGTCGGTGTCCTCGGGCGTCGGCGCCCGTGCGTGCAGCGCCGCGATCGCCGCCTGCACCTGGTAGGGACCGGGCTTGCGGTGGCGCAGTGCCTTGTCGACCAGCGCCAGGCCCTCGTCGATCATCTTGCGGCTCCACAGCGATCGGTCCTGGTCGTCGAGCAGAATGATCTCGCCATTCGCGTCGAAGCGCGCTGGCGCCCGCGCATGCTGCAGCAAAAGCAACGCGGTCAGGCCCATGATCTCGGGCTCGGCCTGGAACAGCCTGAGCAGCAGGCGGGCAAGGCGGATCGCTTCTTCGCAGAGCGGCGCGCGGGCCGGCGCCTCGCCGCTATTAGTCGAATAGCCTTCATTGAAGATCAGATAGACCATGGCGGCAACCGCGGCGAGCCGCTCGGAGCGCTCGACCGCGCCCGGCGTCTCGAACGGCACGCCGGCATCGGCAATGCGCGCCTTGGCGCGCGTGATGCGCTGCTCCATGGCGCTTTCGCCAACCAGGAAGGCGCGGGCGATCTGCTTGACGGTGAGGCCGGACACGATGCGCAGCGCCACCGCGATCTGCTGCGTTGCCGGCAGGTCCGGATGGCAGCAGATGAACAGCAGTCGCAGGATGTCGTCGCGGTAATGCGCTCCATCCAGTCGCTCCGCCATGTCGTCCTCGGCATCCTCCAGATCGGAGATCTGGTCCTCTTCCGGCATCGGCGCCTGTTTGGCGGTCTTGCGCACGGCATCGATGCCGCTGTTGCGGCCGACAAAAATCAGCCAGGCCGCCGGATCGCGCGGCGGCCCGTTCTTCGGCCAGTTCTTGAGCGCCCTCAGGCATGCATCCTGGAAAGCCTCTTCCGCGGCGTCGAGGTTGCGGAAGTAGCGCAGCAGCGCGCCCATCGCCTGCGGGCGGGCGTTGCTGATCGCGGTGCTTATCCAGGCCAGTTCGGTCATACGGCGACCTTTTTCGGATTGAAGACCGAAACCGGACGGATCTCATAGGAACCGCCGCTCGGATTGACCTCGGAGAGCTCGCGCGCGAACTCGACGGCCTCGTCGAGATCGCGGCATTCGAGCGTATAAAAGCCGAGGAACTGTTCCTTGGTTTCGGCGAACGGGCCGTCGAACACGATCGACTCGCCCTTGACCTTGCGCAGCGTCGTTGCCGCGGTCGTCGGCAGTAGCCGGGCCACCGGGCCAAGGCGGCCTGCCTTGGCGTATTTGTCCTGGACGTCGAGAAGCTTCGCCATCACCTCGTCGTCCTGTTCCTTGCTCCAGGAGCTGACGACGTCTTCGGAGGCATAGCAGAGGATGGCGTAGAGCATTTTTCGTCCTTTCCACATCAAAGGACGCGACAGTAGGGCGGCAACCGACACAAGGTCGATAAAAAAATTATAGGGCGATCACGGACTTGCCCGGCCCTTCAGGCCCCGTGCACCTGAAGCCATCGGAGCACCAGCGTTTCCTCCTCGTCGAGGCCGGCGATCAGCCGTTTTCGCTTGTTTGCGTCGGCCATCTCGGTCAGCAGGCGCCCTTGCGACCAAGCTTCGAAAACGAGCGGGTGGATATAGCATTTCCGGCAGACGGCGCGCGTGTTGTTCAGGCGTTCGGCCACCTTGTCGACGACGCCGTTGATCAGCCGCTTCTGCTGGGTCTTGCTTTCGGGCAGCTCTGCCCCGGCAAACAGCGACGCCGCATGGATGGTGCCACCCCAGGTGCGGAAGTGCTTTGAGCTGAATTCGGCGCCGATGGCGTCACGTATATAGCGGTTGACATCGTCCGAGCGTACCTTGCGCCTCTCGCCATCCTCGTCGAGATACTGGAACAGCTGTTGCCCGGGGATATCCTGGGCGCCGCGCACGACCCGGGCGATGCGACGATCGACCAGCTTCAGCTTCCATTCCTTGCCGGACTTGCCCTTGAAGGCAAAGCGCAGGCTCGACCCTTTGATGTCGACATGGCGGTCACGCAACGTGGTCAGGCCAAAACTCTTGTTGTCGCGCGCGTAAGCCGCGTTGCCGACACGGATCATCGTGTTGTCGAGCAGCCAGACGACCGCCGCGACGACGCGCTCGAAGGGCAGGCCGTGGCGGCGCAGATCGACATCGATGCGGCGGCGCAATTCCGGCAGGCTTTGCGCAAAGGCGACCAGGCTCGAATATTTGGCGCCGTCGCGCTCCTCGCCCCAAAGCGGATGATAGCGATACTGCTTGCGCCCGCGCTGGTCGCGGCCGGTCGCCTGGATATGGCCGTTCGGGTCAGGCGAGATCCAGACATCGGTCCAAGCCGGCGGAATGACGATCGCCTTGATGCGATCGAGCGCTGCGGCGCTGACCGGCTTGCCATTGTCATTGGCGTAGGCAAACCCTTTGCCTTTCCTCAGGCGACGGATGCCGGGGTCGGCATCGGAGACATAGCTCAGCGAGGCGCGCTCGGCCGAACTTTGCGCGTCGTTCTGCCGGGATTCGTCCTGGGCCGAACGCTCGGGGGATTGCAGCCGTTGCAACATGATGGCTCCACGCAATTTGCGCGTAGATAAGCCGCGTGGCCGGCTCCAGGTTCCGTCCCGCGGACGAGATCGTCTTGCTACGATTGTGCCGAGCGCGCCGCGACCAGATGTAGGCCAACCAAATCGCCTAAGCAGCGACCGGAATGACATCGACCGCCTGCTCGCCGACCTGACCGCCCGTCGTCTTCAGCACGCCGACGATCGGCGCCACGTCGGAATAGTCGCGGCCGTAGCCGACGGTGATGTGGTCGTTGCTCGCCCTGATCCCGTTGGTCGGGTCGAATTCCTGCCAGCCGGCATCGCGCCCGCACCAGGCCTTAACCCAGGCATGCATGGCGTCGGCGCCCTCGAGCCTGGGTTTGCCCTTGGGCGGAATCGTGCGCAGGAAGCCGCTGACATAACCGGCCGGGATACCGAGGCCACGCAGACCGGCGATCATGATGTGCGAGAAATCCTGGCAGACGCCGCGCTTAAGGGCAAAGGCGTCGCTGGCGCGGGTGCGCACGGTCGTCGCCTTGCCGTCATAGGTGAAATCGCGATGGATGCGGTTGCACAGGTCCATCACCGTGGCGGTCGTCGAACCGGCAAGGCTCTGCCGCGCATAGGCGGTGATCGCGGCATCGATGCCGACATGATCGCTGGCGGCGAGAAAATGGTGCGGCGTATCCGGCGCCAGCGACCGTACCGCGCCGAGTTCTTCCCTCAACCGCCGCAGATCGGGCGACACGTCGAGCCCAGGCTCCGGCCGCGACACCGATACGCGCGCGCTCATCCTGATATCGAGGCCGTCATGGACATCGCGAAAGGCAATCGCGGTGACATTGTTGCCGAAGAAATCAGAAAAATCCGTGCGTTCCGACGGGTTCGGCACAAACGATAGCGAGGCGGCGACAACGCGCTGCACGCCAGCAATCGTCGGCGGCAACACACGCACCTGATGTCGGCTGCCGCCGGCCGCAGCGTCATAATCGTAGCTGAGATGAAGCCTGATGTCGTAAAGCATGCCTTACTTTTCTAGTTTGGCGCAGGCTCTTCTCGCAAAACCGCGCGACACTTTTGCGGAGCCCGCTTAGCCAAAATACGCTTTGGCGAGGCTGCTGTAGAGGTTGCCGATCTCCGTAGCGAGATCGTCCAGCACCTCCGCCGACATCTCCGATGGCTCCATGACGGCAATTGCCGTGTTGAGCTGCAGGATTTCCTTGGCCGCCGGTGACATATGCCCTTCACCGCCGGCGAACGGCAGCAGCCCGATTTCCGCCTTCAGCCGTTCGAGCTGAAACAGGATCGAGCGCGGATTGAGCGGGTCGAGCGCCAAAAGATCGATCACCGTACGCCGCCCGGCCCGCACCGGATATTGCCGGCGATGGGTCATGACGCTGTCGCCGATCTCCAGCATCATGTCGAGCGAGCCGTCCGGCGCGCTGGAGCGGGTGAGGCGGGCAAGCGTGTGGGCGATCTGGATGCCGCGCTCGATCCGCCGGCCGATTTCGAGGAAACGCCAGCCGGTGAACCGGTACATGTTCTCGTGCAGCAGGCCGGAAAAGCCGGCGAGCTTGCGCAGCATCACCGTCATCGCGCGCGTCGCGTCGTCGCCCGGCGCCACGGTCGTTGCGAACTTATGGATGGTCTTGGACAAATCCTTGAGCGCCAGCCAGCCATCGGGCGAAAAGCGATCGCGGATCTGCCCGGCGCTGTAGACGGCGCTGTCCAGCGTGCCGATCAATCCCGGCGGGATGGCCGATTCCAGGTCGATGCCGAACGGCTCGAGATAGTCCCTGATGTCGGCAAGCAGCGGCATATCCGGATCGGATGTCTCGGCCAACCGCACATGATAGGCGCGCAGGATACGCACCGTGTCTTCCGAGCGCTCGATATAGCGGCCGAGCCAGGTCAGGTTTTCCGCCGCGCGGCTGGGCAGGCTGCCCGGCATGGTGCGGGCGAAGCTGTCATGTTCCTGCGGCAGCAGCGTTTCGCGCTCGACAGGCTTATCGCTGACCACCCAGACGTCGGCCGCCTGGCCGCCGCGCTGCATGGCGATGGCCGTCGGGTCGAGCGACAGGCCGACACGGGCGAAGCCGCCCGGCATCACCGTCCAGCCGTCGGGCGTGCGTGCCAGATAGACGCGCAGGCTTGCCGGCCGCGGCTCCAGCCGGCCGCCGACATAGACCGGCGTCGTCGACAGTGTCACCGCTTCCTGGCCGACGAACCCGCCGCCATCGCTTTCGATGCGCGCGACCAGCGCGGCGCGTTCCTCCGGCGTCAGCGCCGAACCGAGCCTGGTGTGATCGTCGTCCTCGAAGGCAAGCCGTGTCGACAGCGCCGGGCCGACAACCATGCGGTCGAGATTGGCAAGCACATGCTGGCGTTCGCTGTCCTGCCCGCACCACCAGGTGGCGACGCTCGGCAACAGAAGCTCTTCGCCGCGCAATTCGCGCGAGATTTTCGGCAGGAAGGCGAGCAGCGCCCGCGTTTCCATCAGACCCGAACCCAGCGCGTTGACTGTCGAAACGGTGCCCCGTCTGATCGCCTCGACCAGCCCCGGCGTGCCGATGTGCGAGTCCGGCCGCAGTTCCAGCGGGTCGGCGAAGGCGGCGTCGAGCCGCCGCCACAGCACGCTGATCGGCATCAGCCCGGATACCGTGCGCACCATCAGCTTGCCGCCGGATACGGTCAGATCCTCGCCCTCGAGCAGCATGATGCCGAGATAGCGCGCGATATAGGCATGCTCGTAGTAGGTCTCGTTGAGCGGTCCGGGCGTCAGGATGGCGACGCGACCGTCATTTTCCTTGGCCATGCCGATCAGCGCGTCGCGAAAGCGGCGGAAGAAGCCGGCGAGCCGGTGCACATGCATCTCGCCATAGATGTCGGATAGCGCACGCGTGGTTGCGACGCGGTTTTCCAGCGCAAATCCGGCGCCCGACGGCGCCTGCGTGCGGTCGCCCAGCACCCACCAGCTTCCGTCGGGTCCGCGACCGAGCTCGAAGGCCACCATATGCAGGAAATGCCCGCTGGCCGGCACGGTGCCGACGACGGGACGCAGATATTCGGGGCTCGCCGCGATCAGGCCGGCCGGCAGGATGCCCTTCTCGATCAGCCGGTTCGGTCCGTAAATATCAGCGATCGTTTCCTCGAACAGATCGGCGCGCTGGACGAGACCGGCGCTGATCTCGGCCCATTCCTTGTCCTCGATCAGCAGCGGGATGTGCGCCAGCGGCCATTCGCGCTCGTTGGCGCCGGCCTTGTCATAGACGCGGTAATAGACGCCGGCATCACGCAGATACTGGTCGGCGCGGGCGAAACGCTGGCCGAGCTTTTCCGGACCGAGTTCTTCCAGCGCCTCGATGAAGGGCGCCCAGGCAGGACGTGGATTGCCCGCCGCATCTACCATTTCGTCGACGACGCCGTCAATCGGCCGGTAATGCTCCAGCAGACTGGCCCTCAGCGGCTTGCCGCGCAGCTTTTTCTGATTCCCCTTTGCCATTGCTGATCAGAGTCTTGCCGGCCGCCTCAGGTCAAGGGTCATCGGGAAGTCTTCAGAGGCTTCTTCGTTGCGCAGCACGTAGCTACCCGCCGTATGGCCGCGCGGTTCGAAGCGAGCGAGCCGTCGCGCCTCGGCCTCATTGCCATTGACCGGGAACGTGTCATAGCTGCGCCCGCCAGGATGCGCGACATGGTAGACGCAGCCGCCCACCGCCCGCCCCGACCAGCGATCATAGATATCGAAGACCAGCGGTGTGTTGACCGGCAACGCCGGATGCAAGCCCGACGCCGGCTGCCACGCCTTGAAGCGCACGCCGGCAACCGCGACCTCCGTGTTGTCGGTCACTTTCATCGGCACGACGCGGCCATTGCAGACGATCGCGTGACGTTCCGGATTGAGGCCTTCGGTCCTGACCTGCAGCCGTTCGACCGAGGAATCGACAAAGCGCACCGTGCCGCCAATGGCGCCCTGCTCGCCCATCACGTGCCACGGCTCCAGCGCTTGCCGCAGCTCCAGCTTGATGCCGGCATGTTGCACCTCGCCGCAGAAGGGGAAGCGGAATTCGAGCTGGGCGTCGAACCATTCGGGACGAAACTCGAAACCATTGAGCTTGAGGTCGTCGAGCACGTCGAGGAAATCCGCCCAGACATAATGCGGCAGCATGAAACGGTCGTGCAGCGAAGTGCCCCAGCGCACGAAGCGGCCGTCGAGCGGGTTCTTCCAGGCGCGGGCGATGATCGCCCTGACCAGCAATTGCTGCGCGAGCGACATGCGCGCATTGGGCGGCATCTCGAAACCGCGAAACTCGACCAGGCCGAGGCGACCGGTCGGCCCGTCCGGCGAAAACAGCTTGTCGATGCAGATCTCGGAGCGGTGCGTGTTGCCGGTGACGTCGGTCAAAAGGTTGCGAAACAGCCGGTCGACCAGCCATGGTAGGGGTGCATCGCCCTGGTTCGGATGCGGCACCTGCGCCATCGCGATTTCAAGCTCATAGAGCGAATCGTGGCGCGCCTCGTCGAAACGCGGCGCCTGGCTGGTCGGGCCGATGAACAGGCCGGAAAACAGATAGGACAGCGAAGGGCGCCGCTGCCATTGCAGCACCAGGCTCTTCAACAGATCGGGCCGGCGCAGGAACGGACTGTCATTCGGCGTCGCGCCACCGACCACGACATGGTTGCCGCCGCCGGTGCCGGTGTGGCGGCCATCGATCATGAACTTGTCGGCGCCGAGCCGTGTCTGCCGTGCCTCCTCGTAGATGGCCGTCGTCGTCGCCACGCAGTCCTGCCAGGTCGAGGCCGGATGGATGTTGACCTCGATGACACCGGGATCAGGCGCCACACGAATGACATTGAGGCGCGGATCCTGCGGCGGGGCGTACCCTTCGATATGCACCGGCATGCCGATCGCCTTTGCCGCGTTTTCAGCAGCCGCCAACAGTTCGAGATAGTCCTCCAGCGCCTCGACCGGCGGCATGAACACGCAAAGCCGCCCATCGCGCGGCTCGACCGAAAGTGCGGTGCGCACCGCGCCGCCGATCTCGGTGATTTCCTGCTCGACGCGGTCCTGCTGACCGGTTGTCGCGGTGAAAGAGGCCTCCGTCTGGCGCCGCGCCATCTCATCGGCGCCGCCGGGCTCAACCGGCGGGGGTAGGATTTCGGCCCGCGGCGGCAGGCCACCGCGCGGCACCGAAGGATCGACGGGCACGATGTAAGGAAATTGCGCCGGCGGCACATAGGGCAGCGTGCCGAGCGGTAGGCGGTAGCCGACCGGTGAGTCGCCCGGCACCAGGAACAGCCGGCCGCGCCGCGTCTTCCACTTCTCCGAGCGCCAGCGCTGCCCGGCGGCCTGGCTGTTCCAGCGCTGCACCGGCAACACATAGCCCGATGGCTTGGTCAGGCCGCGCTCGAAGACACGCGCCATGCGGCTGCGCTCCTCGGGATCCTCCAGCTTCGAATTCGACGGATCGACATTGTCCGGCAGCTTGCCTTCCTTGAGCAGCCATTCGCCGGGATCCTCATAGGCCTCGCTGACCATCGCCTTGTCGATGCCAAGCTCGCCGGCAATCGCCGTCAGCAGGCTTTCGGCCTGCTGCGGCCCAACCTTGGCGTCACTCTTTTCGTGCGCGATAAGCGACGGATCGCTCCACACGGGCTCACCGTCGGTGCGCCAGTAAAGCGAGAAGGTCCAGCGCGGCAGGCTTTCGCCGGGGTACCACTTGCCCTGGCCATAGTGGAGGAAACCGCCCGGCGCGAAGCGTTCGCGCAACCGCCGGATCAGCTGATCCGCCTTGTCGCGCTTGGTCGGGCCGACAGCGGCGGTGTTCCACTCGGCGGATTCGAAATCGTCGATGGAAATGAAGGTCGGTTCGCCACCCATGGTCAGCCTGACGTCGCCCTCTGCCAGCGCCGCATCGACCTTGTTGCCCAGCGCATCCAGCGCCTGCCAGCTTTCATCGGAGAACGGCTTGGTGATGCGCGGGTGCTCGGCGATCCGGTCGACCCGCATATCGAAGCCGAACTCGACATTGGCGAAGCTCGCCATGCCGGAGATGGGCGCGGCGTTGCGGAAATGCGGCGTCGCCGCCAACGGCACATGGCTTTCGCCGGTGAGCAAGCCGGAGGTTGGGTCGAAGCCGATCCAGCCGGCGCCTGGAATATAGACCTCGCACCAGGCGTGCAGATCGGTGAAGTCGACCGCGGTTCCGGTCGGGCCATCGAGCGCCACCAGGTCGGGCTTCAACTGGATCAGATAGCCGGAGACGAAACGCGCCGCGATGCCGAGGTTGCGCAAGATCTGAACCAGCAGCCAGCTCGAATCCCGGCACGAGCCTTTTTTCGCCGCCAATGTCTCTTCCGGCGAGAACACGCCAGTCTCCATGCGCACGATATAGGCGATCTCGCGCTGCAGTCGTGCATTCAAATCGACGACGAAATTGACGGTGTTTGTGGGTTGGCGGTCGATCGTTGCGAGGAAGGCTGACAGCAGTGGCCCGGCCGGCTCGGGCGTGCGGTAGATGGCGAGATCGTCCCTGATCTCTTCCGGATACTCGAACGGAAAGATCTCGGCCGACGGTTCGACGAAGAAATCGAACGGATTATAGACCGTCATGTCGGCGACGAGATCGACCTCGATCTTCAGTTCCGTCACCGGCTCCGGGAAGACGAAGCGGGCGAGGAAATTGCCGTAGGGGTCCTGCTGCAGATTGACGAAGTGGTTCGCCGGCTCGACCTTCAGCGAATGGCTGAGCACCTTGGTGCGCGAATGCGGCGCCGGTTGCAGCCTGATCACCTGGGGGCCAAGAACGACCGGACGGTCGTATTTGTAATGGGTCAGATGGTAGACGGCTGCCAGAATTGCCATGGGGCCCCGGAGATCGGCGTTTCTTCAGCCGAACCCTGACACAGGTCCTGGGCATTCTCCAAGCACAGATGTTGCGCTGCACCTAATTTAAGCAGCGTCGCCGGCAAGCTGTGTCGAGATTCAGGTCAGGCACGCCGGCCTCACCTGAATATCGGCGCAGCTCAGAAGAATGCCTGGATGCCCGTCTGCGCCCGGCCCAGAATCAGCGCATGCACGTCATGCGTGCCTTCATAGGTGTTGACCGTCTCCAGGTTCTGCGCATGGCGCATGACGTGATAGCCGATCTGAATGCCATTGCCGCCATGCATGTCGCGGGCCTGGCGGGCGATGTCGAGCGCCTTGCCGCAATTGTTGCGCTTGACGATCGAGATCATCTCCGGCGCCATCTTGCCTTCGTCCATCAGCCGGCCGACGCGCAGCGAACCCTGTAGCCCGAGCGCGATCTCGGTCTGCATGTCGGCGAGCTTCTTTTGGAACAGCTGCGTGCCGGCGAGCGGCTTGCCGAACTGCTTCCGGTCGAGGCCATACTGCCGCGCGCGGCGCCAGCAATCCTCGGCCGCGCCCATCGCGCCCCACGAAATGCCGTAGCGTGCCCGGTTGAGGCAGCCGAACGGGCCGCCGAGACCCTTGGCATTGGGCAGCAGCGCGTCTTCGCCGACCTCGACGCCTTCCAGCACCACTTCGCCGGTGATCGACGCCCGCAGCGACAGCTTCCCGCCGATCTTTGGCGCCGACAGTCCCTTCATGCCCTTTTCCAGCACGAAGCCGCGGATTTCGTCCTTGCCGTTCTCGCCCTTCAGCTTCGCCCAGACGACGAACACATCGGCGATCGGCGCGTTGGAAATCCACATCTTGGAGCCGGAGATCTTGTAGCCGTTCGCGGTTTTCTCGGCGCGCGTCTTCATGCCGCCCGGATCGGAGCCGGCGTCCGGCTCGGTCAGGCCGAAGCAGCCGATCCATTCGCCCGAGGCGAGCTTCGGCAGGTATTTCTTGCGCTGCGCTTCCGAGCCATACGCATGGATCGGGTACATCACCAGCGACGACTGTACGCTCATCATCGAGCGGTACCCTGAATCGATGCGTTCGACCTCGCGCGCGACCAGCCCGTAGGTCACGTAATTGGCGCCGAGCCCACCATATTCCTCGGGAATGGTGATGCCGAGCAGGCCCGCCTCGCCCATCTCGCGAAAGATGCCGGGATCGGTCTTCTCGTCGAGATAGGCCTCCTCGATGCGCGGCGCGAGCTTGTCGGCGGCAAAAGCTGCGGCGCCGTCGCGCACCATGCGCTCATCCTCGGAAAGCTGATCCTCGATCAGGAAGGGATCTTCCCAGACGAACGCATTCTTGTCGGCGGCCATGGCTCTCGCTCTCCCAGCAAAATCTTGAATGCCGGGCTTATCCGCCTCCGCCCCCAAAAAATCAAACGAAATTGCATCGCGGATCAATGAGCGTTAGTAATAGATCATGAATGTTCAACGTCGCCTTTTGCCCAACACCGCCGCTCTTGCCGCCTTCGAAGCGGTGGCGCGGCTTGGCTCCTTCACCGCCGCGGCCCGCGAGCTCGATCTGACCCAAGGCGCGATAAGCCGACAGATCAACCTCTTGGAGGAGCAGTTCGGCCAGCGGCTGTTCGAACGCGATAGCCGCAATGTGCGGCTTTCCGCGGCAGGCGAGATCTATGCGGAGGCGGTCCGCTCGGCGCTTGGTCAGCTGCGCGACGCCGCCCTTGGATTGATGAGCAATCGGCATAGTGGCTCTTTGAATCTTGCTATACTGCCCACCTTCGGCACGCGCTGGCTGATGCCGTTGATCCCGGATTTCGTCGCCCGCCACCCCGACATCACCATCAACTTCGCCACCCGCGTCGGCCGCTTCGACTTCGCCCGCGAGCGGCTCGACGCTGCGATCCATCACGGCATGCCCGACTGGCCGGATGCCGACTGCACGCTGTTGATGCGCGAAACGGTGATGCCGGTGGTTTCCCCCGAATTCCTCGCCAGCCGCGCCATCGCCACGCCGGCCCATATCAGCGGCCTGCCGCTGCTGCACATGGCGACACGCCCCGGCGCGTGGAACGAATGGTTCGAAGCGCAAGGCCTCAGCACGCCGATCGGGCCAGGCATGCAGTTCGAGCAGTTTGGCACCGTCGCCCAGGCCTGCATGGCCGGACTTGGCGTCGCGCTCCTGCCGCAGGTTCTGATATCTGGTGAATTGCAGCGCGGCCAGTTGGTGCCGGCGCCCGGACAGCCGATGCAGAGCCGGAGCGCCTACTATCTCGTCGTGCCGCATGACAAACGCAGCCACCCGCCGGTCGTCAGTTTTCGCGACTGGCTGCTGGACCAGGTCGAGAAGGAGCCGGCCTTCCTGGCCTGGTAGCTATTTGCGCTTCATCGCTTCGGCGAGTGCTGCGCCGAAAGCGCCTTGCGACGGCCGTTCGGGCTGGCGTTGCGGCGCCGGCGCGCGAGGCGCTGGCTTGCCGCCACCATTGTCGCGCGGTCCTTTCGACACACCACCCTCGCCGCCGTCCTTGCGCATGGAAAGCGCGATGCGCTTGCGCTTGATGTCGACATCGACGACCCGCACTTTCACCACGTCGCCGGCCTTCACCACCTCATGCGCATCCTTGATAAAACGGTCGGCCAGCTGTGAGACATGCACAAGGCCATCCTGGTGCACGCCGATATCGACGAAAGCGCCGAAGGCCGCGACATTGGTGACGGTGCCTTCGAGCAGCATGCCGGGCTTCAGATCCTTGATGTCGTCGACGCCGTCGGCAAAGGTCGCCGTCTTGAAGCCGGGACGCGGGTCGCGGCCAGGCTTTTCCAGCTCGGCGATGATGTCGCGCACTGTCGGCAGGCCAAAGCGTTCGTCGACAAAGACGCGCGGATCGAGCGCCTTGAGTGCCGCGCTATCGCCCATCAGCGCGCGCACATCACGACCGCAGGCGGCAACGATCTTCTTGGCCACGCCATAGGCTTCCGGATGCACCGACGAGGCATCGAGCGGCTCGCTGCCATTGGCGATGCGCAGGAAGCCGGCGGATTGTTCGAAAGCGCGCGGTCCGAGCCGCGCCACCTTGAGCAGCTCCTTGCGGCTGGCAAACGGCCCGGTCGCGTCGCGATGCGCCACGATCGCCTCGGCAAGCGACGTGCCAAGGCCTGAGACGCGCGCCAGCAGCGGCGCCGACGCCGTGTTGAGGTCGACGCCGACGGCGCTCACCGCATCCTCGACCACCGCTTCCAGCGAGCGGCCAAGCCGGTACTGGTCGACATCGTGCTGATACTGGCCGACGCCGATCGATTTCGGCTCGATCTTGACCAGCTCGGCCAGCGGATCCTGCAGGCGCCTGGCGATCGACACCGCACCGCGCAGCGACACGTCGAGGCCCGGGAACTCGGCCGCGGCCGTCGCCGACGCCGAATAAACCGAGGCGCCTGCCTCGCTGACGATGACCTTGAGTGGCTTCGGGCCTGAACCCGCAGGCATGTCGGACAGCATGTCGGCGACCAGCTTCTCGGTCTCGCGGCTGCCTGTGCCGTTGCCGATCGAGATCAGTTCGACCTTGTGTTGGCGGATGAGGGCGGCGAGCTCAACTTGCGCGCCACGCACATCGTTCCGCGGCGGGAACGGATAGACCGTCGTCGTCGCCACCAGCTTGCCGGTGCCGTCGACCACCGCCACCTTGACGCCGGTGCGGATGCCGGGGTCGAGCCCCATCGTCGGCCGCGAGCCGGCGGGGGCGGCCAGCAGCAAATCCTTGAGGTTGCGGGCAAAGACATGGATTGCCTCTTCCTCGGCCCGCTCGCGCAGGTCACGCATCAAATCGAGCGTCAGGTGCAGCGAAAGCTTGATCCGCCAGGTCCAGCCGGCGACCTCCATCAGCCAGCGGTCGCCGGGCAGCGTGCCGCCGATCGCATAGGCATTGGCAATCATGCGCTCGACCGGCTTCACCGGCGAGGTATCATCGGCATCGACCTCGATATCGAGCGACAGCACCTCTTCGTTACGGCCGCGCAACATCGCCAAGGCGCGGTGGCTGGGCACGCCGGACCAGCGCTCGACATGGTCGAAATAGTCGGAGAACTTCGCGCCCGCTTCCTGCTTTCCGTCGACGACCTTGGCGCGCAGGAAAGCGCGCTCCTTCATGTAGGCGCGCAGCTTGCCGACCAGCTCGGCATTTTCCGCGAACTGCTCCGACAGGATGTCGCGCGCGCCTTCGAGCGCCGCCTTGGCATCGGCCACCTCCTCGGTGACATAGGCCAGCGCAAGCTCCGCCGGCACTTTCGAACGGTCGGCCAGGATCGCCTCAGCCAGCGGACCGAGCCCGCGCTCGCGGGCAATTTCGGCCTTGGTGCGGCGCTTCGGCTTATAGGGAAGATAGATGTCCTCGAGCTCCGCCTTGGTGGCGGCGGCGACGATCTTGGCCTCGAGCTCATCGGTCAGCTTGCCCTGCTCGCGGATCGAGCCGAGGATCGTGTCGCGGCGCGCATCGAGCTCACGCAGATAGGCAAGCCGCTCGGCCAGGTCGCGCAATTGCGTGTCGTCGAGCCCGCCGGTGACTTCCTTGCGGTAACGCGCCACGAACGGCACCGTGGCGCCCTCGTCGAGCAGCCCGATCGCCGCCGCGGCCTGCTCCGGCCGCGCCCCGATCTCGGCCGCGATGATTGCTGCGATGCGCTTGATATCCGATGCCATGCCGATCCCTGTCGAAAAAGAGCGGCGACCATAGGCGCAGACACTCGCGCCGCCAACCGCAACGATTTCGATGACTGGCTAAGGTCCACAGAAAACAGCGTCGAATCCCTCAGACCATCGCGCTCACCGCATCGAGGAACGCCACGATTTCTTCGTCGAGCTTGTCGTCCACCGGCTCCGGCTGCGACGACATCTTGGCGATGACCACTTCCGTCTTCGGATTGACGTACAGCCACTGGCCATGGATGCCGATGCCGCAATAGGCGCCGCCGTCGTGGCCGGTCTGGTACCATTTGTTGCGGTAACGCCCCTTGGGGAACAGGAACACCATGGTGCCGCGCTGCCAGGCCTCATGGCTGCCGCCTGTCGAGACCGTGTCGCGCACCCAGGCTTCCGGCAGGATGCGGCGGCCATTGGCCATGCCGCCCTGCCGCATCATCTCGCCGATGCGGGCAAGGTCGCGCGGGGTCATCGACATGCCGCCGGCGGTGCGCGCCGTGCCTTCCATGTCGACGGTCACCGACATTTCGCTCGCGGCGCCCAGCGGCAGCCAGAGCTTCTCGCTGAGCAACTCGCTGACGCGCTTGCCGGAGGCCCGCTCCACCAGGATGCCCAGCATGTCCGAATTGGGCGAGCGGTAGCGGTAAGTCTGGCCATGCGGCTCGGCGAGACGCTGGATCGTCATGAGGAACGCCGTCAGGCTTTCCGAGCCGCCGCCAGGGTTCCACAGCGTGGAGCGGCGATAACGGGCGAAGGCGCTTTCGGGATCGAGATAAGCCTCCTCGAAATCGAGACTGACACTCATGTCGAGCACATGGCGCACGCTGGCATCGCCATAGGCCGAGCCCTTGGCTTCCGGAATATACCGCGTCACCGGCGCATCGGGGTCGAACACCCCCTCGCCCTCCAATATGCCGGCAAGAATTGCCGTTACCGACTTGCTGATCGAGAAGATGATGTGGCGGGCGCCGAACGGCATATGCGGCGCCGACCAGTCGCCGACCGGCTTGCCGGCTTTCAACACCGTCAGCGCGTCGGTGTCGGACCGCTTGAGGAAGGCCTCGACTGTTTCCGGACCATTGGCGAGAGTGAGTTTCTCACCGAGCAGGCCGCCAAGCGATTTCGCCGGCTCCTCGCTGCCGGAGGCGGCGATATGCGCGCTCGGCACCAGCTCGCCGACATTTTGGAACGACCATCGGTTGAACGGCGTCTGCCGCCAGGTTTCGAGCCGCACATCCTTGCGGGCAAAGCCATATCGGGTTTCGAACGCGGTCTTGCCGGTCACGATATTTCTCCGAGTGTCGATGGTGTCAGGCCAGCGCGGCGGCGATGGCATGCACGGCCTTCAGCGTCGCGACCGAATAGGCCGAGTTGAGGAAGTCCGGATAGGTCGAAAGCTTGACCACGACCATCCGCTGTTCCCAGCCGATATGGATCATCTGGCCGAAGACGCCGCGGCACATCAGCGAGCGCGAGCGCTGATCCTCGATCCAGAACTGGTTGCGGTAGCTGCCGTCCGGCAGGCTGGGATTGAAATCCGGCGTGTGCTTGCCGGTGCGCGTCGCCTCGATCCACTCAGCCGGGATCACGCCGCCGCCATTGTCGAGGATCAACTGGCCGAAGCGGCCATAATCGCGCAGCGTCGCGTTGAAGCCACCATCGGCCAGCGCATAACCGGCGCTGTCGACGGTGAAACAGGCGCTCTCGTCGGCGCCGAGTTTCTGCCAGAGCTCTTCCGAGACAAGCTGCGCCAGACGCTTGCCGCTCACCCGTTCCATGATGAAGGCGAGCACATCGGTCTCGATCGAGCGGTACTCGAATTCAGCGCCATGCGGCCGCACTCTGTCCTTCAGGCGCAGGATCAGCTCGAACAGATGCGTCGGCCACGGGAAATCCGGATCGCTGCCCGGCGGGATCGGCTTCCAGCCGGTGGCAACATCGACCTGGCCGATCTCGGAATAGCGGTCGGTGTATTCCTCCGAGAAGCGAACGCCCGTCGTCATGTCGAGCACGTGCTGCACGGTCGCGCCGGCCCAGCCTGTTTCGCCGAGCTCGGGAAGATAATCCGTCACCAGCCTGGCCGGATCGATCAGGCCGCGTCCGACAAGTATGCCGCACACCGATCCGGTGACCGATTTTGCCATCGACTGCGACAGATGCAGTGAGCGCTCGTCCATGCCGTTGAAGTAGCGCTCATAGGCGACCTTGCCGTCCTTGAGCACCAGGAAGCCGTCGGCGTAAGTCTCGTCGAGCAAGCCGGCAAGCGTTGTCGCCCCACTGTTGCTGTCCACGACAGGCAGATCGTCGAGATCGACCTCCGCGCGCTCGAGGCGATGACGATGGCCGTTGCCGCGCCAGACCTCGACCGTCGGCAGGAACTCGCGGATATGCTGGAAGGCCCAGCGGTTCCACGGCGGCCGGTCCCAGTCGAGCTTCGGCGGCACAAGCTTGGGCGGCGAGCCCTGCATGATCGGCGGGCGCGGCTCGGAATTGCGATACGACGTCAAGACTTCCTCCCGGATGCATGTCGCCCAAAACTGCGCGTCGGCTTTGGGAAAACGACATGCACATAAACGGACACAAGAAGGGGAGGCCGGAGCCTCCCCTCCTTTCATATTCCCGCAAACTTACTTGCGCAGGTTGGTCCAGATCTTGTTGTAGATCTCCACCACATCCGGCGGGCATGGCGGCACGAATTCCGGGGTCGGCGCGCCGGCCGGCGGATTGATTTCGGGCGAGTTGGCGAAATCAGCCGACAGGAACTTGTGGCTGCCGGCAATGCCGTTGTCATAGCCGGCGAACTCCGAGATCAGCGCGGCGTTTTCCGGGGCCATCAGGAAGTCTTGGAACAGCTTGGCGTTGTCGAGGTTCTTGGCGCCCTTAAGCACAGCGACATTGTCCATCCAGCCTTCGATGCCCTCCTTCGGATAGGCGTATTTGATCGCCGGGATTTTCTGCCGCGAGCGGTAGGTCGCGCCGTTCCACTGTTCGGTGACGATGACGTCGCCGGAGGTGATCTTGGTGATCGTGTCGTAGCTGAACGTCTTCCACGATGGCTTGGCGGCCATCAGGATGTCGTTGACCTTCTTCAGATTGGCCTTGTCGGCGCCGCAACGCGGCACGCCGGCATAACGCTCGGCCGCATGCAGGACGCTGTTGACGTCGTCAAGCACGTTGATCTGACCTTTGAGTTCATCCGGCGGGTTGAACAGAATGGCCAGCGTGTCGATGTCGCCCTTGAACTTGTCGGTGTTCACGGCGAAAGCGGTGGTACCGAACTGCCATGGCACAGTGTAGTGGCGGCCCGTATCCCAGTAGATGTTGAGGAAGCGCGGGTCGATGTTCTTGCCGTTCGGCATCGCATTGGGCTCGGTCTTTTCGAGCAGGCCCTCATCGATCATGATCTTCACGGTGTAGTCGGACGGCACCACGATGTCGTAGCCGGAATTGCCGGCGCGCACCTTGGACAGCATCGTCTCGTTGGAATCGTAGTCGTCCAGCGTCACCTTGATGTTGTACTGCTTCTCGAACTTGTCGATCAGCTTTGGATTGGTGTAGTCACCCCAGTTGTAGATGTGCAGTTCGCCGTCGGCGAGTGCCGGCACGGCCCATAAAAGCACGGCCGTTGAAACGGCCGCCATCAGTTTTTTTCTAGACATTTTATAGTTCTCCTTGCCTTCCCATTGTTGTCGTCTTGGAGCTCATTTGGCGCGTCGGCGCGCAATCAGGAACGAGACCGAGACGAACAGGATCGACACCATGAGCAGGATGGTGGAGATCGCATTGATCTCCGGCGTCATCGGTCGCCGGATCTGGTTCCAGATGTAGAGAGGCAGCGTCGTCTGGCCTGGGCCGGCGACGAGCTGCGTGATGGTGAAATCGTCGAAGGAGACAATGAAGGCGAGCGCCGCGCCCGACATGATGCCGGGAACCAGGAGCGGCAGCGTGATGTGCCGGAAGGCGTTCCAAGGCGTCGCATAAAGATCGGCCGCCGCATATTCCAGCGTCAGGTCCATATCCTCCAGCCGCGCCCGGATCGGCATGTAGGCGAAGGGGATGCAGAACACAGTGTGGGCGAGGATCAGATTGCCGATGCCAAAATTGAGCCCGAACGTGCCGGCGATCAGCGCGAAGAAGGATAGCGTTGCCACCGCTGTGATGATCTCCGGCACCATCAACGGCAGGTTGATCACCATGAACGCCGCGGCGAGCCCCCGCCACGGCTTGACCCGCGTCATGCCGATCGCGGCAAGCGTTGCGCAGATGGTCGAGACGATTGTCGCTGTCACCGAGATGATCATCGTATTCCTGGCGGCGCTGTGGAACTCCTCGTTGAGCAGCGCGGTGCCGTACCAGCCGAGCGTGACGCCTTCCCAATGCGTGACCAGCGAGCCGCTGTTCAGCGAGAAGACCATCAGGATCAGCACCGGTACATAGAGCACCAGAAGGCAGATGATGGCGATGGTGCGGAAGCCCGGCTGATCCTTGATGTCCATGATGCGGGGCTCAGCCATGCTGCACCTTCCCCGACGTGTTGCGAACATAGAAGTAGAGCGCGACGAGCACCGCGGCCATCAGGATCAGCGCCTGCGCGCAGCCGAGCGGCCAGTTGCGCCCCGAGCCAAACTGCTGCGCGATCAGGTCGCCGATCATTAGGTGGATGCCGCCGCCCAGGATCAGCGGCGTGACATAAGCGCCGAGCGCCGGGATGAAAACCAGCAGGCAACCGGCGATGATGCCGGGCTTCGACAGCGGAATGATCACCCGCCACAGCACCTGCCGGCGCGTCGCGTAGAGATCGTAACCCGCTTCAATCAGCCGGAAGTCGAGCTTCTCCAGGCTCGAATAGAGCGGCAGCACCATGAACGGCAGGAAGGCGTAGAGCAGGCCGAGCTGGATGGCGAAATTGGTGTAGAGCATGGTGATCGGCTTATCGATCACGCCGAGCCCAATCAGCGCATTGTTGATCAGGCCTTCGTCGCGGATGATGAACATGATCGCCAGCGTGCGCACAAGAAGGTTCGACCAGAACGGAATGGTGATCAGAAGCACCCACCAATTGCGCTGCGCCGGCGGCCGCGTCGCCATGAAATAGGCGGTCGGGAAACCGAGCAGCAAACAGATCACCGTCGTCACCACCGCAAACAGGAACGAGCGCAGATAGATGATCAGGAAGTCCGGCGTGAACTGCAGCGTGTCGTCGAAAATGTCGCGCTGGAACAGGAAGTTCAGATAGGCGTCGGTCGAAAACTGCCACTGCACGCCGCCATAAGGCGCGGCGACAAGGAACGAGTAGACGCAGATGATGACGAGCGGCAGCACGCCGAAGATGCCGATGATGATCAGCGCCGGTGTCGACAAGAGCCGGTTGCGCCGCGCGCTGGTCTTCACGGCCTGAGCCTCGAACAGTGCGGCTTTGGAAATCGTGGTTGGGGAAAGGGTTGCTGTCGTCATCAGTCTTTCAGGACGCGGGCAGCGTCCTCCTCGAACTGGATGCCGACCTTGGCGCCGGTCTCGTAGGTCACCGCGCTCGAACGGCTGTTTTGATGGCGCACGATGAAGTCCTCGCCGCCGCTGTCGAGCTTGATGTGAAAGTGCGTGTCGGTGCCGAAATAGACGATGTTGGAGAGCGTGCCGGCGATCGTGCCCTTACTCGGATCGGGCACAAGGTCGGCATGTTCGGGACGCATCACCACGGTGACCTCGCCCGAGGGATCAAACCCCTCCGGATAACCGGCGTTTATCGTCGCATCGCCGGCAAGTTTGACGGTCGCCACACCCGGTTTCTTCGACACCACGGTGCCCGGCAGGAAATTGGTTTCGCCGATGAAGTCGGCGACGAAGCGCTCGGCCGGCCGGTCGTAGATGTCGCGCGGTGAGCCGACCTGCAGGATCTTGCCGGCCGACATCACCGCGATGCGGTCCGACATAGTCAGTGCTTCCTCCTGGTCATGGGTGACGAAGATGAAGGTGATGCCGGTCTCGTGCTGCAGGCGTTTGAGCTCGATCTGCATTTCCTTGCGCAGCTTGTAATCGAGCGCCGACAAAGGCTCGTCGAGCAAAAGCACCTTCGGCTGCGGCGCCAGCGCCCGGGCCAGCGCCACGCGCTGCTGCTGACCACCGGAGATCTGGCTGGTGCGGCGGGCCTTGAGCGCCTCCATCTTGACCAGCTTCAGCATCTGGGCGACGCGCGCCTCGATCTCGGCTTTCGGCTTGCCCAGCATCTCCAGCCCGAAGCCGATATTCTGCGCCACCGTCATATGCGGAAACAGCGCGTAGCTCTGGAAGACCGTGTTGACCGGGCGTTTGAAAGGCGGCAGCGGCGCGATGTCCTGGCCGTGCAGCAGGATTTCGCCAGCGCTCGGAAAATCAAAGCCGGCTATCAGCCTCAGAAGCGTTGTCTTTCCGCATCCGGACGGCCCGAGCAGCGTGAAAAATTCGTTCTCCCGGATCGACACCGATACTGTGTCGAGGGCGGCTACCTGGCTTTCGCCCGTTCCAAAAACTTTACGTACACCGCGAATTTCGATCGCGTTCTTACCCGGTTGTTCCGGCACGATTACCCCATTGAAAGAGCCTGCTCTTGGCGGCAGGTGTGTTCCTGTTTGATTGTCACCACAAGCCAACCGGCTTGGCAACTGCGGAGCTGCTACTCGACTTCACAAGGCAATTACCGTGCCACGCTCGGTCCCGGCATCAGGCCTGATAGGTGACCTTTCCGCCACAGATGGTGGTTACCGGATGCACTGTATGCAGCGCTTCCGGCGCAGTCGCCTCGATATCAGCCGACAAAACAACGATGTCGGCAAGATACCCGGTCTTCAGGCGGCCCTTGCGATGTTCCTTGAACTCCGCATAGGCGCCTTCGACCGTGTACCCTTCGATCGCTTCCTGCAGCGAAAAGCTCTGGTCCGGCATCCCTTCTGCCCAAGGTTTGCGCATGACTGCCGCCTGGATGCTCAGGATCGGATCAACCGGCGAAACCGGCCAGTCGGACGCGAACACGACGCGCGCGCCGGCATTCTTCAGCGTGCGCCAGGCGTAGCTCAACGGCCACTTGTCGCGGCCGATGCGCGAGATCGTCGGTTCCATCGGGAAATTCAGCGCACCCGGCGGGTGCGCCGGCTGCATCGAGGCAAGCACGCCGAGCTCGGCAAAACGCGGCACGTCGGACGCCGTGGTCACCTCGATATGCTCGATGCGGTGGCGGCTGTCGCGCCTGCCGTTCTTGCCCAGCGCTGCCTGATAGCCGTCAAGCACGGCCCGCACGGCGCCGTCGCCGATCGAATGCACGGCGATCTGCAAGCCGCGCCGGTCGGCCTCGACCGCCACTTCGGCGAAATGCTGCGGCGAGAACAGCGGCTCGCCACGCCAGCCCGGACGGTCGGCATAATCGTCGACCATCACCGCCGTCCAGGAATCCAGGACGCCGTCATAAAAGACCTTGACCAGACCCGACGACAGCCATTCGGAATTATAGTCCGCCGCCATGCGCGAGGCTTTTTCCAGCATCTCCAGCTTCATGAAATTCTTGAAGTGGAACGGGATCTTGGTGCGGCACAGAAGCCTGCCCTCCTTCTCGAGACCGGCCAGCAATTCGAGCTGATAGAGGTTGCCGTCCATGTTCTGGATCGAGGTGATGCCGTGCTTGGCGCACCATTGCAGCCCGCGATGCATGAGGTCGCGGTCGGCGGCAAGCTCGGCTGCGGACGGATAGGGGTCGGGCTCGGCGCCTTCGAGGCCAAGCCGCGTCCGGTTTGCGCCGAAATGGTCCAGGACGGGACCGAAGGCCTCGCCTTCGCGCAATTCGCCGGCGGCAAGCCCGTCCGTGCCCATGACGATCTCATTGCCTGGCCCAACCTGCCTGCCATGCAGCAGGCCGGCTTCCTCTAGCGCCTTGGTGTTCGCCCACATCGTATGGTGATCGGACGCCGACATGGCGAAGGGCCGGTCGGGAATGATGCGGTCGAGATGGTGGCGCGTCACCGGCTCCGGCAGGATGGCGTAGTCGACACCGGCGCCGATCAGCAGCCTGGCGTCCGGACGCTTGGCGGCAAAACCCTGGATCGCGTCGCGCAGTGCATCGAAGCCATGCACGCCGGCCAGATGCAGATTGTCGAGCTCGGCCGCGCCGCCGAAGAGATGCATATGCGCTTCGATGAAGCCTGGCAGGACCGAGCCGCCCTGAGCGTCGATCACACGCGTGCCCGGGCCTTTGTAATCGCGCACGCTGTCGCGATCTGCGATCGCAATTATCTGGTCGCCTTTGATGGCAATGGCCTGCGCGCGAGGGGTGTCCGGATCAATCGTCAATATGCTGGCGTTCTCGACGATCAGATCGGCCGTTGGCGGCATCATTTTCTCCCCTTTGCGCCTAGGCTAGCAGAGTATTGGCGTCTGGCAAGCCGTCCCTTGCTGGCCCCAGACAACAATTTGCAATGCCTCTTGGCGACGCCGAAAACCTCTGCCACAAAGCTGTTTGACACCCGCACAGACACAAACTCGAAGAGCGAGCCAACTCCCAAAATGAAAACAGTTTTCTCCCCTCTCCACGCCGGTCATTCAGGCCAGATGGAACTGGTCACCGCGGCGATCGTGCCCGGTTTCGAGAAGCCGTCGCGGGCCGAATTCATCAAAGCGCGGGTGGAAAGCGAGAAGCTCGGACCGATCATCGCGCCGGTCGAACACGACATCGCGGCGGCCAAGCGCGTGCATGAAGCGCATTACATCGACTTCCTGCCGACGGTGTGGCCGGAATGGGTCGCCGCCGGCTTCAAGGGCTCGGCCATGGGCTTCACCTGGCCGACGCGCGGCCTCCGCGGCGACGTGCCGCCGAAGCGTGTCGATGCCCTGCTCGGCTATTATTCCTTCGACGCCGGCGCCACGTTCGTCGAAGGCACCTGGGCCGCGATCAAGTCGTCCTATGACGTCGCGCTGACCGGGGCTGCGCTGGTCAAGGGCGGCGAGCGCAGCGCCTTCGCGCTTTGCCGTCCCCCCGGCCATCACGCGGGCGCCGCCTTCATGGGCGGCTACTGCTTCATCAACAACGCCGCGGTCGTCGCACAATGGTTCCGCGACCAGGGCGCCAAACGCGTCTCGATCCTCGATGTCGATTACCACCATGGCAACGGCACACAGGAGATCTTCTATCGCCGCGGCGACGTCCAGGTGCTCAACCTGCATGGCGACCCGATGGTCGAGTATCCCTTCTTCCTCGGCCATGCCGACGAGCGCGGCGAAGGGGAAGGCGAAGGCTTCAACATCAATTATCCGATGCCGTTCGGCACCAACTGGGATGCCTGGAACGCCTCGCTCGAAGACGCCTGCGCCAAGCTTGCCACTTATGCTCCCGACGTCGTCGTGGTGTCGCTTGGCGTCGACACCTTCGAGAAGGACCCGATCAGCCAGTTCAAGCTGAAGAGCGAGGACTATCCTAAGATCGGCCGTAGGATCGCCAAGCTTGGATTGCCGACCTTGTTCGTCATGGAAGGCGGCTACGCCGTGGAAGAGATCGGCATCAACGCCGTCGGGGTACTGACCGGTTTCGAAGGGCGCTGAGGCGCCGAAACATCGAGGAAAGCGCGCCGCCGGATCGGCCGGAGGCGCATTTCCGATGATCCAGACACCGGATCGTCGGCCTCGATTCAGGCCGGACATCATCCTCAAGTAACGCCAGGAACAAGAACTGAGTCGCAAGGCGAGTCCACCGGATTCGATTTTGTCAAATCGCGTTTGATGTCGGATTCATCTGCGGGTAGATTAGACCCGAATCAGCCGGTCCTTGGGGGGCGCGGCGACCACCCAGAGTCTCAAGTTCCGGCACTTGGCCGGAGCCAGACGCGGACGGCTTCGCGTTCCCTGAATGGATTCGGCGATCCGCGCGACCTCGCGCTGTGCGTGTGCTTCGTAAACGTGATGCGTATTCAAGCTCGGCCACTGGCGACGCCAGCATCCGGGCTCAAGAAAAGATTCCGGCCATGACATACAACCAAAGCATCCAATGAGCAGCTCCGCCGCGCTCCTGCAATCCGATATTTTGAGCGCCCGCCTGACGTCGCGCGGCGATCTCACCAGCTTCTTCATGCAGCTTGCCGCCGATATTGGCGCCGACAACTACATGCTGGTCGCCATCGTGCATGACCAGGACCGCAACGATGCCCGCATCGTGTCCTCGAACTGGATCTTCGACGGCATCGAACTGATCGGCAAACGGCTGATCGCCAGTCTGGCGCTGGGTCCCTTGACGACAGCCCCCGGTGTTCGCCCCAAGCCTTTGGTGACCGCGCATGCGCCCGATAGCGGCGCGCTGGTGACCGGTGAAGAGGCCCGCCTGCTCGACGTGCTCGGCCATGCCGAGATTTATTCGCTCCGACTGAATGTCGGCCGTCAGCGCCTGTTCGTGCTGTTTTCCGCCGGCGAACCGGACAAGATCGACCTGACGGCCCTGATGAAGGCGCAGCTCAAATGCTGCTACGCGCTTTCCAACATTCCGCAGCTGATCGCGGCGGCGTCCATGCAGGATCCGTTGTCGGACCGGGAACGGGAATGTCTGTTTTGGGTCTCGGAAGGCAAAACCACCGACGAGGTGGCCGTCATCCTTGGCGTCTCGTCCAACACCGTCAACAGCTACATCACGCACGCCATCCAGAAGTTCGCGGCCAGCAACCGCGCGATGGCGATCGCGACGGCGATCAGGAGCGGCATCATTTGAAGCACGCACAGATAAGAGAGGCCGCGGCCGCCCTTTTCAACGATCAGCGCAATCCGTTCGGCGCTTTCTCGCTCGGCTCGGAGACGCATCACGCCGCCACGATTCCCGATGCCGTGCGGCGTTGCCGCTGGATCGCCGTCGACATCAACGCCTCGGCGTTCGGCCTCTATTTCGTCAGCCCGTCGCCGGAACGCGCCCGTCTCGTCGCCTGTTTCGATTCCGACTATCCCGGCACCGCCGTCGCGACCAAGTTCATCTCCGGCGCCAGTGGCGAGGATATGGTGCGCCACGCCAGCATCTCGACAGTGCCGCGCTGGTGGGCCGACGACGGCGTCTCCGGTTCCAGGCAGGCCTTCCAGTCGCTCGCCTGGGCCGAGCCGACCGCGCCGCTGGCGCCCGGCACCAACGGCATCGCCCTCCCGGTGCACGCCGATCGCGGCCAATGCGGACTGGTCGTTTTCCAGGGTTCCGAGATGACGCTTTCGGACGAAGCGCTTTGCGAAATCCATGCGCGCTCCTTCGCGCTTTTCGCGGCGGTTGCGCGCATCCGTCCCAGCGACACCGGCAGGACGCGCTCGATCTCCAAGCGCGAGCTCGAATGCCTGAAGCTGACCGCCAACGGCAACACCAGCGAGGAGATCGCCAAGCTCCTCAAGCTCTCGGTGCACACCGCCAACCAGTACCTGACCCAGTCGACACAGAAGCTCAACGCGACCAACCGCAACCAGGCGGTGGCGAAAGCGTTGCGTCTTGGCCTGATCGAGTGATCTGACCGCTCAGCAATGCATCTTTAGGAAAAGGCGAGCGGCTCGGGCTTGCGGATGCGGGCCTCGTCGATCGCGCCTTCAAGCAAGGCGGTGTTGTGCTCGGGCGTCTCGCCGGGCTTCTCGAACGACACGTAGTTGACCACAACGGAAGTGCCCTGGCCGGTCAACGTCAGTTGGAAATAGATCGTGACGCCGCGCGGCCGAAGCTCGAGGTCGAGCACGATGCGCGGACCGCCGTTCCAATCGACATGCGCTTCCCCGCCATGGCCAAGCCGCAGCGTGCCGGGATGGAAGTAAAGTTCGGCAGCCGAATCCACCAGGTCCGACAGGCAGGCGATATGTTCCAACCGGATGAAGGCGATATAGTCGGCGACCTCGATCAGTCTGAGTTCGCCCACCACCGGTTCGATGGCCTCGGCGACGATCAGCTCACGGGAATTAGCGTGTGGTTGCCGGTTCATGGATTACAAGCCGCGTCCGTTCATTGAGTTACTTTGCGCTCGGTCTTCTTGGAGTAGACGATCCGCACCAGCTCGGCGACCGCCTGGTAAAATTGCGACGGGATCACGCTATCAACCGAAACTTGCTTGTACATGGAGCGCGCAAGCGCCACGTCCTCGAAGATCGGGATGTTGTTCTCCCTAGCGATCTCGCGGATCTTGAGCGCGACAAGGTCCTGGCCCTTGGCGAGCACCACCGGAGCGGAATCCTCCTCGCGCACATATTTCAGCGCGATCGAATAATGCGTCGGGTTGGCGATGACCAGCGTGGCGCGTGGCACCGCCGTCATCATGCGCTTGCGCGCCCGGTCGCGCGCCAGCGAGCGCAGCCTCGACTTGACGATCGGATCGCCTTCCGACTGCTTCAACTCGTCCTTGACCTCCTGCTTGCTCATGCGCAGGTCGCTTCGCCAGTGGAAGCGCGACCAGACGATGTCGATCACCGCGATCAGTCCCATGACGAAGACGATCGCCACCAGTATGTCGACAAAGATGCCGCGGATGACCATGCCGAAAGCCATCGGATTGGTGATCATGCCGGCGAGCAGCTTGCGGTGATCCTGCGACAACGTGAAGGTCAAGACCGCGATCGCGAAGCCGAGCTTGGCCAGCGATTTCAGGAATTCGACCCAGCCCTGCACGCCGAACAGCCGGCTCCAGCCCTTGGCGATCGAGATACGTGACAGCTGCGGCCTGATGCGTTCGCCGACGATTTGCGGCATGTTCTGGAACACCGAGGCGCCGATGCCCGCGACCACCAGAAGCACCATCAGGCTGAGGACGGCGCTGCCGATTTCGGTCATCACCTGTTTGTAGAGCGAGATGACGTCGGTCTCGGTGTCCATCGGCCACGCCTCGGGCTTTTCCAGAAACGACGACAGGAACATGCCGAGATTGACGATGGTGTCCTTGGCGTAGAAGACGGTGAAGACCAGGATAGCGAGGAAGGAGGCGAAGAGCGCGGTCTCACGCGAATGGGGCAGCTTGCCCTGCTCGATCGTGTCGCGGATTTTCTTTTCTGTGGGTTCCTCGGTTTTGGAATCCTTGTCGACCGCATCAGCCATGGCGCCCTGACCGTGTTTCTATCGTTCAGGCGGCTTCGGCGGCGGGGCTCTGCGTCGAAGGCAGATTGAACGCCCCTTCGCGCGACAGCCGGATGGTGGCGACCGATATCGTCTTGCGGGCCGCCATGATGTCGGCCAGCGCAATGCCTTCCGATCCTTGCCCGAGTTCGGATTCGATCATGCGGCGCGAACGTGCGCCGATCGCCGACAGCACCGCTTCGGTAAGCTCCGCCGGCGCGCCGCGCAACGCCAGCGTGACCAGTTCGGTCGACAGCCCGTCGAACAGGAGCACCCTGGCCTTCTGCGGGAGCAGCGGCAGATCGTCGAAAGCGAACAGCCGGGACTTGACCCCGGCGAGATCGGGCGTGCCGACGTTCTCCAGATCCTGCATCAGCTCGTCGAGTTCGGGCTTGGCCATTTCGTTGAGCATGCTGGCGACCCGTTCCTGGCCGGCCGAAGTGTCCTTGGTCGCCTTTTGCGACAAGACGCTGGCGCGCAGCTGGTTCTCGACAATCCTGGCTGCGGCATCCGGGATGTTAGCCATCGTCACCATGCGCTTGATGATCTGGCCACGCATCGGCTTTTCCATGGTGAGCAAGACATTCGCGGCCGTCTGTGGCGCGAGTTTCGACAGCACCATGGCCGAGGTCTGCGGGTGCTCGCCGGCGAGGAAGGCGCCAAGCCGGGCCGGCTCGAGTTTTTCGAGGTCCGGCCAGATCGGCGGCGGTCCTTCCTGGACCGGCTCGAACTTCCTGTCGCCCATGATGGCGCTCATTTCCTCGGGCGAGAGCGACTCGTTGAGGATCGTATCCATCCTGTCGGCGGAATCGAGCAGTCCGGCGCCTTCTGTGAACTCGGCCTCGAACTCGGCGACGATGCGCTCCAGGTCGGCCTGCGGGATCGTGCGCAGCAGACGAGCGCCCTCGATCAGCGCCTTCAGCTCATCCTGCTTGAAGAATTTGAGCAGGCGGCTGGCGGCGGGCTTGCCCATCGCCACCAGTATGGCCGCCGCCTTTTGCGGACGTGTCAGCGCCAATGCCGTCGTCATGCGTGTTGCCCTTGCTGCCGATTGGTCCGCCGGTTCACCACCTTCAGGCGCTCTTTGCTGTCGCGATGATTTCGGTGAGCCTGATGCCGAAGCGCGTCGGGTCGCTCTCCAGCACGGTGATCTCGCCACGCGCGATCTTGCGGCCGTTGACCACGACATCGACCGGCTCGCCGATACGGCGATTGAGCGCGACCGTCGAACCCTTCTGCAGCGCCATCAGGTCCGAGACCGGCATCTCCGTGCTGCCAAGGATGATCTGCACGTCGACCGGAATGGTCATGATGATCGAGGAATTGGCACCGAGGGCGGCATCCGGGCGGTTTTCCTCTTCCCGCAGCACGCCGCGCAACTCCTCGATGGCGCGATCGAGCTGTTCTTCGGGCTGATCAGGTTCGGCTTCCACCTTGGTCTTTGCCATTTGTCGTCTCCATAAATCCTGGACTGGCGTCAGCCCGGTATCAGTCCGTCGATGAAATCCTGTCCGGCATCATGAGGGTGGCTGATGCGTACGGTGTAGTTCTGCCCGAGCTTGCCGAACTCGCAAATGAACAGCGGCTTGTCGCGCGCGCTGAGCCTGGCGCTGATCTGGGCGTTTTCCTCGAATTCGATGATCTGGCCGGGTTGAAAGGCTGCAAGCTCGCCGAGTGTCAGCCGGGCAAGCGGCATGGTGGCCTCGAGGCGCACGGTCGAGCGCATCACTTCTTCGGAGAAACGCGCCCGCCAGTCGAATTCGGTCGTCCGGTCACCCTCGCCCTTGTCGGCGACTGCGCCACGCGTGGACAGGAGCACGCGCTGCGGGATCATCACCGTGATGGTGCCGCTGTCGGATGGTGTCGACACGCCGTAGACAATGCGCACCGCCGCGCCGTCACGCAGCACACGCCGTCGCGCATCGTTGCCCGAGATGGCCTTCGGCACCGGCAGGCGTAGCTCGAGCGAGCGCTTGCCCGATCCGTTGAGCGCGGTCGCGACTTCCTGGAACACGGTGGTCGCGACATCGGCCTCGATCTGCGACAGGTCGCGTTCGATCGGCGAGACCGGCTGGTCGGGATCGCCGCCGAACAGCGCGCACACCATCACCGCGACGGCCTGCGCGTCCATGACCAGGGTCATGGCGTCGGCCGAGGCCGGCGATGCCACGATGCTCAGCGCAAACGCCTCGCCGGCCTGCGAACGCGCATCGGGAACGCGCCCGACCTCCACCGTCTGCAAATCGACCGTCACCGGCGCGCCGAGCTCGCCGGCAAGCGCCTTCTGCAGCAGCGGCAAAGCGCGCTCGGCCATGCCACGCCCGACGCCGATCACCTGCGCGGCCTCGCCGCTATCGCCGACGAGGCGTTCGATGATCAAGGCCCGGGTCTGCGACGGGTTACCCGGACTGGTCATGACGGCAAGCGGTCCAGTCTGTCTTTGCGCATGTCTTTGTCTTCACGCATGCTTACGCCGCCTTCTTCTCGGCGCTGCCCGTGTTCATGGTGCTCTGCTCGACGGCATCGATCGTCGGGCGCTCATAGGAGGATATGGTCTTGCGGCCGAACTCGATCGCCACCTGCGGCAAGGCGCCGTTCATATAGGCAAGCAGTGTTTGCTTGACGATGATGTAGAGCCGGTTCTTCTTTTCGCGCACCGTCTTGATCTTGGTCGCGACCGGACCGACCACGGCATAGGACAGGAAGATGCCAAGGAAGGTTCCGACGAGTGCCGCGCCGATCAAGCCGCCGAGAATTTCGGGCGACTGGTCGAGCGCGCCCATTGCCTTCACCACGCCCAGCACGGCAGCGACGATGCCGAGCGCCGGCAGGCCGTCGCCGACCGCGACCATGGCGTGATAGGCCTTCATCTTGTCGGTGCGGATGGTCTGGATCTCTTCGTCCATCAGCGCCTCGATCTCGTGCGAGCGGGCATTGCCGATGATGATGATGCGGCAATAGTCGCAGATGAAGTTCATCAGATCGTGGTTCTTGAGCACCGTCGGAAAAGCCTGGAAGATGGCGGACTCTTCGGGATTGTCGATATGCGCCTCGACCTCGCTGCGCGACTTCGAGCGCAGCTCGCGCATCAGGCTATGCAGCACGCCGAGCGTTTCGAGATAGTCGCGCTCCTTCGGCACCGCCTGCTTGAACGCCTCAAGGATGCCTTTGCCGGTGTCCTTGACCGTCTTCATCGGGTTGGCCACGAGGAAGGTGCCGAGCGCGGCGCCGCAGATCACCACGGCCTCCCATGGCTGCAACAGAACATGCAGATGGCCGCCCATGGCCATGAAGCCGCCGAGAACGCAGCCGAGCGTCACCACAAGTCCAATCAGAATGCCCACGACAGGTCCTTCCGCATGTCACATCGTGGATCAGGGATAGTCCTCGTGCCTTGTGTGAGGCTTGAATCGAAACCGGCGGATGCGATTCAGTTTCGCGCAAGGAAGTAAGCCTATTGTGGCGGGATAGCTTCGGCCGGAGGCGTATCCTTGCTCAGTACCTATCTCAGTTATCAGTTGATCGTTAAAGACATCAACAAATCGATCACCCAGGTCGAGCAACAGCCGACGGTCGATCGCGATACCCAATATTATCTGGCCAACATCACCAAGGTGAAATCGATCGACGATTTCGTCAACAACGACCGCCTGTTCAAATATGCCATGAAGGCCTACGGGCTGGAAGACATGGACTATGCCAAGGCCTTCATGGTCAAGGCGCTCAAGGAAGGCGTTTCCGACCCCGACAGTTTCGCCAACAAGCTGACCGATAAGCGTTACGCCGCCTTCGTCAGCGCCTTCAACTTCGCCGCCAACGGCGCCAATACGACCGTCTACAACAAAGCGCAGCAGCTGGTGACCAGCAACTACGCGCTGCAGGTCCAGATCGGCGCGTCACAGTCGGGGCTGTCCTACTACCAGAGCGAAACAGCCTATTACACGACCAACATCTCCAAGGTTAAGTCGATCGACGACCTGATGGGCGACAGCCGGCTGCTGACATATGCGATGGCCGCATTCGGGCTCGACGCTGAAACCGAGCCCGCGGCGACCGTCAAGGCGATGCTTGAAGGCGGCGTCAGCGATCCCAACAGTCCCGCCAACAAGCTGACCGACAAGAGCTACGCCAACTTCGTCGCAGCCTTCGACTTCAACCAGTATGGCGATCAGACGACCACGCGCGACGCCGTCCAGCAGGGGGTGCCGAATGGTTACGTCACCGGAGCCGGATTAAAGCTGATCAAGCCGAGCGCCGACTACATCAAGGGTGAGGCCGATTACTATGCGGCAAACATTTCGAACGTGAAGTCGATCGACGACCTCATGGCGAACAAGCGCCTGCTGACCTTCGCCATGGCTTCCTACGGATTGGATGCGTCAACGGAAAAACCGCAGCAGATCCGCGCCATGCTCGAAGGCGGCGTCAGCGACGCCAACAGCCCTGCGAACCAGCTGACGGACAAGCGCTACGCCAACTTCGTCGCGGCTTTCAATTTCGCCCAATACGGCGATCAGACCACATCGCGCGACGCGGTGCAGAAAGACACGCCGAAGATTTATACGACAGAATCGACGCTTGGCTTGATCCAGCCCAACGCGGACTACATCAAGTCGGAGACCGCCTACTACCTGGCCAACGTCACGAACGTGAAATCCATCGACGATCTGATGGCCAACAGCCGGTTGTACAACTACGCACTCTCCGCCTATGGGCTCGATCCGTCCAAGGAGAGCAAGGATTTCATCCGCAGCGTCCTTGCCGGCGGCATTCGCGATCCCAACAGCGTCGCCAACAAGCAGACCAACAAGGCTTATGCCGGGTTGGCCGCCGCCTTCAATTTCGAGCAGTACGGCGAGGCGGCCACCACCATCAATCCGGCACAGCAACCGACCGTCGACATGTATATGCGCCAGACGCTGGAAGAAGACGCCGGCAAGACCAATGAAGGCGTGCGGCTGGCGCTCTATTTTCAGCGCAAGGCGCCCACCATCACCAGCTGGTACGACGTGCTGGCCGATACGGCGCTTGCCAGCGTCGTCCGCACCGCGCTTGACCTGCCCGATTCCTTCGCCACCGCCGATATCGACAAGCAGGCGCAGCTGTTCGGACAGAAGCTCGACATCACCGATTTCACCGACCCCGCCAAGCTCAGCAAGTTCCTGACCCGTTTCACCAGCATGTATGAGATCAACCACCCGACCTCGACCGCCGTGTCGTCGGTCAGCGTGCTGTTCTCGCAGCCGACCAGTGTCGGCATCTCCACCGACTTGATGATGGCCATGCAGCAGCTGAAGTTCTGAGAAAATCATGCAGGATAGCCTTTACGTCGCCCTCTCCTCGCAGATCGCGCTCGAGCGCCGTCTCGACACCATCGCCGACAATGTCGCCAATGCCTCGACCATCGGCTTTCGCGCCACCGGCGTGAGGTTCGAGGATGTGGTCTCCGGCACCGGCCAGAAGTCGGTCTCCTTCGCCTCTTCCGGCAAGACCTACCTTTCCGCCGCGCACGGCGCGATGACGGAGACTGGCAACCCTTTCGACTTCGCCATCCAGGGCGACGCCTGGTTCGCCATCGATACGCCCGCCGGCATGGTAATGACGCGCGACGGCCGCTTTTCCATGAACGAGAATGGTCAGTTGATGTCGATCGAGGGCTATCCGGTGCTCGATAGCGGCGGGGCGCCGATCCAGCTCGATCCGCGCAACGGCCCGCCCAAGGCTGGTGCCGACGGCTCGCTCAGGCAGAACGGTCAGTTGGCCGGCGCCATCGGCCTCTATAATTTCGATCCCGGCCAGAATTTCGTCCGCTACGGCAATTCGGGCGTCGTCCCGCCACGAACGCCGGACCCCGTCACCGACCGCTCCGACGTCGGCATCGCGCAGGGATTTCTCGAAGAGTCCAACGTCAATCCGGTGCTCGAAATGACCAAGCTGATCCAGGTGCAGCGGGCCTTTGAAAATACCGCAGCGCTGATGAAGAAGGCCGATTCCTCCACCGACGACGCGATCAAGACGCTCGGCTCGAAGTAGCGGCATGGCGACCGGCTCGTCCCTGCTGCGCATTTCCGAGGCTCCTGCCGACCGGCTGGCCGCGCTTGAGCGCATCTGCAGGCGCTTCGACGATCCGCAGACGCTGCTGTCGCGCGGCGGCCGGATCGTCGAGATATCGCCCACGCATTACAAGGTCCGCGGCCTGTCCGGTGTCGCCAGGCTGGGCGACCTCGTCGAGCAGCGCGGCAATGCCGGCACCCGTCGCGGCGAGATCGTCAAAATCGGCAGCGATGAAGTGGTGGTCGCGCCCTTCGAACGCAGCGCCGATGCCGGCATTGGCGACGCCGTCTTTCGCCGGGGTCCGCTTGCGGTGACCCCGCATGTCTCCTGGCGCGGGCGCGCCATCGACGCCCTGACCCGCGCCATCGACGGTGGCCCACCTTTGATCCGGCCGAATGCCGTCGACGGCGCCGCCACGGTCACACCGGGCGCCATGTCGCGCCAGCGCGTCGACACCGGCTTCATGACCGGCGTGCGTGTCATCGACATTTTCACCCCGCTCTGCTTCGGCCAGCGGCTCGGCATCTTCGCCGGCTCCGGTGTCGGCAAGTCGACGCTGCTTGCCATGCTCGCCGGCGCCGAGGCCTTCGACACGGTGGTCGTGGCGCTGATCGGCGAGCGCGGCCGCGAGGTGCGCGAGTTTCTCGAGGATACGATCGGCGTCGAGAGCATGGCCAAGACCGTCGCCGTCGTCGCCACCAGCGACGAAAGCGCCATGATGCGCCGGCGCGCGCCCGACACAGCCATGCGCGTCGCCGAGCATTTCCGCGACCAGGGCCATCGCGTGCTGCTGGTGCTGGATTCCATCACCCGCTTCGCGCACGCGCTGCGTGAGGTCGCGACGGGAACCGGCGAGCCACCGGTGGCGCGCGGTTACCCCTTCGGCGCCCGGTCCGACCTGCCGAAACTTCTCGAACGGGCCGGACCGGGCGCCGAAGGCCCCGGAATTGCTGGCAGGGGGTCGATCACGGCAATCATCTCCGTGCTTGTCGATGGCGACGATCACAATGATCCGGTCGCCGACTCGGTGCGCGGCATCCTCGACGGCCATGTCGTGCTCGATCGCGCGCTCGCCGAGCAGGGCCGCTATCCGCCGGTCAATCCGCTATCGTCGATTTCACGTCTGGCCGACAAGGCCTGGAGCGCGGAACAGCGCATGCTGGTGACCAAGCTGAAGTCGATGATCGCGCGCTTCGAAGACACGCGCGACATCCGCCTGCTCGGCGCTTACCAAAGCGGCGCCGACGCCGAACTGGATATCGCGGTGCGCCAGGTGCCGCTGATCTACGAAGCGCTGACGCAGTCGCCGAGGGACCGTGCCTCCGCCGATCCTTTTGCCGATCTTGCCCGCCATCTCAAGGGGAAGCCGAATGGCGATCAAGGAAACTGAGCTGCAGCAGACCGAGCGCCTGCTGCGCGAGATGATCGCCGAGGCCAAGGCCGCTGAGGAGGCCGACGCCAGCCGGGATTCGCTCATCGACGGCCTGTTCCCAAAAGTGGAATGGCCACAGCCGCCAAAAGCCCAGTTCCCACGCCTGGCCGACAAGAAGGCCGACCGGCGCAGCGACGTCGTCATCGCCGCGCTCGGTATCACGCTTGGCCTGATTTGCGCGCTGTTTCCCTGGTACATCTTCTTCAACCAGGAACAGTTCGGCGTGCAGACCATCAAGTTCGGCGGCAGCGGCAGCAATGCCGGCCGCAGCTCCGGTGGCACGCAATTGGTCAATATCAGCTCAGCTGATGCGCCGAAGACCGTTCCGGATCTCGACTTGTTCGCCACCGGAACCCTGCCGGACGAACCGGAAGACCCCGACAAGGCACCGGGGCTCGACCGGCAGCCTTTCCCGGCCGGCGCGTCGGACTTCAAGATGGTGCATGTCGCCAATGGCCGCGCCATGATCGAGGACGACACCGGGCTGTGGATCGTCCAGCGCGGCTCGGTGCTGCCCGATTCCAGCCGCGTTGCCTCGATCGAGCAGCGCGCTGGCAAATGGGTGATCGTCACCAGCGCCGATAAGGTAATTCAGCTTTCTAAGTAACGGCTAGAGCATGATGCCGAAAAGCGTGAAGCCGTTTTCGGACGACATCATGCTCTACTCCTGGGAATTGGAGGCGGATTTCGATTCCAGGTCGAAAGGACCTGAAATCATCCGGCTCTAGGGGCGCATAGCCCCTGCCCGCGCAAGGTCCGCGCAAGACTGGCCGCCTAGTCTTGTGTGTACACGTTCGGGAGAATCCCATGGAACCCGTAAATCTTTTCGATCTCGCCACGCGGCAGTCGCAATGGCTGGCGGTGCGCCAGTCAGCGATCGCCTCGAACATCGCCAATGCCAATACGCCAGGTTACACGGCCAACGACGTGGAGCCTTTCGAAAAGGTTCTCGACCGCACCGCCGTGACGCTGGCGGCGACCGCGCCCGGCCATCTCGGCGCCGAAGCAGCCAATGCCGGCTTCAACGTCAAGCCGGAGGAGCCCACCGGCGCGATCATGCCGTCGAAGAACACCGTGGTTCTCGAGGACCAGCTGATGAAAGCCGGCGAGGTGCGCCGCTCCTTCGAGCTCAACACGGCTATCGTCAAGGCCTTCCATTCGATGATGTCGATGGTGGTGAAGAGCTGACCATGGACGCCCTCACAGCAGCCCTCAAAGTCGCGGCATCCGGCCTTGGCGCTCAATCGGAGCGCATGCGCGTGGTCTCCGAAAACCTTGCCAACGCACAGTCGACCGGCAACACGCCGGGCGCCGATCCTTATCGCCGCAAGACGATCACCTTCCAGTCCGAGGTCGACCGCGCGAGCGGCGGCTCGCTGGTCGAGGTCAGCTCGATCGCCCACGATCCGTCGGACTTCCCGGTCGAGTTCCAGCCCGGCAACGAGGCTGCCGACGCCAAAGGCTACGTGAAGATGCCCAACGTCAACACGTTGGTCGAAATGTCCGACATGAGCGAGGCGAACCGCTCCTATGAAGCCAACCTGCAGGTGATCAAGCAGGCTCGCGATCTGATTTCCATGACCATCGACCTGATGAGGAACCAGTAATGATCGGCGGTATCGGGGCAATACAATTCAAGACAGCGGTTGATGGCGCCGAATCGGCGTCACCCAATCTGCTGCAAGGCGGGCTTGGAACGCAGGCCAGCGAAAGCGTCGGCGGCAGCTTCGCCGACGTTCTCAGCCAGGCGGCGACCAAGACCGTCAACACGCTGCAAGGGGCGGAGCAGATGTCGATCCAGGCGCTGAAAGGCGACGCCGACACCCGCCAGGTGGTCGATGCGGTGCTGAGCGCCCAGCAGGCGCTGCAGACCACCATCGCCATCCGCGACAAGGTTGTCTCGGCCTATCTCGAAATCAGCCGCATGAGTATCTAGCGTCATGAAAGCACTCGCCATCGCCGCCACCGGCATGAATGCCCAGCAGACCAACCTGGAAGTCATCGCCAACAACATCGCCAACATCAACACCACTGGCTACAAGCGGGCACGGGCCGAATTTTCGGACCTGCTCTACCAGGTCGACCGCACGCAGGGCGTGCCCAACCGCGCCAACAGCTCGATCGTGCCCGAAGGCGTCTCGATCGGCCTCGGCGTCAAGACGACGGCGGTGCGCAACGTCCATACGCAAGGCGAGCTCGCCAGCACCGGCAACAGCTTCGACATGGCGCTGACCGGCAGGGGCTGGTTCCAGATCGAAGGCGCCGACGGCGGCACGCTCTATACCCGGGCCGGCGCTTTCAACACCAATGCCACCGGACAGTTGGTCACGGTGGACGGCGCCAATGTCATTCCGGCCATCACCGTACCGACCAACGCCGTCGAGGTCATCGTCAACAAGACCGGCCAAGTCTTTGCCCGCATCGACGGCCAGACCGCCCTGCAGCAGCTTGGCCAACTCCAGATCGCCAACTTCGCCAACGAGGCGGGCCTGGCGCCGCTTGGCGACAATCTGTTCCAGGAAACGCCGGCTTCCGGCCCGGCCAATGTCGGCGTTCCCGGCGACCCCGGTTTCGCGACGATCCAGCAAGGCTATCTGGAATCCTCCAACGTCGATCCGGTCAAGGAAATCACCGAGCTGATCTCGGCGCAGCGCGCCTATGAAATGAACTCCAAGGTCATCCAGGCCGCCGACGATATGGCCTCGGTGGTCTCCAAGAACATCAGCTAACGGATAATGGCGATGCCGATCTCCTGCTCCGCCTTCCGCCGCGCCGCGCTGGCCATTGCGCTGGTGGCCGGCGGCATGCCGGCATTGGCGCAGGAGAATTCCGGCCAGTCGGCAACCGAGATCGCCGCCAGCCAGGCTGTCGGCGAGGCGGTGCTTATCCCCAACCGGGTCATCTATCCCGGCGAGACCATCGAGAGCGCCTCGCTCAAGCAGGTGACGCTCATTCCCGGCAAGCACAAGCCGGACGGCATGGCGACCAGCCTCGAAGAGCTCCAGGGCAAGGTCGCCAAGCGCACGCTGGTGCCTGGCCGCTACATCCCGGTTGCCGCCATCCGCGATGCTTGGCTGGTCGAACAGGGCGCGTCCGTGCAGGTTTATTTCACCGCCGGCGCGCTGACCATTTCGGCCGCCTGTATCACACTGGAGCCGGGCGCTGCCGGCGATCTCATCAAGATCCGCAACGTCGACAGCGGCAAGATCATTTCCGGCACGGTGATGGCCGACGGCACTATCAAGGTCAACGCATCGTGATGCGTGCCCTTGCCCTTTTGCTTGCGGTTGCCGTCGGCGTTCAACCGGCATTGGCCGATGGCCTGACGCCCAAGGCCAAGCGCGATCTCGCCGCCAAGAATGGCGGCGTCTATGACGATCCGCAATACGATCCCGCCACCACCACGCGCATGTTCCGCGTGTCGACCGGACCAAGCTCGCTGCCACCCGGACAGGTCGCCGCGCGCATCAAGGACATCGCGCAATTGCAGGCCTCGCGCGACAACCAGCTCGTCGGCTACGGCCTGGTCATCGGCCTTGCCGGAACCGGCGACAGCCTGCGCAATTCGCCGTTCACCGAACAGTCGATCCGCGCCATGCTGGAAAATCTCGGCATCGCCACCGAAGGCGGCAGCGCGCGCGCCAAGAACGTCGCCGCCGTCATCGTCACCGCGAACATGCCGCCTTTCGTCCAGTCGGGCAGCCGCATCGACATCGACGTCTCCTCGATGGGCGACGCCACCTCGCTTGCCGGCGGCACGCTGGTGATGACGCCGATGAAAGCGGCCGACGGCGAAATCTATGCCGTCGGGCAAGGCTCGGTGATCGTCGGCGGTTTTACCGCCCAAGGCCAGGCCCAGCAGTTGACGCAAGGTGTACCGACCGCCGGCCGCGTGCCGAACGGCGCCATCGTCGAGCGCTCCGTGCCGGCCGAGTTCGACGACCAGAGCGTGCTGACGCTGCAGTTGCGCAATCCCGATTTCTCCACCGCTATCCGCATCGCCGACGCCATCAACGACTACACCTCGCAACGTTTCGGCGCGCGCGTCGCCGCCGAGCGCGATGCCCGCACCGTGCAGATCAGAAGGCCGAAGAATATCTCTGCCGCACGCTTCTACGCCGAGATCGAGAACCTCGTCGTCGAGTCGGATGCCCCTGCCCGTGTCGTCATCGACGAGCGCACCGGCACCATCGTCATCGGCAGCAATGTCAGGATCTCGCGCGTGGCAATCAGCCATGGCACGCTCACCGTGCGCATCACCGAGGCACCGCGGGTCGTCCAGCCCGAGCCCTTCTCCAAGGGCGAGACCGCAGTGGAACCGTCAACAGCCATCGAGGCGAGCAGGCCCAATGCGCGCGTCGCCGTGCTCGACGGCCCTGACCTCGAAACCCTTGTCTCCGGCCTCAACCGCCTCGGCGTGAAGCCCGACGGCATCATCGCCATCCTGCAAGGCATCAAGTCGGCCGGCGCCCTGCAGGCCGACCTGGTCCTCCAATAGGCACGCCGATGATCAAGCTCTTCTCCTCAAGACCGCACCGTCGCTATAGCCTCTGCGCCGCCGGTGCGATCCTTGCTTTGCTGAGCGGCACTGCCGGCCGCGCGGATGAGGTCCGTCAGGTGCTGCCCGGCGGCCAGGCGCCGCTTTCGCCGGCGCAGCTGACGCGTGAGAGTTCGCCGGCCCAGCCGGCCGCGCTCGCAGGCGAAAAGGCGCCGGACGAAAGTGAGATCCAGCGCTTCTGCTCCAACATCGCCGACGCTGCGCGCGACCGCCGTTACGCGCTGCAGGCGGAGGAATTGAAACAACTGCAGGCCGGTATCGACGAGCGCATGAAAGCGCTGGATGCCAAGCGAGCCGAATACGAGGAATGGCTGAAACGTCGGGAAGTGTTCCTGGCGCGCGCCGAGGACGGCGTCGTCAAGATCTATGCCGGCATGAAGCCCGACGCCGCCGCCGAGCGGCTGGCGATGGTCAATGCCGAGCTCGCGGCGGCCATCCTGATGAAGCTCGATCCGCGCAAGGCCAGCGTCATCCTCAACGAAATGGACCAGAAGGCGGCGGCGACGCTCACCGGCATCATGGCCAGCGCGGCGCGAAGGGTTGATCCGTCATGAAGTTGAAATTGCTAACCCTGATCGCGCTTGCGGCCCTGACCGGCTGCGGCACCGATTTCAAGGAGATCGGCAGGGAACCGTCCTTGTCGCCGGTCGGATCCGGACTCGGCAATGGCGGGTCCGGCCCATACAGCTATCCCGAGCCACCGGCATCGCGGCCGAAGAAGTTCTCGCTGTGGGACGATCGCCAGAGCCGGCTGTTTACTGACCCACGCGCGTTGCGCGCCGGCGACATCCTGACCGTCAACATCAAGCTCAACGACAAGGCCAATTTCAAGAACCAGAACGACCGCAGCCGCACCGCCGCGCGCAAGCTCGGTTACGACATTTCGCTCGGCTGGGAAAAGGCAACCACCAGCGGCAAGGGCGATGCGGGCCTGAGCTCAAGCACCGAGACCAACGCCGACGGCGAGATCAAGCGCTCGGAGGATCTCGCGCTCAATGTCGCGGCGGTCGTCACCGACGTGCTGCCCAACGGCAATTTGATGATCAGGGGCTCGCAGGAAGTGCGCGTCAACTACGAGCTTCGCGTGCTGACCATCGCCGGCATGGTGCGTCCTTCCGACATCGGCGCGGAGAACACCATCCCTTACGAACGCATCGCCGAGGCGCGCATCTCTTACGGCGGCCGGGGTCGTGTGAGCGAGGTCCAGCAGCCGGCCTATGGCCAGCAGGTCCTCGACCAGGTTCTTCCTTTCTAGGATAGAGAGATCGCCGCCGTGGCCAATGTCGAGCAGGCACAACTCAAGAAGGGACCTTCACTGGTTATCCAGCTCGCCATGCTTTTGGCGGTGACCGGCGCGGCCATCGGCATGGGCTGGGTTTCCGGCGGCTATCTCAAGCAGGGCAATGCGCCAGCACCCGTGCCCGCCGCCCCGGAAAACGCAGGCACCGCCGAAAAACCGATGCAAGAGGGCAAGCCGGTGCCGGGACCGACCGTGGTCCAGATGGCGCCGATCACCACCAATCTCGCTTCGCCGTCGGAGATCTGGATCAGGCTGGAGGCGTCGCTGCTTTACGATGTTCCGCAGCCGCCGGAACTGACGGAACAGATCCAGCAGGATCTGCTGGCCTTCGTGCGCACGCTCAAGATGCATCAGATCGAAGGCGCCAGCGGCTACCAACATCTCAAGGCCGATCTTGAAGAGCGCGCGGCGTTGCGCAGCGGCGGTCATGTCAAACAGGTTCTCGTCAGGACGATGCTGCTCGAATGAGAAAATTCCTCGTCGCCACCGCGATCGTCCTTGTCACCACCTCCGTCGCCGCGGCCCAGCAGCTCGACCTCGGCGGCATCGGCAAGGCCGACGGCACCACCGTCGGCTATCTCATCCAGATGTTCGGCCTGCTCACCGTGCTGTCGGTGGCGCCGGGCCTTCTGATCATGGTGACGAGCTTCACCCGCTTCGTCATCGCGTTCTCGATCCTGCGCGCCGGCATCGGCCTGCAATCGACGCCCGCCAATTTGATCCTGATTTCGCTGTCGCTGTTCATGACCTTCTATGTCATGGCGCCGACCTTCGACCAGGCCTGGAACACCGGCGTCAAGCCGCTGATGGACAACCAAATCACACAGGCGCAGGCGTTCGAGAAGATCACCGACCCGTTCCGCGCCTTCATGCTGCACAATGTGCGCGACAAGGACTTCGATCTCTTCGCCGACCTCGCGCGCGAACGCGGGCAGGTCGTTGCAAAGGAAACCGTCGACCTGCGCATCCTGGTGCCGGCCTTCATGATCTCGGAAATCCGGCGCGGCTTCGAGATCGGCTTTCTCATCGCGCTGCCGTTCCTGGTCATCGACCTCATCGTCGCCACCGTCACCATGGCCATGGGCATGATGATGCTGCCGCCGACGGTGGTGTCGCTGCCATTCAAGATCCTGTTCTTCGTGCTGATCGACGGCTGGAACCTGCTGGTCGGCAGCCTGGTGCGATCTTTTACCTGACGGCGCGGGACGAGTGCTCGATGCCGTCCCGGTGCCGCTCGAATTTTAAGCAATATATTTTCGATTAACCGTCCGATTTAGTCCTTTGGTAGGGACTTGCCGCCATAGTCGCTCGCAGATGGCGGGTGACCCAACGCAACGGTCATTGGCATGATGCCGCTCCGTCATACCGGACAAACCGGTATGTCAAAAAAATCCGTGTAAAAACAAGGTACGAGTAGCCATGGCCAGTATCATGACCAACAGCGCAGCGCTGACCGCGCTGCAGAGCCTCACCAATACCCAGAACCAGCTCCAGACCACCCAGACCCGCATCTCCACCGGTTACCGCGTCTCCCAGGCTTCCGACAACGCCGCTTACTGGTCGATCGCCACCACGATGCGCTCCGACAACCAGGCCATGTCCACCGTTTCGGACGCCCTCGGCCTCGGCGCCTCGAAGGTCGACACCGCTTACACCGGCATGGACAGCGCGATCACCACCATCAACCAGATCCAGCAGAAGCTGACCGCATCCTACGGCCAGACCGATGCTTCGAAGGAAAAGACCCAGACCGAAATCAAGGCCCTTCAGGACCAGCTGAAGGCCTACGCTGACGGCGCCACCTTCTCCGGCACCAACATGCTGTCGGTCAACAGCGGCGCGACCGCCACGGCCGCAGCCGACGTGAAGATCGTTTCGGCTTTCAACCGTAGCTCCACCGGCGCGGTTTCGATCTCGACGATCGACGTCAACGTGGATAGCATCAAGTTGTATGAAGCCGGCACGGCTGCCGGCGTGTCGAAAGGCATTCTCGACGCCGACCGTCTCGGTACGGATGGCAGCGTTGCGGCGGCTGCCTCGAACCCGACCCTGGGCGCTGCCGCGGCGGCTACCGACACCTATTCGGTCGCCAGCTTGAAGATCTTCTCGGGCACCACCGCTGCCAGCGACACCCAGATCGCGCAGATGATGAACGTCGTCGATGCCGCGCTCAAGTCCATGACGACCGCCGCCACCAAGCTCGGCGCCGCCAAGAGCTCGATCGACCTGCAGAAGACCTTCACCTCGAGCCTGATGGACTCCATCGATCGCGGCGTCGGCCAGCTCGTCGATGCCGACATGAACAAGGAATCGACCCGCCTCCAGGCTCTGCAGGTTCAGCAGCAGCTCGGCGTCCAGGCGCTGTCGATCGCCAACGGCTCGTCGCAGTCGATCCTGTCGCTCTTCCGCGGCTGATCGCTCTGGACTGACCAATCAAGAAAAACGGGCCGCGCCAAAAGCGCGGCCCGTTTTGCGTTTGTTTTTGCGTTTGCTCAAGGCTCGCGCAACCCTCGTTTCTTAACCTCTCGAAAGCCTACTTTTAACACGCCATTAACCATATCGAGCTAGGTATGGTTAACCAATGAGTTACGACAGGTTGTCGAATCGGCCCGACCGGCACGATCGCAATCCGATGGGCAGGCCAATCCGGCCTGAGTGGCACGCCGGCTTAGAGAAGGAGCGAGTTTCTTGGCGAGCATCATGACGAACGCTGCGGCGTTGACTGCACTTCAGAGCCTCAACGCTACCAACAAATCACTCCAGCAGACGCAGGCCCGGATCTCGACCGGCTATCGCGTCTCCGAGGCCTCCGACAACGCCGCCTACTGGTCGATCGCCACCACCATGCGGTCCGACAATCAGGCGCTATCGACCGTGCAGGACGCGCTCGGTCTCGGCGCTTCGAAGGTCGACACGGCCTATACCGGCATGAACAATGTTTTGACGACGATCGGAAACCTCAAGACCAAGCTGCTGTCGACCATCGGCCAGACGGACGCCAGCAAGGCAAAGACGCAGACCGAGATCACCTCGCTTCAGGCGCAGATGAAGTCGTTCGCTGACGCCGCCACCTTCTCCGGTTCGAACTATCTTTCGGTGACGTCCAAGCAGGTTGCTGCCGCCAATGACGGCGTCCAACCTGACTCCCAGATCGTGTCCTCGTTCAATCGCTCTTCGTCGGGTGCGATCTCGCTCGGCACGATCAATATCAATGTCGAGAGCACGAAGCTTTTCGACAGCGGGCTTCCCACCGACGTCAAGAACCAGGGCATTATCGACCGTACAACCTCGGTCTACGCCACGGCCGCGGCCCAGAACCTTTACGATACCGCCTATGCCGCCTCGATCGCCAGCGGCAGCACCGACATCGCGGCCAACACCGCCGGCCAGACCGCCGCGGGCACGACGGTTGCCAGGATCGACAACGTCTCGGCCTTCAACCTCGACATCACGGCGCCTGGCGTGACCGACGACATCATCACGCAGATGGTCAACAAGATCGACAACGTGATGAGTCAGCTCACCGACTCCGCCACCATCCTTGGCGCCGCCAAGAGCTCGATCGACCTGCAAAAGACCTTCACGCAGAGCCTGATGGACTCCATCGACCGTGGCGTCGGCCAGCTCGTCGATGCGGACATGAACAAGGAATCGACCCGCCTCCAGGCGCTGCAGGTTCAGCAGCAGCTCGGCATCCAGTCGCTGTCGATCGCCAACAGCTCCTCGCAGTCGATCCTGTCGCTGTTCAAGAACGGCTAAGCCAGCGCTTACCCCGACAAACGAAAAAAGGCCGCGCGCCAGGCGCGGCCTTTTTCATTGAGGGTCGAGCGTTACCGGTTCGACACTTTGCCGGTTCTTCCGCGATCGACCTATCATCCTCGCACAAGCTTCGCAGTCTAGTCTTCCGGCGGACAGTCATACTGGGGGCAGTTGAATCGTGCCGGAACAGATCCAGAGCATCATCGCGAATTTGAGGGGTTTCGGCGTCAGGCGCCTGGCGCTCATGGGCGGCATCGCGGCCCTGGTCATGGCCGTCATCGGCATCGCCTCGATCTATCTCAACCGCCCGGCCTATGAGACGCTCTATGTCGGCCTCGATCGCTCCGACGTCAATCAGATCGGGCTGGTGCTGGGCGATGCCGGCATCGGCTTCGATGTCGGCTCGGACGGAACCTCGGTGCTGGTGCCCGCCGGCACCACCGCCCAGGCGCGCATGTTGCTCGCCGAAAAAGGCCTGCCGACCAGCGCCAATGCCGGCTACGAGCTGTTCGACAATGTCGGCTCGCTGGGCCTGACCTCCTTCATGCAACAGATCACCCGCGTGCGCGCGCTGGAGGGCGAGATCGCGCGCACCATCCAGTCGATTTCCGGCGTCAAGGCGGCACGCGTCCATATCGTCATGTCCGAGCGCGCCAACTTCCGCCGCGACGAGCAGCAGCCTTCCGCCTCGGTGGTCATCCGCTATGCCGGCAACGACGCCGAAAAGAGCGCCATGTCGATCCGCCACCTGGTCGCCGCGGCGGTCCCCGGCCTGTCGGCCGACAAGGTCACGGTGCTGGATTCCAACGGCAACCTGCTGGCCGCCGGCGACGACCCCTCCAACACCAGCGCGGCGCGCACTTTGGGCGTCGAGCAGACGGTCGAGGCGCAGATCGGCGACAACATTCGCCGGGCGCTGGCCCCCTATCTCGGCCCCGACAATTTCCGCGCCTCGGTCAAGGCTGACGTCAACACCGACACCCGACAGACCGAGGAGACGATCTTTGACCCAAATTCCCGCGTCGAGCGTTCGGTGCAATCGGTCAAGACCAACGAAAACAGTAACCAGAAACAGGCGTCGACGCCAACCAGCGTCGAGCAGAACCTGCCGGAGACGCAGGCGACCAGCACCGAAGGGCCGCAGTCCACCTCTCAGAACGACCGCAAGGAAGAGATCACCAACTACGAGATCAACTCGAAGAAGATCGCCACCGTCTCCAACGGCTACACGGTCAACAAGATGTCGATCGCCGTCGTCGTCAACCAGGATCGCCTGAAGACCATCCTGGGCAAGGACGCCACGCCGGAGCAGATCGCCAAGCGCGTCGCCGACATCCAGAAGATGGTGGCCTCGGCGACCGGCTTCGACGACAAGCGCGGCGATATCATCGATGTCTCGGCGGTCGAGTTCATCGGCGGCCTGGACGGCGAGCCGATCGACCAGCCGGGCATCCTTGCCTCTATCGGCACCTATACTGGCACGCTGATCAATGCCGGCGCCTTCATCGTCGTCGTGTTCCTGGTCGCCTTCTTCGGCCTGAAGCCATTGGCGGCCGCGCTGACCGCGCAGGCCAAGCCCGCGGCGATCGCCGGCCCAAGCTTCGACGATGTCCAGCGCTCGCTGCCGACGCCCGAGCCTGTCGCCGCGATTACCGGCGAGGCGCCGGCCGGCACCGCCTTGCCTGGCGCACGCGGCAACCCGCTCGACGATCTGCGCCAGAAGATCCGCCCGGCGCCTCAGGAACGGCTGGCGCGCATGGTCGACCTCAACGAGGAGCGTACCGCGCAGATCCTGCGCAAATGGGCAGCCGTTCCGGAGGCCGTGGGTTAGGCCATGGCTTCGGCAGCCCTTTTCGATCTCCTGCCCGATTTCGCTTCGCGCGCCCCGCCCGCCGGCCAGGCGCCGGCCGCGCGTGGTGCTGAACACATTCAGTCGGCACCGGCGCCGCAGGCCGATATCGGCGCGCTGATCGCCGAGGCGGTGGCCGACGCCGAAGCGGCGCTGGAAGCGCGCCTTGCGATTGCCCATCAGGCGGCGCTCGAAGCCGAGCGTCAGGCCAGCGACGATGCGGCGAAGGCTTTCCTCGAAAGCTTCGGTGGCGACCTCGGCACCGCGGTGGCGGCGCGCATCGACGCCATGGAAGCACAGGTTGCCGAACTCACCGGCGCAGCGGTCGCCCGCATCGTCGGCGGCATTGTCAGCGAGGATCTGCAGAAGCGCTCGCTCTCGGCCCTTGCCCGCGCCATCAGCGCGGCAATCGCCGACAGCGAGGCCGTGCGCATCGGCGTGCGCGGTCCGCTGTCGATGTTCGAACCGCTCAAGGCGGCGCTTGGACCGCGCTCGGTCAATCTCGATTTCACCGAAGCGCCCGGCCTCGACCTGACCGTGACCATCGATGAAACGGTGTTCGAGACCCGCATCGCGGAATGGTCGGCTTCGCTGTCGGAGGTCTTGTCGTGAGCGCTGTTGATCATACCGAACCGCGGCACGAAATCATCATCGTCAGGCGTAACCATGACGATCACGATGACGCCCATCATGGCGGTGTCTGGAAGATTGCCTTCGCTGATTTCATGACCGCCATGATGTGCTTCTTCCTCGTCATGTGGCTGATCAACGCCGCCAACGAGCAGACCAAGGCAGCTGTCGCTAGCTATTTCAATCCGGTCGAGCTCATCGATCGCAACTCGAGCCGCAAGGGCCTGGAAGATTTGGGCGACGGCCCGAGCAAAGTCGGGCTGACCGCCGACAACCCGCAGGATGGCGCAACCAAGGCGGGCGACGACGGCAAGGGCGGCGCGGGATCGTCCGAGCGCCGGCAGACCAAGGACGGCAAGCAGAACGCCGATCTCTCCGATGAGCATCTGTTTGCCGATCCTTACGCGGTGCTGGCGGAGATCGCTTCCGATACCGGCGTGATGCAGAATGTCAGCGCCAAGGGCGATGGCGGCGCGCAGGCCGCTGGCCCGGCGACCGGCGCCTCCGGCGGCGAATCCTATCGCGATCCTTTCGCGCCCGACTTCTGGTCGCAGCAAGTGGCGGCCCCCGGCGCCGAGGCTTCGGCCGAACGCGCCAAGATCGAGGGCGATCCGGTCAAGCCGGGCGACAAGGTCGCCTCAACAGCGGTGCCGAAGGTAAAGGCCGTTCCGGCTGCTCCTGCGCTGAAAGCAGCGCCGCTGGAGTCGCTGGCAGCGCCAGACAAGACCGAGGCCAAGAACAAGCAGACGACGGCCGAAGGCAAAGCCGGCAAGGCAGAGAGCGAACAGGCCAAGAGCGAGAAAGCCGAAGGCGAAAAGGCCGAGACGGCAAAGGCCGAACCCGCGCAGACCTCGGACAAAACCGAGAAGGCGCCGAGCAAAGCCGTTGTTCAGGAAGCTGCGCAGATCAAGCAGGAGCTCGCAAAAGCCTTCCTGCCCGGCGAGAAGCTCGCCGAAGGCGTCTCCGTCGAGGCGACCGACAAAGGCGTCGTCATTTCGATCACCGACCAGCTCGACTTCGGCATGTTCGAGATCGGCTCCGCCTTGCCGCGCCGCGAGCTGGTGCTGGCCATGGAAAAGATCGGCCACATCATCAACGAGAAGAAGGGCTCCATCACCATCAGCGGCCATACCGACGCACGGCCGTTCCGCAGCGACACTTATGACAACTGGCGGCTTTCCACCGCGCGTGCCCATTCCGCCTATTATATGCTGGTGCGCGGCGGCGTCGACGAGAGCCGTATCACCGAGGTCGCGGGCTTCGCCGACCGGCAGCCCAAGATCGCGTCCGATCCAATGGCCGCCGCCAACCGCCGCATCGAAATCCTGATGGCGGCCGGCGGATGAGAGGCAGGGGCGTCATCGGTGGGGCGATAGCACTGCTGTTGCTCGCAGCAGGGCCGCCATCGGCGGCCTTCGCGCAGGACGCACTGCAGCCCTATCAGCTTGTCCGTTCGCTGCAGCTGATCCAGGACCGCATCGCCGCCGGCGACCATGCCGCGCTGCCGATGCAGGCCAAGCTGCTCGAAATGATCGACGCCCGATTGCGTGATGCCAATGCCGAGGATTTCAAGGAGCCGAAGAATTTCCGCGCTTTGCTCGTCTATGGCATGAGCGGCGGCAATCCCATGACCGTCGAATCGGCGGCTTCGCGCGCAACCGGCGACCCGCAAAACCTTGCCATCGCCAAGGGCATCGTTGCCTATTTGAACGGGCAGCCCGCCGCGGCGATCGAAATCCTGAAGCCGATCGATCCGATGAGCGTGCCGAGCGATCTCGGCGCCTTCCTGGCGCTGGTCAAGGGCTCACTGCTTGCCACCGACCAGCCGGCCGCCGCGCTCGTCCTCCTCGATCAGGCGCGCTTGCTCAGTCCCGGTACACTGGTCGACGAGGCAGCGCTTCGCCGCTCGGTCGGCATCGCGGCCGCGCAAGGCGACGCCGCCCGTTTCGCGCTGGCCTCGACCCAATATGTCGCGTCCTATCTCTATTCACCCTATGCCAGCCAGTTCGCCGATGCCTTTGTTTCCGGCGTCATTACACTGCATATGGCGATTAGCCAGGACAAGATCGCCGACATCACCTCGATGATGGACCCCGAGCGCGAGAAGGTGATCTATCTGCGCATCGCCCGCCGCGCCGCGATTGACGGTTTGGCCGAGCTTTCGGCTTTCGCCTCGGCCCGGGCCGAACAGGGGCGCGACGGCAACGGCAACCAGGACGACCCGCGCGCGCAACTCTATTCCAGCCTGTCGACCGTAACCTCGGCCACCATAGACGACGTCCGCGCCAAGCTCGGCAAGATCGATCGCGCCAAGCTCTCGCAGAGCGACCGCGACCTGCTGGACGCGGCGCAGGCTGTCGCAGGCGAAGTGGTGGCGCCGGTGAAACCGGCCGCCAAGCAAAAGACCGCGTCGGTAGCCAAAGCAAAGGGCGACGAGACGAAAAACGAGGTCGATGCGTCCGCCGGTGCCGACCTGCCGCCGGTCGAAGGCGCGATGCCCGACCAGCCGGCAGTCGCGGCACCAGCCAAATCCGCGGCGGACGGGCAGCAAGCAGTGCCGCCTGCCCCGCCGGCAACCGCGCAGCAACCCGACCCGGCGCCGGCCCCAGCTGTCGCAACCGCTGCCGCGTCGGTGCTGCCTGCCTCGTCGCCGGTATCAAGCCCGGGCACCGACGCCCACGACCCCATCGACGCGGCGATGACCGACACACGCCGCCAACTCGACAAGATCGACCAGCTACTCGGAGCCGCCCCGAAATGACCAGCGTCAACCCGGCCCTGCCGGGATTTGCTTCGACCCAGTCCCAGCCCAGGCAGAACGCTGCCGGCGGCAACGCCAAGGATCGCGACTTCGGTGAGATGGTGCATGGCAATGAGAAGCCGGACCGCGCGCAGGACAGGCACACGGCCGCACCGGTCGCGCCAGACGCGCATCTGTCAAAGCGCGCATCCGCCAATGCAGGCAAGCGGGAGGCGGATCAGGACGCGCAGGGCAGAACCACCGCGCAGAAAGCCGCCCCCAGCAAATCCACGAAAGGCAGCGCCCAGACCGAGCATGGCAAAGGGGCGACTGCCGCGGACACGTCAGCGCAAGCCGACAATTCAGCGCCGCTGCAGGATCGCTTGCCGTTGCTGATGGCGTTGAGCGATATGAAGCATTTTGCTGCATCCCCAGGCGCGAGCGGCAAGGAAAGCACTGAAGGTGAAGAGGCCGCCGACGGAACCAACCTGCCTGGATCACTTGACCTGCGGCTGCGCCAGGGAAAAGGCGCGGCGATCGACGGTTCCACCGGGCTGTCGGCACGGTCCGCCCGCACGACCGCGGCTCACGAAGCAGGACCTGATTTCGGCCAGAAGCCGGTAAAGGCGGCGGCGGATCTCGAATTGCCGGGCCGCTCCGCCAGCAATAGTCTGTCCGCGCAAGGGGATCAGGCGCAAGCCGACGGCGTGCCGCCGCAAGGCTGGCGCCCGGCCTCGGCCAGGGTCTCGCAACAGTCCCAGTCCGTGACGCAGCAGGCTCAAGGCAAGCCGTCTTCCTCCGCCAGCCGCACCGAGGTCGTCAGCCAGCAGAGCTTCCCCGCACCGGCGCAAAACCCGATGAGTCAGACTGCATCGGCCCTGGTTGACGCGATTGCCTCGGACAAGGGCGTCCAGCAGAGCTTCTCAAGCACCCCTGCAGGCTCCCAAACGAACAATTCTGTTGCCGTTCCGACACATGTCCTGAAGATCGAGCTCCACCCGGCGGAGCTCGGCGCGGTCACTGCCAGCCTGCGGCTCTCGGGGGACCAACTTTCGATTGAGATGAAGCCGGAAACGCACGAGGCATATCGGCGTCTCACCACCGACAGCGATGCCATCATCAAGTCGATGCGCAGTCTTGGTTTCGACGTCGACAAGGTGACCATCCTGCAACCCTCGATAGCAGTACATGCCGCTAGCCGTGCCGATGCAAACAGCGCGATGCCAATGTCGACAGGGCGTGACCAGCCCTCATTTCAGCCGGGGAACTCGGGCGGCAACAACGCTGGCGGCGGCCGGCAATCGGGAAGGAACGAAGGCAATGGCGCACAGGAATTCGGCCGCGCCGCTTCGCCTCTGCGCGAGCGTGCTGGCGACGATATTTATATCTAGCTTCGCCGCCAACGTCACAAACGCTGCGGCCAATCCTTGCGAGCCGGAGATCCTGCGCGCCGCCGATCGTTACGGCGTACCCGCTGGAATTCTCTATGCCGTCGGCCTGACCGAGACTGGAAAGAAAGGCAGCCTTCAGCCTAATGCATTGAATATAGAAGGAAAAGCTATCTTCCCTCGCAGCCGAGACGAAGCCCTCGCCACGTTTGAGAATGCCCGTCGCGAAGGCAAGACATTGATCGATCTCGGCTGCATGCAGATCAACCATCACTATCATGGCGACCATTTCCGCAGCGTCCAGGACATGCTCGACCCGCATCAGAACGTCGACTACGCGGCGCGCTTCCTGGCGAGCTTGCATGCCCGTCATATGACCTGGTCTATGGCTGTCGCGCGCTACCACGCTGGCCCCGACAATGACCCGGCGCAGAAGATTTATGTCTGCCGCGTCATTGCCAATATGATCGCCACCGGCTTCGGCAAATGGACGCCGAACGCCAGCGCGTTTTGCAATCAATAGTTGTTGCCTCCTGATGGCCGGCCGCCAGCCTTGCCGACGCATTTGCCGGTATCAATGCGGTCTGTAAGTTGCTGTCGAAATACACGGGGGCAACCGCCTTTATTACGCCTCCCAAAAAAACTCCCAAGAAAATAGCTACAAGAAATGACGGTTTTTCAGGATTCGCCGCGCCGGGTACCCCTTTTCGCACGGGGCAGATGAGCTGATTCGGGGGCGGGTCGATGATCGTGATTGTTGATGAGCGAGAGCTCGTAACGGAGGGCTACAGCTCGCTGTTCGATCGCGAAGGCGTAGCCACCGCCGGCTTCGCTCCAGGCGAATTCGGCGAGTGGGTCAGTTCCGCCGCCGATACCGATCTCAGATCCGTAAGGGCATTCCTCATAGGCGACTGCCGCGAAGGCAGCGTGTCGCCGCGCCAGATCCGCGACCGCACCGGCGCGCCGGTGATCGCGCTCAGCGAACAGCATTCGCTCGAACATACGCTGCGCCTGTTCGAGAGCGGCGTCGACGACGTCGTGCGCAAGCCGGTCCACATCCGCGAAATCCTCGCCCGCATCTCCGCCATCCGCCGCCGCGCCCATGAGGAGGCGGCATTCACCGAAGTCGGCGCGATGCGCATCTTCATGGACGGACGCGATCCGGAGATCAACGGCGAGCCGCTGCCGCTGCCGCGCCGCGAACGGCGCATCCTGGAATATCTGGCCAGCAACCGCGGCCGGCGCGTGACCAAGACGCAGGTCTTCAACGCCATCTACGGGATCTTCGACGAAGAGGTCGAGGAGAACGTCGTGGAAAGCCACATCTCGAAGCTGCGCAAGAAATTGCGCGAGAAGCTCGGTCACGACCCGATCGATTCCAAGCGCTTCCTCGGCTACCGGCTGGTGTTTTGATGACGGTCGCCGAGCCATGTCGCGCCAGCCTCGCGCAAGACACGAGGCATAGTTTCAAGGCCTGCTATCCAGGCACTGCGGAGATCAATCGATGAGCCTCTATGGAATGATGCGGACCGGCGTTTCCGGCATGAACGCGCAGGCCAACCGCTTGTCCACCACGGCCGACAACATCGCCAATTCGGACACCACCGGCTACAAGCGCTCTTCGGCCGAATTTTCGACGCTGATCATGCCGGGCACCGGCGGCGCCTACAATTCCGGCGGCGTGACGACGACGATCCGCTCCGCGATCAGCTCGCAGGGCGTCATGCAATACACGACCTCGGTCTCGGACCTCGCCGTCAACGGCGACGGCTTCTTCGTCGTACAGGACGCCGGCGGCACGCCCTATATGACGCGCGCCGGCTCGTTCGTTCCGGATGCGCAGGGCAGGCTGGTCAATGCCGCGGGCTACCAGCTGATGGCCTACAGCTACGCCAATGGCGAGCCGGCCGCGACCGCCAACGGCTTCGAGGGTCTGGTGCCGGTGCAGATCTCCGACCAGCAGATGACGGCGACGCCGAGCACGGCGGGCAATTTCTCGGGCAACCTGCCGGCGGGTGCGACGCCGCCTTCCGGTCCACTGCCCTCCGCCAACGATCCGGCCTCGCAGTACACCTCGAAAACCTCGCTGGTTGCCTATGACAATCTCGGCAACAAGAAGCTGCTCGACGTCTATTTCACCAACACCGGCACCGGCACATGGGAGGTCTCGGTCTTCGACCAGTCGAAGGCCACCGCAGGCACCTCCTTCCCCTATACCGGCGGCGCGCTGGCATCGCAAAACCTCACCTTCGACACCACCACGGGCAAGCTCACCGGCACGAGCAACATCTCCTTCACGGTGCCGGGCGGCTCGGCCCTCACCCTCGATCTTTCCAAGCTGACCCAGCTCGGCACCGGCTTCACCGTCGCCGACGCCAAGGTCAACGGCAATGCGCCGAGCTCGATCCAGAAAGTGCAGATCGGCCAGGACGGCGTCATCTACGCGCAGTTCGAGGACGGTTCGACCAAAGCGCTCTTCAAAATTCCGCTGGCCGACGTTCAGAGCCCCGACAACCTCACCGCCATGCCCGGCAACGTCTATGTGCAGAGCGCCGATTCCGGCGACGTCCGCATCGGCTTCGCCAATGAGGGTAAGCGCGGCTCCATCGTCTCCGGAGCGCTTGAAAATTCCAACGTCGATATCGCCGAGGAACTGACCAACATGATTGCGGCGCAGCGCAGCTACACCGCCAATTCGAAAGTCTTCCAGACCGGTTCCGACCTGATGGACGTCCTTGTCAACCTGAAGAGATAAACGACGGGCGCCGGCCCGTGAAAGATCCGCATGTCGCTTTCCTCCGCACTAAGCATTGCCCAGTCGGCGTTGCTGGCCACGTCCAAGCAGACCAGCATCGTGTCGCGCAATGTGGCCGACGCCTCCAACCCGGATTACACCCGCCGCATCGCCGTCGTCACCAGCACGTCGCCCGGCGCCCGGGCGGTGGACATCCAGCGCGCCGCGAACGATCTTCTGTTTCGTCAGAACCTTTCGGCGCTGTCAGCCTGGAGCGGGCAGAGCACGCTCTATAGCGGCATGGATCAGCTCGGTGTGTCGGTTAACGGCGTCGACAATGCGTCGTCCCCGTCAAGCGCCATCACCGATCTGCAGAAAGCCCTGCAGCTCTACGCCACCACGCCGTCGAACCAGAATCTCGCCACCAGCGTCATCGACGCCGCCAAGCAGGTGGTGAATTCGCTCAACAGCGGCACCCAGGCGATCCAGGACTTCAGAACCCAGACCGACGGCCAGATTTCTGCTGCCGTCAGCGATCTCAATTCGCTGCTCAGCCAGTTCCAGGACGCCAACAAGGCCGTCATCTCGGGCACCCGATCGGGCACCGACGTATCCGACGCGCTCGACCAGCGCGACGCGCTGCTCAAGAAAATATCGGAATACGTCCCGGTCTCGACCTTCACCCGCGGCGATAACGATATGGTCATCACCACCAAGGACGGCTCAACGCTGTTCGAAACGGTGCCGCGTTCGGTCACCTTCGCGCCGTCGGCGGGCTACAGCGCTGGCGTCCCTGGCAACTCGGTCTACATCGACAACGTGCCGATTTCAGCCGGCACCGGTGACAGCACCACTGCGGATGGCAAGCTTGCCGGCTTGCTCAAGCTGCGTGACGGCGTCGCCTCGACCATGCAGAGCCAGCTCGACGAGACAGCGCGTGGCCTGATCACGGCATTCGCCGAAACCTCGCCGTCGCAGCCCAACGCGACGGGCCTTTTCACCTGGTCGGGCGCTCCGGCGATTCCCACTGCCGGCACCTTGATCAACGGCCTCGCCGGCTCGATCAAGGTCAACGCGGCAATGGATCCGAGCGTCGGCGGCAACCCGTCGCTGCTGCGCGACGGTGGCGCCAACGGCGCGGCCTATGTCGCCAACACCACCGGTGGCGCGTCCTATTCGGACCTGTTGATCGCTTATGGCAACAGGCTGGATCAGCCAATGACTTTCGACACGTCGGCCGGCATCGCCGTCAGCTCCAGCGTCTCCGACTACGCCGCCAATTCCATCGGCTGGTTCGAAGGCGTGCGCCAGCAGGCATCGACCAATTCCGACGCCAAGCAGGCGCTGGCCTCGCGCACGGCCGAGGCGCTGTCCAACGACACCGGCGTCAATGTCGACCAGGAAATGTCGCTGCTTCTCGACCTCGAACACACATATCAGGCTTCCGCCCATATGATGAAAACGGTCAGCGACATGCTGGACTCCCTATTGGCCGCAGTAGGATAAACCATGAAAGCGACAGGCGTTTCCTCAGCCGCCATTTCCAACGCACTGCGTTATCAGCAGGCGAAGATGCAGGCCGACCTCGTCAACGCGACGAAGGAATCACAGACCGGCAAGGTCGCCGATGTCGGGCTGGCGCTCGGCAACCGCACGACGCAGGCGGTCACCTTCCAGCGCGACCTCGACCGGCTGAACGGCATCGTCGATTCCAATGCATTGGTCGCGGCCCGCCTGACGTCCACGCAGGATTCGCTCAGCCAGCTCTCCACCACCGCGCAGAAGTTCCTGTCCGCGCTGACCACCGGCGTATCGGGCGATTCCTCTACCAATATCCTGCAGACCGCCGGCTCTACGGCACTGCAGCAGATGACCGGCATCCTCAACACCAGCGTCAACGGCGAATATCTGTTTGCCGGCACCAACACCGACGTCAAGCCGGTCAACGATTTCAGCGCCGCCGGCTCGCCGGCCAAGGCGGCGTTCGATGCCGCCTTCACCAGCTATTTCGGCTTCACCCAGACCGACCCGAATGCCGCGAACATCACCGCCGCGCAAATGGACGACTTCATCACCACCAAGGTCGAGCCGCAATTTCTCGGCGTCGGCTGGCAGGGCAACTGGTCGAACGCCACCGACGATCAGATCACCAGCCGCATCTCCTTGAACGAGACCACCCAGACCTCTGTCAGCGCCAACGAACAGGGCATCCGCAAGCTCGCCATGGCGGCCGCCATGGTCAGCACGCTCGTCACCGGCAACATCGGCCAGGCCGCTCAAAGCACGCTGGTCGACCGCGCGCAGAAGATGGTCGGCGAAGCGATCGGCGGCCTCACCCAGGTGCAGTCCGAGACCGGCCTTGCCCAGCAGCGCGTTAGCGACGCCAGCGACCGCATGAAGACGCAGGTCGACCTGTTCGAGAAGCACATCCTCGACCTCGAAGGCGTCGACCCCGCCGCGGCCGCGACCCGTGTCGCCGACCTGACGCAGCATATCGAAACGTCCTTCGCCTTGACCGCGCGCATACAGCAGCTCAGCCTGCTGAAGTACCTGACCTGAATAGTTTCACCGGAACGCCAGAGCGCCGACGATGTATCAATTCTCCTACGCAGACGTTCAGACCGACTCCGTCGCCGACGCCAAGGACAGGGAGCGACAGCTTCTCACGCGCTCGATCGACATGCTGGCGGCCGCCGCCGCCGTCGGTCCGGAATCGATGGAAGCGGTCGAAGCGCTGCACTTCACCAACCGCGTCTGGACCACCTTCGTCGAGGATCTGGGCTCCAGCGACAACGCCTTGCCGAAAGAACTGCGCGCCAATCTCATCTCCATTGGCCTCTGGCTGCTGCGTGAAACGGAAGACATCCGTCAGGGCCGCACCAACAATTTCGAAGGATTGATCGAGGTCTCGCAGATCATCCGAGATGGCATCCAATGACCAACACGCTGAAGATCTCGCTCAAGCCGAACGAGAAGATCTATATCAACGGCGCCGTCATCCGCGTCGACCGCAAGGTCACCATCGAGCTGATGAACGACGTGCAGTTCCTGCTCGAAAGCCATGTCATCCAGGCTGAGCAGGCCTCGACGCCGCTCAAGCAGCTTTATTTCATCGTGCAGATCATGCTGGTCAATCCGGCCGGCGCCGCGGAGGCCCGCGACATGTTCCGCCGCTCGTTGCCGATGCTGATCGCGAGCTTCGACAACCAGGACATCTGCAAGGCTCTGAAGCAGATCGACCGCATGGTCGGCGAGGATCACATCTACGAGGCGCTGAAGGCGATCCGGGCGCTTTATCCGCTCGAGCGCAAGGCGCTCGAGGACAATGACCAAATTCCCGAAGCGCCGCGCGCATTGGCTGTAGGAGCATGACATGACCGTGGACATGACAACGACAATCCCGGTTGGCGCCAACCAGGCCAGCCAGCAGACCTCGAAGACGGCAGTCGACTACCAGTCGTTCCTGAAGCTGCTCATCGCCGAGATGAAGAACCAGGATCCGACCAAGCCGATGGATTCGACGCAATATGTCGCCCAGCTCGCCACCTTCTCGCAGGTCGAGCAATCGGTGCAGACCAACACCAAGCTCGACCAGATCATGTCATCGTCAGCCCTATCGCAGGCCGATGCGATTATCGGCCGCTCGATCACGTCGGCCGACGGCAAGACCACCGGAATCGTGGCCTCGGTGACGCTGGCCAGCAGCGGGCTGATCGCAGTGCTGCAGGATGGCACCAAGGTCCCCGTCGGCGCAGGCGTGTCGATCAAGCCGGCAAGCTAGGCTAACCACCCAGATGAATGAGGCCGACGCCCTCGATATCGTCCAATACGCTGTCTGGACGGTGCTCGTCGCTTCCGCCCCGGTGGTGCTGGTGGCGATGGCCGTCGGCATCGGCATCGCGCTCATCCAGGCGCTGACCCAGATCCAGGAAATCACCCTCACTTTCGTGCCAAAGATCGTCGCCATCATGCTGGTGGTGGCGCTGACCGGCCCGTTTATCGGCAGCCAGATCTCGGCCTTCAGCAACGTCATCTTCGAGCGCATCGAGCACGGCTTCTGAGGCGCCAATGCGGCACGCTCGGCGGCATTGGCAAGATCGCTTGCAGCCGGAGCCGTTGCGGCTAGATTGTAGATCGGGCTGTTGTCGGCCTGTATCTTGGATTTCAGGCGCTGTTCGGGAAACGATGGATCAGGCAAAAGCGGCCGGCGGGTCATGTGCGGAATAGCTGGCGTCTGGCGAAAGCGCGATCCGATCGGCGGCGGCGATGTTTCCGACGTTGCCCGCATGATGCAGGCGTTGGCGCATCGCGGCCCTGACGATCACGACAGCTGGAACAATGCCCGCATGGCGCTCGGCCACCGCCGGCTGACCATCATCGACCCATCCCCTGCCGCGCGCGAGCCGATGCTGACCGCCGCGGGCGATGGCGTGATTTGCTACAATGGCGAGGTCTACAATTACCGCGCGCTGCGCAAGGCGCTCGAAGCGGAAGGCCTGACCTTCCGCACGGTTTCCGACACCGAGGTGGTGCTGCAGGCGCTGCATCACTGGGGACCGGAAAAAGCAGTGCCGTTGTTCGACGGCATGTTCGCATTCGCCTACTTCGATGCGCGCGATGGCGCCTTATGGCTTGCCCGCGACAGGCTCGGCATCAAGCCGATGTCGGTTGCCGAGACTGGCGACAGGCTGCTGTTCGCCTCCGAGGACAAGGCGATCCTCGCCTGCGCCGGTTTTCAATGCCGGATGGAGACACGCGAGCTCACCTTGCGGCTTGCCTGGCAAAACCGCGATTCCAGTTACAGCGTGTTCGATGGCATCGAGCGCCTGCCGCCGGGCGGCCTCTGGAAGATCAACGGGGACGGCATCGAAAAGCGCCGCTATTGGCACGTGCTCGATGTGCTGGAGACAGCGCGCATTCTGGGCGACAGGGCGTCCGATGCCGACCACATGGCGAGCCTGCAGACCTTGCTCGAGGAAAGCGTCGAGATACACTGCATCGCCGATGCCAGTCTCGCCACCGCCTGCAGCGGCGGCGTCGATTCCGGCATGATCACTGCGCTCGCCAAACGCTTCCGGCCCGAGATTCACGGCTACGTCGTCGACCCGAAGCTCGGCCACAGCGAAGCCGCGGATGCCGAGCGGACCGGCCGCCATGTCGGCGTCAGCCTGCGCCGGGTGCCTGTCGATCAGGACCGTTTCTTTGAGCTCTGGCCGCGCGCGGTGTGGCATCTCGAAACCGACGGTTGGCATGCCAGCCATTCCGGGCTGCTGGCGCTTGCCGAGCAATGCAAAGTCGACGGCGTCAAGGTGCTGCTCACCGGCGAAGGTTCCGATGAGCTCTTCGGTGGCTACAAATGGCAGGCGTCGACGATCAAACTGTGGCGCCAGTCGTGGCTGCGACGGCTGTTCCGGTCGAAGGCCAGGAACGACCGGAAATTTGCCGAGCTTCGCCGCGCGCCGTTTCGCAATTCGCTCGGCCGCGCTTCGTCCTGGGACCGCAGCATCGTGCTGCGGTCGCTGTCGCCGGAACTGAACTTCCTGCAGACCAAGCTGTTCGACAGGCTGGACGGCGTCACGCCGCCCGGCGACCGTGCCTTCCTCGCCAGCTGTTTTTACGACCTCTATTCGCACCTGCAGGATTTGTTGCACCGGCATGACCGGCTGAGCATGGCGGCATCGGTCGAGCTCAGGGTGCCGTTCCTCGAAAACCGGCTGATCGACTTCGCCATTCACCTGCCGAGGCGGCACAAATACCGTGGCGGAACGAGCAAATGGCTGCTGAAAAAGGTCGCCGAAACGCATCTGCCGCGCGAAAACATCCGCGCCGCAAAGAACGGTTTTCAGATGTCCGAGGCTTTCTCGGCCGGCACCCAGGGTCTGCTGCGCGGCGGCCTGCTGCGCGACGCAATGAGATGGTCCGCTGCCGAGGTGGAAGACCTTGTCGCGATGGCGCGGACCCAGGAGCCGACAAGGCTGCGTCTCGTCGGCATGGAAATGCTGCTCAGGCTCTATCTGGGAGGCGAGACGCCGGACCGCCTCACCGAGGCGCTGCATGCCGAAGCGGCAAGCGCAAAATAAGGAAAAGTTGGTCCAGACCGGCAAGATGCTTGGTCTAAAGCTTCGCCGACGCATTTTCGCCTTTGCCTTCCTGTTGTTGGATCGCACTCTTTGACGACTCGCCAGAGGCGAGGCAGGCAGAAGGCGAAACACCAGTGATGATCGACGACGAGCCGGAAAGCGAACGCGTTTCGGCGCTGGCGCCATTCCGGCACGGCATCTTCCGCGCCGTCTGGTCGGCCAGCCTGGTGTCGAATTTCGGCGGCCTGATCCAGGGCGTCGGCGCTGCCTGGATGATGACGACGATCGCCACCTCGTCTTACCAGGTCGCGCTCGTCCAGGCCTCCACGACCTTGCCGATCATGCTGTTCGCCCTGGTCGCCGGCGCTATTGCCGACAGCTTCAACCGCCGCAAGGTCATGCTGGTGGCGCAGACCTTCATGCTGGTCGTCTCGGCGCTGCTCACCGTCTTCACCTGGTACGGCTGGATGACGCCTTGGACGCTGCTTGCCTTCACCTTCCTGATCGACAGCGGCACGGCGCTGAACAGCCCGGCCTGGCAGGCATCGGTCGGCGACATGGTGCCGCGCGCCAAGGTTCCGGCGGCGGTCGCGCTGAACTCGCTGGGCTTCAACATCACGCGCAGCGTCGGCCCGGCCATCGGCGGCGTCATCGTCGCAGCCGCGGGCGCAGCGGCCGCCTTCGCCGCCAACGCCATCAGCTATATCGGCCTGATCGTCGTGCTTGCCCGCTGGCAACCGGAAGAGCCGGCGCAGACCTTGCCGCGCGAGTCGCTGGGCGCCGCCATGGGCGCCGGCCTACGCTATGTCGCCATGTCGCCCAACATCGCCAAGGTGCTGGTCAGGGGTTCGGCCTTCGGCTTCAGCGCGGGTGCCGTGCTGGCGCTGCTGCCGCTGGTGGCGCGCGACGTCGTCAAGGGCGACGCGCTGACCTACGGCATCATGCTGGGCGCCTTCGGCATCGGCGCGGTCGGTGGCGCGCTGATCAGCGTGCGGCTAAGGCAATTGCTGTCCAGCGAGGCGATGGTGCGCATGGCCTTTGCCGGCTTCGCCGTCTGCGCCTTCAACGCCGCTGTCAGCCAAAACGCCTGGCAGACATCGGCTGGCCTGCTCATCGGCGGCGCCTGCTGGGTGATCGCGCTCTCGCACTTCAACGTCACGGTGCAGATGTCGACGCCGCGCTGGGTGGTCGGCCGCGTGCTGTCGATCTACCAGACGGCGACCTTCGGCGGCATCGCGCTGGGCAGCTGGATATGGGGTGTGGTTGCCGACGCGCACGGCGCCGAGACAGCGCTCACCGCGGCGGCAATCGCGATGCTGGCCGGCGGCGCCATCGGCCTCGTCCTGCCGCTGCCGCGCCAGACTGTGCTCAACCTCGATCCGCTCAATCGCTTCAAGGAGCCGACGCTGTTGCTCGATCTCAAGCCACGCAGCGGGCCGATCGCCATCATGATCGAATACATCATCCGCGAGGAGGACGTGCCGGAATTCCTCGCCACCATGGCTGAGCGCGGCCGCATCCGCCGCCGCGACGGCGCGCGCAACTGGACGCTTGCGCGCGACCTCGAAAATCCCGGCATCTGGATCGAGCATTACCATACGCCGACCTGGGTCGAATACATCCGCCACAACCGGCGCGCCACCCATGCCGACGCGGTTGTCGGCGAGCGTATCCGCGCGCTGCACAGCGGCGAGGATCCGCCGCGCGTGCGCCGCATGATCGAGCGTCCGACCACCGCCGGAACGGCGCTGGTTTCAGCCAAGGGTCCGATCGACCATTAAGCCGATTGGATCATGTAAAGTTTGCGCGTCGTCTCGTGGATGCGCCACTCGCCCTTCCAACCCTGCGGCAGCACAAGGAGATCGCCCGGCCCAAGCTCGCGCATCTCGCCGTCGGCGCGGCTCACTTCGACGCGGCCGGAAATGATGTGGCAGATTTCCGACGAGTCCGAGCGGTCGGCGGTGAAGCGGCCGGGCGTGCATTCCCATATGCCGATATCGACGCTGCCGTCCGGCGATTGGAAGAAGGACCGCACCGCTTCGACCTGATCGCCCTCGATCGAGGTCGGCTTTGGCGAAAAGGCACCGATATCGGCTTTGGCAAGGTCGCGGAAAGTCGAAAGGTCGATCAAGCTGGTCTCCATCCTGGCGGGTCCGGAATTGCGTGACAATGAACGGTGAGGCGGCCCGCGCTAATGGCCAGTGATGCTGTCGGCCAATGCGGCAAGCTTGGAAGTGTGCGCAAGGCCGGCAGCCTCGCGTTGGTCGGCGATGCGGTAGAGCTGGTACATCGAATGCACGCCAAGCCAGCGCAATGGCTCCGGCTCCCACGGCCTGACTTTGCGATTAACCCAGGGCAGCCGCGTAAGCTCGGTGTTTTCGCCAAGGATGAGGTCGGTCAGCGTGCGCCCCGACAGGTTGGAGCTCGACACGCCGAGCCCGACATAGCCTCCGGCCCAGCCGATGCGCGTCGCGGGATCAAGGCCGACCGTCGTGCACCAGTCGCGCGGCACGCCGAGCACGCCGCACCAGGCGTGCTCGATGCGGCTTCCCGTCGTCTGCGGCAACAGCGTCGTCAGGATCGTGTGCAACTGGTCAATCGTCGCTTGTTGCGTCTGGCCGTTGACGTCGGTGCGCGATCCGTAGCGATACGGCACGCCGCGCCCGCCCATGGTGATGCGCCCTTCCCGCGTGCGCTGCGCATAGCAATAGGCATGCGCGGCATTGCCGAGCAGCTCATAGCCCTCCCAGCCGATCTGGCGCCAGAGTTCTTCGGACAAGGGCTCGGTGACGATCTGCGCGCTGTTCAAGGCCAGCCAGGTGCGCTCCTCACCCGGAATGCCGGCGGTGAAGCCTTCGGTGGCGCGGATGATGGTCTCGGCGCGGACCGTGCCGCGATCCGTGGTGACGTTGCCCTTGGCTATGGAGGTAACGGTCGTTTTTTCATAGATCGTCACGCCAAGACGCTCGACCGCTTCCGCCAGACCGCGCACCAGCTTGGCCGGCTGCACCCGCGCCTGACCATGGATGACGAAGCCGCCCAGGACATTGTCGATGTTGATGCGGGCGCGCGTCTCGGCGGCATCGAGGGGTTCGATGCGCTCGGGGTTGACGTCCCAGGAGCGGATCGTCTCGCATTCCTCGCGCACGCGCTCCAATTGCGCCGGGTTGGTGGCGACCGTCAGATTGTCGACGCGGCGGATATCGGCGTCGATGCCTTCCTCGGCCGCCACCCGGATCACTTCGTCGACGCAGCCGGCCATCGCCTGCTGCATGGCGACCACGCCCTGCCGGGTCGAAGTCTTGAGATATTTCTCGCGCGACCAGCCGAAGCCGCCCGACAGCCAGCCGCCATTGCGCCCAGAGGCGCCGAAACCGGCGAACTCACGCTCCAGCAAAACGATGCGCAGCGAGGGTTTTGCCTTCTTCAAATAGTAAGCTGTCCAAAGCCCGGTATAGCCGGCGCCGACAATCGCGACATCGGCCTCGATGTCGCCGGGCAGAGGTGGACGTGGAGCGGGAACCGCGCCCAGATCCGCATACCAGAACGAGATGTCGCCGTTGCGCTTGACTTGCATGGGATGATTTCCGGTAGAGCAATTCCAGGAAAAGTGTGAAAATGGTTTTCCGTCCGGGATTGCGTAAAAACAAAGAGATGGATCAGGTGAGTGTCGTGTCGGCCGTGCTGTCGTCGGCCACAAGTTTGGCGTCGGCGCCGTCGAAACAGAGCTCGACCTTGTCGCCAAGACCGAAGCTCTCGTCGGTCAAAGCCGAGCGCACGATGGCAATCGAACCGTCGCCAAGCTTCACTTCGTATTTCGACCCCGAGCCGAGATAGATCGCCTCGGCGATTGTGCCTGACAGCCGGTTTCCACCATCACCGCCCTGCCCCGAGCGGCGGATGGCGAGCTTCTCCGGCCGCAGCAGCATCACGGGGCTGGCCTCGCCATTGAGGCGGCGCGGCGCGGTAACGGTCTCGCCGGCGATGCTGAGCGCGGTGCTGTTGCCGTCGCTTCTCGCCTCGCCGCGCAACACGGTGGAATCGCCTATGAAGCGGCCGACAAACAGCGTCGCCGGCTCGTCATAGAGCTGCCGCCCCGTGCCGACCTGCTCGATGCGCCCGCGGTTGAAGACGGCGATGCGGTCCGACAGCACCAGCGCCTCCTCCTGGTCGTGAGTGACGTAGACGAAGGTGGTGCCGAGCTCACGATGGATGCGCTTGATCTCGAGTTGCAGCCATTCGCGCAGCTTCTTGTCGAGCGCGCCGAGCGGCTCGTCCATCAACAGCAGCGGCGGATCGAAGACGATGGAACGGGCAAGCGCGACGCGCTGTTGCTGACCACCCGACAACTCGCTTGGATAGCGATGCGCGAAATCGCCCATCTTGACCATGTCGAGCGCTCTCGCCACGCGCGCCTTGCGTTCGTCCTGCCTGATGCCGCGCAGCGTCAGCGGATAGGCGACATTGCGGCCGACCGTCATATGCGGGAACAGCGCATAGTGCTGGAACACCACGCCGATGTTGCGCTTGTGCGCCGGCACGCCGACGACGCTATTTTCGCCGACCAGCAGGCTGCCGCTGGTCACGTCGGTGAAGCCGGCAATCACATTGAGCGTCGTCGTCTTGCCTGAGCCGCTTGGGCCAAGCAGCGTCATGAACTCGCCAGGCTCGATGCGCAGCGAAACACCGTCCAGCGCCTTGAAATTTCCATAGGCTTTGCTGACCGTGGCGAGGTCGATCGCGGCGCCCCGATTTTGCGGTCTCGGGTTCATAGAAGTCCTTTCCGCTCGCGACCAAGGAGAAGCATGCCACCGCCGATCAGCAGTGTCGTGGCAAACAAAAGTATGGTGCCGACCGCAGCCACCGTCGGATCGGCATCGCGCGTGATCGAGGAGAAGATCTGCACCGGCAGCGTCTTGAGATAGGGGTTGGTGATGAACAACGACACGACGATCTCGTCGAACGACGTGGCGAAGGCAAAGAGCAGCCCGGAAAGGATGCCGGGCAGGATCAACGGCAGCGTTACCGTCCGGAAGGTGGTGAGCGCACCAGCGCCGAGGCTCGCCGCCGCCGTCTCCAGCCGCCTGTCGAACACTTCGAGATTGGCCGACACCGCGATCAGCACGAAGGGCAGCGCTAGGATGGTGTGCGCCAGCACGAAACCGGTCAGCGTTCCGACCAGATGGGCATCGAGATAGACGGCGTAGATGCCGATCGCCAGCACCACGCCCGGCACAACCATCGGCGTCAGCATCAGCATGCGCAAAAGGTTGGCCGGCCGGGCGCGCATGCGGTCGAGGCCGAAGGCGGCAAGCGTGCCCAGCACCGTCGCCAGCACCGCCACGATCGAGGCGACCTTCAGCGAATTCAGGAAGCTCGACGACCAGTCCGGATTGGTGAAGAAGTTCTGATACCACTGCCAGGAGAAGCCTTGAGGTGGGAAGGCGAGCGACTTGTTCTCGTTGAACGACATCGGCACGACGACCAGTGTCGGCGCCACCAGCCATATCGCCACCAGCAGGCAGACGAGACCGAGGATGACACGGGTGAGTGGCTTCATCTCCATCAGCGTCGCCCCGCTTCCCGATAGCGCGAGCGCATCACCGGCGCCGCCAGCGCCAGCAGCACGAAGGTGGTGACCAGGAGCACCACGCCCATGGCGCCGCCGCGACCCCATTGCAACAGGCTCAGCACCTGCGTCTGCACCAGTGTCGACAGCATGGTCGAGCGCGGGCCGCCGAGCAGCGCCGGCGTGATGTAGAAACCCAGCGCCAGGATGAAGACGATGATCGCGCCGGCATAGACGCCAGGCAGCGACAGCGGCAGGTAGACGGTGAAGAACGCGCGCGACGGCCGGGCGCCCAGGCTCTGCGCCGCCCGCATCAGCCTGAGGTCGATGCCTTTCATCACCGAATAGAGCGGCAGGATCATGAAGGGCAAGAGCACCTGCGCCATGCCGATGACCACGCCGGTCTGCGTGCGGATCAGCCGGATACCGTCAAATCCCGCCGACCTGAGCAATGAATTGATGACGCCGGAATCCTGCAGCAGGATCACCCAGGAAAGCGTGCGCACGACGCCGCTAACCCAGAACGGGATCAGCACGCAGAGCACCAGCACAAGCCGCACGCGCGGCCCGACAGCGGTCATCAGATAGGCATAAGGGTAGGCGCAGACCACGCAGACAATCGTCACCCAGGCGGAGATGACGAAGGTGCGCTGCAGCACCGTGAGATTGACGGGCGCGCCGAAGAACCAGAGGTAATTCTGCACGCCCCATTGCGGCTCCGACAAGCTGCGCAGCACGATGGTGATGAGCGGATAGCCGATCACCGCCGCCAGCAGGATGAGCGCCGGCAGCGTGAGCGCGAACGGCCGCCAGGCCCAAGCCCGTTTCGGGACGGAAGGCGTTGTCGGTTCGAGCGCGCTCACAGTCTTTGCCTCTTTGTCAGCCGATCAGTTGCCGGCCATCAGTGCCGCCCACTTTTCCTGCGCCACCGCGAAGTTCGGCACCCAGAACTTGAAGTTCTGCTTGTAGCCCTGCTTCTGGCGCTCCGGCGTATTGGTCAGGAAGGCGGCGACGGAAGCGTCGACCTTGGGCTGCGCATCATTGTTGATCGGCGTGTAGGAGGTTTTCTCCGCCAGGATTTCCTGCGACTGCTTGCCGAGATAGGCATTGAGCAACGCATAGGATGCGTCCGTATCCTTGACGCCGACCGGGATCGTCATCTGGTCCATCACCACCAGCCAATCCTGCCATGCGGGCGCGTATTTGGCGCCGTTCTTGACCGCGGTCATGGCGCGGCCCGTCCACATCATCAGCATGTCGGCTTCGCCGGATTCGGCGAGCTGCTGGGATTCAGCACCCGTCTTCCAGAAAATGGTATCGGGGCCAAGCTTGCGGACGACGTCGATGGCCTTGTCGATATCGGCCACCGTCATTGCCTTCGGATCGCCGCCGGCGACCTTGAACGCCTGTTCGAGCAGGCCGCCGGTCGGGCTGCCGGAGCCGTCGATGCCGCGCACGCCTGGGAATTTTTGCGTGTCGAAGAAGTCGGCCCAGCTTTTGGGCGGATTATCCTTGTACTTCTCCTTGTTGTACATCAGCACGACGCCGTAGTTCATCGCCGGCACCGAGCATTCGCCAACCTGGCCCTCGGGAATTTTCGAGACGTCGAGCTTGGTCAGATCGAGCTTCTGGAACAGCTTGCCGCAATAGACGTAAGGCGGCAGGTCGTCGGTATCGACGACATCCCAGGTGACGTTGCCGGACTCGACCTGCGCCTGCAGCTTGGCGATCTCGGTCGGCCCGTCATTGAGCAGCTTGACGCCGGATTTGTCGACGAACTCCTTCAACGCCGCCGCCTGGCCGTCCTGGTAGATACCGCCATAGGAGACCAGCGTCAGGGTTTTGCCCTTGAGCGAGCCTTCCTTCACCTCGCCGGCCACCGGCTTGTCTTGTGCGAACGCCGCGCCGGCCACAACGCCGAGCGCCAGGACGGCACCAAGGCCTGCATATCTCGATTTAAACATCACGCTAACTCTCCCATTCATGCCCGCGTGTTTGATTTCTTACCTGGCCGCGAGCGGTTTCCAGGCCGTGTATTGATCGAGCTCGGCGCGTACCGATGTCGGCGGCGCGATGACCCACATCACCTCGGCCCGGCCACTGCCGACGTTCTCGGTGCGATGCGGGGTCGATGTCGTGTATTCGACGCTGTCGCCCTCTTCCAGGATATGGCGCGCCTCGCCCAGCGAGACCTCGACGACGCCGCGCAGCACGATCAGCATCTCATGCGCGTCGCCATGCGTGTATTGCTCAGGACCGGTGGAGCCGCCAATGTCGAACTCGCCGACATAGACTTCCATGTCACTCAAGGGTGGCCGTGACAAAAGCATCTTGCGGCAGCCGTCGCTGGGCGGCAGGCTTGGCCGCTCGCTGCGCCGCAGAACGCCGTGGCTTTGCGCCGTGCTTTCGGCAAACAGCATCGCGACGCTGACACCGAGCGCCGAGGCCATCTGGTTGAGCGAAGCGGTGCTTGCGCCCGTCAGTCCGCGCTCAAGCTGGCTGATGAAGCTGGCGCTGGTCCCGGTCGCCTCGGCGAGATCGCGCAGCGACAGCCGGCGGGCAAGGCGGAGGCTCTTGAGGCGCATGCCCAGAACCTGCTGCGCAAGCGTTGCGGCCGGAGCCGCTCCGTGTGCTGGATGTGCCTGATCGTTGCTGGATGCCTTGGGCATCTCGTTTCTCCCACTGAACAGTTTGTACAGTGCCACTGTACACATGACAAGCCATAAGAATCCTGTCGGTGCGGCTGCCACCCGCCTCGGCCAATCGCAATCGCTGGAGGAAAGTTGCGGCTAGCTTTCGCCAGCCAGATCCCGGCGCGCCTTGTCGAGCTCCTCGGCGTAGCGGCGCATCAGATGGCTTTCGGTGAGCAGGCCGAGCACGATGCGCTCGTCGAAATCCTCGACCACCGCCAGCTCTTCAGCGCCGGCGCGCTGGAAAGTCTCGGCGGCGGACTGGACGTTCATCGACGGCACCAGCACCGCATCCTTGAATTGGGCGAGCCCACTGACCGGCGTCGCGCCATCCGAGCGATCGCTGTGCAGTTCGGGCACCAGGAGCATGCCGACATAGCGGTCCTCCTGCTCGACGGCGATGACACGCTGCGCCGAGCCGAGCGGGATCTGCTTGCGGAACTCGTCCAGCGTGGTCGAGGCGTCAATCATGCGCACGTCGCTGCGCATCATCGAGCCGACGGTCAGGCTGCGCATCCAGCCGACGTCATGGGCGCTGCGGATCGTTTCGCCACGCAGATGGAAGCGCCAGGTCGAGAAGGAGTAGCCGAAGGTTTCGCGCACCAGGATCGCCGACATGATCGACGCCGCCAGCACCACGCCGGTCAGCGTCAGGTCGCGGGTGGATTCCAGCGCCAGGAAGGTCATGGTCAGCGGGCCGCCGACGACGCCGACGGCAAGCGATGTCATGCCGACGACGGCGGCGACCGACGGGTCGAGACCGGTCGACGGCGCGGCCAGAATCATGACGCCGGCAAACAGCTTGCCGAGCATGGCGCCGAGGAACAGCGAGGCAAAGAAGAGGCCGCCGCGGAAGCCGGAGCCGAGCGAGATGGCTGAGGCCGCCAGCTTCAGCACGAAGACGCTTGCCACCACCGGCAGCGCGTAGTTCATCGCGAACTCGCGGTGCAGCGCGCCATGGCCGCTGGAAAGCACCTGCGGCGTGACCAGCCCGAGCAGCCCGACCAGAATACCGCCGATGAACGGCCGGACCGACGCATCGATCGACAGCCGTATGAACAGGCGCTCGACCACGCTGACCAGATACATGATGGCGATCGAGGCCGCGCCGCCGAGCAGTCCGAGCAGCAGGAACGGCACATACTGGCTGGCGGTCAGCGGCGGCAGCCCGGCCAGTTCCAACGGAAACGGCGCGCCGCCGAAGACTTCCGCCGTCAGCGAGGCGGCGATCGCCGCCGTCATCACCGGCGCGACGTTGGCCATCGAATAGATGCCGATGACCAGCTCGAAGCCGTAGAAGGCGCCGGTCAGCGGCGCGTCGAAAGCGGCGGCGATGGCGCCGGCGGCGCCGCAGCCGACCAGGATGCGGACATCGTTGCGGCGCAGGTGGAAGGCGCGGGCAAGCCTGGACGCTATGCCGGAGCCGATCTGCGTGTAGCCGGCTTCCAGACCGACCGAGGCGCCGAAGCCGCTGGAAATCATCGTCTGCGCGACGATGATAAAGGTATCGGTGAGCGACATGCGCCCGCCATAGAGCGCATTGGCCTCGATCGGGTCGATCGGGGTGCGGAATTTGTAGCGCCGCAGCAAGATCACCGAAATGCCGAGCAGCAGGCCGCCAATGGCCGGAAACATCGCCTGCACTGGATTGGCCAGCGAAAACATCGCCGAGAGCCGCCCTCCCGGCTGCACGTCGAATAGAAGATAGTGCATAGCCTGCACCAGCGCGCTCATGCCGGTGACCAGCAGGCCGGCAATGACGCCAACCACGCCCGCCATCAACACGATCACAATGCCCCGCGCCTCGAGCACGGGGATCGAATTGATGAGCACCGCGCGAAGCCGGCGGGCGTAGACTTGCGGTTCGTTTCTGGCAGGCAACGGATCGGCTCGCCGATATGCGAAGGAATGGACGCTGCCGTGCCTGATACGCCCGGCGGCATTGCGAGGCAATCGCAATGCCGACCGCTTGTGGCGCCATTTTGGCGTTGTGCAATTAGCCTTATCGAGGGCGCACCGCCGGGACTAGGGAGATAGACTTAGTCCGGAACAGGAATCGTCAGCGGACCGCAATCGTCCTCGGCGACGAAAATCGCCAACAGCTCGGCCGGCTCGGTGGCGTTGGCATTCTCGGCGAAGGCGTGGATCGCGCCCGGCGCCTCGAACCAGGTTTGGCCCATTGTGTAAGTGACGGCCGGTCCGCCGTCCATCTGCGAGCGCACCGCGCCCTTGACGACGAAGGCGGTGACCGAGCCGGGATGCTTGTGCCGCGGCGTGTAAGCGTCGGGTGGAAATTCGACCAGCGCCGTGGTGATCGAATGCCCCGGAACATCCGGCAGCTTCTCGCAGGACAGCGGCTTGACCGTTGTGGTCGGGCGCGCCGATGCGCCGACGTCGGTCGCCATCATGTGAATAGGCGTGTTCATCCCGGCGGGAGCGGTGATTGCGAAATTGCCGTGGACGACGCCCATGCCAAGCAGCCCGGAGACGATCGCGGCGACGCCTACCAGCGCCAGGCCTCGGGAAGAAGCAATCTCTATCATGACGTCAGTCCTTGCCCACTTGGCCAGCCGGAAGTCGGCGCGCCAGCCGAGTTCGCTGATCGCCTTGTTGGTCGAGACATGGCTGTTGGGCTCGGCGACATTGAACGCGCCTTGCGAGCCCTTCTCCACGGCAAGCAGCGCCGCGAAGGCTGCCGCGTCGACATGCAACGCTGGATCGGCGCCGGTCTCGGTACCTGTGCCCGGCCCATAAAGATGTCCATAGCGCAACACGATGCCGTTGATCGGCGCGGCTTCGAGCACGTGCCGTTCGAGCGCGATGACGCCGCCGACGCTGACAGCACGGCCGCCTTCGGCATTGCTGTCGAGCGGATCGGTCTCGGCATGTGGCTCGGGTCCGGGCGCATAAGCCCAGGCGATGCTCTGCGCGATCAACCGCTGGACGCCCGCCGCCTTCGCGGCGTCGACCAGGTTGCAGGTGCCCTCGTTGCGGATGCGCGCATTCCCGACGATCGCCTCTGCCATACGCGACGGATCGAGCCCGGCCGGCAGGTCGGTAAGCTGATGGATGACGATCTGAGGCCTGGCGGCCACCACTGCGTCGTGCAGCCCTCCGGCATCGAAGACATCGACCACCACCGGATCCGCGCCAAGCGCACGCAACTCTTCGGCCTTCGCCGCCTGCCTTGTCGAGGCAGTCACCTGATGTCCGGCCGCCAGAAGCTGCGGGATCAGGCGGCGGCCGATCGCGCCCGAGGCTCCAGCAAGAAAAATACGCTTGCCCATCGTCTTTCGCTCCGTGTTGCGATAATATCAGAGTACGAATAACATATAAGAGCTCTGATATCATGCGCAAGGGGAATCCATCCATTCCAGCCCCCGGAGAAGGCAAGCGTGGCGAGGATGGCTATCTCGGCTATCTGCTGCGGCAGGCCGCCGGCGCCTACAGGTTGAAGGTGGAGCGGGCGCTGGAAGAATTCGGCGTGACGCAGGCGCAATTTGCAGCCCTCACCATGATTTCGGCGTATCCCGGCCTCTCCAACGCCGACCTTGCCCGGCTCGCAGTGCTGACGCCTCAGACGGTGAGCGTGATCGTCGGCAATCTGGAGAAAGCCGGATCCCTTATCCGCACGCCCCATGCCGTCCACGGCCGCATCCAGCACCTCGACCTTTCCGACAACGGCCGCGCCTTGCTGAGGAAATGCCGCGAACGGGTCTACAGGCTGGAGGGAGACCTGACTGCAGGACTTACCGCCGACGACGAGCGCGCGGTGCGGCGCTGGCTGGTCAAGGTCGCGACCGCGGAGACGACGCAGACGTAGCCAGCCAACTGTCAGGTCGGCATGCCGCCCACTGTTTCGTAGAGCGTGAGCTTGCGATCGCCAATCCCGAGGCCAGCCCAGCTCGCGCGCCATTCGGCGATATGCGCCGACCGAAAATGCGCTTCGAGCGCGGCGCGATCGCTCCACGCTTCCGACACCCGGATGAGACCGGGGTCGAGCACGTCCTGCGCATAGGAATAGTCGAGGCAGCCAGCTTCGGCCCGGCTTGCCGAAATCATTCGTTCCATCGCCGGCTTTGCCTGTTCGATCCTGTCGAGCGGCAGCCTGACCGTGCCGATGATCAGCAGCATGCGATTTCCTTTCTGGTGAGCCCAGGTCAGGGTCCGTAACCAGTCTCCCACCTTCGCGCAAGCTTGGCCGGTTACGGTTGAAGGCCTGCCTTGCGTGGCAGCTCTGGATTTGGGGACGGTATGGCGATCAGCGAAACACTTGTGCCCGGCGCGGTAGCCAAGAATGGCCGCGACGTCTTCTTCGCGCTCGGCATCGTCATCATCCTGGCTGTGCTGTTCCTGCCGATCCCGGCCTTCCTCATCGATATCGGCCTTGCCTTCTCGATCGCGCTGTCGGTGCTTATCCTGATGGTGGCGCTGTGGATCCAGCGGCCGCTGGATTTCTCGTCCTTCCCGACGGTGCTGCTGATCGCCACCATGCTCAGGCTATCGCTCAACATCGCCACCACGCGAATGATCCTGTCGCATGGCAATGAGGGCACGCATGCCGCCGGCTACGTCATCAGCGGCTTCTCCAAGTTGGTGATGTCGAGCGATTTCGTCATCGGCCTCATCGTCTTCATGATCCTGATCGTGGTGAACTTCATCGTCATCACCAAGGGCGCCACCCGTATCGCCGAAGTCGGCGCCCGCTTCACCCTCGACGCCATTCCCGGCAAGCAGATGTCGATCGACGCCGACCTGTCCGCCGGCATGATCGACGACAAGACGGCGCAGTTGCGCCGCCGCGAGCTGGAAGAAGAATCCTCCTTCTTCGGTTCGATGGACGGCGCTTCCAAATTCGTGCGCGGCGACGCCATCGCCGGCCTCATCATCACCGCCATCAACATCGTCGGCGGCATCGCTATCGGTTACATCAGGCACGGCATGGGCCTCGGCCAGGCCGCCGACGTCTTCATCAAGCTGTCGGTCGGCGACGGCCTCGTCACCCAGATCCCGGCGCTGATCGTCTCGCTCGCCGCCGGCATGCTCGTTTCCAAGGGCGGCACGCGCGGCTCGACCAACCAGGCGGTGTTCGGCCAGCTCGGCGCGCATCCGCGCGCGCTTTATGTCGCGGCCTCGCTGCTCATCGTGCTGGGCCTGATGCCTGGCCTGCCGTTGTTCCCGTTCTTTGCGCTTGCCGGCGGCATGGCCGCTCTCGGCTACATCATCCCGCTGCGTGCCAACCGCGCGATTGCCGCCGCCGAAGCTGTGAAAACGCAGGAGAAGGCGAACAAGGTCGAGGAGGAAAAGAACTCGGTCAAGGCATCGCTGGCCACCGCCGAGATCGAGCTCCTGATCGGCAAGCAGCTTTCGACCAGGCTTCTGGTGGCGCATCAGGAACTGGTGTTCCGCATGTCGAAGATGCGCAAGAAATTCGCCCAGCAATACGGTTTCGTGGTGCCCGAAATCCGCGTCGCCGACGATTACGCGATTCCGCCGAAGAGCTATCAGATCAAGGTCCACGGCACGGTGGTCGCCGAATATCAGATGCGCGTCGGCGAGATCATGGTGCTGCTTGGAACGCGCGGCGTGCCGGAGATCCCCGGCGAGGAAATCCGCGAGCCGGCCTTCGGCATGCGCGCCTATTCCGTGCTCGAAACCTTCTCCGAGGATCTGAAGCGCGAGAACTTCACCTTCGCCGACAACATGTCGGTGCTGCTCACCCATCTCTCGGAGGTGATCCGCAACAACCTGCCGCAGCTCCTGTCCTACAAGGACATGAAGGCGCTGCTGGAGCGACTGGACCCGGAATACCGCAAGCTTGCCGACGAGATCTGCACCTCGCACATTTCCTATCCCGGCCTGCAGGCGGTGCTGAAGCTTCTGCTCGCCGAGCGCGTCTCGATCCGCAATCTGCATCTGATCATCGAGGCCATCGCCGAGATCGCGCCGCATGTGCGTCGCACCGAGCAGATCGTCGAGCATGTGCGCATCCGCATGGCACAGCAGATCTGCGGCGATCTTTCCGAAGGCGGCATGCTCAAGGTGCTACGCCTCGGCAACCGCTGGGACCTCGCCTTCCATCAGAGCCTCAAGCGCGACGCCAAGGGCGAGGTGCGCGAGTTCGACATCGATCCGCGCCAGCTCGAGGAATTCGGCCAGGACGCGACCAAGGCGATCCGCAAGCATCTCGAGGCCGGCGAACGCTTCGTGCTGGTGACGGCGCCCGACGCGCGGCCTTATGTGCGCATGATCATCGAGCGGCTGTTCACCACGCTGCCGGTGCTCAGCCACGTCGAGATCGCCAAAGGCGTCGAGATCAAGGTGCTCGGGACGATCTCGTGAACGCGCTCACGCAAGGCGTCGTCATCGCCGCCTTTCTCGCCTTCTGCCGCATCGGCGCCTGCTTCATGTTGATGCCGGGACTGTCGAGCGCGCGCGTGCCGCTGCAGATCCGTCTGTTTGTCTCGCTCGCCGCCACGGGTGGCCTGCTCGCCTTCCTGTGGGACAAGATCTTTCCCTATGTCGATGCGCGCCCGCAGATCCTGGCGCCGATGATCGTCTCCGAACTGCTCGTCGGCGGGCTGATCGGCGCCATGACCAGGCTCTACATGGAAGCGCTGCGCTTCATGGGCTCGGCGATCGCCATGCTGATCGGTTATGGCGGCTCAGGCGGCCCGGCGATCGAGGAACCGGAGCCGCAGGCGGCCCTTGCCGCCATCATCTCGTTTTCGGCGCTGCTTCTGCTGTTCGTCTTCGACTTCGACCACGAGATCATCCGGGCGCTCGTCGCCTCCTACACGGTCGCGCCGGTCAATGTGTTCTTCAACCCGCAGGCCGCCCTCGTCGACGTCACCGACACGGTGTCCGACGCCTTCTTCCTGGTCATCCGTCTCGGCAGTCCGTTCGTCGCCTATGCCATCCTGGTCAACATGACCATCGGCTTCGTCAACAAGCTGACGCCGCAGATCCCGGTCTATTTCATATCGCTGCCCTTCGTCATCGCCGGCGGCCTTATCATCTTCTATTTCGCCATCGGCACCCTGCTCTCGCTGTTCGTCGACGGCTTCGTCAATCTTACGCTGGCGAGATAGGCCAATGACCACGCGCAAGGACCGCCTGAAGAAACTGGTCAAGCTACAGGAACAGTTGCAGGCGCTGCACGAGACCCGCCATGCCGGCTTCCTCGCCGGCGCCGCCAAGGCGGAATCGGAGGCCAGGGACCTGATTGAGCACTTCGACACCGAAAGCTCGCTAGGCAGCCTCTTCCCTGAAATCTACCATCGCCGCATCACCGACGCGCTCGGTCGCCAGAAGAAGAATCTGGAGGACGCTCAGCAGGAAGCAACGCTGGTCGCCACCGCGACGGCGCGCACCAACATGGTCGAGCGCGCCTACAAGGATGTGCGCCGCCGCGACGAGCGCGAACGCTCCGACCGCGAGCGGCTCGATCTGATCACCCAGAAGCGGCAGGAAGGCTCGTAGGCAGCGCGTTTGCTGCCTTTCCATTGCCAAGGTTTCGCATCAGCGCGCACGGGGCTGGTTATCGCGGCTTGGCACGGCGTCGTTGGACAGACTGCGGCGCGCTGTCGAACCATCGGCCGTTGCTTCGTCAGCTGCACATACACCGGCCAGACCGTCACCACGGCGCGCAAGCCTGCCACAAGCTTGTTCAGTCATTGTGAGGACGACAAAACCGGTAAAGGACGGACTTTCTTGGCCATTTCCCCACCCAGCGACATCGTCATGGACGTTGCCCGCGCGGCGGAGCCGGCCGATGTCGAGGCCGCGCGGGCAGCGCTTGCCAAACGAGCAAATGGCACTGCCGTGCCGTTCTCGATCGATCCATCCGCCACGGTCGATGCCGGTTCCGTGCTGTCGCGCGCGACGGCCGACAAGGCGGAAGCCGCAAATCCGGCGAAGAAGTTCCAGCGCTTCGAGGCGATGGTGCTGACCACCTTCATCCAGAACATGATGCCCAAGGATACCGAGGGCGTCTACGGCACGGGGCTGTCCGGCGACATGTGGAAGTCGCAGCTGGCCGAGAAGGTTGCCGATGTCATGGCCGCCCATGGCGGCATCGGCATCGCCAAATCGATGCTGGCCGACCACTATCTCGACGGCAAGCGCAAGGTGCCGGTCGGCCCTCTCGGCGGCGGGCCGCAGAAAACGGAGATCGATCAGCAGACGCGGCTTTCGACCTCCATGGTCGAGGAGCTTGAGCGCAAGGCCGCTCACGCGATGACCGGCGACGACACGACCATAAAAACGGATATCAAGATCTAGGGACCTACATGGCCGACCAAACGGACCTTTCCAACCTGCCTGCACCGACCCCCGCAACGGAGGCGCCGGTCGTGTCCGCACGACCCGGCAACCTCGCCGCCATCATCGGCCGCATCGAGGAAGCGGTGGAGGAGGAAACGGCCGGTATCCGCAGTGGGGTTGGTTACGACCTCAAGGCCTCCAACGCCCGCAAGAGCCGGTATCTCTACGAGCTCAATCGCGCGTTGAAGGGCGCCAACGAGATCGAATTCCTCGAGCAGCACCGCGAAGGCCTGCTGCGGCTGCGCCAGAAGCTGGCAAGGAACGAGGCGGCGATCCTCGCCCATCTCAACGCCGTCAACGAGGTCGCCACGCTTCTGAAGAACGCCATCCAGCGCGCCGATACCGACGGCACCTATTCGGCCGGCGAGTTTGGCATGGCCCGGGCCTGATTGAGATGATCGAGGCGCAAGGAAAGCTCGGGTGATCAAGTTCATCGCCGCCGCGCTGTGGATTTGCGCCGTGACGCTGGGCGCGGTGTTCTATTCCTTCCAGGCGGCGGGCGAGCGCGGCGTCGGCGAAACGCCGAAGCCGATGCTGGGTGGCCTCGACTATGTCAAGACCGACATGATTTCGGTACCGCTGCTGCGCAACGGCACCATCGACGGCTATTTCCTGACCAAGCTCGTCTACACTGTGGAACCGGCTGAGATAAAGAAGCTGTCGATCCCGGCGCAGGCGCTGATGACCGATCAGGTCTATTCCTACCTCTATGCCAACCCGCAGATCGATTTCACCAAGAAGGAATCGATCGATCTCGACGCTTTCCGCAAATCGATCCGCGACACCATCAACACCCGTGTCGGCGTCGAGCTGGTGCACGAGGTGCTGATCGACCAGATCAACTTCCTGTCCAAGGACGAGATCCGCGACAACGCGATTCGCCGCCGCAAGAATGCCGGCGAGACGGCGGCGGCGATGACCAAGGCGTTTGAACCAGCGCCAGAGCATTGATCGCCGGACTGTCGTCCGGCCATGCGATCTTCAAGCCTCGCAGCCCTACTGCAATATGACGCATCGTCACCGCGTTGACGTTAACGTCAACTCGAAGCTATATGCGTCGGTGACCTGTGACCGCGCTCGTGCGGCACACCTTTGCCCAGCGGCTCGACAAGCCGGTGCGCGTCAACGCAACCAACGAGGAGAACCGCCATGGGCGTTCAGGAGATTGCCGACAAGATCAGGTCGCGCGTGGCAAACGCGGGCTTCGAGCACTCGGTCAAGTTCGACACCGGCAGCGACGGCGTCATCGTCATCGACGGCGCGACCGTCTCGACAACCGACGCGCCGACCGATTGCACCGTGAAGCTTTCGCTCGACGATCTGGATTCGCTGATTGCCGGCGAGCTCAACCCGACCATGGCCTTCATGGCTGGCAAGCTGAAAGTCGAGGGCGACATGACGGTCGCCATGGCGCTCGGCCAACTGCTCGGCTGATCCTTTGCTGAAAAACAAAACGCCGCCCGATGGGCGGCGTTTTGTTTTTGTCGAAGCGAAGGCTCAGGCGACAAGCCCGAGCGCCTGTCCCTTGAGCTTGCGGCCGGCAGCCTTGATCGTGCCTTTGGCGCCGTCGAGCGTGCCGTCTTTCAGCTCCAGCGCCAGCAGCCGGTGCCGCTCATAGGGTCCCGGCATGGCAAGCGCGCCGGTGCGCTCGGCCGAAAAGCCGAAGCGACCGTAATAGGGCGCGTCGCCGACGAGCAGGATCGCACCATGGCCGAGACGCGCGGCTTCGGCGATCGCATGATGCATCAGCGCCGAACCGATGCCGCCGCCCTTCAATCCCGGCTCGACCGCGAGTGGGCCGAGCAGCAGCGCCGCCGGACCGCTCTCGCCCAGCCTGACATCCCAAAGCCGCACCGTGCCGACGACCGCGCCTGAAGCGTCGCGCGCGACGAAGGCCAGGCCTTCCGAAGGCCGGCGGCCGCGCCGCAGCTTCTCGGACGACTTGGTCCTGCGCTTCGGCCCCATGGCCTGGTCGAGCAGCGTTTCACGCGCCTCTACATCACCGACGCCTTCACCAACGATGACGAAGGCCGGCGCCTGGGCGGCCCCCTCGTCCGGCGCGCCGCGCGAGCCAGCCATTGCCCCATGGGCAAGGTAGGGCGCAAGCGCCGCCATCGGGCTTTTCTCCCCCGCAGAGAAAAGCGCACCCGACAGTCCGAACGAGGGGGCGATTTCAGTGGCCGAAACGGCCGGTTTGATCAGGTATTCCATATCCGCGATCCTTCACGAGCGGAGATCTGTTCCACAAGCGAGCCCGGGCGGGCGATCAGCATCGCCCGCGCCGGATGATCTGGCCAACTCTTGCGAGCCGGTCAGATCACGTAGGATCGGAGGGGCTCGAAGCCGTTGAACGCGACCGCCGAATAGGTGGTCGTGTAGGCACCCGTGCCTTCGATCAGCACCTCGTCGCCGATGGTCAGCGACAAGGGCAGCGGATACGGCGTCTTTTCGTACATCACGTCGGCCGAATCGCAGGTCGGGCCGGCGAGCACGCAAGGCGCGGTCTCCGAACCGTCATGGCGGGTGACGAGCGGATAGCGGATCGCCTCGTCCATGGTCTCGGCGAGACCGCCGAACTTGCCGATGTCGAGAAACACCCAGCGCACATTGTCGTTGTCGGCCTTCTTCGAGATCAGCACGACTTCCGACTTGATGACGCCGGCATTGCCGACCATGCCGCGGCCCGGCTCGATGATCGTCTCGGGAAGCGCGTTGCCGAAATGCTTGCGCAGCGCCGAGAAGATCGCCTGGCCATAGGCCTGCGCCACCGGCACATCCTTCAGGTAACGGGTCGGGAAACCGCCGCCCATATTGACCATCTTCAAGACGATGCCTTCGTCGGCAAGCGTCGCGAACACCTTCTTGGCGTCGCCCAGCGCGCGATCCCAGGCCGACAGGTCGGTCTGCTGCGAGCCGACATGAAACGACACGCCATAAGCGTCGAGGCCGAGGCCCTTGGCATGGCGCAGCACGTCGACGGCCATCGCCGGCACGCAGCCGAACTTGCGCGACAGTGGCCATTCGGCGCCTTCGCCGTCGGTCAGCACGCGGCAGAACACGCGGGCGCCGGGAGCGACGCGGGCGATCTTCTCGACCTCCTCGACGCAATCGACGGCGAACAGCCGGATGCCGAGCTGATAGGCGCGTGCAATGTCACGCTCCTTCTTGATGGTGTTGCCGAAGGAAATGCGGTCCGCGGGCGCGCCCGCGTCCATCGCCATCTCGACTTCGGCAACCGATGCGGTGTCGAAGGACGAGCCCATCGCAGCAAGCAGGCGCAGGATTTCCGGCGCCGGATTTGCTTTCACCGCATAGTAGATCTTGGAATCGGGCAACGCCTTCTCGAAGGCGCGGAAATTGTCGCGCACGACATCAAGGTCGACGACGAGGCAGGGGCCGTTCGGGCGTCGGGTGGCGAGGAAGTCAAGGATGCGCTGGGTGGCCATCGGGGTCTCTCCATAAACGCCTTTCGGCGCGCAATAAGGCTGCGGGACGCGGGCTGTCGGCCTCGCGAACTCGCGGTGGACAAAGGCGGGACGGAAATCCATGGAACCAGCCGGTGGAGACCCCGGAACCACGAAGCGCCGTCTCGCGGCGGTGAACCTTGGCCTTGCCCGGCCTCGGTTCGCTTTGTCTGCCTTGGCTTGGATGGGAGACCCGTCCGCACTGCCGGCAATGAAGGTGTGCCTCTTTAGTAACCCCGGTCTTTGGACAACCGGAAGAGAACCAGAAAGGCCCGCACCGTCGTTGCTTCAAGGTGTCCTCGATCTTGTGGTTGGCCACTGACCGACTGGAGTGGTTGGCTCCAGTTACCTTACCGATTGCCCTCACCATTCGAGGATCGGCGGACACCCACAGGCACGTGCGACTTTGGGCAAGCGCGATATAGAAGCGAAGGGTTTCACAATCAATAAAAATCGTAAGCGCAGGTTGTAAAATTTCTGGCATCGAACAATGTACGTGTCACCGTATCCGGATATCGAACGATGCCAGGAACCCAAGGTCCGCTGAACGCCTTCCTCGATCTGCGCCAAATGCCTGTGGCGAATGCACAATTGGGCCCGCTTGCCGGCCTGCGCCTGGCCGTCAAGGACATCTACGACGTCGCCGGCTACCGCACCGGCTGCGGCAACCCGCAAAAGTTCGAGGAAGCGCATGCCGCCTCGCGGACGGCCGAGGCCGTGCAGATGATTCTCGATGCCGGCGCGCGTTTCGTCGGCAAGACGCAGACGGACGAGCTTGCCTTCTCCCTGTTCGGCCAGAACGCGCATTTCCCCTTCCCGGTCAATCCCGCAGCGCCCGACCGCGTCACCGGCGGCTCGTCGTCGGGCTCGGCGGCTGCGGTTGCCGGCGGCCTTGCCGATATTGCCACCGGTTCCGATACCGGCGGCTCGATCCGGGCGCCGGCGAGCTTCTGCGGCCTGATCGGGCTGCGCACCACGCATGGCCGCGTCTCGCTCGAAGGTGCGATGAAGCTGGCGTCGAGCTTCGATACCTTTGGCTGGTTTGCCGACGACATCGAGACCTACGAGGCGGTCGGCAAGCTTTTGCTTGGCCGCGATCCGCACCAGCACCCGCTCAATAGGCCGCTGTCCATCCGCTGGCTGGATGCCTTCGTCATGGGTCCGGCGGAAACAGCCGAATATGCCCGCATGAAGGCGCTGGCCGCCTCTATCATTGGTCAGCCGGCGGAGACCGAATACGCCTTCGCCTCGTTCCCCGACGAGCTCTATTGGTGCTTCCGTCGTTTGCAGGCCCTTGAGGCCTGGCGCGAGCATGGCGGCTGGATCGCGGCCGGTGGCGCCGCCCACCTCAACCCTGGCGTCGAGGAACGCTTCGGCTTCGGCCGCGCCATCGACGCCAGGATGGCCGCCACCGAGGCGGCGCGGCGGCTGGCGTTCCGCGCCGAGTTGGGCACCCTGCTCGGCAATAATGGCTTCCTGGTCCTGCCCACCGTTCCCGGCGCCGCACCGCTGGCCACTGGAACGCCGGAACAGTTCCAAGCCTATCGCGAACGCGCGCTGCATTTGCTGTGCCTTTCCGGCCTCTCCGGCTTTCCGCAGATCACCTTGCCGATCGGCTCGGTCGATGGCGCTCCCTTCGGCCTGTCGCTGCTCGGCCCTTCCGGCAGCGACGTCGCCCTGATACGGCTCGGCCGCAAGATTCTCGACGCGGCTGGAAAGGTCTGACCGATGGATACACTGACCCGCATGCGCGCTTTCATCGACGTGGTCGAAGCCGAGGGCTTTTCGGCCGCCGCGCGCAAGATCGGCCGCTCCAAGGCGCTGCTGTCGAAATATGTGCGCGAGCTGGAGGACGAGCTCGGCGCGCTGCTTTTGAACCGCACCACCAGGCAGTTCTCGATGACAGAGGCGGGGCACACTTACTATCAGCGCGCCTCCGAGATCGTGCGCGAGGTCGACAGCCTGGCCGACGCGGTGCGCGAATCCTCCGGCGATGTGCGCGGCAGGATCAAGCTTTCGGCGGCGCGCACTTTCGCCGACGCGCCGATCGGCCAATCGCTGATCGACTTCGCCAAGCAGTACCCCGACATCGTGCTCGATATCCATCTGGACGACCGTTTCGTCGACCTGGTCGAAGAGGGTTTCGACCTCGCGGTGCGCATCTCACGGCTGGAGAACTCATCGCTGATCGCCAGGCGCCTGGGACCATTTTCGGTGCGGCTTTGCGCCTCGCCGGAGTTGCTTGCAAAGCACGGCACGCCGACACGTCCGCAGGACCTTTCAAATATGCCTTGCATCGTCGACACCAATGGCCGCTCGTTGGCCAATTGGCGCTTCAAGGGCGATGGTGAGGATTCGGTCACCGTCACCGTTTCGGGGCCGATCGAAGTGAACAGTCCGATGGCGGCAAGAGCTGCGGCTGTCTCGGGCCTGGGCTTCGCCGTCCTTCCCGATTTCATCGCCGCCCCCGATATTGCGTCCGGCAAGCTGGTCACCGTCCTCGACGATCGCATCCTATCGGGCACCGGCATCTTCGCGGTCTATCCGCATCGCCGCTATCTGCCCGCCAAAGTGCGCGTTTTCGTCGATTTCCTGGTGCAGTGGTTCAGGACGCGCGACACCGCGTAATGCATGTCGCCCGCAGGTGCCGCGGCTCAGGGATAACGACATGCATTAGAACGAACCATGGCACGTCCCAATTTCGCCCCCTTTTTGATAACTGTCGGTGCGCTCTCGAAGCGGATGGAATCGCGGCCCAGAATGCACTTGAAACGGCAAGCAACCATGCTGGCTTCGGCCCTTGCGGCGACATTCGCCGCGGTCGAGCCGGCCGAGGTGCATCCGCATGTCTTCGCCGAGGCCCGTCTCGACGTCATCTTGAGCAAGGATCACCAAAGTGTGACGGCGCTGCGCCACCTTTGGCGCTTCGATGACCTGTTTTCGAGTACAGTGATGATGGAGTTCGACAAGAATTCCGATCTGAAGCTTGACGACAGTGAGCTCAAGGAGGTGGCCGATACCGTCCATTCCTCGCTGGCCGAGTTCAACTACTTCCAGCTGGTCACGCAGAACGGCAAGGACGTGCCCATGACCCCGCCACCGCATCTGATGGCGAACTTCGACAACGATCAGTTGATCATCCTGTTCGAATCGCAGCCGAAAACACCGATCAAGCTCACCGGCAAGATCGACATCGGCGTCTATGATCCGACCTTCTACACTGCGATCGACTTCACCGACGACGCCAACCTGCAGGTCGAAGGCCTGCCTTCGACCTGCACCAGGAAGGTGATCCGTCCCGATCCCGACGAGGCGATCAAGGAAAACCAGAAGACCCTGACGGACGCGTTCTTCAACGACCCGACAGGCACCGACATGAGCAAGATCTTCGCCACCAAGCTCGAACTGAATTGCTCACCGGAAGGATAATTTTGGTGATGAAACCGTCGCTGCGCGCAAGCAGGTTCCGCAAAAGTGTCGCACGGTTTTGCGATCGGAACCTGCGACTAACAAGGGAAGCCAAGCGGATATTCGTGGGGCATCCCACGAACATCCGCTTGGCGCTCGGCCTGTTTACCGCCACCCTGGTGATCACCCATCTGACTGTTGCCGCGCACGCCCAGAGTTCGCTCGGCATCGGCGTCAATGACGGTATGGCGCCCACCGCCACCGGACCGTTCGCGCATATCCTGATGTGGATCAACCTGCGCCAGCAGGAATTCTACCATGCGCTGGCCGCGGCGATGAAGGCGATGCGCCAGGACGGCAGCAAGCTGTGGCTGCTGATCGGCCTGTCCTTCGCCTATGGCATCTTCCACGCCGCCGGCCCTGGCCACGGCAAGGCGGTGATCTCATCCTACATGGTTGCCAACGAAGTGGCGTTGCGGCGTGGCATCATGCTCTCCTTCGTCTCGGCGCTGCTGCAGGGCCTGACCGCGGTCATCGTCATGATGCTGGCCTATTTCGTGCTGCGCGGCACCGCCATCTCGATGACCGATGCGGCGTGGTTTCTTGAAATCTCGAGCTATGTGCTGGTGACCCTGTTCGGCGCCTGGCTGTTGTGGCGCAAGCTCGGCCCGTCGGTCCTGCGCCTGTTCGGCAGAGCCCCTGCCTACAGCCTGTCGGCGGCGCATGCCGGCCATTCGCAGGGCGGGCATGCGCACGGCGCCCACGCGCACGCTCATGCGCATTCCCATGCGGGCCACGCTCACGCGCATTCGCATTCCGCGGCGCATTCCCACGCGCTGCACGTCCACGACGATCATAATCATGATCATCATGACCATGCGCACAGCCACGGTCACGCCGCGCACGATCACCACGACCACGCCGGGCATGACCATGCGCATCACGACCATGGTCCAGACGAAGTCTGCGAGACTTGCGGCCATTCGCATGCGCCGGATCCAGCAATGCTGTCAGGCGATCGCTTCGACTGGAAAACCGCATGGTCGGCGGTGGCCGCCGTCGGCATCCGCCCCTGCTCCGGCGCGCTGATCGTGCTGAGTTTCGCCCTGCTCAACGGCCTCTGGGTGGGCGGCCTGCTCTCGGTCCTCGCCATGTCGATCGGCACCGCCATCACCGTCTCGACGCTGGCGACGATCGCGGTGGTGGCCAAGAACTGGGCTGTCTATTTTGCCGGTGACGGCCGCATCGGCAATCGCATCCACTCGATCGTCGAGATCGGCGGCGCCGCCTTTATCTTCCTGGTCGGCCTACTGCTTCTGTCGGCCAGCCTGTCGGGCGGCATCACCTGACCTCAAATCACCTTGCCGCCGAGCTCATCCTCGATATGCGCGCGGATGATTTCGCCAAAACTGCTTTCTGCAACAAAGCCTAGCTCCCTCGCCCGCTTGGCCTCGAAGCGCGTCGGCCAGCCCTTGACGATCGCCCAGATCGTTTCGTCTGGCTCTTCGCGGATCCGCTTCGCGACCTCAGCGCCGGCAATCCGTTCGAGCGCTTCGATCTGCTCGCCGACGGTGACGGCTACGCCCGGCATGGTGAGGTTGCGGCGCGGCCCGATCCTGTCACCGTCGATTTCGGCCGCATGGATGAGAAAGCCGACCGCCGAGCGCGGGCTGGCATGCGTGTGCAGCACCGAACGCGGCACCGGCAGGATCGCCTCCTGCCCGGCAAGCGGCTCACGGATGATGCCGGAGAAGAAGCCTGACGCCGCCTTGTTAGGCTTGCCGGGGCGCACGCAGATGGTGGGCAGCCGGATGCCGACGCCGTCGAAGAAGCCGCGCCGAGTATAGTCGGCCAGCAGCGCCTCGCTCATCTGCTTCTGCGTGCCGTAAGAGGTCAGCGGCGTCGGGTGGAACTCGTCCGGAATGACATCCGGAAACGGCGCGCCGAACACCGCGATCGACGAAGTGAAGACCAGGCGCGGCGCGAAAGCCGCCAGCCGCACCGCGTCGAACAGCGCGCGCGTGCCGTCGAGATTGACCCGGTAGCCGAGATCGAAATTGGCCTCCGCTTCGCCCGAGACGATGCCGGCGAGATGGAAGATCACATCAGGACGAGAGGCAACGAGCTTTGCCGTCGCGCCGGGTTCCGACAGATCGCCGGTGTGGATCGAAATATCGACGCCTGGCAGCTCCGGCGCCTGCGGCGGAACGATGTCGTGCAGGTCGAGCGCATTTATCTTGCGCCCGCGCAGTGACCCGTCCCTGGCCAGTCGCGCGATCAGCTTGCGGCCAACCATGCCGGCCGCGCCCGTAATCAGAATTCGCATGCTCTACAGACCCTTCTTGCGCTGGCTGCGTCCGCGCAGCCACAGGACGACAAACAACCCAAGGACAAAGACGATGGCGACCAGTGCGGCAAGCACCGTCGACACCTTGCCGACGGCGAGCATGATCGTCGGCAGATAATAGGCGGCAGACCCGAACACCAGCAGCACGCAGGCTGCTGCAATCGCCGCGTTGCGTGTCTCGCTATCCATTTTTATCCATTCAACGCGGTCAATGAAGATGACGGCGATCGCGCGGCGCGTCATGCGCGTGATCATGATCATGGTGATGGTCGTGTTCGTCATGGCCGTCCGCGCACTTGCCGAACTCGGGCTCGACCGTCGTATGCTCGATGCCGTGCTTGACCGCCAGCCGCTTCTTGATGGCGCTGACCGCCTGATGCTGATCGACGCCGTCGTTCAGGCATGCATGCAGCGTTGCCATGTTGGAGGTGCCGTCGAGCGACCAGACATGCATGTGATGCACCTCGCGCACGCCCCTGACCGTGGCCTGGATATCCTTGGCGATGAGGTCGCGGTCCAGGCTCGCCGGCACGCCTTCGAGCAGCACATGGGCGGCCTCGCGCATCAGCGACCATGCGGTGGACAGGATAAGCAGCGACACCAGAACCGAGAGGATCGGGTCGATCGGCGTCCAGCCGGTGGCAAGGATGATGATCGCGGCGGCGATCGCCGCCGCCGAGCCGAGAAGATCGCCCATCACATGCAAGATGGCGCCGCGCATGTTGAGGCTTTCGCGGTCGCCGCCATGCAGCACGAAGAACGAGGCGATGTTAACCAGCAGGCCGGCCACCGCCACCACCAGCATCGGACCGCCGAGCACCGGCGACGGCGTCAGCAGCCGCCCCCAGGCCTCGTAGACGATCCACAGCGCGATGACGAAAATGGCGATGCCATTGGTATAGGCAACCAGCGTCTTCACCCGGGCGAAACCGTAAGTGAGACGACCGGTGGCCGGACGTCCGGCAAGATGGAAGGCATACCAGGCAAGGCCGAGCGCGATCGCATCTGCCAGCATGTGGCCGGCATCGGCGACCAGCGCCAGCGATCCGGTCAGCCAGCCGCCGAGCGCCTCGGCGACCATGAAGCCGGCGGTCAGCAAGGTCGCGATCAGCACCCGCTTCTTGTCGGTCGAGCCATGCACATGGCCGGGACCATGGCTATGCCCGGCTGAACCGTGATCGTGCGAACCGTGGTCATGCGCCATCGAAGCGCTCCTCATTACTGACCATGATCTTATCCGAAAACCGGTTTCCCACTTTTCGGGATCATGGTTCTATGCGCCGAAGTCGGCGCGGAAATCCTCAAGCCGCCGCTTCTGGCCGCCTTCACTATCGAAGTTCGCCGGATCGAGCCAGGCCTCATAGGCCTTGCGCAATGCCGGCCACTCCTTGTCGATGATCGAATACCACGCGGTATCGCGGTTTTCGCCTTTTACCACAAGATGCTGGCGGAAGATGCCTTCGAACTTGAAGCCGAAGCGCTCGGCCGCGCGCTTCGACGGTTCGTTGCGGTTGTTGCACTTCCACTCGTAGCGGCGGTAGCCGAGATCGTCGAAGAGGTATTTTGCAAACAGGAATTGCGCCTCGGTCGCGGCTGGCTTGCGCGAAATCAGCGGACCCCAATAGATGTTGCCGATCTCGCCGACGCCGTTGTTGGCGTCGATGCGCATCAAGGTCTGCCGTCCCGCGATCTTGCCGCTTGCCTTGTCGACGACGGTGAAGAAGATCGGATCCTCGCTCGCCTCGGCCTTGTCCAGCCAGGGTTGGAACGCGGCCCGCGTCTCCGGCGGATAGTCGGGCAGCCAGGCGAAGCGGCCGCCGGCATCCGCAACCGAGGAGGCTTCGTAGAGCCCGTCGCCATGCCTGGCGGCGCTCAGCGGCTCGAGCCGGACTGTGCGCCCTTCGATCGCCTTGCGTTCCGGACGCGGGCGCGGCTGCCAATTCTTCAGATTTTCCGACACGCAAAGCTCCAATCCGTTTGACATTTCCTGGCGGACGCTCACAAAAACGCTCGCCGACAGAAAGAACCACAGGGACGGGAAAAATGCTCCACACCATCGCGGCCTTCGACCGGCTCGGCGAAGAAAACGCTTTCGCGGTGCTCGCCAGGGCGACATCGCTGGCGCAACAGGGCCGCGACATCGTCAATCTCGGCATCGGCCAGCCCGACTTCAAGACGCCGCAGCATATCGTCGAAGCGGCGATCAAGGCGCTGCGCGACGGCCATCATGGCTATACGCCGGCAAACGGCCTGCTGGCGACGCGCGAGGCGGTGGTGCGCCGCACGCTGACCACCACCGGCGTCGAGGTCTCACCGGAGAACGTCATGATCCTGCCCGGCGGCAAGCCGACGATGTTTGCCGCGATCCTGATGTTCGGCGAACCCGGCGCCGAGATCCTCTATCCGGATCCAGGCTTCCCGATCTATCGCTCGATGATCGAGTTCACCGGCGCGACGCCAATCCCGGTGCCGATCCGAGAAGAGAACGGTTTTGCTTTCTCGGCCGAAGAGACGCTGGCGCTGATCACGCCGAAGACGAGGCTGTTGATCCTCAACTCACCCGCCAATCCGACCGGCGGCGTCACGCCCCGCGCCGAGATCGAGAAACTGGTCAAGGGTCTGGAGAAGCACCCCCAGGTCGCGATCATGTCCGACGAGATCTACGACGTCATGACCTATGACGGCGAAACACATTTTTCGCTGCTCAATTTCCCCGAAATCCGCGACCGGCTGATCGTGCTCAATGGCTGGTCGAAGACCTGGGCGATGACCGGCTGGCGCATGGGCTGGTCGATCTGGCCGAACGGCGACAAGGGCGCGCATCTCTATGACAAGGTGCGCAAACTCGCGGTCAACTGCTGGTCCTGCGTCAACGCGCCGAGCCAGTTCGCCGGCATCGCGGCGATCGACGGCCCACAGGACGATGTCGCGAAAATGATGCGCGCCTTCGACAATCGCCGCAAGATCGTGGTCGAGGGGCTGAACGCGTTGCCAGGCATTTCCTGCATCACGCCGAAGGGCGCTTTCTACGCCTTCCCCAACGTCTCGAAGACCGGCTGGAAGGCAAAGAAGCTCGCCTCCGCTCTGCTCGAGGACGCCGGCGTAGCGCTGATCGGCGGCCCCGATTTCGGCATCCTCGGCGAAGGCTATATCAGGCTCTCCTACGCCAACTCCGAGGAAAACATCCTGCGCGCGCTGGAGCGGATCGAGGCATTCCTGAAGAAGTGACCTGTCAGGCGCTCACCCGCGCCCGACAAACGGCATCTTCGTCGCCATCACGGTCATGAACAGCACGTTGGCGTCGAGTGGCAGGCTGGCCATATGCAGCACCGCGTCGGCGACACGCTGCACATCCATCACCGCTTCGGCGGCGATCGATCCATTGGCCTGCGGCACGCCCACCGTCATCGGCTGCGCCATCTCGGTCAGCGCGTTGCCGATGTCGATCTGGCCGCAGGCGATGTCGAAGGGCCGGCCGTCGAGCGCCAGCGTCTTGGTCAGCCCGGTGATGGCATGCTTGGTCGCGGTATAGGGCGAGGAACCCGGGCGCGGCGCATAGGCCGACACCGAGCCGTTGTTGATGATGCGGCCGCCCATCGGCTTTTGCCGGCGCATGGCGCCGAAAGCAGCGCGGGCGCACAGGAACGATCCCGTCAGGTTGACGCCGACGACATCGTTCCACACCTCGACCGGGATCTCGTCGATCAGCGTCGATTTGTAACCCATGCCGGCATTGTTGAAGAGCAGGTCGACGCGGCCGAAAGCCGCGACCACCGTCTCGAACATATCCTCGACTTGGTTGGCCTTGCTGATGTCGCAGGCGACAGCCAGTGCCTTGGCCTCGGTCTTGCCAGCCTCGGCGATTGCCTCGTCCAGCACCGTCTTGCGGCGGCCGCAGAACACTGTGTTCCAGCCCGCTTTAAGCAGCGCCGTGGCGACGCTCTTGCCGATGCCGGTGCCGGCGCCGGTAACGATGGCGGTCTTCTGTGTCATGGCGGTCATCGTCCTCTCCGGCGGTGATTGGAAGAAGACGTGGCATCGCAAATGATGAGGGGCGTGGCAAGCGGCTGTTGCCGACAAAAAGGGCGGTCATTGGCGACCGCCCTGATCTGAACCGCGCTTGGGAGGAGGAAAAGCCGGTCCGACTGGTTAGAATCATGCGCTTGCTGGGTTAACGAAAAGCTAACGCCAGACGAACCCGCTAACCTTACTCCCTACCAGCGCGAGTTGGGCGCCGTCCCAGCCGGCACCTTCGCCGCGGAAACCGTCGCCTCGACGTGGTCGACCAGCGCATCCGGCAGGCCGAGGCGGCCGGCGAGCAGATCGAGATAGCCGCGCTCGGCCCGCGTGTCGGGATCGATGGTCAGCCGCGAGGCGGTGTAGAGCTCGAGCTTCTGCGCATCGGTCTTGGCGCCGGCGACCAGCGTGTCGAGATCGAGCGGGCTTTCAAGCTCGGCAAGCAGGAACTTTTCCGCCTCGACGCTGATGCCGGCGAGCTTCAGCCTGTCGGCGATCTTCTTGCGCTCTGCGTCGTCGACATGGCCGTCGGCCTTCGCCGCCGAGATCATCGCGCGCACCAGGGTGAGCGTGAATTCGGCCTCGCCTTGCGGCGCCTGCGAGGGATGAAAGGCGGTGTCGGCCGGCGGCGGCAGCAGTTCAGGCTCGCTGGCCGACGGCGCCTGCTCCGGCGCGTTGCCGGCCTTGTAGTTCTGGTAAGCCTTGTAGGCGAGCCCGCCAATGGCCGCCAGGCCGCCGAGCTTGATAGCGGTGCCGGTCACCTGCCGTCCCGTGCCGGTGCCGAGCAGCACGGCGGCCAGCGCGCCGGCGGCGAGCGGATTGTCCTTTGCCATCTGCACCGCCTGTCCCGCCTTGTCGCGAACAGTCGAGCCGGTCCCAGGGATTTGCGAGCCGAGAAGGTCGTCGAGCAGCTTCTTGGGGTCGAGCATCATGCCTCCAGAATTGGCCCGGCCGAATGCGTCCGGGCAAGGTTTCGGACGGGCAAGAGGTAGGCCCCGCGCCTTGACATTACAATGACGAGGGACCTTTCACCGCCCGATCAGGCCAGCAAAAACGGGTTCGCCATGTGTCGAAACGGCGGACCGCCTCGGCTAGGATCGCGCCCTTTCAGAAAGGAGCAATTGGATGACCAGAGCAGAAAACCGCAAGCCGGCGCGCGATCCGCAGGATCTCGAGCGCCTGCTGATCGACCGCCAATGGGCTGGTGACATCGAGGGCATGCTGGCGCTGTTCGAGCCCGATGCCGTCGTCGACAGCGGCGACGGCGGATTCACGTGCGGCCGCGCGGGGATCCGGGTGCTGTTCGAGCAGGGTCTCGCCACCGGGCGCAAGTTCCAGCGTGGCGAACAGCGCCCTGCCCTCATCAATGGCGATTTGGCGCTGACTTCGACCAGACTGCCCGATGGCAGCATCACCAGCGAGGTTGCCCGTCGCCAAAGTGACGGCACCTGGCTTTGGGCGATCGACCGCTATTCGGTGTCGTTTTAGCTCCCGATATGGCGCTTGCCGCCGCGTGCCTGCGCCAATTCCACCTGGCGATGGCGCTCGGCATAGCGGGCGCGATCCTCTTCCGAGCGCACATCGAAGCAATGCGGGCAGGAAACGCCGGCGGTGAATTGCGGCGACAGCCGGTCCTCGGCCATCAGCGGATGCCGGCAGGCGCGGCAGAGTTCCGCTTCGCCCTCGGTGAGGCCATGCGACACCGACACCCGCTCGTCGAAGACGAAGCACTCGCCCTGCCACAAGCTGTCTTCCGCCGGGACCTCTTCGAGATATTTCAGGATGCCGCCTTTGAGGTGGAACACATCCTTCAAGCCTAGCGACTTCACATAGGCGGTCGCCTTTTCGCAGCGTATGCCGCCGGTGCAGAACATCGCCACCTTGCGTCCTTCGAGTTCCTTGCGATGCTGTTCGACCCAGGCCGGAAACTCGCGAAAGCTTGCCGTTTGCGGATCGACCGCGCCCTGAAAGGTGCCAATCGAGACTTCGTAAGCATTGCGCGTGTCGATGAGAACAGTGTCGGCGTCCGAGATCAGCGCGTTCCAGTCGGCTGGCGCGACATAAGTGCCGGCGCTGTTTGCCGGATCGATGTCCTCGACACCCATGGTGACGATCTCGCGCTTCAGCCGCACCTTCATGCGGTGGAAAGGCATCTCGGCGGCAAGACTGTATTTCACCTCCAGCCCCGCCAGGCCCTCGATCGCCTGGAGATGATCGATCAGCGCCGCAATCGCTTCCTCGCTGCCGGCGACCGTGCCGTTGATGCCTTCATGCGCAAGAAGCAGCGTACCCTTGATGCCGCGCCCACAGCAGAACGCCGCGAGCGGCGCGCGCAAAGCCTCATATGCGTCAAGCCGCGCGAACTTATAGAGCGCGGCGACGCGAACCGGCTGGATTTCCGTGGTCGTTGTCATGGCCATGCCATAGAGCAATTCCAGGAAAAGTGTGAAACGGTTTTCCGTCCGGAATTGCGGAAACTAAAAAGATAGAGCGGTTTGCCGTTTCCGTGAAACGGTGGACCGATCTAGACTGTGCTGAAAGCGGTTTCAAGGCGGAGAGAACGAACGGCCGGCCGCGTGACATCGCGACACGCCCGCTTTCGTGGACTTGTCATACCCCTTCTGCTAATCGGTTGAAATCGATCGCAACGGAGACGAACCAATGACCCGCAAGACCGAAAAGCTCCTGTCGCTTCTCAATGGTCAACCGGTCATCCCGGTGCTCAAGATCGCCAATGTCGCTGACGCCGTGCCGCTTGCCCGCGCCTTGGCGCGCGGCGGCCTCCCGGCGATCGAGATCACGCTGCGCACCGCCGATGCATTGGAAGCGATCCGCCGCGTCGCGGCCGAGGTCGAGGACGCGATCGTCGGCGCTGGCACCATTCTGGACGCCAGGCAGTTCGACGAAGCGGCCGCGGCCGGCTCGAAATTCATCGTCAGCCCAGGCATTACCAGCCAGCTTCTCGACGCCGCCAAGGACAGCCCCGTGCCGCTTTTGCCCGGCGCCATCACGCCTGGCGAGATCATGGCCGCGCGCGAGACCGGCCTGCGCTTCCTGAAATTCTTCCCGGCCGAACAGTCCGGTGGCATCGCGTCGCTGAAGGCCTTCGCCTCGCCGCTGGCGGACGTGAAATTCTGCCCGACCGGCGGCATCACGGCCAAGAATGCCGCCGACTATCTCAGCTTGCCCAATGTCATATGCGTCGGCGGCTCCTGGGTCGCGCCTGACGATCTGATCAAGGCCGGCAAATGGGACGAGATCGAAGCGCTCGCGCGCGAGGCGAGCAAGCTCAAGAAATAATCGATCTTCTACCAGGCCAGCGGACCGTTCTCGTCGAAATACCCACCGGTCGGTCCGCCTGGTTCCAGCGTCGCCAGGCGCACGATGACCCCGGCCGCCTGTTGCACGGTGCGGCCGCCCTTGTGCGCATTGAGGTCTGTCGCGGTGTAGCCGGGCGCCGCCGCATTGACCGCGATGCCGCGAGGCGCAAGCTCCCTGGCGAAGGCGATCGTAATGGCATTGAGCGCCGTCTTCGAGCTGCCGTAGCCCATGACATTGGGCGACTGGCTGTTGCCGGCCGCACGCGCCATCGAACCGAGATAGCTGCTGACCATGACGATGCGGGCGGCGGGCGACGCCAGAAGCAGTGGCAGGAATGCCTGCGTGACGCGGACCGGGCCGAAGACATTGACGTCATAGGTCGCCTTCATGTCCGCGACGGCCTCCCGGCTTGGCGGCCGCTCATAGCGGCCGTCCGCGCCGAGCCCGTCGACATATCCCGGCGCGATGCCGGCATTGTTGACCAGCACATCCAGGCTCGATGTCCGCCTCGCCAAGGTGCTGGCGGCAGCCGCGACGCTGTCGTCGCTGGCGACGTCGAGCTCCAGCCATTCGATGTCGAGCCCTTCATCGCGCAACGCTTGTGCCGCGGCCATGCCGCGCGCGGCGTCCCGCGCCCCGAGCCAGACCTTGAATCCCATCACGGCGAGCCGCCGGGCAGTCTCGAAGCCGATACCTTTGTTCGCGCCGGTCACCAGCGCGCTTTTTTGCATCGTCATGTCCATGTCTCCTTTTCGGTGACTTAGACATGACGTGCACAGTGCAGTCGCGCGCGCCCGATCCTCGCGCCTTCTTGCCTAATCCTCTCAACCGCGCGTTTTGCGTATCAACCGCATATACGCCTCCCTATCCCCTGGTTGCGCGGCCCGCATGGATCGGCGATGCTCGCGCCATGGAAGATGCCTTGCAGGAATTGATCGCCATCGCCGGACGCCATGCGCGTGGGCGGCGCACCAAGACAGCCATCCCGCGTGTCACCATCGGCCACAGCGAGGTTCCGACGCCGCCACTGCCGGAGCTTTGCCAACCGACGGTGCTGTTCGTGCTGCAAGGCACCAAGACGGTGCTGATTGGTGACCGCACGCTTGCCTACAGCGCCGGCAGCTATTTCGTCTATGCGCTGGAAACACCGGCGACGAGCCAGCTGATCGAGGCGAGCAGCGCCCGTCCTTACGTTGCCATCGCTTTCGCCCTCGATATCGAGCTGATCGCCACCTTGATCATCGATCATGGACCTGTGGTCGGCGGCGACAGCTTCGTGACCAACCGGGCCGATGACGAGCTTCTCGACGCATGGCGTCGGATGTTGCGGCTGCTCGACCGGCCAGCTGAGATACCCGTGCTCGCGCCGATGCTCGAACGCGAGATCGCGTTCCGCTTGTTGCAGGGGCCGCAAGGCGCGAAGCTGCGCCAGCTCGCGCGCGCCGACGGCCGCCTGTCGCAGATCCGCCGCGCCACCGCCTGGATCCGCCAGCACTACAACGAGCCGATCGACGTGGCCGAACTCGCGGCGCTCGCCCATATGAGCAACGCTTCGTTTCATCGCCATTTCAAGGCGGCGACCGCCATGAGCCCGATCCAGTATCAGAAACAGGTGCGCCTGCTGGAGGCCCGCCATTTGCTGATCGCTGAGCCGGGCAACGCCGCGCGTGTCGCTTTCACCGTCGGCTATGAAAGCGCTTCCCAGTTCAGCCGCGAATACGCGCGCCAGTTCGGATTGCCGCCCGCACGGGATGCTGCGCGACTTCTGGCAAGGGGCGAACCGCCAGCGCTGGAAGTGGACTGAGCACGAAAAAACCGGCCGGCTTGCGCAAACCGGTGGTTCTGCCTGAAACGCGATTACTTGCAGACCGTGACCTTCTCGGAGACCTTCTTGTGGTGCTCCATGCCTGACCCAGGTGGTTTTGCAATGCTTTTCCATATGCATGTGATCATGCCTGTGGCCCTTGGTCTTCACGACAACCATGGCCGCCTGTGACGGCGCGATGGCCACAGAAATTGGGACCGCGGCGACGGATCTGGTTCCCGCTCATGGATTCGAACCACGATTCACGCCTTCAAAGGGCGCTGTCCTACCTTTAGACGAAGCGGGAATTCTGCTGCCAATCAGCAGGCATAAAAAACAAAAGCCGCGCTTGGGTCCAGCGCGGCTTTTCTCGAGGTCAGGCCAAACCGCTACTTCGTCTGGAAGCGGGCGACCGACAGGAACTTCACGGCATTGCCGGTGAAGCGGCTGGGATCCGGCGCCTCGGCGTCCGTCTGGAAGCCGGCGGTATAGACCTCGCTCGGCGGCGTGTGCACGATGTTATAGGCATAGCGCGGCGCGGTCGTCGGGCTGGAGACGGTCGCGATCGTCTCGCCGCTGGCCAGCGCCCAGCGCGCGGCCTGCGGCGGTGCTGCCACCACCATGGCCTTCGGTCCGGGCTTCAGGTCACGCGCCGAGGCCCTGGCTTCCTTGGCGGTGGTCTTCACGCCGGCGCCGATCGCCTGTGCGGGATCGCTGCCTGCCGGGAGCGCAGCGATCGCCTGGCGTGGCGATGCGGCATCGACGCCTGAGGGGTCGTTGAAGGCCGAGCGCGGCTCCGGCTGCGTCAGCGACGCGAGCTGATATTGCGCGCCGCCGTCGCCGGGCGTTGCGCTGGCCTGTTCGAGCACGGCCTTGATCTCGTCCTGCTTGGCCGGCTGCGGCCTTGCGGTCGGCAGTACCGAGAAAGCGTCGGTCGCGCTCTTGTCCTGCTGAGCCGTGTCCGCCAGCGCCAGGAGCACATTCTGGTCCTTCGATGCCAGTTCCGCCGGCGTCGTGCGGTCCGGACGCCAGGTCGGCAGCGGAATGTTGTTGACGGCGACTTGGGCCGGATCGGCTGAAGCCGCCTCTGCCGCGCTGGCCGTGCCGAACGGAACCTTACCCGGCACCGGGGCCTGCGCGGTCGAAACCGCCTGCTCGGTCGTCGCCGAGGCATCGGCCATGGCGAATGGCACGTTCTGCGGCGCCTGCTGGCCGACATCGGCCTTCGGACGCGGCGCGAAATCGGGCAGCGGCACTTCCTTCGGCGGCAACGCGGCGATGATCGTCTCCGGCGTGTCCTGCCGCGGCTGCGAATCGTCGGCGCTGTCGTCCGCGATCTGCGGGATGTTGACGCGCTTTGCATCCTTCGGCGACACGATGGTGATGCCGGGAAGATTGCTGCTGCGGGCCGTGGCGGCGGAAGCGACTTGAACCTGCTTCACGGTCTTGGCCTGCGGCGCCGAGCCGCTGTCGTCGGCCTCATCGTCCGCCTGGTCGGAGCCACCGCCGAACCAGGCGGCGAGCAGTCCGCCGGAGCGTTTGGTCGAGCCGCCGGCGCTGGCCAGTTCGATATTGGGGGTGCCGGAACCCTTACGCGCTTGATAGGCGGCTACCGCCTGCTCATAGCCAGGCAGCGGCTTGCCGTCGCTCGGCACATGCAGCGTCTTGCCGTTCGGGAACAGGCTGACCAGTTCCTGCCGGCTGATACCCGGCCAGTGGCGCACATTGCCGACATCCATATGCACGAAGGGCGAACCCGAATTCGGATAGTAACCGACGCCGCCGCCCTGCATCTTGAGGCCGATGTTGCGCAGCTTCTTCAGCGGCACGCCGGGGATATAGAAGTCCATCGCCCTGCCGAGCATATGCTGGCTTTTCTCGGCGACGCCGCGGCTGCGCGAGCGCAGCAACGCGTTGGTCGACGGCGAGCGGTAGCCGCAGACGACCTGAATGTAGTCGGTCGCGCCGGCTTCGCGATAGGCTTCCCAGACGAGGTCGAGCAGCCGCGGATCCATCTTGGTCGGCTCGTTGCGGCGCCAGTCGCGCAGGATGATGTTGATTTTGCGCAGGCCTTCCGGATCGTAGCGACCATTGCGCTTGTAGACGATCTCGGCCTTCTCATGCGTATGCAGGTGATAGAGCTTCAGCGAACGAATTTCGGCCCTGGCGCCCGACGTGGCCGCGGACAGGAACCCGACGGCCAAAATCATGAATGTCAGCCACTTCGGCCAGACGCTCATGTGAAAATGCCGCCCGTTTTTATGTCGTTCGACTTTGTTCAAATCAAATGGCCTTGCAGGCTGCCGTTTGTCCCCGGATTTGACCAACGGATGTGTGGTTTTCACATCCGAGTATCGATCCTAATGGTTAATCATCGTTTATTGAAGTCGAAATGCGGTAACACCGTGGCGATATCCCGTCAAAAATGATCACCAGCATTTCGTGGTAAACCGCTGGTTTAGATCACGAATCCGCCTTCGGCCAGAACACGATCTGTTACCGCTGGCCGCAAAGCGTGATCGACGATCGCGAGAGCCCCGGAAAACCGGCAATTCTGAACTGGAAGGCGACAATTTGACTCGGATTTTAAGCCCGCAAGCTGGCTCGAAGCTTGTGTGTCACGACGCCAGCCGGTCGACACGACCCGCTTCGGGATCAATGCCATATTCCTTCAACTTGCGGTAGAGCGTCGAGCGGCCGATGCCCAGCCGACGTGCGACCTCGCTCATCTGGCCATTGTAATGATCGATGGCGAGCTTGATCATTTCGAATTCGACCTCGGCCAGCGCCCGCACATTGCCGCGCTCGTCAAGCGCCCTGAGCGTCCCGAAGCGCGGCTGCAGCCTGGCCGGCGCTTCACTGTCCGGCGAGGCTGATCCGGCTTCGTTGAAAGCCGCTTCGTCGGTGGTTTGCGGGACATCAAAAGCCGTTTCGGCAGCCGCCGATGCCGGCTCCGCCTCGAGACTGACCGTTCCTTCGACCTGCGCCCGGATCTGCGGGAATTCCTCTTCGGTGAGCAGATCCGCCTCCGCCAGGACCGAGGCCCTGAACACCGCATTCTCCAGCTGGCGGATATTGCCCGGCCAGTCGTAGGCCTCAAGCATGGCCAGCGCCCTGGCCGAAATGCCGGTGAGACGCCGACGCGGATCGGCGGACGTCACCTTCTCCATAAAGTGGCGGACCAGATAAGGAATGTCGTCGCGGCGCTCGCGCAGCGGCGGCACGAAGATCGGATAGACGTTCAGCCGGTAGAACAGGTCTTCGCGGAACTTGCCGTCCTTGACCTGCTGCAAAAGATTGCGGTGGGTCGCCGAGATCAACCGGATGTCGACCTTGACGGTCGAACGACCGCCGACCGGATCAACCTCGCCTTCCTGCACGGCGCGCAGCAGCTTCACCTGGACGTCGAGCGGCAGGTCGCCGATCTCGTCAAGGAACAGCGTGCCAGAATTGGCCTCGACGAACTTGCCGGTGTGCTTGTCGCTGGCGCCGGTAAAAGACCCTTTTTCATGGCCGAACAGGATCGACTCGACCAGATTCTCAGGGATCGCGCCACAATTGACGGTGACGAACGGCTTTGAGCGGCGATCGCCGCTGCCCTGGATGGCGCGCGCCACCAGTTCCTTGCCGACGCCGGATTCGCCTTCGATCAGGATCGGGATGTTGGAGGCCGCCGCCTTTTGCCCGAGGCGGATAACCCGGTCCATCGCCGGGCTGCGGGTGATCAGGTCCTTGAAGCTTAGGTGACCACCGCGGCGTCGCGCCGTCCGCTTGACCTCGTCTTCGACCGCCTCGACCTTCAACGCGTTGGAGATCGCGGTTTGCAGCCTGTCGGGCGACGCCGGCTTGACGACGAAGTCGAAAGCCCCATGACGCATCGCCGAGACGACGGTCTCGATGCCGCCCTGCGCCGTTTGCACGATGACCGGGATGTTGATGGCGCGCTCGCGCATGGCCTTCAATACGCCAATGCCATCCAGGCCAGGCATGACAAGGTCGAGAATGACCACCGAGACGTCGCGTGCGTTCGGTCCGTCGAGCGCGTCGAGGCCCGCCTCGCCGCCATCCGCGACGATCGCGGCGTGGCCGAATTTCGTCACCGCGGCCTCGAGCAGCCTACGCTGCACCGGATCGTCATCGACTATGAGTATGGAACCTGTCATGAGTCTCTGGAGTTGCCTGCCCGGGAAATCCCCGTGGATCATCTTGGCACAGGGTTCTAAATAAGGTTTCAAAAAACCCGGTGAACGAATTCCTTAGGATTTGACCGGCTTGTTTTTTCCCCTTTGATTCTGGCGGCTTCACTCGAAAAAGGATTGTCGATGCGCATGATGGTTGATCAGCGGCTTGCGGCGGCGGCGTCCGGTCAGGGCACGGCCGGGCTTGGCGATCTGCCGGAATGGAACCTTGCCGACCTCTATGCCGGCATGGAGGCGCCCGAGCTCAAGCGCGACATCGCCAAGGCAGCCAGTGACGCCATCGCCTTCGAGGCCCGTTGGAAAGGCACGCTCGCGGCAGAGGCCGGGCGTGGCAGCGCCGGCAAGCTCGGCGAGGCTTTGAAAGCCTATGAGGCGCTGGAGGAGCTTATCGGCCGCATCGTCTCCTATGCCGGCCTCGTCTATGCCGGCAACACCGCCGATCCGCAGCGCGCCAAGCTCTATGGCGACGTCCAGGAAAAGATGACCGATGCCAGCGCGCATCTTTTGTTCTTCGCGCTCGAGCTTAACCTGATCGACGATGCCGCGATCGAAGGCGCCTTGGCCGCCGACCCGGCCTTCGGCCACTACCAGCCCTGGGTGCTCGATCTCAGGAAGGACAAGCCCTACCAACTCGAGGACCGCGTCGAGCAGCTGTTCCACGAAAAATCGGTAACCGGACGCGGCGCCTGGAACCGCCTGTTCGACGAGACGATGACCGACCTGCGTTTCGACATCGATGGCGAGGAGCTGACGTTGGAGCCCGCGCTCAATCGTCTCCAGGACGCCAATGGCGAGGTCCGCCGTCAGGCATCCGAGGCGCTGGCCGCGACGTTCCGCCGGAGTCTGCGCACCTTCACGCTGATCACCAATACGCTGGCCAAGGACAAGGAGATCTCCGATCGCTGGCGGGGTTTCCAGGACATTGCCGACTCTCGCCATCTCGCCAACCGCGTCGAGCGCGGCGTGGTCGATGCGCTGGCGGCTGCTGTGCGCGAGGCCTATCCGCGGCTGTCGCACCGCTATTACGCGATGAAGGCGCGCTGGCTCGGCATGGAGGTGATGAACCACTGGGACCGCAACGCGCCGCTGCCCGAGACCCCGCAGGCGGTGATCCGCTGGGATGACGCGCGCGATACCGTGCTGTCGGCTTACCAGCGCTTCGCGCCCGAGATGGCCGAGATCGCGCGCGGCTTTTTCGACCACAACTGGATCGACGCGCCTGTGCGCCCGGGCAAGTCGCCGGGCGCCTTCGCCCATCCCACCGTGCCCTCGGCGCATCCTTACGTGCTTCTCAACTATATGGGCAAACCGCGTGATGTGATGACGCTGGCGCATGAGCTTGGCCACGGCGTGCACCAGGTGCTGGCCGCCGGCCAGGGCGCGTTGATGGCATCGACGCCCTTGACGCTGGCCGAGACGGCCTCTGTCTTCGGCGAGATGCTGACCTTCCGCTCATTGCTCGACCAGACCACCGACAAGCGCGAGCGCAAGGCCATGCTGGCGCAGAAGGTCGAGGACATGATCAACACGGTCGTGCGCCAGATCGCCTTCTACGAGTTCGAGCGCAAGGTCCATGCCGAGCGCAGGAACGGCGAATTGACCTCGGACAGGCTGGGTGAGTTCTGGCTGGAGGTGCAGGCCGAGAGCCTGGGGCCAGCGATCAAACTGCGCGAGGGTTACGAGGTCTTCTGGACCTACATCCCGCACTTCATTCATTCGCCCTTCTATGTCTATGCCTATGCCTTCGGCGATTGCCTGGTGAATTCGCTCTACGCCGTCTACCAGAACACCGAGCGCGGCTTTCAGGAGAAGTATTTCGAGATGCTGCGCGCCGGCGGCACCAAACATCATTCCGAGCTGCTGGCGCCCTTCGGCCTCGATGCCACCGACCCCGCCTTCTGGCAGATCGGCCTTGGCGTCATCGGCTCGCTGATTGACGAGCTGGAAGCGCTCGATAAGTGACGCACGTTTTGGCAATCGGCGCGGCCAGAACAGTTTAGCCGGAATGCATGTTCGCAACTAAGCTATTCTTGGTCTAAATATCTGTTCCTGAATAACTCTGCGCCGACATTTTTCAATTAGCTTTCGGCAAGCCGTATGATAGCGTCCCGCCCAAGCTCAGCCGGCGCCAAGGCCAGAGACGGCCAGTGCGGCGCTTCGGCGAATGCGATGATGGCTGCCGGTCACGAGCGCAAAGCCGCAGCCGACAGCCCGATTGGGGCCGGTGTTCCGCGACAGCGGAATGATTGACGATCCTTGGCGGTAGGGCCACTGCCGACAGATCGGACTGGAGAGAGAAATGAGCACTTTCTTCTACATCCTCCTGGCGTTCATTGTGGGTATTCTGGTTGGCTGGTTCATCTGGGGTCGCCTGCGCGGTGAGCTCGACAGCCTGCGCGGCGATCTTGACCGCACGCGCAGCGAACGCGACAGGCTGCGCGCCGATGCCGATCGCCTGAAAGGCGAACTCGACGCCTGCGGCCGTGCCCGCGCCGACCTCGAGAGCAAGCTTCGTGCAACACCGGCCACGCCCGCCGCAGCCGGGGCCGCCAAGGCGTCCGCGCCGGCGGCGGCCCCGTTGATGTCGACGTCGTCGGCAACCGCTTCGCCGGCCGCCAAACCTGCGCCGAAAGCTGCTGCGGCCAAAAAGCAGGCGGCAGCGGCGAAGCCGGGCGCCGGAGCCGCCTCTCCCAAGCCTGCGGCCAAGACAGCCGCGCCCAAAGCAGCCTCAGGCAAAGGCGACAATCTGCGCCGGCTGATTGGCATCGGTCCGGTCAACGAGAAACTGCTTAAGGGTCAGGGTGTGACCACGTTCGCCCAGATCGCCGCCTGGACGCCCGCCGATGTCGAAAGGATCGAGCACGCCCTGCAGTTCGGCGGCCGCGTCGAGCGCGAGCGCTGGATCGAGCAGGCGAAACTGCTGGCCGCGGGCGACGAGGCCGAGTTCGCCCGTCGCTTCCCGACGGCAGGAACCTCCAGCAACACCTGAGCAGCTTTCATTCCATAAAGCGGCGCTCGCCAAGGGCGCCGTTTTTGTTTTGGGCCAATCAGCTTTGCGTCGCCCGACGCCGCTCCCTCGATTGCGCCCCGCCGAGCCCCCATATAGAGCCCTCGACTTGATTGACCGCATCCGAGGCTTATGTCCCTGCCCGCAGCCATCTTCCGCAACGACGAGACCGCTCGTCAGCTGGTCTTCGACCAGCCGCGCGAGGTCATCGTGGCGCGCAATGCGGACGAGTTCACGCTAGCGCTTGAGAGGGCGCAGGCGGCCTCCGACGCCGGCAAATGGCTGGCCGGGTATTTCTCCTACGAAGCTGGTTACCTGCTCGAGCCGAAGCTGGCGCCGCTGATGCCCGAGGGCCGCCGCGCACCGTTGATCTGCCTCGGCGTTTTCGACGCGCCGCTTGATGAGGCGGTGCCATCAACTGGCGGACAGGCGACCAACGGTCCGATCTTCGATGCCCGGGCGACATGGTCCGCCGAGGATTATGCCGTCCGCTTTGCGCGCCTGCACAACCATATCCGCAAAGGCGACTGCTACCAGGGCAACCTCACCTTCCCAGTCCACGCACATTGGACCGGCGATCCGCTCGCCGCTTTCAACGCGCTGACCGAAAGGCAGCCGGTGAAATACGGCGCGCTGGTCTCGCTCGGCGATCCGATCGTTTTGTCGCGCTCGCCGGAGCTGTTCTTCGAGATCCATGCCGACGGCATGATCGAGACGCATCCGATGAAAGGCACCGCACCGCGCGGCGCGACCGAAGCCGAGGACTCCCAGCTCAAGGACTTCCTGCGCAACGACGAAAAGAACCAGGCCGAGAACAGGATGATCGTCGACCTGTTGCGCAACGACATCTCGTTGATCAGCGAGGTCGGCACGCTGGAAGTGCCGGAGCTGTTCCGCATCGAGAGCTACCCGACAGTGCACCAGATGGTGAGCCGGGTGCGGGCGAAGCTTTTGCCCGGCCTCGGCATCCGCCGGATCTTTGCCGCACTCTTTCCCTGCGGCTCGATCACCGGGGCGCCCAAAATCCGCGCCATGGAAATCCTGCACGAGCTGGAGCGTGTTCCGCGCGACGTCTATTGCGGCGCCATCGGCTGGATCGCGCCGGACGGCAGGATGCGCTTTTCAGTGGCGATCCGCACCATCTCGCTCTTTACCGATGGCGAGGCCGTCTACAATGTCGGCGGCGGCGTCGTCTTCGATTCCACCGCCGAGGAGGAGTATCGGGAGTGTCTTCTGAAAGCGCGCTTCGCGACGGGAACGGTGCCGACTTCGAGCTGATCGAGACCATGCGCTGGGAGCCAGGCGCCGGCTTCCTGCGCTTCGAGCGGCATCTCGCGCGCCTTTATGGCTCAGCGGCGGAACTGGGCTTCGTCTGCGACCCGCAAAGGGTCGCCGAGGTGCTGACCGACGCCCTCGATGGCTCGCGTGCCACCCTGCGCACGCGGCTCGCTTTGTCGCGCAACGGCGACACGACCGCCGCCGCGCAGCCTTATGAACCACTCGCCGCCGACAAGGTCTGGCGGCTGCAGCTGGCACGAACCAGGCTCGACTCGCATGATACGCTGCTGCGCCACAAGACCACCCGGCGGCAGCTCTACACCCATGCCCGCTCCGAATATCTCGTCACCCAGGCCGATGAGGTGATCCTGGCCAATGAGCGCGGCGAGCTCTGCGAAGGCACCATCACCAACCTTTTCGCCGATTTCGGCGACGGCGTGTTGGCGACGCCGCGGCTCGATTGCGGCCTGCTGCCTGGAATATTGCGCGGCGAGCTTCTGGATGAAGGCCGCGCCGTGGAAGCGATCTACAGCTTCGAGGATCTGAAGGCGGCGAAGGCTATTTTCGTCGGCAACTCACTGCGCGGGCTGATCCCGGCAAGATTGACCTGAAGCATGATGTCCTTGCCCACCCACACGCCGTATGACGGCTCGTCGAAACCGTTCACCATCGGGCTCAAGCCGCTCGACGCAGACGACTGGATCGAGGTCGACCGCCATCTGCTGCCCTATATCGCCGAAAAGCGCCGGCTCTATGCCGAAATTCCCGAACTGGTCTTCGTTGCGGAGGACGGCACGCAAGAGGCACAGCGCGAGGTGCTCGACCTGCTCGGGTCGTATCTGCCTGAACGATTTCCCGCGACCCATAGGCATGTCGAGGCCGGCGTTGAGGTCCTGGGAGCGGCGAACCACCTTGCCCTGCCTTCCGGCCTCGCCGATGCGCCCCTCGCAAAGGCATCGCTGCTCGTCCAGGAAGACCTGATCCTCATGCGCCGCGACGAGCGCGGCTGGCGGCTCGCCGCCGGCTCGCTCTGCTTTCCCTCGTCCTGGTCGCTCCAGGAAAAATTCGGCAAGCCGCTGCAGGAGATCCATGCGCCGGTGCCCGGCTTCGGCCCAGGCACGCGGCCCGCCGAGTTGATCAACCGCATGTTCGATGGCCTGCAGGGCCAAGCGGTCGAGCGCTTCAACTGGTCGATCCAGGCCGACGACGCACTCTACCATCCGCTCTCCAACGTCGAACGTATCGACCGCGCCACCAACCGCCCGACGCGCTTCCCGGACGGTGAGATCGACGCCCACGCCTTCATCCGTGTCGAACGCCAGACGCTCCGCAAGCTGCCTGTGTCGCGCGATATCCTGTTCACCATCCGCATCCATCTCGACCCACTCCAGGTGCTCGCCCACCACCCTGACCGGGCGACGCTTGCCGCCTCCTTCGCCGGGCAGCTCAACGCCCTCGATCAGGCCCAGCTGGATTACAAGGGCATGACCGCCGACCGGGATCGCCTTGTCGCATCCCTAGACGGGATGGCCAGGTCGATTTAACCACACGCCTAGAAGGGCTTAGCCGGCGATTGGCGCTTTTCACTGGTTTATGACAATGATCTGTGGTGTAGCGCTTGACCGCTGGGCGAAAAAGCCCGGTTTTGCATGTTTTCGAAGGAGTGCGCGAAAAAATGGCGAATGAAAACTGGCCCGTTTACGGTGAAATCACCGGCCCCGTCGTGATGATCGGCTTCGGCTCGATCGGTCGGGGAACGCTGCCGCTGATCGAGCGCCATTTCAACTTCGACAAGTCGCGCATGACGGTCGTCGACCCGCTCGACACCGACCGCAAGCTGCTCGACGAGCGCGGCATCGCCTTCGTCCAGGAACACGTGACCGAGAAGAACTACAAGAAGCTGCTGACCCCGCTTCTGACCAATGGCGGCGGCCAGGGCTTTTGCGTCAATTTGTCGGTCGATACCGGCTCGGTTGACCTGATGAAATTGTGCCGCAAGCTCGGCGTGCTCTACATCGACACAGTCGTCGAGCCGTGGCTCGGCTTTTATTTCGACCCCAAGGCCGACAACGCCAGCCGCACCAACTACGCGCTGCGCGAAGCCATGATCAAGGAAAAACATGACAAGCCCGGCGGCGCCACCGCGGTGTCCACCTGCGGTGCCAACCCCGGCATGGTCTCGTGGTTCGTCAAGAAGGCGCTGGTCAATCTTGCCAACGATCTGGGCCTGGAGTTCTCCGAGCCTGCGCAGGAAGATCGCGAGGCTTGGGCCAAGCTGATGAAGAAGGCCGGCGTCAAGGGCATCCACATCGCCGAGCGCGACACCCAGCGCACCAAGAAGCCGAAGCCGATGGACGTGTTCTGGAACACCTGGTCGGTCGAAGGCTTCATCTCGGAGGGCTTGCAGCCGGCCGAGCTCGGCTGGGGCACGCATGAGAAGTGGATGCCGAAGAACGGCAAGAAGCACAAGCATGGCTCCAAGGCGGCGATCTATCTGGAACAGCCCGGCGCCAACACGCGCGTGCGCAGCTGGTGCCCGACGCCCGGCCCGCAATACGGCCTGCTGGTGACGCATAACGAGGCGATCTCGATCGCCGATTTCTTCACCATGCGCTCGAAGAAGGGCAAGCTTCAATACCGGCCGACCTGCCACTACGCGTATCACCCATGCAACGACGCCTTGCTGTCGCTGGATGAGATGTTCGGCGCCGCCGGCAAGCCGCAGCCGGTCCACCACGTGCTCGACGAGAACGAGCTGGTCGACGGCGTCGATGAGCTCGGCGTGCTGCTCTACGGCCACGCCAAGAACGCCTACTGGTACGGCTCGCAACTGTCGCTGGCCGAAGCGCGCAAACTCGCTCCTTACCAGAACGCCACCGGCATGCAGGTCACCTCGGCCGTGCTCGCCGGCATGGTCTGGGCGCTGGAAAACCCGGAAGCCGGCATCGTCGAGGCCGACGAGATGGATTACAAGCGCTGCCTCGAAGTGCAGTCGCCCTATCTCGGGCCGGTCCGGGGCTATTACACCGACTGGACGCCGCTGGATAACCGCCCCGGCCTCTTCCCGGAGGACCTGGACAAGGACGATCCGTGGCAGTTCCGCAACATCCTGGTGCGATAGCAGCCAGCCAGAAGACCCTCACCGCCTTGCAATCGCCCGGAAATCGGGCGATTGAGTATCGGCGGACTGAGGAGAGGATTTTCAAATGACCATTGCGCGCAAATTGCTTTCGGTGGGGGCCGCGGCAAGCCTTCTGGCCGCCGCCGCCTGCACCACCACCGGGCCTTCCGACCAGCCTTCCATGGCGGCAGCGCCCAAAGGCGTCGAAGGCAACTGGATCGATGCCAAGGGCACTGGGCTCTCGACCTTCAAGGCCGGCAGCTTCGCCACCGTCGCCACCGACACCGGCCAGAAGCTGTCGGAAGGCAGCTACACCATGACCGGTGCGACCTCGGTGGAAATCCATGGCACCTCGCTGATCCGCCAGACGCCGGTCAGCTTCAACTGCCTGATGGTTTCCACCAGCCAGCTCAACTGCACCAGCGCCAGCGGCCAGAATTTCGTGCTGACCCGCCGCGCCTGAACGCCGCGGACATCGATACCCAAAAGGACGGCGGCGCGAGCCGCCGTCCTTTTTTGCGCCGGCAAAGCACTCCGGGATTTGTGCTTGCGTCGACCGAAACCCGATGTGAACATGAGCCAAGGCTGGCCGTTATTTTCCAGTCAAGCAAACATATTAAGCACCTTCGAGTCAGCTCATCCGGGAGACAAAGATGAAGAAGATTGCCGCCATTCTAGCCCTGTCCGCCTCGACGCTTGGCCTGTCGGCGGGCGTATCTTTTGCCGACTACACGCTGAACATTCTGCATTTCAATGATTGGCACAGCCGCATCGAAGGCAACAACAAATACGAATCCACCTGCTCGGCAGACGAGGAAACCAAGGGCGAATGCATCGGCGGCGCTGGCCGGCTGATCACCGCGATCGCCCAGGAGCGAAAGAAGCTCGAAGGCCAGAACGTGCTGCTGCTCAACGCCGGCGACAGCTTCCAGGGCTCGTTGTTCTACACCACCTACAAGGGTGCGGTGGAAGAGGAGTTCCTCAACCAGATCAAGCCTGACGCGGTCACGCTCGGCAACCACGAGTTCGATGACGGCGAGAGCGCGCTGGTGCCTTTCCTCGACAAGGCGAAGTTCCCGATCATCAGCGCCAATGTGGTGCCCAACGACAAGTCGGGTGCGGCCGGCAAGATCAAGCCGTCGATCGTCGTCGAGGTCGGCGGCCAGAAGATCGGCATCATCGGCGCCGTCACCAACGACACGCCCGAGCTCGCCTCGCCCGGCCCGAACATCACCATCGCCGACGACGTCAAGTCGATCACCGCCGAGGTCGAGAAGCTCAAGGCGCAAGGCGTCAACAAGATCATCGCGGTCACCCATATCGGTTACCGGCGTGAGCGCGACGTGATTGCCAAGATCCCGGGTATCGACGTGGTGGTCGGCGGCCACAGCCATACGCTGTTGTCGAACACTGATCCGAAGGCCGAAGGCCCCTATCCAACGATGGTCGATAACCCCGACGGTTCCAAGGTGCCGGTGGTGCAGGCGGCGTCCTATTCGAAATATCTCGGCGAGTTCAAGGTCGTGTTCGACGACAACGGCGTCGTCAAGCAAGCGAGCGGCGCGCCGATCTATCTCGACAAGTCGATCACGCCCGATCCCGCCGTGCTTGTCCGCATTAAGGAGCTCGGCGCGCCGATCGAGGCCTTGAAGAACAAGGAGGTCGCCGAGACCACCAAGGCCATCGACGGCAGCCGCGAGAGCTGCCGCGCGCGCGAATGCGAGATGGGCAATCTCGTCTCCGATGCCATCCTCGACCGCACCAAGGGCCAGGGCGTCGAGATCGTCATCTCGAATGGTGGCGGCCTGCGCGCTTCGATCGACCAGGGCACGGTGACGATGGGCGAAGTGCTGACCGTGCTGCCCTTCCAGAACACGCTGGCGACGTTCAAGATTTCCGGCAAGGACCTGGTCGCCGGGCTGGAAGGTGGCCTCAGCCAGATCGAGGACGGCGCCGGGCGCTTCCCGCAAGTGGCGGGCCTCAAATATTCCTTCGACAAGTCGGTCGCGCCCAATGCCGGCCGGCTCAAGTCGGTCGAGGTGATGGAGAATGGCGCCTGGGCGCCGATCAACCCGGATAAGCAGTATCTGGTCGCCACCAACAACTATGTCCGCCAGGGCGGTGACGGTTACAAGGTCTTCGCCGACAAGGCCACCGACGCCTATGACTACGGCCCGGGGCTGGAGCAGGTGGTTGCCGATTACCTGAGCGCGCATCGGCCCTATACGCCGAAGACCGACGGCCGCATCACCGAGATAGCGGCAACCACGGCCGCCGCCCCGGCGACCGAGCCCGCAAAGCCGGCTGAAGCCGCTCCGGCAATCCCGGCACCTGCACCTGCACCTGCAGAAGCAGCAAAGCCGGCCGAGGCGGCGCCCGCAATGCCCGCATTGCCGGCGAATTCAGGCGACATCGCCAACACGCCGCCAGCCATTTCGACCGACGGAGCGCCTCCCCCGCCGGCAAAACCGGCCGAAGCGGCAACGCCTGCTCCTTCAGCTGAACCGGCAAAGCCAGCCGAGACCACACCTGCTGCGGCCAAGCCGGCTGAAACCAGCCATGTGATCGCCGCCGGCGACACCTATTGGGAGCTGGCCAAGAAGGCCTATGGTGACGCCACCAAGTGGAAACTCATCTCCGACGCCAACAAGGACTACAAGCCGCGCCGCCTGCCGCTAGGCGCCACGCTGACCATTCCGCCCGCTGCGAAGTAACCGCTTCGGCGCTCATTGTCGCACCCGTCCGGGAAACCGGGCGGGTGTTTCCTTTTTCGGACCGTAACGCGATAGGGTGCGGCCGGACGCAGCCTTGAAAACCGGCGGAGCATCGCTAGTTTCGCGCCGATACCCGGAGACAGTTGATGACGCTTGCCAGCCCCACCGATGCCAAAGCCGCGAAAGTCCTCGGCCCACGGCCGGTCGGGCATCCGCCGGTCAAGACCGGCAAGGTCGGAGTCATGCTGATCAATCTCGGCACGCCTGATGGCACCGATTTCAAGCCGATGTGGCGGTATCTGCGGGAATTCCTGTCCGACCCGCGCGTCATCGAGCTCAACAAGGCCATCTGGTATCCGATCCTCTATGGGCTGGTGCTGACCAGCAGGCCGAAGAAATCGGGCGCCAACTACGCCAGGATCTGGAACCGCGAAAAGAACGAGTCGCCGCTGCGCACCTTCACCCGGGCACAAAGCGAGAAACTCGGCCAGACGCTCCGTGACCTGCCGGACGTCGTGGTCGACTGGGCGATGCGTTACGGCAACCCTTCGACGGCCAGCGTCGCCGAAAGGTTGGTCGCGCAAGGCTGCGAGCGTATCCTTTCCTTCCCGCTCTATCCGCAATATTCGGCGACAACGACAGCGACCGCCAACGACCAGCTGTTTCGCGCTTTGATGAAGATGCGGGCCGCACCTGCGATCCGCAGCGTGCCGCCCTATTACGACGAGCCGGTCTACATTGAAGCACTGGCACATTCGATCGAGCAGAATCTCTCGGCGCTGGATTTTGAGCCGGAAGTGGTCATCGCCTCCTATCACGGCATCCCAAAACCCTATTTCGAAAAGGGCGATCCCTACCATTGCCACTGCCTGAAGACGACGCGCCTGCTGCGCGAAAAGCTAGGTTGGGACGAGAAGAAGCTGATCACCACTTTCCAGTCGCGGTTTGGCGCGCAGGAGTGGCTGCAGCCCTATACTGACGTCACCGTCGAAAAGCTGGCCAAGGACGGCGTCAAGTCGATCGCCATCGTCAATCCGGGCTTTTCCGTCGACTGCATCGAGACGCTGGACGAAATCGGCCGCGAGGCGGCCGAGACTTTCCATCATGCCGGCGGCAAGAACTTTGCTCATATTCCTTGTCTAAACGACAGCGCCGAGGGCATGGCCGTGATCGAGACGCTGGTGCGGCGGGAGCTGTCCGGCTGGATCTGACACCGGAACAACGGCCGGTCCGGGGCGTTGAGGCGCGCCTTCCGGAGAATGGAATGTCCCGCAAACTCGACCTCAGAACTGGCAGGCCCGTCTGGTCCGCCTACCGCGCGCCGGCTGTGCCTGCGGACAGTCTGACCCGGGACGTCAAGACCGACGTGCTTGTCATCGGCATGGGCATCAGCGGCGCCATGATGGCTGAGGCGCTGGCGGCCGACGGTCATCAGGTGACCTGCATCGATCGCCGCGGTCCACTGAAAGGCTCGACCGCGGCGACCACGGCGCTGGTGCAGTTCGAAATCGACCAGCCGCTTTCAGTGCTCTCGAAGATGATAGGCAAGACCAGGGCGGAGCAGGCCTGGCGGCGCTCTCGGCTCGCGGTTTCCAACCTGGCGGGCCGTATCGATGAGCTGGCCATCGATTGCCGCCTGAACCGCACCCCGTCGCTTTTTCTGGCCGGCACCGTGCTCGGCCCATCCGAATTGCGCGATGAAGCCGATGCGCGCCGGCTAGCGGGCATCGCCGCCACCTATCTGACGCCGCAGCCGTTGGCGGAAAGATTCGGCATCGAACGCGACGGCGCCATTCTCAGCCACGGCAACATCGCGCTCGACCCGCGCAAGCTGACCGCCGGGCTGCTGCTCAAGGCCCTTGAACGCAAGGCACGGTTTTACGCCCCCGTCGAAGCGACGGCGATCAAGGACTACGCCGACGACGTGGTCATCGCCACAAAGGACGGTCCGACCATTACGGCGCGACACGTCGTTCTGGCCACCGGCTACGAGTTGGTCGACATCGTGCCGGCAGCTGCGCACGAGGTCATCTCGACATGGGCGATCGCGACACGCCCGCAACCGCGTAAGCTCTGGCCGGAAGCCGCGTTCATCTGGGAGGCATCGGACCCGTACCTCTACATGAGAGCCACCGCCGACGGCCGCGTCATTTGCGGTGGCGAGGACGAGGATTTTGTCGACGATGCAAGGCGCGACGAGCTGATCGCCGACAAAAGTGCGCGCATCGCCGAGAAACTGGGCCGGCTCTTTCCGCATCTCGACGTCAGGCCCGAATTTGCCTGGACAGGCTCTTTCGGCACCACGACCACTGGCCTGCCCTATATCGGCGCCATCCCCCGGCATCCACGCATCCATGCCGTCATGGGTTATGGCGGCAACGGCATCACCTTTTCGCGGATCGCATCCGAAATCATTTCGACTTCGATCAAAGGGCGCGCCGACACGGATGCAGAGCTGTTTGCTTTCAACCGCTGATAGCAAACCCTCAAACAATCCCTCATCACCTGATTGTAACGATGCTGAAACACACTTAAGTCTTTGGTGAAGCCGGTGGCGCGGGGGTGGCTCGCGCAGCCTGCGTCTGAGGGAGAGCCAAATGGGTTTCAGCGGTTTCGGTATTGCGCTTGGTGCGCTTGCGTTTCTGGTCTTGGTGCTTCTTATCAAAGGCATCAGGACCATCCCGCAAGGCTACAATTATACGGTGGAGCGCTTTGGCCGTTACACCAAAACATTGAGCCCCGGTCTTAACCTCATCGTGCCGTTCGTCGACCGCATCGGCGCCAAGATGAACATGATGGAGCAGGTGCTCGACGTTCCGAGCCAGGAAATCATCACCCGCGACAACGCCATCGTCGGTGTCGACGGCATCGCCTTCTACCAGATTCTCAATGCGGCCCAGGCGGCCTATCAGGTCGCCGGCCTGCAGAATGCTATCCTCAACCTGACGATGACCAACATCCGTACCGTCATGGGCTCGATGGACCTCGACGAACTCTTGTCGAACCGTGACGCCATCAACGAGCGCCTGCTGCGCGTCGTTGACGAAGCGGCGCATCCATGGGGTATCAAGATCACCCGCGTCGAGATCAAGGACATCAATCCGCCGGCCAACCTCATCGAATCGATGGGTCGCCAGATGACCGCGGAACGTAACAAGCGTGCGCAGATCCTGGCCGCCGAAGGCCTGAAGCAGTCGCAGATCCTTGAGGCCGAGGGCCGCAAGGAAGCCGCTTTCCGAGACGCCGAGGCGCGCGAACGTTCGGCCGAGGCGGAAGCGCGCGCCACCCAGGTTGTGTCGGAAGCCATCTCCAAGGGCGACGTGCAGGCGCTCAACTACTTCGTGGCGCTGAAATACACCGAAGCGATGGGCAAGATCGGCGCCGCCACCAACAGCAAGGTCGTGCTGATGCCGATGGAAGCTTCGTCCCTGATCGGCACCCTTGGCGGCATAGGCGAGATCGCCAAAGAGGTATTTCGCAGCGAGGGAACAGCCGGCGCCGCGCGGCAGGCCGCTCGCCCTCCGGTGGTTCGCCCAAGCGATAACTGAGATCAGGCGTTAACTGAGATCATAGGAGTACACTCCCATGCTCGACCGCATCATATCCGAACTTGGTCCGTGGAACTGGATGGTTCTGGGTTTCGTCCTCCTGGTGATGGAGGTCATTGCACCCGGCATCTTCATGCTGTGGATCGGCATCGCCGCGCTGCTGATCGGGGTGGTTTCGCTGCTCATCTGGGACGCGAGCTTCTGGACCTGGGAAGTGCAGGTCCTCGCCTTCCTGGCGCTGTCGCTGGTCTCGGCCTTCGTCGGCAAGAAGCTGGTTGGCGGGCGAAATGTCCCGAGCGACCAGCCGCTGCTCAACCGGCGCGGCGCGCAACTGGTCGGCAAGATGGCAACGCTGGCCGAACCGATCAAGGACGGGCGTGGCCGCATAAAGCTCGGCGACACGCTGTGGCGCGTGTCCGGTCCCGACCTGCCGGCCGGCACGCAGGTGCGTGTGGTCGGTTCGGCCGACACGGATCTGGAACTGACCGTCGAGCCTGTTTGAGCTGACAGGGTTGGGGATGTTGAGATTCAGGTCAGGCCGAGTCGAGAACGCCGACTTCCGAGAACCGGAGCGGAACGTATTTTAAGTACGTGAGCACTGGAAGCGCAGGAAGTCGCCGTTCGCAGGCCGGCATCACCTGATATCGACATACCCTAGGCAGCGCCAATGCGCAGCAAATCATGCAGGTGGACGAGCCCAACCGGGCGTCCGCTCTCGACCACCATCAGGCTGGTGATGGCTGAGGTGTTGATCGTCTGCAGCGCCGTTGCCACAAGCGTGTCGGGGGCAGCCGTCTTCGGCTTCTTCGTCATCACCTGATCGACACTCATCGACAGAAGGTCGCTGCCGATATGCCGGCGGATGTCGCCATCGGTGATGATGCCGGCCAGCGCGCCGTCGGCGCCGGTGATCGCCACGCAGCCGAAACCCTTGCGCGACAGCTCGGCGATCGCTTCCCGCATGCCGGTGCCGGAGGGGACCATTGGCAACCGGTCGCCGACATGCATGATCTCGCGCAGTTGCGTCAAATTGGCGCCAAGCTGGCCGCCGGGATGGAAGGTGCGGAAATGATCGGGCGTGAAGCCGCGCGCTTCGAGCAGCGCGATCGCCAGCGCATCGCCCATGACCAGTTGCAGCAAGGCCGAGGTTGTCGGCGCCAGCCCGTGCGGACAGGCCTCCGGCACGGTCGGCAGCAAAAGCACCACGTCGGCCGCGCGCGCCAGCGCCGAACTTTCGCCCGAGGTGATGGCGATCAGCGGGATCGAAAACCGCCTGGAATAGGCAACGATGCCCATCAGTTCCTTGCTTTCGCCCGACCACGACATGGCGATGATGGCATCGTCCTTGCCGATCATGCCGAGATCGCCGTGATTGGCTTCCGCCGGATGGACGAAGAAGGCGGGCGTGCCGGTCGAGGCGAGCGTGGCGGCGATCTTGGAGCCGATATGGCCGCTCTTGCCGACCCCGGTGACGATAACGCGGCCTTCGATGTTGGAAATCAGCTCGATGGCGCGCGCGAAGGGCTCGGCCAGTCCGTTTTCGAGCGTAGCGGCCAAAGCCGCCACACCGGCCTGTTCCGTCGCCACCGTTCTCAGCGCCGATTCAATCGCAGCCTTGCCGTCCGGCTGCTTTCTCTCTGGAGACCCCGCATGCATGGCGCAAGCGATTAGCGCTTTGGCGCGCCCCTGTCCAACAGATTTACCTCGGGACGCCTTTCAGGAGCCTCGCACGGCAGCTCTCTCAACCCTCCGTTAACCATCCGCATTTACGGTTCGGTAAGTATGGCGCGCCTGCGCCGCGCAAGCAGTGGTGACGATGTCCGGGGGCCAGCCTGAAACGAAATTCGGTCGAAAGGGCATTGCCGTCGCGGCACTGCTCATGACGGCAAGCGCGCTCGCCTTGCTGCGTCCGGCGCCGGCATTCTCCCAGGAAACCGAGCTGCGCGGCGAAGTCTCCGAATCGGCCATCCTTGCCGACCAGCAGCGCAAAGCCAGGCAGATGCGGGCGCAGGGTGCGCAGAACCAGACGCCACCGCCGGCGAGCCCCGTGCTGGACGCGCCGGCAACCGCCTACCAGCCGGCAAGCCCTGGCGCTGCCGCGGATAACGATCAGGCGAATGGCGTCACGGGCAGCGTTTTCGACCAGCCCCAGGCGAGCGACGATCAGCTGGGCGACAATCCGGCGCCGGTGAAGCCGCGCCGGCCCTCGACGGCAAAGCAGCGCGCCGACGACGCCAAGGCGAAAGCCGACACCAAGACCGCCGACAAGAAAAAGGCCAAGAAGAAGACCGGCGACGCCACCGACGGCACGACCACCGGCGCCACAAGCGCCGTCGGCGATCAGACCGGTGCCGCGGCGGCCGACGACGACGGCAGCAACCGCCGTGCCGTGACGATCGACAGCGTCGACAAGCAGAAGCTCGATCCGGGCCAGGAACGCACCGCTTCGATCGAGGGGCAAAAGATCAAGCCTGAAGACGATCCGTTCGCCGCCCCCGGTATCAAGGTCGGCACCTTCGTCTTCCGGCCGACGCTGGAGCAGGGTTTTACCGCGACCTCCAACGCCGATTCCAGCAGCACCGGCAAATCGGCTGTGCTGTCGGAGACGAACTTGCGCTTCTCCGCGGCCTCCGACTGGCGCGAGAATTCGGCGTTGATCACCGGCTACGGTCTCTTCCGCAACACCGTCTCGGGCGAGAAGATCAACGATGGCCAGGGCCGCATCGAAGGCCAGCTCAATGTCGACCTCGACAACGAGCTGCGCGCCATCGCCAAGCTCGGCTATGAAGCAGCGCCGGAATCGGCCTCTTCGCCGGATGCGATCGCCGGCGTCAACGAGCAGCCGTTGCGCCAGACCGTCGACGGCAGCCTCGGCGTCGAAAAGAGCGTCGGCAAGATGCGCTACGCGCTGACCGGATCGATTTCTCATGATTTCTACGGCGACGCCACCCTTACCGACGGCACCAGCATCTCGCAGAAGGATCGCGACAACACGCTCTACACGGCGACGCTGCGCACCGGCTACCAGATATCGCCGGCGCTGACGCCCTTCACCGAAGTCGAACTCGGCCGCCGGGCCTATGACCTGCGCCTCGACACCGATGGCTTCGAACGCTCCTCGAAAAGGGTTGGAGCGCGCGCCGGCCTCGAGCTTGATATGGGCGAAAAGCTGTCCGGCGAATTCTCCGCTGGCTGGTTGCGCGAGGCGCTTGACGACAGCCGCCTTCCAGCGGTCGCCGGCCCGACCATCGACGCCGACCTCAAATGGTCGCCCGAGCGCGGCACCACCATCGGCCTGACCGGCAAAACCACCGTCGAGACCACCACGACCGCGGGCCAGAGCGGCGACATCCTCTATTCAGGCCGGCTCACCGGTGAGCGGCAGATCCGCGCCAACCTGACCGCAAATGCCGCGCTCGGCCTGGATTGGCGCCACTATACCGGCATCGACGGCCATGATCGGATCCTCAGCGCCGAGGCCGGTCTGACCTGGTGGTTGAACCGCTATGCCGGCCTCACCACGCGTGTCAGGACCGAGAAGCTGACCAGCAACCTGCCCGGCCGCGACTATGTCGCCAACAGCGTCTATCTTGGGCTGAAGGTCCAGCGCTAAAAATACTGGCGGTCAAGCCTGGCCGATGCTGAGATTCAGTCAGACGGACCTTGGCCGAACGTGAGTTATGAAGCGGCACCGCGCCGTTCCGACGGCTTCATCTCGTCGAGCAGGGTGCGGATGACGCTGGCCATGTTTTCGTTCATGTCGTTGCGCCAGAGCGCGAAGGCGACGTTGGCCTCGACAAACCCTTCCGGCGAACCGCAGTCGAAGGTGCGGCCCTTATAGTGATAACCATAGAAGGACTGCTGCTTTTCCAGCTTCAGCATCGCGTCGGTAAGCTGAATCTCGTTGCCAGCGCCCTTTTCCTGGCTTTCGAGGATCTTGAAGATCTCAGGCTGCAGAATGTAGCGGCCGTTGATGTAGAGATTGGACGGCGCGGTGCCCTGCTTCGGCTTTTCCACCATTTCCGTGATGCGGAAGCCATGATGCGTGTCCTCGCCACGGCCAACGATGCCATATTTGTGGGTTTCGGCCGGATCGCACTCCTGCACGGCGATGATGTTGTTGCCGGTTTCCTCGTAGAGTTCGACCATCGCTTTCATGCAGCTTTTCTCCGACTGCATGATCATGTCGGGCAACAACAGCGCGAACGGCTCGTCGCCGACGAGTTCGCGCGCGCACCAGACGGCGTGGCCGAGGCCCATCGGTACCTGCTGGCGAGTGAAGCTGGTCTGGCCCGGCGCCGGCTGCAGGCGCTGCAGACGGGCAAGCTGCTCGTCCTTGCCACGCTGCGCCAGCGTGTCATAGAGCTCGAACTGGATATCGAAATGATCCTCGATGACCGCCTTGTTGCGGCCGGTCACGAAGATGAAATGCTCGATGCCGGCCTCACGCGCCTCATCGACCACATATTGTATGACCGGCCGGTCGACGACGGTCAGCATCTCCTTCGGAATGGCCTTGGTGGCCGGAAGAAACCGCGTGCCGAGGCCGGCCACCGGGAAAACTGCCTTGCGAACTCGCTTCATGCTGTACCACCCATCCGTTTGGCCAATTATCCGCTCGGCACTATGCTCCGCAATCCCCCCGGACATTTTCACGCCGGAATGTTGGACTAGCAAACTGCCGAATTGAACGTGCAGGCTAAAGCCGCAACACCTGTTTTCGTTCCAGGCGGCACCTATGGTAAACTAAATACTAACCCTGTTCGGCGTTGAATGATCCTTCACGATTTGACGAAGGAGGAAAGATGTCGGTTCGAAACACGGCCAGCCGCCTGACGGCCCTCGCGACGGCCGCCGGCCTCACGCTCGCCTTGCTGATGCCCGCCGGGCCGGCTTTCGCCGACACCGGCTTCCGCCAGTGGGTCGCCGGCTTCCGCGCCACGGCAGTGGCGGGCGGCGTTTCGGGGTCCCTCTATGATCAGGCCATGCGCGGCATCGAACCTGACCCGGTCGTGCTGGAAAAGGCCCGCACGCAGCCGGAATTCACCGCGCCGGCCTGGGACTATTTCGACAACCGCGTGCACGACCAGTCGGTGGCCAACGGCCAGGCGATGGCGAAGAAGTGGAAGCCGTGGCTGGACCGGATCGAGGCGCGTTTCGGCGTCGACCGCAACATCCTTCTCGCCATCTGGTCGATGGAATCGAACTACGGCGAAATTCTCAAGCGCGACGATATCATGCGTAACGTCGTCCGTTCGCTGGCGACGCTTGCCTATGGCGACCCGAAACGCTCGAAATACGCCCGCACCCAATTGGTCGCGGCGCTGAAAATCCTGCAGACAGGCGACATCGACGAAAGCCATCTGATGGGCTCCTGGGCCGGCGCGATGGGCCAGACCCAATTCATCCCCACCAGCTATCAGCGCTACGCCGTCGACATGGACGGCAATGGCAAGCGCGACATCTGGAATTCGATCCCCGATGCGCTTGCGACAGCCGCCAATCTGTTGAAGAAAAACGGCTGGCAGGCCGGCAAGACCTGGGGCTACGAAGTGACCATCCCGGCCGGCAAATTGCCGGGTGGAGCAAAGACGATCGCGCAGTGGCAGACGCTCGGCGTCGTCAGGGCCAACGGCAAGCCGTTCAAGAATCTGACCGACAAGGCAACGCTGAAAGTCCCGGACGGCCGCGGCGGCCCGGCCTTCCTTATGATCAGGAACTTCTCGGTCATCAAGGCCTATAACAATGCCGACAAATACGCCTTGGCCGTCGGCCTGCTGGCCGACGAGATCGCCGGCGGCAGCGGCCTGGTGCAGGATTGGCAGCGCCCCTTCACCAAGCTCACCTTCGAAGAGCGGCAGGAATTGCAGAAGCGGCTTTCGCAGCACGGGCTTTACGACGGCAAGTTCGACGGCAAGATCGGTGACGGCACCAAAACCGCCATCATGACCTATCAGGCCAAGGTCGGCTTGACCCAGGATGGCTATCCGAGCATGGAAGTGCTGAAATGGCTGCGCAAGAAATAGAGCAGGCGAAAAGCGTCAGGCGTCCTTTTCAAGGCCAGCCTGGGCGCCCGTAACGCCTCGATGCGCGATGGCCGCTGATAGCGGTCATGCGCCAAGGGATGGAGAGGTGCTTGGTATCGGTTGCGCGTATCCGGCTGCTTTTTCGCCGCGTGCCGATCCTGATTCTCGCGCTGGCCGTGCTGGTGGTCGCCGCCGCCGGCGTCTTCCACGCTCCCGCCTTCGCCCAGGAGCAAAGTCACGGCTGGTCGCTGCGCGACCTGTTGTTCCCGCGCCGCAGCGAACGTGTCGAGCCGCCGCTCGACATTGAAAAGGCGAGGCCGAAACCGAAGAAAAAATCGAAGCCGCGCGCCCCGGCCGAGCCGCAGACACCGATCGTTGAAAAGACCGACGACGCCAAGGTCGTGCTGGTGGTCGGTGATTTCCTCGCGGGCGGACTGGCGGAGGGTCTCGACAGCGCCTTTGCCGATAACCCGGCAATCAAGATCGTTGCGCGCGCCAACGGTTCGTCAGGTTTTGTGCGAGACGATGTCTACAACTGGCCCGCCCAGATCAAGTCGCTGATCGAGACCGAGAAACCGGCGGCCGTCGTCGTCATGCTGGGCTCCAACGACCGCCAGCAGATGAAGGTCGGCGACGTGCGCGAGCAACCGCGCTCGGAAAACTGGACCAAGGAATATGAGCGCCGCACGGATGCGCTGGGCAAGGCGGTCGAGGAGACCAAGGTGCCGTTCCTGTGGGTCGGCATGCCGGCGTTCGGCCTGTCGAAGATGAACTCCGACATGCTTGCCTTCAACGACATCTATCACTCGGCCGCTCAAAGTCACGGCGGCGAGTTCGTCGATGTCTGGGACGGATTCGTCGACGAGAACGGGGCTTTCGTCACCTCCGGCCCGGACATCAACGGCCAGCCCGTACGGCTGCGCTCCGACGATGGCATCAATGTCACCAAGGCTGGCAAGCGCAAGCTTGCTTTCTATACGGAAAAGCCGCTCGCCAAGATCCTCGGGCTCGCCGCGCCCGGTAGCATCACCACGGTGTCCGCGCCGGCCGGCGCACCGGTCGAAGCGCCACGGCCTGCCGCAGCCCCCGTCATCGTCGACCGCACCGCGCCGATGCTGCTCGGCGACCCGGCGCTGGACGGTGGAACGGAATTGCTGGGCGCCGGGCCGGCAGCCAAGGCCGATCCGAACCTGCCAGGTGAAAAGCTGATCATGGAAGGCAAGGCGCCGGCGGCCTCGCCCGGACGCGCCGACGATTTTTCCTGGCCGCCGACGCCGCAGCCGCCGGCGACAGCAGCCGCCACGCCGGACGCGACAACGGCAACTCCTTGACCGACGGTCCTGCCTGACGGCAATTCCGCGCCGGGCCGAACAATGGCATTGTCGATTTTTGGCCGAAGTCAAAGTCGGGGGGCGAATATGTCGGCAACGGGCTACGCATTGCTTGGGTTCGTGACTTGGACCCTTTTATTGCTCATATGGATGGAGATCTTGCGCACGCACCTCGTGCTGAGCGGCCGCATCCCCGCCAATGGATTCGCGCCGGATAACGCAGGTCTTTCGCCCTTTTTACAGCGTCTTGCGCGAGCTCACGCGAATTGCATCGAGGGACTTCCAATCTTCGGAGGCCTCATGGCCTTGGCCATGATGACTTCGCGAACCGGTATCACCGACCCCCTTGCATACTGGTTTCTCGTTGCGCGATTGATCCAGTCCGCCATTCATTTGACGTCGACCAGTCCAAACGCGGTCAAGGCTCGATTTTCCGCGTTTGCGGTCCAGATGGTCATTGGCCTCTGTTGGGCGACCAAGATGCTGATCAGCTAGAGCGATTCCAGGAAAAGTGCGTAGCGGTTTTCCGTCCGGAATTGCGTGAAAACAAAGACTTGGAGCGGTTCGGCGATTCCGTGAAACGCTGAACCGCTCTAAGCGCTTCGACAGGCACCGACGGCGATTGAGACGCAGATATCGCCGAGGCGAGGATATGTCTGCGGCGCTGTCATGAATATCAGCGCGGCAGCACCGTCGAGCCCATCAGCGCCTCGTCGATCGAGCGCGCTGCCTGACGGCCTTCGCGGATCGCCCACACCACCAGCGATTGGCCGCGGCGCACGTCACCCGCGGCATAAAGCTTGTCGACGCTGGTCTTGTAGTCGCGGTCATTGGCATCGACATTGCGCGATCTGCGGCTATCGGTGACGATCTTCATCCGCCCGTCCAGTTCCGCCGCCACACCGGCTTTCGCCGGGCCGGCAAAGCCGATGGCGATGAAGGCGAGATCGGCACGGATGACGAACTCGGTGCCGGCGATCGGCTTGCGCTTCTCGTCGACCTCGCAGCAGCGCACGCCGGTGAGCTGGCCATCCTCGCCGATGAATTCGAGCGTCGCCACCTGGAATTCGCGCTCCGCACCCTCGGCCTGCGAGGACGATGTGCGCATCTTCGTTGCCCAGTAGGGCCAGACCGCGAGCTTGTCTTCCCTCTCAGGCGGCTGCGGGCGGATGTCGAGCTGGGTGACGCGCACCGCGCCTTGCCGGAAGGCCGTACCGACGCAGTCGGACGCGGTGTCGCCGCCGCCGACGACCACCACATGCTGGCCACTGGCGATGATCGGATGCGAGGGCCATGCCACGGACTGGATCGGCTCGCCGCCGACGCGGCGGTTCTGCTGCACCAGATAAGGCATGGCGTCGTAGACGCCGCTGAGATCGTCGCCCGGAATGCCCGCCGGACGCGGCGTTTCCGAGCCGCCGCAATAAAGCACCGCGTCATATTCCTCAAGCAGCTCGGCGACCGTCTTGTCGACGCCGACATTGACGCCGCAATGGAAGGTGACGCCCTCGCCCTGCATCTGCTCGATGCGCCGGTCGATATAGTGCTTCTCGATCTTGAAGTCGGGAATGCCATAACGCATCAGCCCGCCCGGACGGCTCTCGCGCTCATAGACATGCACGTCGTGGCCGGCGCGGCCGAGCTGCTGGGCGGCCGCCATGCCGGCCGGCCCCGAGCCGATGACGGCGACGCGCTTGCCGGTCTTCTTCTCCGGCGGATAGGGCCGGATATGGCCGGTCTCATAGGCCTTGTCGGCGATCGCCTGCTCGACCGTCTTGATGGCGACCGGAATGTCCTCAAGGTTCAGGGTGCAGGCTTCCTCGCAAGGCGCCGGGCAGATACGGCCGGTGAACTCCGGGAAATTGTTGGTCGAGTGCAGGTTGCGGATCGCGTTGTCCCAGTCGCCATTGTAGACGAGGTCGTTCCAGTCGGGGATCTGGTTGTGGATCGGACAGCCGGTCGGCCCATGGCAGAACGGAATGCCGCAATCCATGCAGCGCGCGGCCTGTTTCTCGACCTCCTTGTCCGACATCGGCAGCGTGAATTCACGGAAATGCCGGATGCGGTCGGAGGCCGGCTGGTACTTGTGCACCTGCCGGTCGATCTCGAGAAATCCTGTTACCTTGCCCATGGTCCAGTTTCCTGCTGTCCAGACGGTGCGGGTTTCGCCGCACCCGTTAACCCCTTGAGGCTGCCGTGGCAACCTTGCCGTGAGAGGTCAAGCTGTCGATGAAGGGGCCGGGAAGCCTGGGCTCCCCGGCAATTGCGAAAGTTTATTCGGCAGCCACGCCCATGCGCATGCGTTCCATCTCGATCAGCGCGCGGCGGTATTCTACCGGCATGATTTTACGGAATTTCGGCCGGAAGTTCTGCCAATCGTCGAGGATCTCGCGGCCGCGCACCGAACCGGTGAAATGGACGTGGTTCGAGATCAGCTGATAGAGGCGCTCCTCGTCATGGCTGGTCATGTCGCCAGAGACGTCGACGCGGCCCTTGTGGTCGAGGTCGCCGCCGTGATGGAGCAATTTTTCCATCAGGTCATCCTCTTCCGGAACCGGCTCCAGCTCGACCATGGCCATGTTGCAGCGCGCGGCGAAATCGCCGGCTTCGTCCAGCACATAGGCAACGCCGCCCGACATGCCCGCGGCGAAGTTGCGGCCGGTCTGGCCGATGACGACGACGATGCCGCCGGTCATGTACTCGCAGCCATGGTCGCCGACGCCTTCGACGACGGCGGCGACGCCCGAATTGCGCACGGCAAAACGCTCGCCGGCGACGCCGGCGAAGTAGGCCTCGCCCTCGGTGGCGCCGTAGAGCACGGTGTTGCCGACGATGATCGAGTCCGCCGCGACGATCTTGGATTCTTCCGGCGGCCGGATGACGATGCGGCCGCCCGACAGGCCCTTGCCGACATAGTCATTGGCGGCGCCGACAAGATCGAACGAAATGCCGCGCGCCAGGAAGGCGCCGAAGGACTGGCCGGCGGTGCCGGTGAGCTTCACCTGGATGGTGTCCTCGCGCAGCCCCTTGTGCTTGAAGCGCTTGGCGACTTCGCCGGACAGCATGGCGCCGGTCGAGCGGTCGACATTGCGGATGTCCACCTCGATCTTGACCGGCTGCTTGGTTTCGAGCGCCGGCTTGGCCAGCTCGATCAGCTTACGGTCGAGCACGTCGTCGATCGGATGCTTCTGCCGCTCGGTCCAGTGCAGCGCCTCATGCGGCGCATCGGGCTTGTAGAACATCTTGGAGAAGTCGAGCCCGCGCGCCTTCCAATGCTGGATGACGTCACGCTTTTCCAGAAGATCGGTGTCGCCGATGATCTGGTCGAGATGGGTGAAGCCCATTTCGGCGAGCAGCCCGCGCACCTCTTCCGCCACGTAGAAGAAGAAGTTGATGACGTGCTCGGGCGCGCCCTTGAAGCGCTTGCGCAGCACCGGGTCCTGGGTGGCGACGCCAACCGGACAGGTGTTCAAATGGCACTTGCGCATCATGATGCAGCCGGCCGCGATCAGCGGCGCGGTCGAGAAGCCGAACTCATCGGCGCCGAGCAGCGCGCCGATGATGACGTCGCGCCCGGTGCGCAGGCCACCGTCGACCTGCAGCGCCACGCGTGAGCGCAGGCCGTTGAGCACCAGCGTCTGATGCGTCTCGGCAAGGCCCATTTCCCACGGGCTGCCAGCGTGCTTGAGCGAGGTCAGCGGCGAAGCGCCGGTGCCGCCATCATAGCCGGAGATGGTGATGTGGTCGGCGCGCGCCTTGGCGACGCCCGCCGCCACCGTGCCGACACCGACTTCCGACACCAGCTTGACCGAGACATCGGCCGCCGGGTTGACGTTCTTGAGATCGTAGATCAGCTGCGCCAGATCCTCGATCGAATAGATGTCGTGATGCGGCGGCGGCGAAATCAGGCCGACGCCGGGCGTCGAGTGCCGGACCTTGGCGATGGTCGCATCGACCTTGTGTCCAGGCAGCTGGCCGCCCTCGCCGGGCTTTGCGCCCTGCGCGACCTTGATCTGCATGACGTCGGAGTTGACGAGATATTCGGCCGTGACGCCGAACCGCCCCGAAGCGACCTGCTTGATCGCCGAGCGTTCCGGGTTCTTGCCGCCGCCGGGCAGCGGCAGATAACGGTCGGCCTCTTCGCCGCCCTCGCCGGTGTTGGACTTGCCGCCGATCTGGTTCATGGCGCGCGCCAGCGTGGTGTGCGCTTCCCTGGAGATCGAGCCGAAGGACATCGCCCCGGTCGAGAAGCGCTTGACGATCTCGGCCGCCGGCATGACGTCCTCGATCGCGACCTTCTTGCGGCCGATCTCTTCCGCAAGCTTGATCTTGAACAGGCCGCGGATGGTCTGGGCACGCGCGGTCGCGCTGTCTATCTGCGCCGAATAATCCTTGAACGTGTCCCACGAGCCTTGCCGCACCGCGTGCTGCAAGGTGGCGACCGCATCGGGCGACCACATATGTGCCTCGCCGCGCATGCGGAACATGTATTCGCCGCCGACCTCGAGGGTGTTGCGTAGCACCGGGTCATTGCCGAAGGCATCGTTATGCCGGCTAAGCGTCTCGGTGGCGATCTCCTCCAGGCCGACGCCTTCGATCAGCGTCGCGGTGCCGGTGAAGTACTTCTCGACGAACTCCGACTTCAGCCCGACGGCGTCGAAGATCTGCGCGCCGCAATAGGATTGATAGGTCGAGATGCCCATCTTGGACATCACCTTGAGGATGCCCTTGCCGATCGACTTGATGTAGCGGGTGACGACTTCGTATTCGTCGACCTCTTCCGGCAATTCGCCGCGCTTGTGCATGTCGAGCAGCGTGTCGAAGGCGAGATAGGGGTTGATCGCCTCGGCGCCGTAGCCGGCCAGGCAGCAGAAATGATGCACCTCGCGCGGCTCGCCGGATTCGACGACCAGGCCGACCGCGGTGCGCAGGCCCTTGCGGATCAAATGATGGTGCACCGCCGCCGTGGCCAGCAGCACCGGGATGGCGATGCGGTCCGGGCCGACCTGGCGGTCGGACAGGATGATGATGTTGTAGCCGCCGGCGACCGCCGCCTCGGCCCGTTCGCAGAGTCGGTCGATGGCGCCCTGCATGCCGGCCGCGCCCTCGGTCGAACCGTAGGTGATGTCGATCGTCTTGGTATCGAAACGGTCCTCGGTGTGGCCGATGGAGCGGATCTTCTCCAGATCGCCATTGGTCAGGATCGGCTGGCGCACCTCGAGGCGCTTGCGGCGCGACGTGCCGACCAGGTCGAAGATGTTCGGCCGCGGACCGATGAACGACACCAGGCTCATCACCAGCTCCTCGCGGATCGGATCGATCGGCGGGTTGGTGACCTGGGCGAAGTTCTGCTTGAAATAGGTGTAGAGCAGCTTCGACTTGTCCGACATCGCCGAGATCGGCGTGTCGGTGCCCATCGAGCCGACCGCTTCCTGGCCGGTGGTGGCCATCGGCGCCATCAAAAGCTTGGTGTCTTCCTGGGTGTAGCCGAACGACTGCTGGCGATCGAGCAGGCTGACATCCTTGCGCAGCGCGCGCGGCTCGACCGGCTTGAGATCTTCCAGGATGAGCTGCGTGTTGGCGAGCCAGGTCTTGTAGGGATGCCGGGCCGCGATCTCCGACTTGATCTCTTCGTCGGGGATGATACGACCCTTGACGAGGTCGATCAGAAGCATGCGGCCAGGCTGCAGCCGCCACTTCTGCACGATCTTTTCCTCCGGCACCGGCAGCACGCCGGCTTCCGACGCCATGATGACGCGGTCGTCGTCGGTGACGATGTAGCGCGCCGGGCGCAGGCCGTTGCGGTCGAGCGTGGCGCCGATCTGGCGGCCATCGGTGAAGGCAACCGCCGCCGGACCATCCCATGGCTCCATCAGGGCTGCATGGTATTCGTAGAAAGCCTTGCGGTCGGCATCCATGAGCTTGTTGCCGGCCCAGGCTTCCGGGATCAGCATCATCATGGCGTGGCTGAGCGAATAGCCGCCCTGGAACAGGAACTCGAGCGCGTTGTCGAAACACGCCGTGTCCGACTGGCCCTCATAGGAGATCGGCCACAGCTTCGAGATGTTGTTGCCGAACAGCTCGGAATCGACCGAGGCCTGGCGCGCCGCCATCCAGTTGTTGTTGCCGCGCACCGTGTTGATCTCGCCGTTATGCGCGACCATGCGATAGGGATGCGCCAGCTTCCACGACGGGAAGGTGTTGGTCGAGAAGCGCTGGTGGACCAGGATCAACGCGGTCTCGAAGCGCGGGTCCTTGAGGTCCTTGTAATAGGCGCCGACCTGGTAGGCCAGGAACATGCCCTTGTAGACGATGGTGCGCGCCGACAGCGACACGCAATAGGAGCCGATATCCTGGTTGTTGTTCTCGGCGTAGATGCGGCCGGAAATCACCTTGCGCAGAAGGTAGAGCCGCGCCTCATATTCCTCGTCGTCCGTGATGTCGGCCGTGCGGCCGATGAACACCTGCCGGTGGAAGGGCTCGGACGCCACGATATCCGGCGCCTTCGACAGCGAGGAATTGTCGACCGGCACGTCGCGGAAGCCCAGCAGCGGCAGTCCCTCGGACTGCGCCGACTCGGCGATGATCTCCTCGATATGCGCGCGCAGCGTGGCGTCCTGCGGCATGAACCAGTGACCGACGCCATATTGCCCGGCCGGCGGTAGTTCGACGCCCTTGGCCGCCATCTCGGCGCGGAAGAAAGCGTCCGGAATCTGCACCAGCACGCCGGCGCCGTCGCCGACCAGCGGGTCGGCGCCCACTGCGCCGCGATGCGTCAGATTCTCCAGCACGGCAAGACCGTCCACGACGATCTGGTGCGACTTCACGCCCTTCATGTTGGCGATGAAGCCGACGCCGCAGGCATCATGCTCGTTGCGCGGATCGTAAAGGCCCTGCGCGGCCATGCCGTTGGCGGTTCGGAGGTTTTTGGTCAGGACAGCATTTTTAACGGCTGCCGCTTTCGTCTGCGCGGCCTGGCCGTTGATCGCAGATGGCGTCAGTTCCGTCATCGTCCTATCCTCCGTTCTTCACCTTGACCTGAATGTCTCAGGGCGCTGGTTTGCCTTGGGAAGCGAGAATGCTTCCTCTTGATCCTAGCTGCACGTCTCGCGAAATCTAACCGAACCATACGGCCATACGCCCGGTTCGCATCCGGTATCGTACAGGCCAGAGCCGGGCCGTCTACCCGCCGCTCGCGACAATAGCCGGAATGGCAGCATGATACGCCAGTCCGGCCTGTTTTGTGCGACAAAATAAGACAGCACTACTGTCCTAAATTTTTATGACAGAAATCGGCGGCCCATACAAGACCGATTCACAAAAATCTTGGCCGCGCCGCGACACAAAATTTCGTGACAGGCGCTGGAAACGTAAGCTTTGGTCCCGGCCCTTTCCAGGCGATCGGCTGGCTTCACCACTTTGCGAGGCGTTGGCCCTTGCGCTTCAACCGCCGAAGCGGTCAAGTCGCGCCGCTTTTGCCAACCATGATACGGACTTCTCAATGTTCTTTGCATCCGACAATTGGGCGGGCGTCCATCCCGACATCTCGGCCAACCTCTCCCGCCATGCCGACGGCACCGCAACCGCCTATGGCGACGGCGACCTCGACCGCGCCGTCTACAAACGTTTCAACGATATCTTCGAACGGGAAGTCCAGGTGTTCTTCGTCGCCACCGGCACGGCGGCCAACGCGCTTTCCATGGCGGCGTTGAACCGTATCGGCGGCATCGCGCTCTGCCATTCCGAAGCGCATATGAATGTCGACGAATTCGGCGCGGCCGGCTTCTACACCGGCGGCGCGCGCATGGCGCCGGTTCCGGGACCACTGGGCCGCATGAACGCTGACGCTCTCGACAGAGCTATCAAGCGCTATTCGCAGGATCTCGCTCCCGCAGGCCAGCCGATGGCGGTGACCGTCACCCAGGCAACCGAGGTCGGCACGGTCTATGCGATCGACGATATCAAGGCGATTGCCGAGGTCAGCCGGCATCACAAACTGCCCTTGCACATGGACGGCGCGCGCTTTGCCAATGCAATTGCGGCGACCGGCGTAACGCCGGCCGAGATGACCTGGAAGAGCGGCGTCGATCTCATCTCTTTCGGCGGCACCAAGAACGGCTGCTGGATGGCCGATGCGGTGGTGATCCTCAATCCGGATGTCGGCAAGGATCTGCGCCTGCTGCGCCAGCGCGCCGGACAGACTTTTTCCAAGGCGCGTTTCATCTCGGCCCAATTCGAAGCCTATTTCACGGACGATCTGTGGCTGAGGATGGCCCGCCACGCCAATGCGATGGCCGCGCACCTGGCCGAAACGATCGAAGACGCGCCGGCAGGCAGGCTTGCCTGGCTGCCGCAGGCCAACGAGGTCTTTGCCATCCTCAACCGCGCGGCCGCCGACAAGCTGCAGGCCGCCGGCGCCAAATTCTACGAATGGGGCGTGCCGCAAGGCTTCGACGGACATCTCGGCGACAACGAAGCGATCTACCGTTTCGTCGCCAGCTTCGCCACCAGCCGGGAAGAGATCGACCGCCTCGGTCAGTTGCTCGCCTGAACTTCATGGTAGGCAAACAGATGGCCAAGCGACCCCTCGGCTCGACAATGCGGCTGGTCCGTCCGGCCCCGAACGTGCTGGGCTTCTATGATGGCCGTATCGATGGCGTTCGCATCTGGTCGGATGGGCCGAATTGGCTCGACGACGGCGCTTACACGCTCGGCATCTGCACCTATGCGATCGTCGATGGACCGCAGGCCTTGGTCTATGACACGCATATATCGCTGCCTCATGCCCGCTTCATCAGGCGAACGCTTGAGGACATGGGCGTGACCTCGATCCGCGTCGTGCTAAGCCACTGGCATGACGACCATATCGCCGGCAACGAAGTGTTCCAGGATTGCGAAATCATCGCCAACAGACTGACCGCCTCGGCCCTGGAACGCGGCCGGACGGAAATCGAAGCCGGCGATCCGCCGATCAGGCCGCTGATCCTACCCAATCGACTGTTCGAAAACAGCCTCAGCCTCACGGTCGGGACGATCCCCGTCGAACTCCGCCAGGTGGAGATCCACAGCCATGACGGCACGGTTTTGCTGATGCCTGACGCCGGCCTGCTGCTGGCGGGTGACACGCTGGAAGATTCGGTCACCTATGTCTCCGAGCCGGAACAACTGCCCGAACATCTGGTCGACCTTGAGCGCATGGCCGGTTGGCGGTTCGATCGGATCCTGCCCAACCACGGCTCTTTGGAAACTATCGAAGCAGGCGGCTATGACAGAAGCTTCATCACCGCGACGCAGGCCTATGTGCGAAAACTGCTTGGCTGCCGGCACGACCCGGATCTGGTCCGGCAGGACCTGAAGACGTTCGGCGCCGACATGTTTGCGACGGGAGCGGTTCGGTATTTCGCGCCATACGAGGCCGTTCACCGGCAGAACGTCGAGGCTGTTGTCGCAGCGAACGCCCGGTAATGCGCTCTAGGCTTGGCCCGGCGAACGAAGGACGGCACGATCAGCAGCGAGGCGGCAGTCACGGGCGGCATGATCGCGCCGAGAAGCCCATCTCCGGCGTCGGCACGTCCATGCCGGTGACGCCTTTGACGATGCCCGCCAGCAGGAAGGTGATCGCTATAGCGGCCGTCAGCGCCAGCATCGCCCGTCATGTGATTGGGTGACAGGGGCTTGGGCGCACAAAGGAGAGACTTCAGCGCAACAAAAAAGCGGCGCCTCGCGGCGCCGCTTTCGTCTCGGGAGGAGACGCTTCTATTACGCAACCGTCTTGATTACGCGGCGGCCTTGGCTTCGATCTGCTTGGCCTTGTCCGAGGACTGGGTGATCGCGATCTTGCGCGGCTTCAGCTCCTCGGGAATGTTGCGCGTAAGGTCGACGAAGAGCAGGCCGTTCTTCAGCGTGGCGCCCTGGACCTCGACGTGGTCGGCAAGCTGGAAGCGACGCTCGAAGGAACGCGAGGCAATGCCGCGATAGAGCAGCTCGGAGCCTTCGCCATTGTTCTCTTCCTTGCGCTCGCCCTTGACGGTCAGCACATTGCGGTGGGCTTCGATCGAAATCTCGTCTTCCGAGAAGCCGGCAACGGCCATCGAGATGCGGTAGGCGTTCTCGCCGGTGCGCTCGATGTTATAGGGCGGATAGGTCTGCGCGGTCTCGGGCTGGCCGAGCGTGTCGAGCATGGTGAACAGCCGGTCGAAGCCGACGGTCGAGCGATAAAGCGGGGAAAAATCAACGTGACGCATAGGGTGTTCTCCTGTTGAGCAACATGGTTCGCGTGTGACCTGGTGCGAAACCCTGGGAAAGGCGTTTCGGGTAGGCCAGCGGCCCCGGTCTCGGCGGCCGCAACCCTCATTTGGGTAGCTCAAAAACCCATTTCAAGACTTTCTGGCTGACGCAAAGCCGCCACGTTCATGAACCGCTGATGAACCGTGGCTTCGGCATCCATTCAGCCAGCCGGCGTTAGGTTGTGGCCAAGATGACCAACAAAGCGGCGCCTTGATCCCCACGCCGCGAAGAGGCCGAACCGGGTGCAACGTCCCTTCCTCCCGGATCGACAGAGGCCGGAAGTGCACCGTAGGCACTTCCGGCCTTCCCCGTTTCGGTAGGACCTGGCTAAATCCGCGTAACGCCTTTGCTTTTGCCGCATGGCCGTCTATCACGATGCCTGTGCCTGCGGGCCGGTAACAACCAACGACGCACCGAATGACGGATCTTTTCCACCAGACCGAGGGCAATCCGGAGCCGCAGAACGCTGCGGGCGGCTTCTTCACTACCCGCGACGGAAAGAAGATCCGCTACGGCGTCTTCGCCGCCGTTGCCCGCCCGCTGCAGGGCACGGTGGTGCTGCTCACCGGCCGCAACGAGTGCATCGAGAAATATTTCGAGACCATCCGCGACCTCGCCGATCGCGGTTTTGGCGTCGCCATCCTCGACTGGCGCGGCCAGGGCGATTCAAGCCGGCTGCTGCGCGACCGCCAGCGCGGCTATGTCCGCTCCTTTCGCGACTACACGCGCGATCTCGAACAGTTCTTCGAGGAGATCGTGCTGCCCGATTGCCGAGGGCCCTATTATATCCTCGCTCACTCGACTGGCGCGGTGATCGCGCTGCTTGCCTCGCCCTTCATGGTCAACCGCGTGCGGCGCATGGTGCTGCTCGCGCCCTTTCTCGAAGTGCCCGACCTTCCGGTCTCGATCGCCACGGTCCGCCGCGTCTGCTCGGTGTTTTGCGCCATCGGCCTCGGCCGGCTTTACGCCGCCCTGGGACCAAGGCCGAAACTGCCGCCGTCTTTCGAGGCGAACAAGGTGACCTCCGATCGGGACCGCTACCGGCGCAATGTCGCGATCTACGAGGCCTGGCCGCAGTTGGCGCTCGGCGGCCCGACCATCCGCTGGCTGCGGGCCGCGGCGGCCGCGGCGGCCGCGGTCAGCGATCCCGATTTCATGAAAAGGATCCAGGTGCCGATGCTGATCGTCGCCGCTGGCGCCGATCGGGTGGTCTCGACTAAGGCGGTGGAAGCCTATGCCAGGCGGCTGCGCGTCGGCTCGCTGCTGATGATCGACGGCGCCGAACACGAAATCCTGCAGGAAAAAGACCTCTACCGCGAGCAGCTGCTGGCGGCCTTCGACGCCTTCATTCCAGGCACCGGCGACGCCCCCTGACCTGATCCGATCCGGGCAGCCGGGCTCTAGCAACTGACACCCTTCCGTCAGGAGCATCGGCAAGCCACGCTTCCGGCACATGCAGTGCTAAAGATTCTGACAGCGGCAGCTGCGCCGAACTGCTCATCTCGTTGGCGTCAACCGAATGCCGAGGAGATGAAATCATGACCGAGAAAACCTGCGCCGCATGCGACTGCCAACTCGATGCCAATCCCATCCGCGTGAAGGTCGGCGGCAAGACCGTGGAGGTCTGTTGCGAGGAATGTGCGATAGCGCTCAACGAAGCCAACGCTTCGACCGCCGGCGAGGATTGAGCCATGCGCCATGATCAGACAGCGGCGGTGCGCCATCCGGTCGCAAAAATAGCTCTGCCCGAGCCGGCGGATCGCGCCGCAACCTTTGGGCAAGTCCTGTGGTCCAGGCTGCTCACAACAGCGAGATGGATAGTCCACCAGCTGGAACGACGCCGAAGCCGCCTGGCCTTGCTCGAGATGACGGACGAGCAGTTGAAGGACATCGGCCTGTCGCGCGGCGAAGCCTATTGCGAATTCAAACGCCGACCGTGGGATTGAGACGCCCCCTGACAAGTCTCCTGACAGGATTGGACCGCGCCGTCGCATAGAGTGCGTTCGCTGAGGCACGATTGGAAGGGACGCGACGGCCATGTCGCAATTCAAGGTGGAGACGCTTCTCGACACCGGCACGATCCGGGTGCGGGACGTCGTCTGCAGCGGCAAGTGCCGGCACAAAAGTGCTGAGGAATGCACCTCGGCCACGCATCTGGTGTTTCCGTATCGCGGTGTCTTTGTACGCCATGTCGGCCGCAACGATGCGGTCGCCGAAGCCAACCAGCTTCTGTTCTTCAACCGAGCCGAGGCCTACCAGGTCAGCCACCCGGTCGAGGGCGGCGACGCCTGTCTCGATCTTGTCATTGAGGAAGGACATCTGCGCGAGCTGGCGCCGAAGGAGCAACTGCGTTCAGGCGACACACTTGCCTTTCGTCGCCAACGCCGGCGCATCGACCCGAGGGCGCAGGCGTTGGTGGCATTGCTGCGCCACAGTCTCAGCCGAAAGGTCGCCGAGACCCTCGAAGCCGAAACGCTGGCGCTCACCCTGGTGCGGCGTTCGCTTGGCGATCGCACCTCGCACGAAGCCGGTGCGAGCGCTGGCCGGCAAAAACTGGTCGACCGCGCCAAGCTCATCTTGTCGTCGGACCTGTCGCAGCGCTGGACGCTGGCCGAAATCGCCGCCGAGGTCGGCGTCTCGCCGGTCTATCTCACCCAGGTGTTCCAGCAGGTCGAGGCCATGCCGCTCTATCGCTATCATCTGCGCCTGCGGCTGGCGCGCGCGCTCGACCTGTTAGGCAGCTACGAGAACCTGACCGCGCTCGGCATGGACCTCGGCTTCTCAAGCCACAGCCATTTCAGCGCCACGTTCAAACAGGTTTACGGACGAACGCCGGCCGAGTTCCAGCGTTCGATCAGGCGCTAAAGCATGATCCCGAAAAGTGGGAACCGGTTTTCGAAAAAAGATCATGCTTCAACAAAGAGTTATCGCCCAGAAGTGTGTAGCGGTTCTGGGACAACGACCTGCATCAAACTAAAAATCTGCTCGGGCTCAGCCGCGCAGCGCCGCCATCGCAGCGGCATGCAGCTCCGGTGTCGCCGCCGCCAGTATGTCGCCACCCTTTTCCGCCGGGCCACCTTCGAAGGTGGTGATGACGCCGCCGGCCTTCTCGATAATCGGGATCAGCGCAACGATGTCGTAAGGCTTCAGGCCGGGATCGGCGACGATATCGACGCTTCCGGCCGCCAGCATCGCGAAGGCATAACAATCGGTGCCATAGCGGGCGAGCTGGACCTTGGTCTCGAACTGGTCGTAGCGCTTGCGCGCATCGCCCTTGAACAACGCCGGCGTGGTGGTGAACAGCGTCGCGTTGGCGAGTTCGGTCGTCTTGCGCGTCGCCAGCTTGCGCGGCCCGCCCGGCCCTTCGTAGTGCGAGCCGGACGCATTGGCGTAAAACAGCTCACCGGTGAAGGGTTGCGACATCATGCCGGCCACCGCGTCGCCATCGACGGTCAGTCCGACCAGCGTTCCCCAGACCGGAATGCCGGAGATGAAAGCGCGCGTGCCGTCGATCGGGTCGATGACCCAGACATGCCGGCTCGACAGGTTCTGGCTGCCATGTTCCTCGCCGAGGATGCCGTGCTCAGGATATTCGGCCGATATCAGCGCCCGGATCGCTCGCTCGGACTCACGATCGGCCTCCGTCACCGGATCGAAACTACCCGCCTCCTTGTTGGCTACCGCGCCCTGGCTGCGAAAGCGCGGCAAGGTTTCCGCAGCGGCAGCATCAGCGATGCGCCGGATGAAATCGATGCTGATATCCAACCCAGTCTCCCATGGCGATGGCGGTCGCCAACGCTGTTTTTCTGCCGATTTTATAGGCACAAAGCCGTTTGTGACCGGTTTTTATGTTGCCCGAATATCACACTTCAGCCGCCGAAGCGGAGTTTCCACATCATATTGAATTAAAAACCCTGATGTCGATTGACATTTGTGCGGCGCACAATAATTTTGTCGTCGGACAGGTTTTCCTGTCCATGCCCTCCTTGGGCGTTTCCTCCCTAGACTTCGACCGTGTCGTGAAAACGATGCGGTCTTTTTTTACACAACACCTTGCCGTGATCACTCCGCGGCAAGCGGTAGATCGACGAAATGATGGTCGGGCATCGACATCAGATCGGCCGAAAAGCGCGTCAAATCATCGGCCAGGGCATCGAAGCCGGCCGATTTCTGGAACGTCCTCTCATCCATGTAAAGCCCGCGATTGACCTCGATCTGCAACGCGTGCAGATGCCGCGCTGGCCTACCATAATGCTCGGTGATGAAGCCGCCTGCATAAGGCTTGTTGTGCGCCACCGTGTAGCCCATGCCGACAAGCAGGTTGATCGCTGTCTCGGTGAGGGCCGGAGCAGCGGAAATACCGAACCGGTCGCCGATGATGAAATCGGGCCGCGCGCCGTTGTCACCGACCCGGATGCTGGCGGGCATCGAGTGACAGTCGATCAGCACGGCATAGCCGAACCTGGCATGGGTTCTGGTCAACAGACGCTTCAGCGTCTCGTGGTATGGTTTGTAGACGGCCTCGATGCGGGCAATGGCTTCGGAGAGCGGCAAGCGGCCGGCATAGATGTCGAGCCCCTCGCCGACCAGCTTCGGCACGGTGCCGAGCCCGCCGGCCACCCGCGCCGAGCGGATGTTGCAGAAGGACGGCACCGGCTCCGCGAACATACGCGGGTCGAGTTCCCAGGGCTCACGATTGACGTCGAGATAAGCGCGCGGGAAATTCGCCGAAAGCATCGGCGCGCCAAGCGCCACGGCGCCGCCGAAAAGCTCCTCGACATAGCAATCCTCCGAACGGCGGATGGCGTTGCGGTCGAGCCGCGCCATGGCCAGGAAGCGCTCGGGATAGTGGCGGCCGCTATGGGGTGAATTGAAGAGGAAAGGTACGCGCTGCTCGGCGCCCGATCGGATTTCGAAGGGTGGAACGACCGAAAAGTCCTCGGCTGCCGTCTTCAATTTGAACGAACCAGGAAACAGCACTGCATCATCCCGCAAAACTGCCACCGAGCGGGCGGCATGTCCAGCATTTCAGACGGCAAAACCGCGCACCCGACCGGAAGTGCAATGCTCGGCATTCACTTGATGTTTACCCGCACCACCTCATATACAGGATGGTTAACAGGCCTGCCCGACGGCAGGCTCGGGGCGGGTGATTCGGACGGGACACGATGGCACGCATTCTCTTGGCGGAAGACGATGACGATATGCGCCGCTTCCTCGTCAAGGCGCTGGAACGCGCCGGCTACCAGGTAAGCGATTTCGACAATGGCGCCAGCGCCTATGAGCGGCTGCGCGAAGAGCCCTTCTCGCTGCTCCTGACCGATATCGTCATGCCGGAAATGGACGGCATCGAGCTCGCCCGCCGCGCCACCGAGATCGACCCGGACCTCAAGGTCATGTTCATCACCGGTTTCGCCGCCGTGGCGCTCAACCCGGATTCCAAGGCGCCCAAGGACGCCAAGGTGCTGTCAAAACCCTTCCATCTGCGCGATCTCGTCAACGAGGTCGAGAAGATGCTGCAGGCGGCCTGAGCCGCCTTTCGGCGGGTGTCGGCGCCCATTGCGCGGATGCGACAAACGGAAGCCGTCTTTCCACATTCCTGCTATTGACGCGCCGGACCAAAAATGGTGTATGCGCGGCTTCGGATGGGCGTGTAGCTCAGCGGGAGAGCACTGCATTGACATTGCAGGGGTCACAAGTTCAATCCTTGTCACGCCCACCATCCTCTTGAAAATCAATGGCTTACGCTGAGCATTCACTGGTGAGGCATCCAGGGGATGCATCAGAATGCGTAATCCGACCTATCTCGAAATCTCCCGTCACCGGGTGTTCTATTTTCGCTGGCCACTGAACAGGCCTTGCGCTTCCGGCATCCGAACGCCAACAAGCCTCAAAATTTCGCTAGGTACGAGGGTAGGCTCGGAAGCCTTGTCTCTGGCTCGACACCTAAGCTATGTCGGCCAAGCCCTTATGAAACAGTGGTCAGCATCCGGCATGCGCTATGACGAGATACGTGCAGCTCTCAAGAATCACTTCCAAGAGGCTCTTGAGCGACGCAAAAACGAGATGGCTGCGGAAGGCCAACTAAGACCCGAGAGATTGGACGCCCTAAAGGCCGGACTCGGGTTCGCAACTGAAGCCGTGGCAACGGGCGCTGACATCATTCCCTACACAAGCGATGACTCGCTAGCTATCGACTTTGCCGAAAAGTACCGTCTTCCCCTAGCTCCCGGCTCGGCTGCTTTCGAGACACTCAAAACGGAAATGCGAAAGGCTTACAGGGACTACTGCGCAAAGGTTTTGGCTCACGATCAGTCCTTTGAAAGCTTCGACTTCGATGAAACCGTGATTCCGTCAGGCTCCACGTTTGCAAAACCTGCGTCCGGACCTGTCCACATCCTTACCGATGTCGCAGCCGAGTTCATGGCGGAACAGAAAAAGGCTGAGAGCTGGGTCAGACGAACCGAGGACCAGAAGAAACAACACCTCGAACTTTTGGATGAGATTCTTGGGTCAGGGATCGATATCGCCAAGCTCTCATCTGTGGACGTTCAACATGTGAAAAAGACGCTTCTAATCTATCCTCGCAATAGGAATAAAACCGGAGCTACCCGAAACCTGTCTATCGAGGAGCTATCGAAGCTGAACGGTTATGAAAAGCTGAGTGTCCGCACCATAAACACGTATCTACAGACCTACGCCGGTCTGTTCTCTTGGGCCAAGAAAAACAGATATGTTTCTGAAAATCTATTTGACGGAGCAAGCGTCAAGGAGAGTAAGAAGCAAGCCGAGGCAGCAAAAAGGGGAGCGTTTCTGCAGGATCAAATTGACCTGATGTTAAGAGAGTTACTGCAAAACGAGAGGGGTTTGATCAACAAGGACTATCAGAAATGGGGATCTCTGATCGGATTGTACACAGGCGCGAGACTTAACGAAATCTGCCAGATCGAACTCTCAGACATCAAGGAAGATGCCGGCATCTGGTATTTCGACATTAACGACGAGGGCGACAAGAAGCATTTGAAGAACTCTGCGTCTCGCAGATGGGTGCCCATTCACGACCGACTTCTTGAACTCGGACTTTTGGGATACGCGGATGCGCTCAGAGCACGCGGTGAGACACGACTGTTTCCTGAATTTTCGTTGAGTGAAAAGGAGGGGTACGGGAGAGCACTCGGGCGATGGTTCAATGATCGCTTTCTCGTGCAGCTCGGCATCAAGTCCAAAGGCTTGGTGTTCCACAGTTTCAGACACGGCATGATTACGAAGCTCTTGCAGGCTGGGGTGGAGGAGAATTTGGCCAAGGCCATCGTCGGCCACACACGGCAGGGTGTTACGCAGAAGCACTATTTCAAGCAGGGCTATACGCTCGCACAGATGCAGGAAGCGCTGCGCAACTTCTAGCTATCCATCACCTGTTTGACGAGCGCCAGAACGTCCAGGTCAATGATCTCGGCCAGTTCCAGAAGCTCCACAAGGTCAACCCTGCGTTGGCCGCTCTCAATGTTGGCTATGAAAGGCTGATGTCGTCCTAAAGCCTTGGCGACCTGTGCCTGAGACAAGCCCTTAGAGCGACGCTGCTCTGCCAGTGCCGCCGCTATGATCAGATGACGTTTTGAGTGCAGCGACTTCGGCATAGCCCGTTGACGACACGTTCAACAGGCGGGTAATCCGAAATTCAGATTATCCAAAAATTGGATACGCGCTGCGATTTAGGGAAACAGACAGGGGTTTTCAGATGGAAGTTTTGCTAGTGCTGATCGTGCTTGCAGCAGCAGTGTTCTATTTCTTCAGAGGAAACGCTCGGAGAGGTGCCGAGACAGTGAGAGCGTCGATATTCCTAACTGGCTTGGAGTCTGGCAGCACGGTCGCTGAGGCCAATCTTATGGCAAGCATGGATGCTGAGTACATGCCGACCTCTATGATCCTCAACGCTATGGACCATGTACGGCTGTTCTACGGAGGCAAGCAGTCACCCATGATTGCAGAAGCCTACCGAAAGGGTATGAAGCCCAAGCTCGCATTGTGGAATCAAGTCCTCATAGACATCCTTCATACCTCTGTCCCGGAACGCGGGGTGAAGCAAAAGGCCGCTAACAGCGACGCTCATGATCGCGATGGCGTCTACCAAGAGTTTATGGAAGCCAACAAAATGCGAAACCAAAGGATGGGTTTCGACAAATATCTCAGCGCTGTTGTGGCTGAGGCCAAACGCCTGGACGGCAAAGCTAGCACGGACCTACATTGGATCGAATTGACTGACGATGAGGGCACAAAGCGCGCATACGGTGACGGGATTGACCCCAAGTGGCTCGCGGCGGAAATCTTGAAGCACGGGCCGCCGCCTCCATGGCGCGTGAGCTAGCTGCGCAGAGCCCCGCAGGACTCGTTTATTCGCTCGTCGCGGGGATTGGACGCGGGACGGCCGTAACCCCTCTCAGCGGCCTTCCCTGTCCGATTTGGAGCCCATCGCTAAAGCCCCCAAGCCAGCAAGGCAGCTTCGGCCTGACCTGGCTCGGATTTGATGCGCAATACGGTCTGCCGAGTGAGCTTTGAAGCCTTTGCAATTGCAGATGCGCCAGCACCACTGGTGAGCATGTCCCGTACCAATTGATATTGGTCACGGTCATAGGTCGGCTTGCGGCCACGATACTTCACAGCCTTCGTCTTGGCATGGGCTATGCCTGCCTTCTGCGCTTCCTTTGTCGCCTCCGCTTGCGCCTGAGCCGTCGCAGCCATGAACGCAATCAGAGCATCACGTACCGCTTGCTGGATCGGGTCCGTAGTTGCCCCATCGAACGTCATGTTATTGATGACTGTTCTGATGGTAACGCCTTTGCGCATGAACTCCCTAATCACGTCGCATACGTCTTGGTAGTTCCGGCCGAGCCGATCAACCCAGCGCACAACCAGTGTATCGCCCATACGGAGCATGTCATACAGGCGCCGGCCTTCTGAGCGATCCGCGAGCTTTGTGCTCAAGCCTGATGCTCCGTGGTCGGAAACAACTGTGTCGATTTGAAAGCCGGCCTTCCTAGCCTGCACTTCCTGATGCTCAACGGTCTGATCGGTTGTCGAAACTCGGGCATAAAGGATAACGGACATTACTATCTCCGATGTACGATAGGGTTATGTCCGTAGATAATACTGTCCGTTGACTCATGTCAACCCTAACGTACACCTTATTCTAAGCCGGATGGGATGTACGGTAGGGTATAGCCTAACGGACCAAGCCGATTGCTATAAGCAGGCGGCCTCCGGTTCTGCCTCGATGGCATACCGCCTGAAGACCATAGCCTTGTTAATCCATGGTTCTAATCCATGCCCCATGGCTCTATCTGGTATCCGCAGCTAACGCGCTAGCTGGCCCCACCATGTTCTAGCTGGCAGCGTAGCCCCAAGGCGCAGCGGACAGGTAGCATGGATTATTATTATGCTATGCATCTAGATATCCACCATGTTCGAACGTAGTGAGCATGGATTATAATAGTATCAAATAGTAATGTAGCCATATCTAATAGCCGTTATAGTTATCTATATCTATATCTATATCTATATCTATACATACATATGACATATCATATGCTATCTATTATATGTATCAACGTATTATATATGATTAATTGATCTGTATATGGATATCTTGGATATGATTATCTATTATCTATCTAGTCTTTTATCTAGTGTGCACTGACAACTGATACCGTACCGGCTTAGTACGAGGTCTTACCCTAGTTATCATAGCCATTATTTATCAGATTGCCTTTAGCTCCACATAAGGAGTACAAAGCCACCGGCTCGTAGCTCACAAAGGGGTACCGGCCTGATATGCCGGCTCTCCAATCCGTAGCTGTCAGTCAAAAATTGGATTCCAGGCGACGCGCGGGATTGAGAGCGACTTTGGCATGCTCGCCATGGGGGAACGTGCATCCTTGGTTGTATTGATATCCCCGCGAAAAATTTCGTCGTTTTTGCACTTCAGCGACCACATCCATGCCAACTGGTGCAGACCTTTACAGAGCCATCAGACAGGCACTCAGAGGGGTCAGCGGATAGCCGCATGCTAGATGCGCCCCCCGAAAATGTTGTTGCTCCGAGCAACAGAACGCTTGCAATAACCCTCCAACCCAAGGACAACAATACCCATCCTTCATAACACTTGCCAGCAGGAATTCCGACCTTGAAAATTGATCGACTGCAAGTCAGCAATTTCCGTGGAATATCCGACGTCTCCCTTTCAGATCTAGGCACTATGGTAGTGATTGCCGGTCAGAATGGATCAGGGAAATCGTGCATCTTCGACGCGATTCGCCTTCTGAAGTCTGTTTACGGTGGCTACCAGCAAAATGAATGGCAGCAGTGGATGGGTGAATTCCAGATACAGCTCACCAATCGTGCAAGCGATTTTGCGTCGATGTTCAACGATCCAAAAAAGGCTCTGGCAATCACGTGCCATTTTCGATTCTCCGAGGAAGAGCGCGCGTACATCCATAACAATGCCAACGAACTATTATCGGAAACGAATTGGAGAACGCTTCTACCGGAAGCGTACCAATGGGGCGGAACGGGGCAAGCTCATTTCGCTGCACAATACCGAGAAATGGAGCCAGAGGTTGCAAAACGCGTCGCTGCTCAATTGCCCCACCTAACTTCGGAGCTGGCAAACCGAGTAGTACAAGGGCAATTCATTATCTCCCCTGGCGGCACACCTCAGATCGAAAACTCTCTTGTCCTTTCAGTTGTTTTCAGCGCATTTCGCCCAAAGGATTTAGGCGTGATCGATTATCATGGAGCTCAGCGCCACTATGGGCGGGAATACGTCCAAGGCATAAATCTCAATCTGGATGCAACCGAACAACAGAGAAGTCAGTCAGCACTATATAACTATGGTGCAAAGTATAACAATGTTAAAAGTGAAATGGCTTCCTCATATATAAAGGAAATACTGGCTGACCAAGCCGGCATCTCGTTGAGATCGCAGGCAACTCTAACAAACACTCTTAAAGAGCTATTTGAGACTTTCTTTCCTCAGAAACAGTTCTTGGGTCCTCAGCCAACCGTGGACGGAAGGCTAAGTTTTCCTGTAAAAACATCGAACGGTAATATTCATGACCTCGATGAGTTGAGTGCAGGCGAGAAGGAGATCCTATACGGATACCTACGTATAAGGAATTCAGCGCCCAAGCACTCTATTATTTTGCTAGACGAGCCGGAGCTTCATCTTAACCCGAGATTGATAAGAGGTCTTCCCCAGTTTTATCATAAGAACCTTGGTAGCGCGCTGGACAACCAGATATGGCTAGTCACCCACAGCGACGCCTTGCTACGGGAAGTCGTGGGCAGAGAGAGTTATAACGTCTTTCACATGCTGCCGTGCGGAAACGTGCCCTCTGGAGAATCTCAGATAAAGTCACTCTCTGCGAATGCAGACTTAGAGCTCGCACTGATTGATCTCGTTGGCGATCTTGCAGCATACAAACCCAATGGCAAGGTGGTGATATTCGAGGGCGGTGGTGACTCGGATTTTGATCAGAGCGTTACAGCTAGGCTTTTCCCTGAGCTTCTTGAACAAGCCAACCTGATTTCAGGCAGCAACAAATCCAAGGTTAGAGCGCTTCACGAGGTGCTCGACAAGGCTTCAAGCAAAGGTCAGTTGCCATTTAAATTCTTTGCGGTAACTGATAAAGACTCCGGAACGTCTGGCGATCGGAAGCTCATAAGCTTTTTCGAATGGGACGTTTATCACATTGAGAACTATTTCATGGAGGCGAAATACATAGCAAAGGTCTTGAACTCATTAGGCGGCATAAATGTACCGAACGATTCTGAGATTGTTGACGACCTCCGAGATTGTGCAAGGGCAACCATGCCAGACTTGATCCGGCACGAGTTAGCTGAGTACGCAAACGCAAAACTTATAAAATCAATAAATACCGGTACCGACCCCCGCGCAGGAGATCTGAGTAAGTCGCTTTCCGCAGCGATCCACAGATCAATGGAGCGTCTCAACGAGGCCAGTACGGGAAGCCTCAGCATTGGTCAGCTTGAGATAGAGGAGGCTAACCTTCGGCAGAGGTACGAGGAGAGCTTGGGCAACGGGACTTGGGTAAAGAATTTCCGCGGTCGCGACATCCTGAGACGCTATGCGGGCAAGATGGCGCCTACGGTTCCTTACGAAGTGTTCCGAAACCTCATAGTGTCACAAATGAGGGATGATGGATATCGGCCACCTGGAATGAAGATAGTTATCGATAGCATTGTAGCGGCTTAGCTTTTCGTCGCCTCCTAGGAATGCCCGTATGTTGTCCTTGGTGAACGCCCACTCAACTCTACCTGTCGGAGCGTTTGCTTCAAACCTTTATCGCTGGTAGGTAGTGGGACATCAAAGGGAGACATTTCGTCTCCCTTGCCTTGCCAGAATGCCCGGCTCCGTTTGGCTTCAAGGCGATGGTGGACAGCCTTGTCACGCCCACCATCCTTTCAATAAATTAGACAATCCGGCCGACGCGGAACGCCGCGTTCTGGGCCTCGCAGCTGGGTGATGGCCGCCTGGACCGATGCCGTGTTTAACGGCGCTGCCCATGGCGGCTAGGCGAGATCCCCCTCGAACATCACGAGCGTGCGCTTCGACGCCTTTAGCGCGAATCGCATAGCTTCCTCATAGGCCGGGTCGGCATAGCAGGCCTTGGCGATCTCCAGGGACGGGAATTCCACGAGGATCATGCGCTTGGCATCACGCGCCTCGACAAGCAGAGGCGGTTGTTTTGTCGTGTTGGTGCGCGCCTGGTATTTTTCGCCGATCGGCTTCCAGAGGCGGCCATATTCGGCCTGCGCTTCCTGATCCGAAATCTCGGTTCCGACAATGAGCCAGTATCCCTTCACGCTAAAACGCTCCCTGGTGATTGCAGGCTTACACCATGAACTCGCCACCATTGATGTGCAACAAATGGCCGGTGACGAACTTGCCCATGTCCGACGCGAGATAGAGGCAGGCATTGGCGACGTCTTCGCTGGTCCCCAGCTTTCTCAGCGGCACCGTTGCCTTCACATGCTCGTAAGTTTCCGCGAGATCGGGGTACCAAGCCGCGTTCCTGTCCGTGTCCAGCCAGCCCGGCGCAATGCTGTTGGCGGTTACCCCATCGGGCCCGCATTCCAGCGCCACGGCTTTGGCCAGGCCATGCATGCCGTGTTTTGCGGCGACGACATGCGCCCGGTTTGCCAGCGGGAAAAGCGCATCCGTGCCTGCCATGTAAAGCAGGCGCCCATACTTCCTGCCGCGCATGTGGGGAAGCACCGCCTGGGTCAGGATAAAAGCCGATCCGAGGTTGGTGTTGATCACCGTCTGCCAGTCTTTAAGGGTGATCTCGTCCAGCCGCTGGTGCGGTCTGATGCCGACGCAGGACACCGCGATGTCGACGCCGCCCAGCTCGGCCACTGCCCGCCTGATCAGGGCGGTCGTGGCAGCCTCGTCGGTGCCGTCGCAAACCGAGGCTATCGCCTTCACACCGAAAGATCGCGCCTGGTCGGCGACGGCCTCGATCTTGGCCGGGTCGCTGCCACCAGTGATAACGATGTGCGACCCTGCTCGAGCGAACGCCAGGGCGGTCGCCTTGCCGATGTTTTGGCCGGCAGCGGTGATGACCGCCACCCGCCCCTTCAAGCCGGGAACTTCCATTTGCTCACCTGTCGTCACGATCACGTTGATCGGATCGCGTCCTGTTCGGACTGAGTTGTAAATGGAGAAACCAGAGCCGAGGCTCTGCCAGGAAGCAAGCCGCTAGAGGTCCACCCGGAGCCAAGGCCAGACCTCCCAGCAAATTCCATTCTAACTCGACGCCTATCGGCGGGTCCTTCCAGCCGGACTGCGCGATCTCACCGTTGCGGCGACGGCGCTGACTTCAGGTCCAGGCCAAAGCGCGTAGCCCGGCCAGTCGCCATCTTGCCTTGGCAAGCAGACCCGATCTCGGCTTCTTGCCCTGCAGGATCCGCCGCCTGACCCTCCTCAGGATCGGATCCGCAGGCGAAGCCTTGACCGCAAGGTCGGCCATCGCCAGCGCCCGCTCATGGTCCGTCGTGGTTTGTTGAAGGATCCACGCCGAACAGGCCGCAGCGTAAGGGCAGCCCGCTTCCGCCGCGGTGAAGAAAAGTTCGAAATCCTTGGCCATCGGATATCTGTCGCCGACGATGTCGCCAAGCAGCCCCATCACCCTCAGCGGGATCCTCGGACGATCCTTGAACTGCCGCGTCATCAGGGATTTCAGCACAGCCTCGCCGGATGTAAAGTCGCGCTCGCGAAAATAGGCGGCGGCGATCTTGACGGCATAGGCATCGTTTTCCGGATCGAGTGCGTAGGCCTTTTCGAGGATCGCGCGCGCCTCGCCGGGAGCCGCTTTGCCTTCGACGGCCAGGAATGCGGCCTGGTAGCCAAAGGCGGCCTCGCGCGGGTCATAATCGACCTGCCGCGCTTTCAATTCGTCCAAGATGATGCCGGCGGCGCGCGGCGCGTCGAACAGTGCGGTCGCTGGCATGAAGGGAACGTCGCCCATGAGCGATGCGATCTCGGCATAGATGCTGCCGCCCGCATAGATCCGCTGGCAGCGCGCCATCAGCGCCATCTCGAAAAACGTTCTCGGGGTTTCGTCCTCGAACGCATCGACGCCGAAATCGCTGGTCAGCATCGCTCCCGTCTCGGCCTTGAGATAATCGAGCGTCGCTCGATGCTGCCCGATCAACAGCGTCCCCAGTCCCATCGATGAAAGCTCGGCCACAATCGCCCTGGCCAGCGTCGACGGGATCACTTTTCCTGCGAAGACGAGGGTGGTGCGATATTTGCCGTGCACGATGTCGCCACTGCGCAGATGCAGCGCCGCCATCGGTCGCGTAAACCGGCTGCTGTTTGCGGCGGCGACCGCCTGCTTCACTGCCGGCGAATAATCGAAACCACGCAGCGTTTCGGTCACACGAACTGGCAGCGCGATACCTCTCAGAATAGCAAAATCGTCGCAGGTAAAGCCGCGCAGTTTGCGTTCTTTGGCGATCTCGCCGAGGCTGTTGCCGGCGGCAAGGGCAGCGGCGTCGAGAATACCGAACTCAGCCCTCCTGATTTCCTCGCCCAGCCAGTGCCTTTCGATGAAGTCGGCCGAAAAGATTCGGTCGGCCAGGTCAATGATGTGAAACGACTCGTCGGCAATGGCCCGCCTGTTCCAGGTAAATCCGAATCGGTAGCCCAGGCTGTCGGCCACTGACTTGGCATTCGCCATCGCAAGCAGACGACCGCCCAGCCCATCCGTCCTGGTGGCGGCGATCAGTGTCGGACCGGGCTCGGCGACCGACGTAACTTTATTCGACATGCTTGTTAAACCTCGGACGCCCCGCGCCGGATGTTCAATTCGATAGTGCGGTCGCAGACCGGCGGATCGCCAATTCATTTTCCTGGAAAAACCTGTTGGCAGGGTCTGCCTTCAAGGGCAAGGCCGCCATCGCCAATGCCGCTTGGGTTCTGTCCAAAGCAACATGAAGAATATGCGCCGCACATGCCGCGGCATAGGCATGCCCAGCCCTTGCCGCGGCAAGATAGAGCGCGAAGTCATTCTCCATGACAAAGCCGCGCCACGACCGGCTGGTCAGAAGCTGCATGATCTCGGTCGGCATTTCGCCGGAAGTATCGAAGTCGTTGGTCATGAACGCTTTCAGGATCGCCTCGCCATGGAGGTAGTTCTTTTCGCGGAAATGGCTGGCCACGATCTTCAGCACATAGGCCCGGTTCTCCGGATCGAGCGCGAGCGCCTTTTCAAGGATTTCTCTGGTGCCAGCGGGCCTGATCCTGCCTTCCAGCAGACGGAAGGCCCATTGATAGCCGAAGGCCGCCTCCAATGGATGGTAGTCGGCACCCCTTATCCTCAATTCCTCGAGGATGAGGTCTGCCGTCCGACCTTGGTTGAACAGGGCCTTGCTGCGCAGCACCGGTGCTCCGCCTATCGCCGAAGCGATCGTCGCGAAAGCGCTGCTTCCAGCGTAGATTTGACGGCATCGTGCCATCAGCGCCATTTCGAAAAACGCCTTGAGCATCTCGTCCGTGAACGCGCCCGCCCCGAAATCTTCCGCCACAAGAGCGCCGGTCTCCGATTTCAGATAAGCGAGCATCGCTCGATCCTGCCCGATAAGCAGGGTTGCCAGACCCTTCGCTGCCAGCTTCGATACGATCCCCCTGGCCAGCGTCGCGGGAATGACCTTCTCGCCGAACTCCAGCCGTGAGCGATAGCTGCCATAGACGATGTCGCCGCTGCGCAGATGGAGCGCCGCCATCGGCTGCGAAAACCGGCGTTCTTCAGCGGCGGCAATGGCCGCCTTCACGGCGGGCGCAAAGCCGAGGCTGGCGAATGCCTGGTACCTCCATCGGGCTGGCTTGTTGGCAGGCAGTCGCGCCTTGAGCCAGCCTTGCCGCAACGATCTCAGAATGCCGAACTCGTTGCAGGTCCACCCCAGCAGACCGGGCCTTCTGGCCTCGGCCTCGAGGCTGTATCGGCTGAACGCGCCGTCGAGGCTATTGAACCGGGTGACATCGATCTCTTCGCCCAGCCAGTGCTTTTCCACGAAATCAGCGGAAAACACCTTGTCGACGCGTTCGACCGCATGGAATTCCATGTGTTCGACCGACTGGCCGTTCCAGGTGAATCCGAAACGGCCCCCCATCCTGTCGGCGAGGCTCCTTGCATTGACCATGGCCAGCAGACGCCCGCCCAGGCCGTCAGTTCTGGTCGCCGCAAAGATCTTCGTGGAGAACTCACTCAATCGCTGTCGGCCTCACACGCTCAAGCCGCGCCTAATGAGGCTGTCCAAGCCGGATCTGCCCGCTCTCGACATGCTCGAGAAACCACGCATAGGTTTGCTCCAGTCCGCTACGAAGCGAATAGCGCGGACGCCAGCCTGTCGCAAACAGCCGTGACACATCCATCAGCTTGCGCGGCGTGCCGTCCGGCTTCGTCGCATCGAAGATGATCTCGGCATCGGCGCCGACGACCGACACGACAGTCCGAGCGAGCTCGGCGATGGTCACGTCCTCCCCACATCCAATGTTGAGGTGGCTGTCGCCGGCATAGTTCTTCAAAAGCCAAACGAACGCGTCGGCGGCATCGTCGACATGCAGGAACTCCCGCATCGGCCTGCCCGATCCCCACACCTGTAGTGTTTTTTGACCGGTACGCCTGGCCGCATCGGCCTTGCGCATCAGCGCCGGCACGACGTGGCTGCTGTTGAGGTCGAAATTGTCACCGGGGCCATAGAGATTGGTCGGCATGGCTGAGATGTAATCGACGCCATATTGCCGCCGATAGGCCTGACAGAGCTTCAAACCGGCAATCTTGGCGACCGCATACCATTCGTTGGTGGGTTCAAGCGGACCAGTCAGCAACGCGTCTTCCTGGATCGGCTGCGGCGCCAGTTTCGGATAAATACAGGATGAACCCAGGAACAGCAGCTTTCGCACTTCGCTGCGGAAGGCAGCTTCGATAACGTTGTTCTGCACAACGAGGTTTTCATAGAGAAAGTCCACCGGGAAGCTGTCATTGGCGAGAATACCGCCGACCTTGGCGGCCGCCATGACCACCGCATCCGGCCGCCGGTCAGCCATCCAGCGCCGCACACCTGCCTGGTCGAGAAGGTCAAGCTCGCTGCGCGCGACGGTCAGGACCTCGCAATCCTCGCTGGCCAGGCGACGCACCAGCGCCGAGCCGACCATGCCGCGGTGCCCGGCCACGAACACACGCTTTCCTTTGAGATCGAAGGTCTTGTCCATCGGCAACCCTAACCAGAGTATTTTAGGAAAGTGTGAAACAGCTTTCCGTCCAAAATTATGTCAAAACAAAGAGATACAGCGGCTCGCCGTTTTTCGTGAAACGATGAAACGCTCTAGGAATGGTCGCTGCGCCAGCCGCCGCCGGCCGCACGCGCCAGATCGGCCTGCACCATTTCCGTTACCAGATCCTTGAATCCGACAGTGTGCGACCAGCCCAGCCTGTTTCGCGCCTTGGAGACATCGCCGACCAGCATGTCGACCTCGGTCGGCCGGAAATACCGCGGGTCGACGCGCACCACAATTGCGCCCGAGCCAGCGTCGATGCCCACCTCGGCGACGCCTTCGCCTTGCCAATGGATGGTGCGTCCGGCTCCGGCAAAGGCAAGTTCGGCGAATTCGCGCACCGAATGCGCCTCGCCGGTCGCCAGCACGAAATCGTCGGGCTCGTGATGCTGCAGGATGCGCCACATGCCCTCGACATAGTCGCGCGCATGGCCCCAGTCACGTCGGGCATCGAGATTGCCGAGATAGAGCGTGTCCTGCAATCCGTGATGGATTGCCGCCACCGCGCGCGTGATCTTGCGCGTGACGAAGGTTTCGCCGCGTGTCGGCCCTTCATGGTTGAACAGGATGCCGTTGGACGCGAACATGCCATAGGCCTGGCGATAGTTGATCGTGATCCAGTAGGCATAGAGCTTGGCGGCGGCATAGGGCGAACGCGGCCGGAACGGCGTGTTCTCGCTCTGGGGAGTTTCCGCCACCTGGCCGTAAAGCTCCGAGGTGGAGGCCTGGTAGAAACGCACCGATTTCTCGAGGCCGAGGATGCGGATTGCTTCGAGCAGCCGGAGCGTGCCCAACGCATCGGCGTTGGCCGTGTATTCCGGTGTCTCGAAACTCACCTGGACGTGGCTTTGAGCGCCAAGATTGTAGATCTCGGTCGGCTTCGTCTCTTGCACCAGGCGGATCAGGTTGGTCGCGTCGGTCAGATCACCGTAGTGCAGGAAGAAGCGCGCGCCGCTCTCATGCGGATCGACATAGATGTCGTCGACACGCTCGGTGTTGAAAGAGGACGAACGGCGTTTGACGCCATGGACTGTATAGCCCTTGCCAAGCAGAAGCTCGGCGAGATAGGCCCCGTCCTGCCCGGTCACACCGGTAATAAGGGCGACTTTGTCCGCCCGGACGACCTTTTCCGCCATTGCCGTGTTTGTCCGCATTGCTTCCAGCAAGCGAATACAGATTTACCGCCAGAACGCAAATCCGCCGAGCGGGAGATGCTTCCAGCCATGCCTTGCCGGTGTCAGACACCTGCGACGGCGCACAGGGTCTTCATCCTGGCTGTTGCAAGATCAGGGTCGGCCAGCAAACCGGCTTGATCGGCAAGTCGGAAGACTTCGGCATAATGGCATATGCCGCGCGCCGACTGCATGCCGCCGACCATTGTGAAATGGTCTTGGTGCCCGTTCAGCCAGGCCATGAAGACGATGCCTGCCTTGTAATATTCGGTCGGCGCCTCGAAGATCTTGCGTGACAGCGGCACGGTCGGCGCCATCAGTGCGTCATAGCCCGGCTGGTCGCCTGCCGCGAGCCCGGCCAACGCCGCATTGGCCGCCGGCGCGATGGCGTCGAAGATGCCGAGCAGAGCATGCGAATGCCTCTTGCCGTCACCGGCAATCAGTTCCGGATAGTTGAAGTCGTCGCCGGTGAACATCACCACGCCCTCGGGCAGCCTGTCGCGCAGCAACACTTCCTTGCTGGCATCGAGCAGCGATATTTTTATGCCTTCGACCTTGTCGGCATGCCGCTCGATGATGGCAACGACCGTTTCGAGCGCGGCCCCGAAGCTCTCGCTGCCCCAATATCCCCGCAGCGCCGGGTCGAACATGTCGCCCAGCCAGTGCAGGATGACCTTGCCGGAAGCCTGACTGAGAATCCGGTCGTAAACGCGGGCATAGTCGTCCGGCCCTCTGGCAACCGCGGCAAGCGCGCGGCTGGCCATCATGATCGCCTTGCCACCCTCGCCTTCGATGAAGGCGAACTGTTCCTCATAGGCGGCAATGACGTCGTCAATCGTGCGTGCACTCGCTGGCGCCAGATGGTCCGTGCCGGCGCCCGAAGCGAGATCGGCGCCCGGCACGCTGCGCGCCTCGGTGATCGAGCGGCGGATCAGTTCCTTCGCGCTTGCCCAGTCGAACCCCATGCCGCGCTGCGAGGTGTCCATCGCTTCGGCGATGCGGAAGCCCAGCCGCCACAGATGATGGCGAAACGCCATCGTCCTGTCCCAGTCGATCGCCGCCCGCGACCAGGGATCGGTCATGGTGAAGGGATCGGCCACGACATGCGCGGCCGCATAGGCGATGCGCGAGAAGGATGCGCCTGGGATGGGCTCGACCGGCACGCCGACGAGCCGGTAGCCGGTGCGGCCGCCATTCTCGGCAGGAAGGATGATGTCCATGAAACTCTCCCTTTGCGGCAGCCTATAAATGGAACGTTCCAATAAATCAAGAACCTTTCTGATTCTTGGAAATGAACCGGTTCAACGGGTGACCGCACTCTAAGAGTCATGCATTTGAACGATAGACATCAATTTTTTGGATTCCACAACAAAGCCAGTTGACTCCGATTTTAAGTGATGATTAGAACGTTCCAATAAATTTGACGCCTGACGCGGAGGAAAGAACGGACATGGCCGGCAGGGCCAAGGCAACGATCCTGGACATCGCCCGCGAGGCCGGTGTGTCCAAATCGACGGTATCGCTCGTGTTGCAAGGCAGCGGGCTGATCCGGCCTGAAACAGCCGTCAAGGTCCGCAAGGCGATCGAGGATGTCGGCTATGTCTACAACCGCGGCGCCGCCAATCTGCGCAAGGCTCATTCCAACGTCATCGGCATGGTCATCAACGATCTCACCAACCCTTTCTTCGCTGAGCTTGCGGTCGGCATGGAGCGCGTCTTCCAGGCGGCGGGCGTCGTCCCCTTCATCGCCAACACGGCGGAGAACCCGGTGCGCCAGGAAGAGGTGCTGAAATCGCTCATGGAACAGGGCGTGGCCGGCCTCATCGTCTCGCCGGCGCGCGGCACCGTGCCTGGCGCCTTCCGTCGCATCGAGGCTGCCGGCGTGCCGGTCGTGTTCGCCATGCGCCGGCTGCCTGAAAGCCGCATCCCGGTGATCGCGCCCGACAACCACCGCGGTGCCTACATCGCCACCGAGCATCTGATCCGAAAAGGCCACCGCCGCCTCGCTTTCTTCGGCGGCTCGTCCGACCTGGTCGTCTATCAGGAGCGGCTGGGCGGCTTTGTCGAGGCCTGTGAGGCGCTCGGCATCCCGGCCACCGGCCGGCTGATCGTCGAGGGTGAGACCAGTCGCAAGGGCGGCATGGCCTGCCTGGACACGGCGCTTGCCGCCCCGCAGCCGCCGACGGCCGCCCTTTGTTTCAATGACGCGGTCGCTTTCGGCGTCATGCTGGCCTTGCGCAAGCGTGGGCTCGAAGCCGGAGCGGACTTTGCCGTCGTCGGCTTCGACGACGTCGCCGAGGCCGAGCACTATATGCCGGCGCTGACCAGCGTTGCCGTCGACACCGCCGGCCTTGGCGAGCGCGCCGCCCATGTCATGCTGAAGATGATCCAGTCGCGCACGACGCGCGCCGAAGACCATATCGGCGCCGTCAATCTTGTCGTGCGCGAAAGCAGCGGCCCGGATCGTGGCAAGCAAAACATTGCAGCGGGGGACGCGGCATGAGTGTGCGGTGGGGCCTGATCGGCGCAAGCACGATCGCAAAGCAATTCATGATCAATGCCATCCGCGCGCAGGCCGATAGCGAGGTCGCCGCCGTGATGAGTTCCAGCCCGGAGCGCGCCAAGGCTTACGCTGAGGAGAACGGCATTCCGCTCGCTGTCTCCAGCCTCGACGCACTCCTCGCGGCCGACATCGACGCGGTCTATATCTCGACCACCAACGAACTGCATCTCGAACAGGGTCTTGCGGCGATCAAGGCCGGCAAGCATGTGCTGTGTGAGAAGCCGTTGGCGTTGACCAGCGCAGACGCAAGGAAGATGGTCGCCGCCGCGAAGGCCGCCGGCATCGTCTTCGGCACCAACCACCATCTGCGCAATGCCGGCGCGCACCGCGCCATGCGCGAGGCGATTGCCGCCGGCCGTATCGGCAAGCCGATCGCGGCGCGTGTCTTCCACTCCGTCTTCTTGCCGGAAAACCTGCAGGGCTGGCGCATCACCAAGCCTGAGGCCGGCGGCGGCGTGGTGCTCGATATCACGGTGCACGATGCCGACACGCTGCGCTTCGTTCTCGGCGACGATCCGGTCGAGATTTCCGCGTTCACGCAGTCCGCCGGCATGGCCGGCAGCGGGCTCGAGGATGGCGCCATGTGCGTCTGGCGCTTCAAGTCGGGCGTCATCGCCCAATCGCATGAGGGCTTCACGACCAAATTCGCCGGCACCGGCTTCGAGGTGCATGGCTCTGAAGGCTCGCTGATCGCCACCAATGTGATGACGCAGAAGCCTGTGGGTTCGGTGCTGCTGCGCACCGCGAACGGCGAGGAAGAGCTGAATTTCGACCGTGACGATCTCTACACCCGCTCGCTCAGCCAGTTCCATGCCGCGATCCGCGGCGAAGGCCAGCCCTCCGCGACCGGCGAGGACGGCATCTGGTCGCTGGCATCGGCCGAAGCCGCCCTGCAATCGTCGAAGACTGGCAAGGCCGTGATGATCGATCCACAACTCGGGAGTCTCGCGTGAGCAAGCTCGTCACGGCGGCTTACGCCGCCAGCCTGATCAAGGACGGCATGGTCGTCTCGGTGTCGTCGTCGAGCGGCCTCGGCTGCCCGGATGCCGTGCTTGCCGCCATTGGCGAGCGCTTCGACACGGAAGGCCACCCGAAGGGTATCACCACGCTGCACCCGATCGCCGCCGGCGACATGTATGGCATCAAGGGCATCGACCACCTCGCCAAGCCCGGCCTTTTGAAGCGCACGCTGTGCGGCTCCTATCCGTCCGGCCCATCCTCGGCCGAGCCGCCACAGATCTGGAAGATGATCGGCGACAATTCGGTCGCCGCCTACAACGTGCCGTCCGGCATCCTGTTCGACATGCACCGCGAGGCAGCAGCCAAGCGTCCCGGCGTGCTGACCAAGGTCGGTCTCGACACATTCGCCGACCCACGTCACCAGGGCTGCGCCATGAACGCGGCGGCGAGCGAGCCGATTGTTTCGGTGCAGCAATTCGATGGCGAGGAATGGCTCTATTTCCGCTCGATCGTGCCCAACATCTCGATCATCCGCGCCACCTCCGCCGACGAACGCGGCAACCTCACCTATGAGCATGAAGGCGCCTATCTTGGCGGCCTCGAACAGGCACTCGCCGCGCGCAACAATGGCGGCGTGGTTATCGCGCAGGTCAAGCGCGTCGTCGAGAACGGCACGCTGAAGCCGCACGATGTCCGCGTGCCCGGCGTGCTGGTCGACCATATCGTCGTCGCGCCCGACCAGTTGCAGACAACGCTGACGCCTTACGATCCGGCGATCTCGGGCGAGATCTTCCGGCCGCTGTCGACCTTCCGCAATGCCGAGATGAACGTCCAGAAGGTGATCGCGCGCCGCGTCGCCATGGAATTACGCGACGGCATGGCCGTCAATATCGGCTTCGGCATCTCGGCCAACGTGCCGCGCATCCTCTTGGAGGAAGGCCAGCACGGCAAGGTCACCTGGGTGATCGAGCAAGGCGCTGTCGGCGGCGTGCCGCTGCTCGACTTCAAATTTGGCTGCGCCTCCAACGCCGAAGCGATCATGCCCTCGCCGCACCAATTCATCTACTTCCAGGCCGGCGGCTTCGACGCCTCGCTGTTGTCCTTCTTGCAGATCGACCGCCACGGCTCGGTTAACGTGTCAAAACTTTCGGCACGGCCACATGTCACCGCCGGCGCTGGTGGTTTTGTCGACATCACCGCGCGGGCGAGGAAGATCGTCTTCTCGGGCTTCTTCAATGCCGGCGCAAAACTGTCGCTCGCCGATGGCGGCATCCGCATCGATGCGGAAGGCAAGGTCAAGAAAGTGGTCAACGAGGTCGAGCACATCTCATTCTCCGGCAAGCGCGCGGTCGCGCAGGGACAGGACATTACCTATGTGACCGAGCGCTGCGTGATGAAGCTGACGCCCGCTGGCCTGATGGTGACGGAACTCGCGCCCGGCATCGACCTAGATCGCGATGTGCTGGCGCAGTCCGAAATACCGCTCAGCGTCGCCAACGACCTCAAGGTGACACCGGCGGCCCTCTATCAGGACCGGCCGATCGGCTTGTCGCTGAATGGCGGCGCCTCGCTCGGAGGCGCGCATGGCTGAAACCCTCGTCACCTTCGACCGGGATGGCACCATCGGCATCGTCACGCTACGGCGGCCGGAAAAGTTCAACGCGCTGGACATCCCGATGCTGCGGGCGCTCGAGGCAGCGCTCGACGAGGCGGAGTTGGCCGAAGGCGTTCGCGTCGTGCTCATCCGCGGCGAAGGCAAGGGCTTTTGCGCCGGCGGCGACGTCGAGGCCTGGGGTGCGATGAGCGCCGCCAATTTCCAGGTGCAATGGGTGCGCTACGGCCACCGTGTCTTCGACCGGTTGGCGCGGCTGCGGCAGCCGACAATCGCCGTGCTCTCCGGCCATGCGCTCGGCGGCGGGCTGGAACTGGCGGCGGCCTGCGATTTCCGTGTCGCCGAAACCCAGGTGAAACTCGGCTTCCCCGAAACATCGATCGGTGTCGTCCCCGGCTGGTCGGGCACGCAGCGCGCCGTGCGCCGCTTCGGCGCACAGATCGTGCGCCGCATGGTAATTGGCGGCGAGATTTTCCTCGCGAAAGACGCTTTCACGCACGGTATCGTCGACCGGCTGACCGAAGCAGGCAAGGCCTTCGACGAGGCCAGGGCCTGGGCCGACAAGATTGCAGAGCGCGGCCCCCTGGCCACCGAGGCCGCCAAGCTGATGATCGCAGTCGCGGAAGGTGAAGAAACCGCCGCCGCGACCGAAGCGCTGGCCAGCGGCTTCATTGCGCTGACAGCCGACCTGAAAACCGGCGTCGACGCCTTCAAGGCCAAGCAGAAGCCGGCCTTTTCGAGATCCTAAGAGAAAACGTGATGAACGCACCGCTCAACATTGCCATGCCTGCCGAAGCGTCTCAGGCGCCGAAGGCCTACAAGCTGCTGATCGACGGCAAGCATGTCGAGGCTCACGACGGCCGCACCATGGAGCGGGCGAGCCCCGGCCATGGTTTCGTCGCCTCACGCTATGCGCAGGCCGGCGCTGCGGAGGTCGAGGCCGCCATGCAAGCTGCGCACAGAGCTTTCGAGACCGGCCCGTGGTCGCGCATGAAAGCCTCGGAGCGTGCCGCCGTGCTGCTCAAGGCGGCAGACCTCATTGAAAGCCGGCTGGAGGACATCGCCCGGCTCGACGCGCTGGAATCGGGCAAGCCGATCGCTCAGGCGCGTGGCGAAATCGGCGGTGCCGTCGATATCTGGCGTTATGCCGCTTCGCTGGCCCGCACGCTGCATGGCGAAAGCTACGCCAATCTCGGCGATGCCATGCTGGGCGTGGTGCTGCGTGAGCCGATCGGCGTCGTCTCGATCATCACGCCATGGAATTTCCCGTTCCTGATCGTCAGCCAGAAACTGCCCTTTGCGCTTGCCGCCGGCTGCACGGCGGTGGTCAAGCCGAGCGAAATGACCTCGGCCTCGACCTTCGTGCTCGGCGACATCCTGCTCGAAGCCGGCCTGCCGGCCGGTGTCGTCAACATCCTTGCCGGCTTCGGCGCTGATGTCGGCGCGCCGATGGTCAGCCATCCGCTGGTCGAGATGGTATCCTTCACCGGCTCGACCCGCGTCGGCAAGATGACCATGGCGACGGCCTCGGCTACGCTGAAAAAGGTCTCCATGGAACTCGGCGGCAAGAACGGCCAAATCGTCTTTCCCGATGCCGACCTCGAGGCGGCCGCGGATGCCGCCGTGTTCGGTGGCTTCTTCAACGCCGGCGAATGCTGCAATGCCGGCAGCCGCCTGATCGTGCACGAGGCGATCGCCGACGACTTCCTCGCCGCGGTCAAAGCGCTGGCGCAGAAAGTCCGGGTCGGCGATCCGCTCGACGACCGCACCAAGGTCGGCGCCATGATTTCCGCCGACCACATGGCAAAGGTAGCCGGCTATGTTTCGGCGGCGAAAACCGACGGCGGCAACGTTTTCAGCGGCGGCGCCCAGCTGGCCTCCAATGCCGGGCAATACCTCGATCCGACCATCATCCGTAACGTTACAGAGGATATGGCGATTGCCCGTGAGGAAGTATTCGGTCCTGTGCTTTCGGTTCTCACTTTTGAAACGATTGAAAAGGCATTGCACATTGCCAACAACACGCCCTATGGTCTGTCCGCAGGGGTATGGAGCGCCAGCATCGACACCTGCATGTCGGTGACGCGGGGTGTGCGTTCGGGGACCGTCTGGGTGAATACATTCATGGAAGGTTATCCCGAACTGCCTTTCGGGGGCTATAAGCAGTCCGGTCTCGGACGCGAACTCGGCAAACGCGCCGTCGAGGATTATACCGAGGAAAAGACAATCCAGTTTCATCGCGGCCAGCGCACCGGTTGGTGGGTCGGCTGAGTTTGGAAGAACCCGGTGGGCTTCCACCGGTCGTGTAATGCAACAAGGGAGGTAGTACATGTTGCGCAAACTGCTTATCGGAACGGCTCTTGCGACGAGCTTTGCATTCTCGGCGCATGCCGCGGACGTCAAGGAAGTGCAGATGTTGCATTGGTGGACGTCAGGCGGCGAAGCGGCTGCTCTGAACGTGCTCAAGCAGGATCTGGCCAAGGAAGGCTATGCCTGGAAGGACGTGCCGGTGGCCGGCGGCGGCGGTGACGCCGCCATGACCGCGCTGAAGGCGATGGTCGCGGCCGGCAACTATCCGACCGCATCGCAGATGCTCGGCTACACCGTGCTCGACTATGCCCAGGCAGGCGTGATGGGCGACCTGACTGAGACGGCGAAGAAAGAAGGCTGGGACAAGTCCGTTCCTGCCGCCCTGCAGAAATTCTCCGTCTATGACGGCAAGTGGGTTGCAGCCCCGGTCAACGTCCACTCCGTCAACTGGCTGTGGATCAACAAAGCGGTGATGGACAAGATCGGCGGCACCGAGCCGAAGACCTTCGACGACTTCATCGCGCTGCTTGACAAGGCCAAGGCTGCCGGCGTCACCCCGCTCGCGCTTGGCGGTCAGAACTGGCAGGAAGCCACGATGTTCGACTCCGTCGTTCTGTCGACCGGCGGCCCGGACTTCTACAAGAAGGCGATGAACGACCTCGATGACGCGTCGCTCAAGTCCGACACGATGAAGAAGTCGTTCGACAACCTCGCCAAGCTCGTCACCTATGTCGACCCGAACTTCTCGGGCCGCGACTGGAACCTCGCAACCGCCATGGTCATCAAGGGCGATGCGCTGGTTCAGGTCATGGGCGACTGGGCCAAGGGCGAGTTCCACGCCGCCAACAAGACCCCGGGCACGGACTTCCTCTGCTACCGCTTCCCCGGCACTGACGGCTCGGTGATCTACAACTCAGACATGTTCGGCATGTTCAACGTTCCGGACGACCGCAAGGCCGCCCAGGTCGCTCTGGCCACCGCCACGCTGTCGAAGAGCTTCCAGTCGGCCTTCAACGTCGTCAAGGGTTCGGTCCCGGCCCGCACCGACGTGCCGGACACCGACTTCGACGCTTGCGGCAAGAAGGGCATCGCCGACCTGAAGAAGGCCAATGAAGGCGGCACCTTGTTCGGCTCGCTGGCCCAGGGCTATGGCGCCCCGCCGGCCGTCGCCAATGCCTACAAGGACGTCGTGTCGAAGTTCGTCCATGGTCAGATCAAGACCTCTGACGAAGCCGTGGCCGAGCTGGTCAAGGCCATCGACGACGCCAAGTAAGCGCCACGCATCGAAAGCACCTTCCCCGCTCCGGCGGGGAAGGTTCCCGGCCGGTCGGGCCGGTCTACCCCGCGTTGACGACGGGAGGAGCCCATGAGCACTGTTGCGACAAGCCAGATCAAGCTGACGCCGGAACACGCCCGCCCGCGTGCCTCGGTGCGCTCGCGTCTTCAGGACGCCCTGCCGAAAATCGTGCTGGCGCCCAGCTTCGCCATAACAATCGTCTTCGTCTATGGCTTCATCCTCTGGACGATCTATCTGTCCTTCACCAATTCCAAGACCTTCCCGTCCTATGCCATAACCGGCGCGCGTGCCTATCAGCGGCTCTGGGGCTGGACCTTCGACACCGACCCGCCGTCGAGCTGGTACACGTCGATCACCAACATGGGCATTTTCGGCTTTCTCTACATCGCCATTTGCCTGGCGCTCGGCCTGTTCCTGGCGATCCTGCTCGACCAGAAGATCCGCGGCGAAGGCGTGTTGCGGCCGATCTACCTCTACCCGATGGCGCTGTCCTTCATCGTCACCGGGGTCGCCTGGAAATGGTTCCTCGATCCCGGCCTTGGCCTGGAGCAGACGCTGCACCAGTGGGGCTGGACGAGCTTCCACTTCGACTGGATCAAGAACAAGGATTTCGTCATCTACACGGTGGTCATAGCCGGCGTCTGGCAGGCGTCCGGCTTCATCATGGCGATGTTCCTGGCCGGGTTGCGCGGCATCGACGGCGAGATCATGAAGGCGGCGCAGATCGATGGCGCCACCACCTTCCAGCTCTATCGCCGCATTGTCATCCCGCTTCTGCGGCCGGTCTTCCTGTCGGCCTTCATCGTGCTCGCCCACCTCGCCATCAAGTCCTATGACCTTGTCGTGGCGCTGACCAGCGGCGGGCCTGGTGGCTCGGCCTGGCTGCCCTCCAACTTCATGTACGAGTACACTTTCAAGCGCAACGAAATGGCGGTCGGCTCGGCAAGCGCGGTGATCATGCTGATGACGCTCACCGCCATCATCGTGCCTTACCTCTACTCCGAGCTCAGGGAGAAGCCGCGATGAGCGCTATCACCTCGCCTGCCCGTCCGGCTTCCAGCGGCATGAGCACCAGGACGCTCAACCGCATCGTCATCTACGGCCTGCTCGCGCTCTTTGCGGTCTTCTACCTGATGCCGCTGTTCGTCATGCTGGTCACGTCCTTCAAGACCATGGACGAGATCCAGAATGGCAACATGCTGGCGCTGCCGCGATCGCCGACGATCGAGCCGTGGTTCAAGGCCTGGGGCGAAACCTGCGTCGGACTCACCTGCGCCGGCATCAAGGGCTATTTCTGGAACTCCATCAAGATGGTGGTTCCGGCGGTGCTGATCTCGACGCTGCTCGGTGCGCTCAATGGCTATGTGCTGACCAAATGGCGTTTCCGCGGCCACACGCTGGTCTTCGGGCTGATGCTGTTTGCTTGCTTCATCCCCTTCCAGTCCGTGCTTCTGCCGATGGCGACCATCCTTGGCAGCCTCGGCCGCACCGGCGCCAACCTGCAGAACGCGACCGGTTTCTCGTTCGGTCTCGGCAACCCGACGGTCAACCTCGTCTTCGTCCACGTGGTCTATGGCCTGGGCTTCACCACCCTGTTCTTCCGCAACTATTACGAGGCCTTCCCGACCGAACTGGTCAAGGCCGCACAAGTCGACGGCGCCTCCTTCTTCCAGATCTTCCGCCGTATCATGCTGCCCAACTCGATGCCGATCTTCGTCGTCACCGTCATCTACCAGTTCACCAACATCTGGAACGACTTCCTGTTCGCCTCGGCCTATGCCGGCACCGGCGACGCCATGCCGATGACGGTGGCGCTGAACAATGTCGTCAACACCTCGACCGGCGTTGTCGAGTACAACGTCAACATGGCGGCGGCGATGATCGCCGCGCTCCCCACCCTGATCGTCTATGTCGTCGCCGGCCGCTACTTCGTGCGCGGCCTGATGGCTGGCGCGGTCAAGGGCTGACCTCTTCTTGAAGGAACGACCATGGCTTTTCTGGAAATTGATGGGCTGAAGAAGCGCTTCGGGAATGTCGAAATCCTGAAGGGCATCAATGTCGAGCTCGAAAAGGGCGGCTTCCTCGTCCTGGTCGGTCCGTCCGGCTGCGGCAAGTCCACGCTTCTCAACACCATTGCCGGACTGGAGCAGATCACCGAGGGTGAAATCCGCGTCGACGGTCGCGCCATCAACGATCTGCATCCGTCCAAGCGCGACATCGCCATGGTGTTCCAGAGCTACGCGCTCTACCCCAATATGACGGTGGCGGGGAACATTTCCTTCGGCATGGAAATGCGCGGGGTACCGGCGGCTGAACGCCAGGCGGCGATCGACAAGGTGGCCAAGGTGCTGCAGATCGGCCATCTCCTCAACCGCAAGCCGAGCCAGCTTTCGGGCGGCCAGCGCCAGCGCGTCGCCATGGGCCGCGCCCTGGTGCGCGATCCAAAGCTGTTCCTGTTCGACGAACCGCTCTCCAACCTCGACGCCAAGCTGCGCGTCGACATGCGCATCGAGATCAAGCGCCTGCACGCGACGACCGGCACGACGATCGTGTATGTCACGCATGACCAGATCGAAGCGATGACGCTGGCAACCAAGATCGCGGTGATGCGCGACGGCGAAGTGCAGCAGTTCGGCACGCCAGCCGAAATCTATAACAACCCGACCAACCTGTTCGTCGCCGACTTCATGGGCTCGCCGGCGATGAACCTGATCCCGGCGACCGTCGCCACCTCGGGCAATGCGCTGTCGGTCGTGCTGCAGCGCGAAGCACGCGAGCCGATCTCGTTGCCGATGGCCAACGCGCCGACCGGTCTCTCGGCATTCCAGGGCAAGCCGATCATCTTCGGCGTGCGGCCCGAAGCGCTGACCGACCCGGAAGGCGCCGAACGCAACGCCTCGAACATCGCCACCGCCGACCTCCACATCGAGGTGGTCGAGCCGGCGGGCTCCGACACGTTTGCCGTCACCAATCTCGGCGGCAAGGGCGTCGTGGCGCGGCTGCGCGCCGATGCCAACATCCAGCCCGGCACCAACACGCCGCTGGCCTTCAACCTGAGCAAGGCGGTGTTCTTCGACCCGGCCACCGAGAAGCGCATCCTCTGATGCATGTCGCCCGAAAGTGGCTCCGGTTTTGGGGCAACGACATGCATCAAAACAAAGACCTTTAGACTATGACAAACCCGGATATCGTCATCATCGGCTCCGGCATTGGCGGCGCCACGATCGCCTCCGGCTTGGCCGGCAGCGGCGCATCGATCCTGATCCTGGAGCGCGGCGAGCCGCTGCCGGCAACGTTGCATGCCCGGTCGACCCGCTCGATCTTCCTCGAAGAACACTACCGGCCGAAGGAGATGTGGCGCGAAGCCGGCGGCGCACCGTTCAATCCCGGCAATTACTACTACGTCGGCGGCAATTCGAAATTCTTCGGCGCGGTGCTGATCCGCTATCGCAAGGAGGATTTCTCCGAGCTCGAGCATTTCGGCGGCATCTCGCCGGCCTGGCCATTCTCCTATGACGAGTTCGAGCCCTGGTACTCGAAAGCCGAGCAGCTTTTTCGCGTGCGCGGCACGCTTGGCGAGGACCCGACCGAACCGTTTCACTCGATCCCCTACGCCTTCATGCCGGTGCCGGACGAGCCCCCGATCGCGCGCGCCCGCGCCGAACTCAAAGGCCTCGGCTTGCATCCTGCTTCCTTGCCGCTCGGCGTCGACATCGAGACCTGGCTGAAGGAGGGCAGGACTGGCTGGGACGCATTCCCCAACACCGGCCAGGGCAAGATCGATGCCCAGACCGGCCCGCTGACCGCGGCGCTGGAGGACCCGAACATCCGGCTCGAAACCAGCGCCTATGTCGACTGGCTGGAAACCGCGCCCGACGGCAGATCGATCACCGCCATCCACTACACGCAAAACGGTGCGCAAAAGACGCTGTCGCCGAAACTGGTTATCCTGTCGGCCGGCGCGATCAACTCGGCCGCGATCCTGCTGCGCTCGCCGTCTGCAACTGGCAAGGGCCTCGCCAACAGCTCCGACCAGGTCGGCCGCAATTTCATGAACCACAATTCAAGCGCGATGCTGGCGATCGACCCGCGCCGCCGCAACGATAGCGTCTATCAGAAGACGCTGATGCTCAACGACTATTACCTGTCGGACGGCAAGGGCGGCAAGCCGCTCGGCAATGTGCAGTTGCTCGGCAAGATCGACGGCAACATGCTCAAGGCCAATGTGAAAACGATGCCGAAATTCGTGCTCGACTACATGGCCGGCCATGCGGTCGACTGGTACCTGATGTGCGAGGACCTGCCCGATCCTGAAAGCCGCATCATGGTCGACGGCAAGGAGCTCGTCATGCAGTGGCGGCGCTCCAACATGCAGTCGCTCGACGGCCTGACCAAGGTGATGCGCGAGAACCTGCGCGCCTGCGGCTATCCGATCGTCCTGTCGCGCCCCTTCGACAAGCGCACGCCGTCACACCAGTGCGGCACGGTGAGGATGGGCAACGATCCGGCGACCTCGCCGCTCGATCCGTATTGTCGCGCCTACGACCACCCGAACCTTTTCGTCGTCGATGGCGGCTTCCTGCCGACATCGGCCGCCGTGAACCCGGCACTGTCGATCGCGGCCCAGGCGCTGCGGGTGGCCGACTACATCCGCAAGAACGAGTTTGCGGCATGACCCGCCCGGCGGCCATCGTCACCGGCGGCGCGCGTGGCATCGGGCTTGCATGCGCCGAGGCGCTGGCCGATGCCGGCTTCGATATTCTTGTCGCCGACTTGGCCGAAGCCTCGACGGATGGCCTTGCCGCAAATATCACCGCGCGCGGCGCGAAATTCGCTTACGCCCAATGCGACATCGGCGACCTCGCCGGCCACGCCGCGCTCGTCGATGCAGCAACCAACGCCTTCAGCCGCATCGATTGCCTGGTCAACAATGCCGGCGTCGGCGCTGTGGTGCGCGGCGATCTGCTGGAGCTGAAGCCGGAGAATTTCGACCGCGCGCTTGGCATCAACCTGCGCGGCACTGTGTTCCTCAGCCAGGCCATCGCCAAGGCGATGCTGGCTACTCCTGGCGATCACCCGAAATCGATCATCACCATCACGTCGGTCAGTGCCGAGATGGCCTCGCCGGGGCGCTCCGAATACTGCGTCTCAAAGGCTGGCCTTTCGATGTGGGTGAAGAACCTGGCGCTGCGGCTCGCTCCAGAAAACATCGGTGTATTCGAGGTGCGGCCGGGCATCATCCGCACCGACATGACCGCAGGCGTTTCCGCCAAATACGATGCGCTGATCGACGGCGGCCTGGTGCCCGCGAAACGTTGGGGTGAAGCCACCGATATCGGCGCCGTGGTGGCGGCGCTTGCCGGCGGCAAGCTCGGCTTTTCGACCGGCTCGATCATCAATGTCGACGGCGCGCTCTCCGTGCCGCGCTTGTGAGTGGATAGGACAATGGCTGACTACATCATCGTGGGCGCCGGCCCGGCCGGCTGCGTTCTCGCCAACCGGCTGAGCGAGGAGCCGGGCAATTCCGTGCTGCTGCTCGAAGCCGGCGGCAAGGACTGGCACCCTTACATCCACATGCCGGCGGGCTTCGCCAAGATGACCAAGGGCATCGCCTCCTGGGGCTGGTCGACCGTGCCGCAGAAAAACATGAAGGACCGTGTCTTCTGGTATACGCAGGCCAAGGTGGTCGGCGGCGGCTCGTCCATCAACGCGCAGATCTACACGCGCGGCAATGCCCGCGACTATGACGCCTGGGAGAAGGAAGAGGGCCTGGCCGGCTGGGGCTATCGCGACGTACTGCCCTATTTCAAGCGTGCCGAAAACAACCAACGTTTCGCCAACGACTATCACGGCGACCAGGGACCGCTCGGCGTCTCCAACCCGATCTCGCCATTGCCGATCTGCGAGGCCTATTTCCGCGCCGGCCAGGAGATGGGCATTCCTTTCAATCCCGACTTCAATGGGGCGACGCAGGAAGGCGTCGGCTATTACCAACTGACCCAGAAAAACGCCCGGCGCTCATCGGCCTCGGTCGCCTATCTGAAGCCGATCCGAGACCGCCGGAATCTGAGCGTCAGGACCGATGTGCTGGTCACGCGTATCGTTGTCGAAAAAGGCCGCGCCATCGGTGTCGAGATCGTCGACAGACCAGGCGGTGAGAAGACAATTCTGCGCGCCGAGCGCGAGGTCATCGTCTCCTCCGGCGCCATCGGCTCGCCGAAGCTTCTGATGCAGTCGGGCATCGGCCCGGCCGATCATTTGAAATCGGTCGGCGTCACGCCGGTCCACGACCTGCCCGGCGTCGGCTCCAACATGCAGGACCATCTCGATCTGTTCGTCATCGCTGAATGCACTGGAGACCACACTTACGACAATTACGCCAAGCTGCACCGCACGGCCTGGGCCGGCCTGCAATATCTGCTTTTGAAGAAAGGCCCGGTCGCCTCGAGCCTGTTCGAGACCGGCGGCTTCTGGTACGCCGACCCGACCGCCGCCTCGCCCGATATCCAGTTCCATCTCGGCCTCGGCTCCGGCATCGAGGCCGGCGTCGAGAAGCTGAACAACCCCGGCGTCACGCTGAACTCAGCCTTCCTGCGTCCGCGCTCGCGCGGCACAGTGCGGCTGAAGAGCGCCGACTCGGCCGACCATCCGCTGATCGATCCGAACTATTGGTCCGATCCCTACGATCGCGACATGTCGATCAAGGGGCTGAGGCTGGCGCGCGAGATCATGCGGCAGAAAGCACTTCAGCCCTACGTGCTGCGCGAAGTTCTGCCGGGCCCTGCCTTGCAAAGCGACGACGACCTCTTCGACTATGCCTGCCGCACGTCGAAGACAGATCATCATCCGGTCGGCACCTGTCGCATGGGCCATGACGCGATGGCCGTGGTAACGCCTGATCTCAAGCTGCGCGGCATCGAGGGCTTGCGTATCTGCGACGCCTCGGTGATGCCGCGCGTGCCGTCCTCCAACACAAACGCGCCAACCATCATGGTCGGCGAAAAAGGCGCCGATCTCGTCCTCGGTCGCGAGCCGCTGCCGCCGGCCGTGTTCAAGGGCAACCAGGCGGCGTGAGGAACAAGCGATGATCCGCCACTGCGTCTTTGTCCGCTTCCGCGACGACGTGCCCGCAACCGAGCGCGCGGCGATCCATGCCGATCTCGAAGCGCTGCGCTCCGTCATCGATGGCATGGGCAAGGTGCATCTCAGCGCCAATGTCAGCCCCGAGCCTTTCGCGCGTGGCCTTACGCACGGCTTCACCATCGATTTCCGTGATGCCGCCGCCCGCGACGCCTATCTCGTGCACGAAGCGCATCAGCGCGCTGGCGCCCGCCTGGTCGCCGCGCTCGAGGGTGGCACCGACGGTCTTATGGTCTTCGATCTTGAGCATGATCCCGAAAAGTGAGAACCGATTTTCGGAAAAGATCATGCTCCAATAAAGAGTTAGATCGAGATGACGATTCAACGAAACGTCATCCCGATCTAACGGTTACGGAAATGTGACCGCCGGTTTTCAAAAACCGGCAAAGCAGCTGTTCTCTTTTGCCCCGGCTGGAACATATCGTTCCTTTTGGGGGATACATAGGGAGGACCGCCTTGAACCTCACTTCAGTGCAGAAGAAAACCGTACTTGCATCATTCCTGGGTTGGACGCTCGATGCTTTTGATTTCTTCCTTCTGACTTTCCTGCTCACGGATATTGCGGCTGAATTCAACACCGACGTGCCGGCCGTCTCGAAAGCGCTGTTTCTGACGCTGGCGACGCGCTTTATCGGCGCGTTTTTCTTCGGCATGCTTGCCGATAAATATGGGCGCAAGCCCATCCTGATGCTTAACATCGTCAGCTATTCGGTGATTGGCGCACTGGCTGCCTTCTCGCCCAATCTCGGCATCTTCCTGGCGTTGCGCGCGCTGTTCGGCATCGCCATGGGCGGCGAATGGGGCCTGGGCAGCTCGCTTGCCATGGAATCAATTCCGCCGAGCGCGCGCGGCATGGTGTCCGGTATCCTGCAATGCGGTTATCCGGCCGGCTACCTGCTGGCTGCTGTCGTCTACGGGCTGCTCTACGGCCAGAAGATCGGCGACTTCACCTTCGGCTGGCGCGCCATGTTCCTGCTCTCCTTCGTGCCGGCGCTGGTCGTGCTCTTCATCCGCTCGCATGTGCCGGAATCGCCGGCCTTCGTCGAGGCGCAGAAATCGGTCAAACCGGGCCTTATCGAGACGCTGCAGAAGCATTGGGGGGTGGCGCTCTATGCGGTGGTGCTGATGATGTTCTTCAACTTCTTCAGCCATGGCACCCAGGACCTCTACCCGACCTTCCTGAAGAAGCAGCATGGCTTTGATCCGCACACGGTGAGCTGGATCACCATCGTCGCCAACCTCGGCGCGATCGCCGGCGGCCTGGCGTTCGGCGCGCTGTCGGAGAGGATCGGCCGCATCAACGCCATCACGCTCGCCTGCCTGATCGCGCTGCCGGCGATCCCGCTCTGGGCCTATTCGAGCACGCCGTTCATGCTGGCCGTCGGCGCCTTCGTCATGCAGGTCGCGGTGCAAGGCGCTTGGGGCGTCATCCCGGTGCATCTCAACGAACTATCGCCAGGTTCGGTGCGCGCGACGCTGCCCGGCTTTATCTACCAGGCCGGCAATCTCGCCGCATCCTATGGCGGCCCTTATCAGGCCGGCATCGCCGAGACGCCCGGCAGCAGCTATGGCTATGCGCTGGCGCTGTTTGCCGGGGTGGTCGCCGTCTGCATCATCGTCGTCATCCGCTTCAGCCCGGAAAAACGCGGCCAGGTGATGACCGTGCTGGGATAGCGGCAGCCGCTACCCCATTCTGAGCGCCGCGACACCGGCCACGATGCCGAGCGCCGCGGCGACACGCCATGCGGTCATCTTCTCGCCCAACGCCAGCACCGAGATCAGCATGGCGAACAGGATCGAGGTCTCGCGCAGCGAGGCGACCGAGGCGATCGGCGCTTTGGTCATCGCCCACATCACGATCCAATAGGCGGCGCCGCTGAGCACGCCGGTGAACAGCCCGGCCCTCCAGTCGCGCGCCAGCACGGGCAGCGCCTTTGGCCCCCGAAAGATCAAGCACAGCACAAGGGCTCCCAGAGCATCGCAGACGAACAGCCAGGCCGCGTAGCTCTGCGCGGTTGCCGCCAGCCGCGCGCCGCTGCCGTCGGACAGCGTGTAGCTGGCGATGAAGATCGATGTGCCGAGCGCAAAGCCGACTGCGCGCAGATTGAGCTTTTCCAGATGCGCGCCGCCGCGAAACGACATCACCAGCGTGCCCACCGACAACAGCACGATGCCGACGATAGCAAAAGGTGCCGGAACTTCGCCGACAACGACGATGGCGCCAAGCGCCGACAGCAGCGGCGCGGTGCCACGCGCCAGCGGGTAGGTCTGCGCGAAATCGCCGGACTTGTAGGCGCCGACCAGGAAGCTGCGATAGCCGATGTGGAAGATCACGGAGGCAATGATGTAGGGCCAGGTTTCAGCCCTTGGAAACTCGACGAAAGGCAGCGCGAACAGCGCGGCAAAACCCATGCCGAGCGTCATCAAGGTGATCGACAGGAAACGGTCGAGATGCACCTTGACCAGCGCATTCCAGATCGCATGCATGGCCGCCGCCGAGAGCACGGCGAGGAAGACGAACAGCGTCATGGCGGGCTCATCGCCCCTTGCGAACCGAACGGCGTTTCGAGATCGATATCGATCCTGAGCGGGAAATGATCCGAGGCGACCTCGCCGATATCGGCGCTGACCCGGCGCACGCGATCGGCCAGCCCACCGCCGACGAAGCAATGGTCGAGCCGGCGTTTTGCCAATTTGCCGTCGATGATCTTTTCATGCGTGTGAAAGTCCGCCGCCGGCTCTCTTGCGACGGCGGAGGCATCGACGAAGCCGTCGATATAGGCGGCGCCACGATGATAGGGCGTCGAACCGACAATGCGACGGTATTCGGCGCTGCCCGGCTCCATGTTGAAGTCGCCCAGCCAGATCGCCGCCAGTGGATTCTCCGGCTCCGGCTGGCCATGCGTCCAGTTGCGCTGCGGCTCGTCGTCAGCACCGCTCCACGGGCCACCGTCGGTAGGGGAGCGGCGATGCTCGCCAAGCAGATAGTCGATCTGCTCCAGCCGCTCCTCGGCCGCGATATGGGCAAGATGCAGCGACAACACCCGCACCGGCCCTGCCGGTGTGCGGATCATACATTCGAGGGCGGCGTTGCGCGTGTTGAGCGGCCTCAGCGTGCGCCGCAGTGGCAGCGTGTGCAGGCGCGACCAGACGATCGGCAGCTTGGAGAGCAGCATCGTGCCGAACTGCCGCCGGCGATTCACGACACGGCCATCGCGCTGTTCGCTGGCATCCATGTCGAAGGCTGGCCCGTAGACCCAGTAATAGTCGGGCAGCAGGCTGGAGAGAATCTCGGGCTGATCGTCCTCGTTGCTGCGCAGCCAGTGTCGCTCCACCTCTTGCAGGGCGATGATGTTGGCGCCGTCGACCAGGCGCGCTATGCGAGCGAGATCGTAACGGCCGTCGCTGCCGAAGCCATACTGGATGTTGTAGCTGACCAGCTTCATCGATTAACCGGCTCACTTTCGGTGTTGGCAGTAATGGTTTGGCGGATTGGTTGCAATGTGCAGCGAAACGACACCGGCTTGAGCCAGACCCTTGCCCTTTGGGCTGACAATGCACCGACTGCAGCACGCTATGGTATTCTCCGCACGCCGCAAAACGCCGCGAGACACCGCAACCAGCGGACCGCTCGAATTTTCAGTAGGTCGTCAGCGGCTGGTAGCTCCCCGCCGGCGAGGCCGCCAGTTCCGCCCAGTCGATCTCTTCCTCAAGGCGGTGATAGGCCTCGTCGCCGATCGTGCCATTACGGCGCAATTCCTCCAGCGTGTCGCGCTGGCGGTTGATGGCATAGAGGCGCAGCCGGTCGTATTCGGTCGCGGCCTGGGCGTCTTCCGGGTTTTCCGCGACCCGGCGTTGCGCTTCATACTGCTCGCGCACCACGGCCGCGGCCGCCGAGGTCTTGCGGTTCAGGACATCGAGCGCCGCTTGCATGATGGCAACCCGCGCCTGGGCCACCTCGCGGTCGATCGTCGTATCGCGCGGGAAGTTGAGCCAGCGAAGCAGCGGCTTCAAGGTCATGCCCTGCAGAACCAGCGTGCCGAGGACGACGCCGAAGGCGGCAAGCACGATCGGGTCGCGACCGGGAAAGCCGGCAGGCAAGGCAACGGCCGCGACCAGCGTCACCAGCCCGCGCATGCCGCACCAGCCGACGAGCACGGCGCCGGCAAATGTCGGTGCGTCCCGCTTCTCGTCTTCGCTGTCGAAGCGGGCAAACCAGCGGATGATCGCAACATAGCTCGCCACCCAGACGAGGCGCGCCACGATGACGACGACGAGCACCGTCGCGGCGAAAAGAAACGCCTCGCCTTGCCCTTCGCCGGCGAGCCGCCCGATGATCGACCGGGCTTGCAGGCCCATCAGCACGAAGGCCAGAACGTTGAGCACGAAGACCGCCGACTCCCAGACCGAATAGGTGCTGACGCGGCGTCTGGCCGACATGCGCCGCGGCGCCCGGCGCGCGATGGTGATGGCGTAGACGACGATGGTGATGATGGCCGAAAGGCCGAGCTTGTCGGCGATGATCCAGACGGCAAAGGTTCCGGCAAACTGCACCACGGTGCTGCTTGCCGCATCCTCGATACGTGCGAGCGTCAGCAGCGAGATGCGGCCGAACAGATGACCCGCGACGAGGCTGCCGATCGTTGCCAGCAGGATCGTGGGAATGGCGCTGCTCAGCATGATCGTGCCGAGCGCCGCTGAAACCGCCAGCCGGTAGATCAGCAGCGCCGTGGCGTCGTTGAGCAGGCTCTCGCCCTGCAGGATGGCGGTGATGCGATGCGGCACCTTGAACTGGTTGAGCACCGCGCTCGCCGCCACTGCATCGGGCGGCGCGACGATGGCCCCGAGCGCGATTGCCGCCGCGATCGGCAGGCCGGCCATCTTCCAGCCGACGAAAGCAACCACCACAGCCGTGAACACCACGGCGCCGAGCGCTAAAAGGGCCAGCGACAGCCGGTAGCGCTTGAGATCGCGCAGCGAGGTGTCGTAGGCGGCATCGAGAAGCACCGGCGCGATGAACAGCGCCAGCGCCAGCTCAGGGTCGATCTCGATCATCGGCGCGCCGGGCACGAAGGCAAGCCCAACCCCGGCAAGCGCCAGCAGCGACGGATAGGGAATCTCCAGCCGCCGCGACAGCGCCGTCAGCGCGACAGCGGCCAGAAGCAGGACGAGGGTAAGTTCGAAAAGGGCCATGAGAATATCGCAGCGGCTGAAAAGGTCGGTTGGCAGGAACAAGGTGACAGGATGCTGTCGATTGTCCAGCGGGTCTTGCTTGCCTGGCCATATGCCGGGTCAGGCGAGGCCAGGGGCCTTGGTCATCATCCTCGTCGGCCGGCACGGCCAGCCCTTCGTCTGCCGTGTGGGCACGTTGTTCGGAAGCGCTGGAACTGTTAGGGTCCCTGCCGAGGCTCGGCCCAGCGACCACACACGGCAAGGCAGCATGCAGACCGCCGAAAGAACCTTTACGCGGCGCACGCCGAAGCAGCAACGCTCACGGCAGACTGTCGACGTCGTGCTTGAGGCGACCCAGCTTGTGGCCAGGCGCCACGGGACCCAGGCCATCACCACCAATCGCATTGCAGAGGTCGCCGGCGTCAGCGTCGGGTCACTGTATCAGTACTTCCCCGACAAGCGCGCGATCTTCACAGCCCTCCACGACCGTCACGTCGATGAGGTGCGGGGGGTCATCAGGCAGACGATGACTGACTGCGCCTCGGCTTCATTGGAGGAATTCGCACGCGAACTTGTCCTGGAGCTGGTTGACGCGCACGCCGAAATTGGCGAACTGCACGACGTTGTTGCCTCCTCTGTTCCGCAGAGCGCCCTCGGCTTCAAGAACGCGCTGCATCAGACCTTCGGACAAGTCCTGTCACGCGCCGACGACCCGGAGCGGTACAGCCCCGACGAGACGGAGCGGATGCTTTTCGTCCTGCCCCGCATGGTGGAATCGCTCGTGCACGGAGGAATGCACGCGCCCCTCTCGCGCGATGGCGCAAGGAGCGAGGCAATCCGTACCGTGCAGGTCTACGTAAATTCCTTTCAAGGCAGCGCACCGAAGCACTACTGAAACGACGCGGCATTCTCGGCGGCCCACCGATCGAACGGGATCGGCTCCCGCCCGGTTATCCGCTTGACCCCATCGGTCACAGTATCAAGCCGGCCTTCGCGCACCGCTCGCCAGATGTCCACGAGAGCGTCCGCATAGGCGCCTTCCCCGGCCCATTCGACCGTGCGGGCGTATGCCTCTGCTCGTCCGTTATCTCATGGAAACGAACGGGCTTGCCGATGGCTCTGCCTATCGTAGCCGCCATCTCCCCGTACGACAGCGCCGCAGGGCCGGTGATCACAAGGGCCTGGCCATCATGGTCGCGTGTGGTCAGGGCGGCTGTGGCGACGGCAGCGACGTCGTCCGGATGGATGAACGCGATCTTGCCGCCGCCCGTGGACGAGCGCAGCACGCCCTCCCGGCGGATGGACTGCGACCAACCGTGTGCGTTGGACATGAATCCGGCTGCTCGAATGAACGTGAACGCCGCCCCGCTTTCGCGAACGGCATCCTCGCCCCGTGCGTGCCACGGACCGGTGCCGGTCCCGGTTCGCACGTCCAGCGTGGAGAGCTTGACCACGTGTCGGACGCCTGCGTGGCTGGCAGCTAAGGCGACCGCACGATCTCGCTTCTCGAGATCCGATCCGTCAGTGACGAGGAATACCCCGTCGACTCCAACCAGCGCCCTGTCCACCGAGGGACCCGAGTTTTCGAGGTCCCCGATATGGATGTCGACCTGGTCACCGAAAAGGGCTTTGGCCCTCTTCGCGCTACGGACGAAAACGGATGGGCGTGCGCCGGAGTTGATGAGGCGCCGGGCGACCCGGGAGCCGATGTTTCCCGTGGCGCCGAAGACGAGGTATCTCACTTGAGTTTGCTCCAGCCACGAATCACCTCGAGCGCCAATCGCTTCTGGCCGGCCAGAGTGAAATGCAGACCGTCAACCATGAGGTCGGGGGGCGGCGGATTGCCCAGCGAAGCGAAGGCGTCGATGACCGGCGCATCGCCGTCGCGAACGATCGCGGCGACCCGCTGCAGGTCTTCGTTGCGGAACCGAACCCCGAATCCGGCAAGTCCCCGATGCGCGGCGACCTGCGCCTCATCGACCGCCGGCGGAGTGATCCAAACGGAGCGGGCCTTGGTCTCCCTGGTAACGCGCTGACGCAGCTCCGCAACGTTGCGCGCGGTCTCCTCGTGATGAACGAGTGTCTTCGTGGGGTGCGGGCCTTGCGTGCGTGCGTCGTTGCTGCCGAACAGAAAGAGGATCCAGTCCGGCTGGGCATTGGCAATCTCCGCGAACCGGACGAGACCGTGGGTGGTCGTCTCACCTGCCACAGCGCTGATGGTCACCGAAATCTCATCGGCACCGCGGCGCATCATCAGCATTTCCCTCACAATCACCGCCCAGGACTGTGGGTCAGATGTCAAGCTGTCGCCGAACACCACGATTTTGGCTCCCTTCCGAAGGGGCAGGCGATCGATAATCGATCCCACGGCCTGGTCCGCTAGCAGGGCGCTGGCTGCTTGCGAGGCCTCCTTTTGCAAGCGGCCAAGTTCGGCCACGTAGACCTCGACCGGAAGGCCAAGCAGCGCCGCATGAGTGTCTTCGCCGAAATTCGCACCTCCGGGGAGGAAGGCCAGGCTCCGCTCGGGTTGGATAACCTTCAAAAGCCAGGTCAGTTGTTCGTTCGACATCGATTCACCTCGCATCTGGATCAATCTGCGCAGGCGATAGATAGCCCCGTCTCAGGAACGCCACCACTCGCGTTCCTGGACCGCTAAAGAACTGAAAATGCAGATAAATTTCGCAACGTGTGGAATCTTCATCAGATTCCAGCTTCTACGAACACCACTCGCTTTTCACGTCCGACAGGCATGGAAGCCATGCCGGTTTTTCAAGAGGCATCGCAGCCTTGCATCGCGGCCGGCTTAAGTCACCGTGCTCGAGTAACCGTCTAAGACTGGAATGCTGCATGTTATCAATGGAACATCGAGCAGCAGATGGCCGTCTTGGGAAATTCGGAGGCCAGCAGCACCCGGATCCTAAGCACGAACCCGTTGATGATGATGACCACCAACATCTGCTCGAGGTCGGCTTCGACCAGGGCACGCCTTACTTTTGGGGGCGGTGCCCGGTCAAATAAGTCATGTCTTGGCCATGCCTCGCAATCGAGGCAGCTGTCATCATGTTACGTGAGCGCTACAAGCTCAAAGCCGGCTTTGCAGGCCGGCCTCACCTGAACATCGGCACAGCCTAGTGCAGCACCAGCATGTCGCTCGACGAGAACGATATGTCGGCCTTCTCGCCAACGGCGGGCGGCGGCGTGGCCGGGCTGTTGAACGTGTCGAGCGAAACGGTGTTGTTGCCGATGCCGACGCGAACCCGGATCACCGAGCCGAGGAAGTGCACCTCGGAGATTTCGCCCGACAGGCTGGAGTCGCGGCCCGGCTGGCGTCCAAGTGAGATCGCTTCGGGCCGCAGCGCCAGCGACAGCGTATCGCCGGACTTCGAACCGTTGAGCTTGCCCTTGAGCGAGACTTGCTGCGTGTTGACCTGCACTGTGCCGGATGCGGCATCGGTGACCTTGCCTTCAAGCACGTTGAGCGTGCCGACGAAATTGGCCACGAACTTGGTCGCCGGCCGGTTGTAGATCTCGAACGGCGTGGCGACTTGCTCGGCCTTGCCGCCATACATCACCGCGATGCGATCCGAGATCGACAGCGCCTCTTCCTGGTCATGGGTGACGAAGATGGTGGTGATGCCGAGCTTCTTCTGGATCGAGCGGATTTCCTCGCGCAGCGAGACGCGCACCTTGGCGTCGAGCGCCGACAGCGGCTCGTCGAGCAGCAGCAGCTTCGGCTTCGGCGCGATGGCGCGGGCAAGCGCGATGCGCTGCTGCTGGCCACCGGACAGCTGATAGGGGTAGCGGTCCGCCATCTGCGGCAGCTTGATCATGTCGAGCATCTCGGCGACACGCCGGTCGGCATCGGCCTTGTTCATGCCGCCGACCTTGAGGCCGAATGCGATGTTCTGCGCCACCGTCAGGTTCGGAAACAGCGCGTACGCCTGGAACACCATGCCGACATTGCGCTGGTTGGGCTTCAGCCGGGTGATGTCCTTGCCACCGACGACGATCTTGCCGGCCGACGGTTCCTCGAAACCGGCGACCATGCGCAGCACCGTCGTCTTGCCGCAGCCCGACGGTCCGAGAAACGACACGAACTCGCCCGGCTCGACGTCGAGGCTGAAATCCTGGACCACGGTGTTGGAACCGTAGGATTTTCGCACGTGCTGGATGGACAGGAATGGCTCGGCCATGGCTTTTTCTCTCAGGTCAGTGCTTGTCGTTCAGTTTGGTCGGCTCGATGATTTCGGCGCGAAACGGGACAGGATCTGGATCAGCGACATGCAGCCCCAGGTAATGGCGAAGGCGATGATGGCAAGGGCCGCCGGTTCATAGGCGCGGTTGGCGCCGATATTTTGCAGATACGGGCCAAAGGCCGGGCGATTGAGCAGGCTGGCCATGGTGAACTCGCCAATGACGATGGCAAAGGTCAGGAAGGCGCCGGACAATACCGCGATCAGCACATTGGGCAGGATGACGCGTCCGATGATCGTGCTCCAGCCGGCGCCGAGAATTTGCGCTGCTTCCGTCAACGTACGCACGTCGATGGTGCGCAGCCCGGTATCCACCGCACGGTACATGTAAGGCAGCGCCAGCGTCGCGTAGCCGATCACCAGAAGCGCGTTGGCGCCCATATTGCTGGCCAGGAACGGCAGCGGCGAATTCGAGCCATACATTCTGATATAGCCGAAGACGATGACGATCGCCGGAATGACCAGGGGCAGAAGGGTGATGAACTCGACGACCGGCCTGAGCTGCGGCAGGCGCAGCCGGATCCAATAGGCCGCCGGCACCACGATCAGAACGCCGAGAATGATGGTGAAGATGGCCGCGACCACCGAATAGAGGAACGTCGACTGGAAGCGCGCGTCGCCGAGCACGATCTGGTAGGCGTCAAAGGAGTGGACACCGCGTCGCATGCGCAGCGAGAACTCGACGGTCGCCGCCAGCGGAATGAAGAAATACGCCGCGCCGACGGTAAAGACGACCCAGGCCCAGAATTTTCCCGACTTCATTTCAGCCACCTTTCGGAGCGGGTCCGGAACCAGATGTAGAAGACGTTGGCAAGCCCGGTGATAACGATCATACCGAAAGCAATCGCGTAGCCAAGTTGCGGGTTGTGCAGCACGTCGCCATTGATCTGCGAATAGAGCTTGATCGGGACGATGTTGAGCGCCGGACCGGCAAAGGCGTAGGCCGTAGCGATGGCGCCGAAGGAATTGGCAAACAACAGGATGACGGTGCCAAGGAAGCTCGGCCACAGGACCGGGATGACCACCATGCGCCAATATTGCGATTGCGTGGCGCCGAGCGTGGCGGCAGCCTCGCCCCATTCCTTCTTTATGCCGTCGATGGCCGGCACGATGATCACCACCATCAGCGGGATCTGGAAGAACAGATAGACCGCGATCAGGCCCGATGTGGTGAGGAAGTTGAAGCCCATCGCATAGATGTTGACGTTGAGAACGTCACGCAGAAGTGTCGTCACGATGCCGACGCGGCCGAGCGTGGCCAGGAACGCGAAGGCCAGCGGCAGGCCGGCGAAATTCGATGCGACGCCCGAAAAGGTCAGCGTTGCAGAGCGCGTCCAGTTGGGAAGCCCGCCGCGCACGATCGCAATGGCGATAGCTAGCCCGGCAAAGGCGCCGATGATCGCCGACCAGAAACTGATCTTGATCGAAACCCAGTAGGAAGCACTGATCGACGGGTCGCTGACCAGTTGCAGAATGTTGTCCAGCGTCAGCCCACCGTTGCCATTCTGGAAAGCTCCCAGCACGAGATAGATCGTCGGCAGGATCAGGAACATCAGGACGAAAACAAAGAACGGCGCGACACCGACCCATTGCATCGGGAAACGGAAAGCGGTCGCCGTCTTCGGCGGCACGGGCTTTGCCGCCATGGTCTGGTTGGAAAGCGTAAGATCGGTCATGCGCCGGCTACCATCCTCGAGGGAAGGCCGGGCGGCCTTACGGCCGCCCGGTGGATTTCAAGCCTTACTTGACGTTGGCGCCGACAACGGCGTCCCAGTTCTTGCTGATGGCTTCCTTGGCCTTGCCCTGCTCGTCGAGGGTCGGGAACGCGGCCGAAGCATAGGATTCCGCCGGAGGCAGCTTGGCCAGAACGTCCGCCGGGATCTTGCCGTTCTTGGCGAGATCGTTGAAGCGGATCGGATGGCAATAGCCCTTCAGCCAGCCGATCTGGCCTTCGTCGGAATAGAGGTACTCCATCCAGAGCTTGGCCGCATTCGGATGCGGCGCGAAAGCGCTGATCGCCTGCACGTAGACACCGGCGACAACGCCGGTCTTCGGCACGATGACGTCGACGGGCGGGTTGCCCTTCAGGGTGTCGCGGCCAGCAAGCGCGTTGTAATCCCAGTTGATCAGGATCGGGGTCTGGCCCTGGGCGAGCGTGGCGGGCTTGCCGACGACCGGAACGAAATTGCCAGCGGCGTTGAGCTTCTTGAAGAAGTCGAGGCCAGCCTTGCCGGCGGCTTCGCCAGCGGCGGCGCCCGTCGACAGACCGGAGGCGTAGACCGCCTGAATGGCCTGGTTCGAAGCGCGCGGGTCACCGGCGACGGCAACCGCGTTGGCGAATTCCGGCTTCAGAAGGTCAGCCCAGTCCTTCGGCGATTCCTTGATCAGGTCCTTGTTCACCATGAACGACAGAACGCCGTAATAGTCGCCGTACCAGGCGCCATCGGCATCCTTCGCGCTGTCCGGGATCGAATCCCAGGTCGACACCTTGTAAGGCATCAACAGGCCATCCTTCTTGGCGGTCGGGCCGAAGGACAGGCCGACGTCGATGACGTCGGGAGCCTGCGGGCCCTTGTTGTCCTTGTTGGCCTTGATCGCCTCGACCTCGTCGCCCGAACCGGCATCGGGGTTGAGCTCGTTGATGGTGATTTCCGGATACTTGGCCTTGAAGCCGGCGATGACGTCCCCATAGCCACACCAGTCATGCGGAAGCGCGATGGTGGTGAGCTGGCCTTCAGCCTTCGCGGCCTTGACGAGATCGTCCAGCGAAGCCGCGGACGAAATCACCGTCGACGCGAAAAGCGCCGCGGCCGAAAGGGAAAGCACTTTCCCCGTGAACTTGAACATGTGTTCTCTCCGTTGAACTGGCGCGCTAAGCGCCTGTCGATGCGGGTATCGTTTTCGTGTGACAGCCAGATGAAGGCTTTTTGAAACCGGCGCCCCGCGGCGAAAAAAGTTAACTCTTTTTAACGGACTGTAGCAATTAGCCCGCACTTAATTTTCCGGCTAATGGTTAGTTGCCTTGATTTTTGCCCCTTCTGCCCTCCCTTAAGTTCCCCTTTGTTCAACCTTCCGACGTCCGAAGCCGGCTCAGATGGAGCCGGCGATGGCATTTTCGAGCAGCGTGAGCGCCGCCTTCTTGGTCAGCTTGACCGGATTGCCGCCGGCGGTCGGGTCAACCACGGCCATGTCGGCGATCAGCGTCTTGCGCTTCTTGTCCATGTCCAGGCCCTTGATCAGGCCGGGCAGCGCGTGCGGCACCTTGAGCTCCTTGCGCAGCTTGATGATCGCCTTGGCAAAACCGTCGAAGCCGCCCTTGATGCCGCAATAGGCGGCAAGCCGGGCGATGCGATCCTCGATCGCCTCGCGGTTAAAGGCGAGCACATACGGCATGAACACCGCATTGGTCATGCCGTGATGGGTGTCATAGAGCGCGCCGATCGGATGCGACAGCGAGTGGATGGCGCCGAGGCCCTTCTGGAAGGCGGTGGCGCCCATGGCGGCCGCGCTCATCATATGGGCGCGAGCGACCAGATCCTTGCCGTTGGCAAAGGCCTTCGGCAGGTTTTCGAACACCAGCCGGATGCCTTCGACCGCGATGCCGTCGGCCATCGGATGATAGCCCGGCGCGCAATAGGCTTCGAGACAGTGGGCCAGAGCGTCCATGCCGGTGCCGGCGGTGATGAAGCCCGGCATGCCGACCGACAGTTCCGGATCGGCAATCACGATCGCCGGCAGCAGTTTCGGATGGAAGATGACCTTCTTGGTATGGGTCTCCTCGTTGGTGATGACGCCGGCGCGGCCGACCTCCGATCCGGTGCCGGCCGTGGTCGGCACCGCGATGATCGGTGCGATGGCATCCGAATTGGCCCTGATCCACCAGTCGCCGACATCCTCGAAGTCCCACACCGGCCGCGTCTGTCCCGCCTGGAAGGCGATGAGCTTGCCGAGGTCAAGCGCCGAGCCGCCACCGAAGGCGATGACGCCGTCATGCTTGCCCTTCTTGAACACGGCGATACCGGCGGTCAGGTTCGACTCGACCGGGTTCGGCCGCACCTCTGAGAAGACGCCGTAAGGGATCTTGGCATCATCGAGGATCTTCAGCGTCGAGGCGACGACGGGCAGTTTGGCCAGACCCGGATCGGTGACGAAAAGCGGCCGCTTGATACCGGTTGCCGCCAGCACATCCGGCAATTCCTTGATGCGCCCGGCGCCGAAGCGGACGGTGGTGGGGTAGTTCCATTTGGAGATCAGTTTCGACATTTCGACCTTCTTGAGTGCTTGGATTTCGGTGCTGTTAATTGACAAAGGTGTTGGCGACGCGCTCGGAGCGCATCATGTATGGTATCCAGACGAGCGCGCTCCAGATCGAGCGGGTGACCACCCGCATCGTTTCCTTGTCGTACGCGTCGGCCAGCGTCGGAAAAGTTTCGGGAAAAATCAGGTGCGCGGCCAACGGGTCGAGAATGGCATAGACCGGCAACACGGCCGCCCAGATCATGAACCAGCCCGGAAAAATCTCCCAGCGCTTGAACATGAAGAACAACAGTAGGGCCGGAGCGGTCAGATCCAGCACGCCGCCGATCAGGAGCTCACCGACAATCAGGGCGTTTTGCAGGAAACTGAAGGCGCGCCAATTCTGCAGGAGACCGACAAAGTTGGCCTGATAGATCTGGATGGTCCCCAGGATCGGCGTCACGATCAATCCAAGCATCGGCAGGACGAGCCATCCGCCGATGCCTTGCGGGCCTTCGCGGGCCGGCGATATCACTGATTGTTGTGTCTCCGACATGGCGTCCCCGGGACCAGATCCTTTTGTGCCACCTCGCCTCAGATCGCTTCGCGCAGGTGGAATGATTTCGGCCGGGTCAGATTGTCATAGCCCAACGCCGAAAGGGCAACGCCCTTGCCGGTGTCCTTGACGCCGGTCCAGACCAGCGCCGGATCGAGATAGTCGCAGCGGTTCATGAACACAGTGCCGGTCTCGACACGGTCGCCGATCGCGATTGCGTGCTCGGTATCACGCGTCCAGATCGAGGCGGTAAGGCCGTAAGGACTGTCATTCATCAGCGCGATCGCCTCCTCGTCGTTGCGCACCTTCATGATGCCGACGATCGGGCCAAAGCTCTCCTCGCGCATGACGCTCATCTGGTGGTCGACCTCGGTCAGCACCTCCGGCGCCAGATAGGGCGAGCCGGCTCTGTCGTTGGCCACCTTCATGTTGATATGCGCCACCGCACCCTTGCGCAGCGCCTCGGCCTTCTGCTCGCGGATCAGGTCGGCGAAGCGCGCTTGAGCCATCGGCCCCATGGTCGTCGCCTGTTCCAGCGGATTGCCGACGACATAGTTTTTCGTCTCCGCGATAAAGCCCTCGACGAACTCGTCATAGACCTTCTCATGCACATAGACGCGCTCGATGCCGCAGCAGCACTGGCCGGAATTGTAGAAGGCGCCGTCGACGAGATTGGCGACCGCATGGTCGAGCTTGGCGTCGGGCAGCACATAGGCCGGGTCCTTGCCGCCGAGCTCGAGGCCGAGCGTCATGAAGGTGCCGGCCGCAGCCTTCTCGATGGCGCGGCCGCCACCGACCGAGCCGGTGAAATTGACATGGTCGATCTTGCCCGAGCTGAGCAGCTTCTCGGTCTGGGCGTGATTGAGCACGACATTCTGGAACACGCCCTTGGGCAGGCCGATCTTGTCAAAGGCCTGCTGGAAGCGCTCGCCGACCAGCAGCGTCTGCGCGGCGTGCTTGAGGATGACGGTATTGCCGGCCATCAGCGCCGGCACGATGGTGTTGACGGCGGTGAGATAAGGATAGTTCCATGGCGCGATCACCATGACGACGCCGAGCGGATCCTTCTTCACATAGCGCCGAAAACCGTCCTTCGGGTTGGACGCCGGCACGGATTTGAGCGCCTGCTCGGCGATCTCGACCATGTAGTTGGTGCGTTCCTTGACCCCGCCGAACTCGCCGCCATAGCGAACAGGCCTGCCCATCTGCCAGGCGATTTCCGGCACGATCTCGTCGGTCATGGCAACCAATGCTTCAAGCATCGCCAGCATGTACTTGCCGCGTTCGACGATCGGTGTTTGCGCCCACTTCTCTTGCGCCGCCTTGGCGCGCTCGACCGCGGCATTGATCGCCTGGTCCGTCGCGATCGGCCGCTCGACATAAATCGAGCCATCGATGGGGGTGATGAGTTTGACCGTTTCGGTCATTTTGCAAGTCCTCGCAGTTTTATAACACTCGAAAAACACATGGCCCGGCGCTGACCTTATCCGCCAGCGCCACCCTCTCCCCGTATCGCGACAGGAGCGGGAAACGCCGGCGATCCCGCGAGCGGTTCTTCGCGGAAAAGGGGCTAAGGGTGCGGCGGCCTGTGTTGGCTTCTGGCCTAGTACCGCTCAAAGCCTCTGTGCAGTTCCCAATCCGTGATGCGGCGGTCGTATTCGAACTGCTCCCAGCGGGCGGTGTGCACATAGTGCTCGATCACCTCCTCGCCGAAGGCCTGCTTCAGCATCTTGGACTTGGCCAGCGTCTCGGTCGCGTCGCGCAATGTCTTCGGGATCTCGGGCAGGCGCGAGGCCTGGTAGGCATCACCGACGAAGGGTTTCTGCAGCTCCAGCTTCTCGTCGATGCCGGCAAGGCCGGACGCGATCAGCGCCGCGAAGGCGAGATAGGGGTTCAAATCGGCGCCGCCGATGCGGCACTCCATGCGAATGCCCTTGGTGCCCTCGCCGCACAGCCGGAAGCCAGCGGTGCGGTTGTCTTCGCTCCACATGATCTTGGTGGGCGCGAACGTGCCGGCCTGGAAGCGCTTGTAGGAGTTGATGTAAGGCGCCAGGAACCAGGTGAACTCCTTGGCGTACTTCAACTGCCCGGCCGCCCATTGCTGGCCGAGGCTGGACAGCGTCCAGTCGGCCTTCTTGTCGAAGAACAAAGGCGTCTCGCCGTCGGCGCTCCACAGCGAATTGTGGATGTGGCTGGAATTGCCGGCCAGCCCGTAATTGTACTTGGCCATGAAGGAGATCGCCTTGCCTTCCGAATCCGCGATCTCCTTGGCGCCGTTCTTCAGGATGACGTGGCGGTCGGCCATGTCGAGCGCCTCGGCGTAGCGCACGTTGATTTCTTCTTGGCCAGGACCCCACTCGCCTTTCGAATTCTCGATCGGGATGCCGGCCGCCTCCATCTCGTTGCGAAGCCGGCGCATGACGCCTTCTTCCTTGCTGGTGATGCCGATCTGGTAGTCGCCGATATAGGGCGAAGCGCTGTCGAGGCCCTGCCAATGTTTCTTGCGGGCGGAATCGTAAGTCTCGCTGAACAGATAGAATTCAAGCTCGGAAGCGAAATAGCCGATATAGCCGCGCTCCTTCAGCCGGTTGACCTGCTTCTTCAGGATGGCGCGTGGCGAATGCGCGAGATCCTCATGCGTGTGATGGTCGAGCACGTCGCAGATGACCAGCGCGGTCTTCTCCAGCCACGGAATGCGCCGCAAGGTCGACAGGTCCGGCTTCATGACGAAGTCGCCATAGCCTTTCGACCAGCTTGCCGCCTTGTAACCCGGCACCGGCTCCATATCGATGTCGCAGGCGAGCAGATAGTTGCAGCCATGCGTCTCGCCATGCGCGGAATCGACGAAGTACTGGGCCAGGAAACGTTTTCCCGAGAGTCTGCCCTGCATGTCGACGATGCAGGCCAGCACCGTGTCGATCTCGCCATTGGAGACCGCTTTCTTCAACTGATCGAACGAGAAATTTCCGGCCATTCCTTTGGCACTCCAACGCTTGACGATTGAAAGGGAGAAACGAAGCGTTGGCCGGCGCGGCGCCGGCCAAGGCCATTAAACGAAGTCTCAGTGGCCGGTCTCGCCGACCGCCTGTTCCGCCGCCTTGATCGCCGCCTGACGCGCGGCGATGATGTCGCCGAGCGGTGGGCCCTGGAAGCGGTTGCGTTCGAAGGCGAACCAGACGATCGCCGTCAGGATGAAGAAGCCGACGGTGATGTAGAGCGCCCAGTCGTTCGGCGGCTGGATGCCGATCACGAAGATCAGGATCATCGACACAATCGACAGGAAGGCAAACAGCATGAAGACGCCGCGGCCCAGATTCCACGGACCCATCTTGTCCCACTTCGGCGTGCCCCAGGCCAGCATGCCGAGCACGATCGGCACGGTGAAGGACAGGAACAGGAAGATGACCGTGCAGGACACCACGATAGTGTAGGCCGAGGTGCCGGCGACGGAAACCAGCGTCGAACCCCAGACGAACAGCACCGACAGGATCGACGCCGTCCAGATCGCCGCCACCGGCGTGCGATAGGTCGGGCTGACCTTGGCGAGCGCCGAGGAACCCGGCAAGCCGCCGTCACGCGAGAAGGCGAAGATCATGCGCGAGGCCGACGTCACCGTGGCGAGGCCGCACAAGAGCTGCGAGACGAACACGACGAGATAGACGAACTCCTTGATGCCGGAGGGAACGCGCTGGTCGAAAGCCCAGAAGAACACGTTCCAGCCCTGTTTGGCGGCATCGTCCATATTGGGGATCATCAGCACGAAAGCGGCCAGGAACAGATAGCCGAAGATGGCCGACCAGATGACCGCCATCACCATGGCGCGCGGCACCGAAGAGGCCGCCTTGATGGTTTCTTCCGACGTGTGCGCGGAAGCGTCGTAGCCGGTGATCGTATAGATCGGCAGCAAGAGGCCAAGCGCGAACACCCAGGCATTCGACACCGACGGCCAGACACCGCCGCCGGCGTCGCCTGAGTAGTTGTGGAAGGTGAAGAGACGGCTGACATCCCAGTGCTCGGCGAAAATCAGGCAGACCACAGCGATCAGGATCGAGCCGAAGAAGATCAGATAGCCTGAAAAGTCGGTCAGCTTCGCCGTCAGCTTGATGCCGAGATGGTTGATCAGCGCCTGGGCGCCGGTGATGATGACCAGGAAGATCATCTGATTGGTCAGCGTGCCCTCGATGCCGAGCGCCGGCCCGAACGCGCCGACGAAGAACGTCCAGGTGCCGACATTGATGGCGCCGAGAACGGTGATCAGGCCAAGCAGGTTGAGCCAGGCCGTGACCCAGCCGGTGCCGCGATTGCCGAGGATCGAGCCCCAGTGATAGAGGCCGCCGGCGGTCGGATAGGCCGAGCTGATCTGCGACATGGCGACCGCGAAGGTCAGCGACACAAAGCAGCCGACCAGCCAGCCGACGCCGATGCCGATGCCGCCGGCTCCCGACGTGCCTTGCGCCAGCGAATTGATGCCGCCCGACAGGATGCAGATGATGGAGAAGGAAACCGCGAAATTCGAAAAGCGACTGAGACGCCGCTCCAGTTCCTGGGCGTAGCCCATACTGTGGAGGGCTTTTACGTCCTCCGCCTTGTCTGAATCTGTGTAACCCGGTGTCGTCATCTCGGAATTCCCCTATGATTCTTGGCCGGACCGGTCCTGCATGTCGATGCCCGGCCGGCTGAGCCGACCGGGCGGTACTGTACTTGTCGTTAGCCGGCTGTCTGGCCGACGGCTTTTTCCGCGGCTGCAATCTCCGCCGCGCGTCTGGCAATGTCGGCGCCAATCGGCGGACCCTTGAAGCGGCGCGATTCGATACCGAACCAGAGAACCACGAGCAGAATGATCAGCCCGATGGCGTAGTTGATCAGGATGTCGAAGGGCGGCTGGATGCCGGCATACATCAGCACCAGAACGCCAAGCACGGTGATGATGGCGAAGGGCTTCGACCAGATGCCGAGGCGGAACGGGCCGAACTCGGTCCAGCTCTTGCCTTCCGCAAGAAGCCCGGCTGCGATCGGCATGGCGTAGGAGACATAGAGGAAGAGAGCGCAGCCTGCCGCCAGCGCCGCGAAAGCCGGCGAGTAGAGCGTGGCTGCGATCGACAGCACGACGCCGAGCCAGATGGCGGGCACCGGCGTGCGCCAGGTCGGCGAGACCTGCTTCCACAGAGACGACCCCGGCAGGCCGCCGTCACGCGAGAAGGCGAAGATCATGCGCGAGGTCGAAGTGAGGCCGGCCAGCGCGCACAGATAGTTCGACAGCACGATGGCGATGCCGAGCAGAGCCTTGAGCCAGGTCGGCGCCGGCAAATTGTTGAACAGGTTGAACCAGGCATTGCCGCCATCCTTGGCCGTCGCCACCAGATCGGGGCTGGCGAGAACGAAAGAGACCGCCATGACGAAGCCGAAGACGAGAGACCAAAGCACGGCGTGGATCATGCCCCTCGGCACCGCGACACGGGCGTTGTGCGTTTCCTCGGCGGTGTGCGCCGAAGCGTCGAAGCCGGTGATCGTATAAAGCGGATAAAGAAGGCCGATCAGGAAGGCCACAAAGGCCGTACGAGCCGTCGGAACATAACCACCGCCGGGATCGCCGGTCGTGTTGACGAACGTCGTCAAGCGCGAAAGATCAAAGCCATGCGCGCCCCAGATCAGGAAGGTCAGCGTCAGCACGACCGCGACAACGAGGATGAGGTAGCCGGAAAAGTCGGTCAACATCGTCGTCGTCTTGATGCCGAGATGATTGAACAGGCCCTGGGTGACGGTGATCAGGACGACTGCGATCGTCTGCTGCCAGAAGCCCCAGGTCGATGTGTCCCAACCGAAGATCGGTCCCGCGACGAGCCCTTGAAACAGCAGATAGACGCCGACATTGACCGAAGCGACGACGAAGATCAGGCCGAGCAGATTGATCCAGGCCGTAGCCCAACCCCAGCCGCGCCCACCGAGAATTGAGGACCAGTGGTAGAGGCCACCAGCCGTGGGATAGGCCGAGCCGATCTGGCCGAGCGAAGCCGCGACGACAAGGGCGAAGACACCACCGATGATCCAGCCAATGGTCGCCTCGAAACCGCTGCCGGTGCCCATGGCCAGCGGAAATGAGGTGATGCCGCCGGCCAGAATGCAAATGATCGAGAAGGATATGGCGAAGTTGGAGAACCCGCCCATGCGGCGGGCCAATTCCTGGGCGTAGCCCATGCTGTGGAGGATCTTTACATCCTCCGACTTGTCTGAGTGGTCCGGTGCTGCCATTTGAATTCCCCTTTAATTTTTTAGCTGGCCGATTGTATTGAGTTTCCCATTGCGCGTTGTCGGGAGCCGCCGGCTTGCTCTGGCTCCAGATTCGAAAAAATGCCTGTGAGCAGATCCGCCCATTTCCGCTGCCCGGCTTCACCGGAGATTTCATCGTTGCGGATTTCGATCATCGCGCAGGCAAGACCGCGCGAACGCGCGTGCCGCTCCAGCGTGAAATAGACGCGGTCGGCTGGCGAATAGGGTTCGTTGACGCCGACAATGACGCCGGACAGCCGCCGCAGCGCGCCGATCAGCGGCGTGGCCAGCCGGCCGTCCTCGTCATGGATGATGCCGATATGCCAGGGCCGGTTCTTACCCTTGTAGACCGGGGTGAAGGAGTGGACCGATACCAGCCGCGTTTCCTGGCCGCGCGCCAACCGCTCCTCGATGACATCGGCGATCGCGCCGTGGAACGGGCGCCATGCCAGATCGACGCGCGCCGCGCGCTGCCTGTCCGACAGTCCGGTGTTTCCCGGTATGGCTGTCGTCTCGCTCACCGGCGGTACGAGGTCGGGCGCATCGAGGGGGCGGTTGCAGTCGATGACAAGGCGCGACACCCGCGTCTCGATAAGCGTCGCGTCGAGTGCCTCGGACATGCGGCTGGCAACCGGCAGCGCGCCAGGGTCCCAGGCGATGTGTCGCGTCAGGTCCGGCGCAGGCAGGCCGAGCGTTCCGAATTCGGCAGGCAGGAAGTTGGAGGCGTGGTCGCAGGTGAACACGAACGGGCTGGAGCCGCCCGGGTTGGTCACCCTTACGGTCTCAGACGGCGCAAGGCTGGCGGGCCGTGCTTTCTCCATTATCGTCCCCTGGGGAACGCTGTATCGTATGTTACGTATTTTGTCTCATTGCGTCCCTGCGGATGATTTCATACACTTTGTCCGACTTTGTCAAACGCGAATTCCGAAAACGGCGTCGACGGGTCGAAGGGGCGGGGGAAAACAATGATTTCCAGCATTGCCGAACTGATTTCCGACCGTATCGGCACCATGCCGGCGGGCGAGCGTCGCGCCGCGCAGACGCTGATCGCCAATTATCCGCTGACCGGGCTGAAGACGGTCGCCGAGTTCTCCACCGCGGCCGGCGTCTCATCGCCGACGATCCTGCGTTTCGTCGCCCGGCTCGGCTTCCAGAACTATCCCGAATTCCAGTCGGCGCTGCAGGACGAACTGGCGGCGCAGCTGCAATCGCCGGCGACGCGCACGCTCAATCCGTCTTCGACCGCCGGTGCCGCTTCGCCGATGCTGGAAGCCACGCTCGACAATATGCGCGAGACCTTCCGGCACCTCTCCGACAAGCAACTCGCCGACATCGCCACAAGATTGGCCGAGCGGCGCGGCAAAACCTTCCTGATCGGCGGCCGTTTCACCGACCCGCTGGCGCGCTACATGGCCGCCCATCTCGCCATCATCCAGCCCGATGTCTATCACCTCGCCGGACAGGAGAGCATCTGGCGCGACCGCCTGATCGACATGAGCAAGCGCGACGTGCTGGTGATCTTCGATATCCGACGCTACCAGGAGAGCCTCATCCGCTTTGCCGAGAAGGCGCATCAGCGCGGCGTGCAGATCGTGCTGTTTACCGACCAATGGCTGTCGCCGATCGCCCGCTTCGCCCGTCACGTCATTGCCGGGCGCACCGCCGTGCCCTCAGCCTGGGATTCGTCGGCGGCGCTCTTCGTCGTCGCCGAAACCCTGATCGGGGCCGTGACCCGGAGGCTCGAGGCGGACGGCGCCAAGCGCATCCGCGACCTGGAGAACCTGCGCTAGACTGCAATCCCCGCCAATTGCCAGCCGCTGGAATCCAGCAAAACCAACGATCCAGGCTCTGCCGGCTTCAAATTACCGAGATTTAATGTGCACGATTGCGTGATAATTGCCATAAACCGCTGATATCGCGGCATGGCGTGGCCGATTTTTGATGCCGGCCCGTATCGTCGCTGCATCGTCGCTGCGCCTGTTCCCGCCTGGAACCGGGCGGGCGAATTTTGCCGCTGGAGTGTCGATGCCGAGCTGGAAACAGATTGTTCTTACGCTTGTGATCGTGGTCGCCGCGGCTGCCGCCTGGGCGCATTTCTATCCCAGCGCGCCTGAGGCGCTGGCACGCTGGGGCATCGGCTCGACCTCCCCGGCTAAGGAAACCGCCACTGCCGGCAACGACCGCAACCGCGCCGGCCAAATTGTCACCATTGTCGCGATCCCGGCCGGCACCGCCACCATCAATGACAGGCTGCAGGCGATCGGCACCGGCCGCGCCGACGCTTCGGTGACGGTCAACCCCTACAGTTCCGGCCGCCTGGCAGAGTTGCTGGTCGAGTCCGGCAGCCATGTCGACAAGGGACAGGTCATCGCCACGCTCGATTCCGAGACAGAGATCATCTCTCAGGACCGGGCCAAGCTCGCCTTGCAGGATGCGCAATCCAAGCTCGACCGCGTCAAGTCGCTGCGCGCCTCCAATGCCGCGACGCCGGTCGCGGTCGCCGATGCGGAAGTGGTGCTGGCAGGCGCCAAGCTGGCGCTCCAGGATGCCGAACTTGCCCTGCAGCGCCGCTCGATCCTGGCGCCGATTGCCGGCACGGTCGGCATCCTGCCGATCTCGGCCGGCAACTATGTGACCAACCAGTCGGCGATCGCCACCCTCGACGACCGCTCCTCGATCCTGGTCGACTTCCAGGTGCCCGAGCGCTTCGCCGCCGCCGTCAAGGTCGGCGCGCAATTGACGGCGACACCGATCGCCAATCCGAGCAACGCCTATACCGGCACGGTATCGGCCATCGACAACCATATCGACGAAAAGAGCCGCACGCTGCTGGTCAAGGCCAAGATCGCCAATCCAGCTGACTCACTGCGCGCAGGCATGTCGTTCTCGATCAGCATGAAGTTCCCCGGCGAGACCTATCCGGCGGTCAGCCCGCTGGCGATCCTGTGGGGTTCCGACGGCGCCTATGTCTGGCAGATCGAGGACGGTAAGGCCAAGCGCGTTCCCGTGCACATCATCCAGCGCAACACTGAGACCGTGCTGATCGACGCCGAGATCGACAATGGCGACATGGTGGTGACCGAAGGCACGCAAAGCGTCAGCGAGGGCGGCGCGGTCCGCATCGCCGATGAGCAGCAGCGCCCCGCCAACGCCGCCGAAGGCTCATGACCGCACCCGTCAACGCCGCCAGCGATACCGGCTTCACAGCGCTCTTCATCCGCAGGCCAGTCATGGCCTTCGTGTTGAACACGCTCATCGCCGTCACCGGCCTCGCCGCCTTCTACGGCGTCGAGATCCGCGAATTGCCCGACGTCGATCGTGCCGTCGTCACCGTGTCCACCACTTTCGAGGGGGCCGCGGCCGAAACCGTCGACCGCGAGCTGACCGACACCATCGAGGGCGCGGTCGCCCGCGTCTCCGGCGTCAAGTCGATTTCATCCTCGTCGTCCTTCGGCCAGAGCCGCGTCACCATCGAGTTCAAAGACGGCGTCGACCTCAACGTCGCCGCCTCCGACGTGCGCGATGCCGTCGGTCGCGTCGCCAACCAGATGCCGGACACCGCCGATCCGCCACGTATCGTCAAGGCCGATGCCAATTCCGATGCGGTGATGCGTCTGGCGGTGACCTCGGACAACATGTCGATCCAGGACATGACGGTCGTGGTCCAGGACCAGATCGAGGACGAACTCGCCGCCGTGCCGGGCGTCGCCGACGTCCAGGTCTATGGTGACCGCGACAAGATTTTCCGCATCGACGTCGACCAGAACAAGCTTGCCAGTCTCGGCTTCACGGTTGCCGATCTGAGAGCAGCCCTGGCCTCCGTCGCCTTCGATTCACCGGCAGGGTCGATCACCACGACGAACCAGGATCTGATCGTGCGCACGACGGCGGACGTGACGACGCCCGAGGAATTCGAAAACATCATCATCGGCGGCACGACGCGCATCCGCGACGTCGCCACCGTCACGCTCGGTCCCGATGTCGGCCAGACGACGCTGCGCTCGGACGGCAAGACCGGTATCGGCATCGGCATCATCCGCCAGGCGGAATCCAACACTTTGGACATCTCGACCGGCGTCCAGGCCGCCGTCGCCAAGCTGCAGGAGAACCTGCCCAAGGGCATGGCGATCAAGATCACCAGCGACGACGCCGTCTTCGTCAAGGGCGCCGTGCACGAGGTCGAGATCGCGCTCGGCCTGTCGGTCACCATGGTGCTGATCGTCATCTACGTCTTCTTGCTTGACTGGCGCGCCACGCTCATCCCCGGCCTGTCGATGCCGGTCGCCATGATCGGTACCATCGCCACCATCTATCTGGCCGGCTTCTCGGTCAACATCCTGACTTTGCTTGCCCTGGTGCTGGCGACCGGCCTTGTCGTCGACGACGCCATCGTCGTGCTCGAAAACATCGTACGACGACGCAACGAAGGCATGGGCCCGCGCGCCGCAGCCGTGCTCGGCGCGCAGGAAGTGTTCTTCGCCGTCGTCGCCACGACGCTGACGCTGGTCGCCGTCTTCGTGCCGATCTCCTTCCTGCCTGGACAGACCGGCGGCCTGTTTCGCGAATTCGGCTTCGTGCTTGCCATGTCGGTGCTTTTGTCCTGCGTGGTGGCGCTGACGCTTTGCCCGATGCTGGCTTCGCGCATGCTGACCAGCGCCTCGCTGCACCATGAAGGCGGCCATGGCATCGGCGCCCGTATCGGCGGCTGGCTGAATGCAGGATACAAGCGCGGCCTGCGTGCCTGCCTCGACGCGCCCTGGGTCGCGGTTCTGGTCGCTGTGTTGTTTGCCGGCACGGCCTTCACGCTGTTCGGCACCATCCGCCAGGAACTGACACCGACCGAGGACCGCGCCGCCGTGCTGTTGCGCATCAGCGCCCCGCAAGGCGTCAGCCTCGATTACACCACCCAGCAGATGCAGAAGATCGAGCGGCTGATCCAGCCGATGCGCGATTCCGGCGAGATCCGCGCCACCTTCGAGAATGCCGGCCAGAACGGCTCCTACAATTCAGGTTTCATGGTGATGACCCTGGCGCCGTGGGACGAGCGCAGCCGCAGCCAGCAGGAAATCATGGCCGAGATCAGCCAGCTGACCAGGCAGGTGCCGAGCGTGCGCATCTTCCCGGTCCAGCCCAACAGCCTCGGCATCCGTGGCGCCGGCAACGGCCTGCAATTCGCGCTCGTCGGCAATGACCGCAAGGCGCTCGGCGACGCGGCGGTGAAGATCATCGCCGAGATGCAGAAGGACCCACGCTTCCAGACGCCGCGCCTCTCCATCGATCCGACACAACCGCAACTCGCCGTGGCGATCGACCGCGAGCGCGCCTCCGATCTCGGCATCGACATCGCGGGGCTCGCCAACACCATGCAGGCCATGCTCGACGGCAACGATGTCGTCGACGTCTACATCGCCGACCGCAGCTATGGTGTGAAGCTGGTCTCGACCACCAATCCGATCAACGATCCGACCGACCTGGAAAACGTCTTCCTGAAGACAGGCGACGGCCGCTTCGTGCCGATGTCGACGATCGCCACGCTGACCGAGCGCGCCGTGCCGCCGTCGCTGTCGCGCGAACAGCAGCAGCCGTCGGTGGCGATTACCTCCAACCTGTCAGGCAATTTCGCGCTTGGCGACGCGATGAGGCAAGCCGAGGCAATCGCCACGCCGCTCTTGCCGTCGGGCAGCCGCATCCTGCCGCTGGCCGAGGCAGCGACGCTGGGCGAGACCAACAGCGCCATGGTGACCATCTTCGGCTTCGCGCTGGTCATCATCCTGCTTGTGCTGGCGGCGCAGTTCGAAAGCTTCGTCAGCGCCGTCATCATCATGGCGACGGTGCCGCTGGGGCTCGCCTGCGCCGTCTTTGCGCTGCTGTTGTCGGGCACCAGCCTCAACGCCTACAGCCAGATCGGCCTGGTGCTGCTGGTCGGCGTCATGGCCAAGAACGGCATCCTGATCGTCGAGTTCGCCAACCAGCTGCGCGATCGCGGGCTCGGCGTGCGCGAGGCGATCGAGCAGGCCTCGGTCATCCGCCTGCGGCCGGTGATGATGACGATGATCTGCACCATCCTTGGCGGCGTGCCGCTGGTGCTGGCCGCCGGCGCCGGCGCCGAGGCGCGCGTGGCGCTGGGCTGGGTCATCGTCGGCGGCCTGGGCTTGGCCACCATCTCGACGTTGTTCCTCACCCCCGTCGCCTACCTGCTGCTCGGCCGCTTCGTCACGCCCAAGACGCATGAGGAAGCCCGCCTGAAGCGTGAGTTGGAAGAAGCCGCCTGCACAAACATCGAGCCGGCGGAATAGCTATTTCAGCAGCCGGCCCTCGATCGACCAGCGCGCCGACAGGAAGTTCAACACAGCGGCCACAACCAAACCAATGATCTTTGCCGGCCACACGCCGATCGCTCCTGCCAGCACGGCGATCGAAAGGCTGGAAACACCCAGCGAAATCAGCGCGCCCAGCGAGACGAAGCGCAGGAACGAGTGGTGCAGCCGGATGTCCGGGTCCCGTTCGAACGACCAGAAGCGGTTCGCCACGAACGAGAAGAGAACGGCAACGAGCCAGGCCGCGACATTGGCGGCCAATGGTGGAATGGAGAGCTTGAGGAGCAGGAAAAATGCCGCAAGGTCGATGCAGGTGTTCGCCAGTCCCACCACGGCGAAGCGCACGATCTTGCTGCCGGTCGAACGTTGCGGCTGGCCGGCGCCGCTCATGCGCTGCCGTCCATGATGCGGACTTCGGCCCGCTCCAGGCTGTTACCGAAATCCTCGGAGGCGAGGAATGCGTACTCGACCTCGCGCGCGCCTTGCATGACGTCGCGCGCGCGCAGCGTTTCGTCGACATGGCCGGGATGGCACATGAACAACCCTTGTTCGGGCAAGCTCGCCAATGCAGCCTTCAGCGTCGGCGCGAATTTCTCCGGCTGCCGCCAGTCATAGATACCTGAAAGCGGTGTCATGACGGCAAAGCCCGCGCCTTGCATCGCTTTGTTGAAGCCCGCGGCCAGGGCCGCGATCGCCGCGATCTTGGCCGCCGCGTCGAGGCCGACAAGTGCTGGCGCGCCACGCAGCGCGGGCTTATCCGCGGCCGTCGCGAAGCGCGACAGCAGCCACCCGCGCACCACCGGCAGGAAATGCACGTGTTGGTGCCCGTCGATGAAGTCGGGCGGACTGCCCAGCGCTTCGATGAAGCGGTCATACTGGGCGTCGAGCTCGGCGTGCACGTCGCGCGCGTCGAAGCGGCCGCGCCGGATCGGCAGCGCCAGCGGGCCAAGCGGTGGCAACCTGCCTTCCGGAGCCAGGCTCGACAGACCTGTCACGGCGACCTGGTCGGTGAGGGTCAGATGCAATCCGATCGCCGCCCTTTTGCGGAAAGGCCTTATGCGCTGCGATTCCTGTTCCCATTCGGGAAACCCGGTCATGCAGCTGGTGCCCGTCAGGCGGCCACGGCCGATGAGGTCGAGGATTGCCTTCGATACGCCGGGCGCCAGGCCGTAATCATCGGCGATCAGGCGGATCGATCTGGTCATTTGCCGGAGGCAGCCTGGTCGGCGTCGCCACCATGCAGGACGTCGCGCACGATATAGACCGGCCGGTCCTTGCTTTCGCTGAGCGTCACCCAGACATATTCGCCGATCAGGCCGAGCAGGGTCAGGTTCAGCCCGCCCAGCAAGACGACGGCGACCATCAGGCTTGGGTAGCCGGGCACGGAGATGCCGTAGAACAGCACCTCGAAAAGCACCTTCACGCCATAGGCCAGGCCGGCGAATGCCGCCAGCAAGCCAATGAGGCTGATGATGCGCAGCGGGATCACCGAAAAGGAGGTGAACCCTTCCAGCGAAAAAGCGATCAGGTTGAGTCGGTTCCATTTCGATGTGCCGCTCACCCGGTTCTCGGGCGTGTAGAGCATCGCTTTCTGGTTGAAGCCGGCCCAGGCGAACAGACCCTTGTTGAAGCGCCGCTTGTCGCGCACGCTGACCAGGGCTCGCACCACGGCAGCGCGCATGACGCGGAAGTCGCCGGCATTCTCGGGAATGTCGAAACGCTGGCTGCTGTTGATCAGCTTGTAGAACAGCCGCGCCAGCTGGCTGCGCCGCCAGCTTGCCTCGCGCCGGTCGTTCTGCGCGTAGACGACATCGATCTGCGGGTTCTCGACCAGTTCGCCGATCATTGTCAGGCTGATCTCCATCGAATGCTGGAGATCGGAATCCATGATCAGGACCATGTCGCCGCGCGAATGGTCGAGGCCCGCGAGCACCGCCGCTTCCTTGCCGAAGTTGCGGCTGAGCCGCACGATCTCCCAGGAGCCGGACAGCGCGGTGGCAAATCGTTCGGCGCCGCCATCGCGGCTGCCGTCGTCGACCAGTATCTTGCGGACAGACATTCCGAAGCGCTCGCCAACCGCCGCTTCCAGCCTGTCGAGCAATCCGACGAAAGCGACCGCGGATTCGGCTTCGTTGAGGAAGGGCGCAACGATGTCGAGCGTTTCAGCCATGCGCGACGGACCTTGTCTCGGTCGCCTTCTCGCGCGCCTTCACCCAGAACCAGCCGATGAGCATGCAAGCTATGATGGTGACGCTGATCGGCCGGAACCACGGGTGGAAGAAGTTGTGCATATCGCGGGTAAGGCTGGTTAGACCCGTAAGGAAGAGCAGGACGGCCACAAACCAGCGCATCGATGCGGCTTTCTCGTCCTGCCATAGCAAAGCGATAGAGAGGCCGGCGGGCACCGCCACCAAGGCATAGGTGTTCGGCTCGACGCGCGGGTTGAACACGCACATGTAGAATGCCGCCACCAGGAAAATGGCGAGCCCGCGGACATTTTCGTCCAGCCTGCGGTCGAACTGAAGCACGATCCAAAGCGTAAGCAATGCCGCGATGGCGCGCACGATCGTTGCGTCAAACTCGGGGATCAGCAGCCCGATGGTGGCAAAGGGCGCGGTGAAATCCGTCGCGACGAACGGGCCGGTATGATCGACCGCCATCGAGGTCACCATGCGGAAGAAATCCGCATATTGGGCGTTGATGTAATCCGTGGATCCAAAGGCGTAAGGGATGGCGAGCACGACCGCCACAGCCAGCACCAGCACCGGAATAAGCCGGGGCCGCAGAGCGCCGGCGAGCAGCAGCATGACCAAAGCCGTCGGTTTGGCGATGATGGCGAGCGAGGCCCAGAAGAAGGTCTCGGCGCGGCGTCCTTCAAGCGCCGAGAGAGTGAGGAGCCAGCAAGCGCCGGCCAGCAGGATCGTCGACTGTCCGTTGCGCACCGCGCCAAGCGCCAGGGGCAGCGCCAGGAACAGGGCATAGGAGAGGCGCCACGCCTGGTCGGAGCCGCCGATCTTGCGCACCTGGCGAACAGCAGCCAGCGTGAGCACGCCGAAGCACAGCATCCGCCACAAGGTATCGCCGACATACGGTCCGAGCTTCAGCAGCGGGACGTAGAGGGCCGCGAAGGCGGGGGCGTAGAGGTAACCCATCGCCAGTTCGACATGATAGAGCGGACGGGCCGCCATAAAGGCTTCGGAGCCATTTCGATAGACGAAGACGACCGAACGGGCGTCCGGCGCGTGCCAGGCCATGATCTGGACAACCACGAACGCCCCGATCCACAACCAAAGTCCCAGACGGTCGAAAACCGGTTTGGTCATCGTCATCACCCCATGCTCCAGTCAGGACGATTTTTCCCATCATCGTCCAAGCTTCAGGGCCGGCGACATATCACGGAGCCATCAGCGCAGCATAGAGCACCGGCTTGCGACACCCGGAAAATGTGCGAGCGCCAGGCTGCAGACCCCTGAATTCCGGCTTTTTCGAGGGCTTGTAAGGTGGATCACAGCTCTGTGTTCGATGCTTTCGGCTCCCGTGCCGTCTGGCCAAGCCCGGCGATCAAGACGGAAATCTGCTCTATGGCCTGATGAACACCTTGCCGTTCGGCTTGGCCAGTTCGGCGGGCAGCCGCGCCATCACCTCCTCGAATGGCACCACCGCGGTGACATCTGTCGACCAGCGTCCGTCGGAAAAGCGCTTCTGCGCCTCCAGCACGGCCGCGCCCAGCCTGTCGCGGAACTGCCGCATCCATTCGACGAGCCAGAAGCCCTCGATATGCTTGTGCTGGAAGATCAGCTGGCCAGGCTCGCGGATCACCGTCGGTTCGGCATCGAGCCGGCCATAGATGATCCAGCGCGAGCGTTTCGGCATGGCGTTGAAAATGGCCGATGCCAGCGGACCGGTGACCGCGTCGAGGAAGATGCGCGGCTGCTCGGCCTTCATCACTTCACGCAGCGAGGCATCGAAATCGGCTGCCTTTTCGTGGAGCACGTGCACCGCGCCGTGCTGCTTCAGCAGGTCTATCTGCTCGTCGCGGCGCACGGTGACGATCGGCCGGAAGCCTGCTTCCTTGGCCAGCCCGATGATCAGCTTGCAGAGCTGGCTGGCGCCGGCCGTCATGATGAAGGCTTTCTCGCCAGCCTCTCTGACGATGTCGAACATGGCCAAGGCGGTCAGCGGATTGACGATCATCGCGGCAGCGTCCTCGTCGCGCACCGTGTCGAGCAGCGGAATGCAGGATATGGCCTCGGCGACGGCGTAGTCGGCCCAGGCACCCCAGTTCGAGACGCCAGTGGCGAAGGCGACGCGTTTGCCGTCCAGGCTTTTTGCATAGGCGTCGTCACCGGTGGCAACGACAATGCCGACGCCTTCGAAGCCGGCCGGCCGGCCTTTCACCCGCGGCTGGCCATATTGGCCCTTGATGAAGGCAATATCGGAAGGATTGATCGAGGCGAGGCTGACCTTGATCAGCGCCTGTGTCGGCCCCGGCGTCGGCACAGCGATGCTGCCTGGCTGAAGATAGGGCTCCATTGCCTCCAACGCGGCGGCCGATGGCGTTCTGGTGAAGCCGTCGCCAACAAGCAGCAGACCTTTCATTTCCGACGGAAGCGCCATGATGGTCAGACCTTTTCCTGTGTGTATCTCTTCAGTTCCGTGCGCGCCACCTGGCGCCGATGCACCGCGTCCGGCCCGTCGGCAAGCCGCAAGGTCCTGAGATGCGTCCATGAGCGGGCTAGTGGCGTGTCCTGGCTGATGCCTTGCGCGCCGAACATCTGCACCGCTTCGTCGGTGACTTTCAGCGCCACCCGAGGCGCAATCACCTTGATCTGGCTGATCCAGGGGGCGGCGGCGCGCGCGTCGCCCTGGTCGATCATCCACGCCGCCTTGAGGCAGAGCAACCGCGCCATCTCGATCTCCATGCGGCATTCAGCGATGATGTCGAAATTGGCGCCGAGCTTGGCCAGAGGCTGGCCGAAGGCCTCGCGCCGCACCGAGCGCTGGCACAGCATCTCCAGCGCCATCTCGGCCTGGCCGATGGCGCGCATGCAATGATGGATGCGGCCAGGACCCAGCCGGCCCTGCGCGATTTCGAAGCCCCTGCCCTCGCCAAGGATCAAATTCGTCGCCGGTACCCGCACATCCTCGAATCTCAGATGCATATGGCCATGCGGCGCATCGTCCTCGCCATAGACCTGCATGGCGCGGATTTTGGTGACGCCTTTGCTGTCGGCCGGCACCAGCACCATCGAATGCCGGCGATGCAGCGGCTCCTCGTCCGAGCCACTGCGGACCATGACGATGTAGATGGCGCAGCGCGGATCGCCGGCGCCGGACGCCCACCATTTTTCGCCGTTGAGCACATAGTCGTCGCCACGTCGCTCGCAGCGCATGGAAATGTTGGTGGCGTCGGAGGACGCCACGTCCGGCTCGGTCATCAGATAGGCCGAGCGGATCCTGCCCTCGAGCAAGGGTTCCAGCCATTGCCGCTTGTGGTCCTCGGAACCATAGCGCTCCAGCACCTCCATGTTGCCGGTGTCGGGCGCCGAACAATTGAAGGTCTCGGCGCCGAGATGCGCCTTGCCCATTTCTTCCGCGAGGTAAGCGTATTCGACGGTGGAAAGACCATAGCCACGCGTCGAATCGGTAAGCCAGAAATTCCACAGCCCGCGCTCGCGCGCTGTTTTCTTCAACCCTTCCAAAATCTCGGTCTGCCTGGCGCTATAGGCCCAGCGGTCGCCGCCTTTGCCGACCTCGGCCAGAAATTCCTCGCCGAGCGGGGCGATTTCGTCGCGCACCATAGCGGCCACGCGCTGATGGATCGGCCTCAACCGTTCGGTGATGCCGAGATTCATGTCCGCCATCGCATCGGCCCTTTCGCAGATAGATCTTTACCCGTGGCAAGGATGACCGTACTTCGGCTAGCCTTGTCAACGCGAGTCCCTCGCCGGTTCGGTCGAGGCATGCGGAGGAGTGCTATGAGTTATCTGGACAAGCTGTTCTCGGTCGCCGGCAAGACCGCGCTTGTGACGGGTGCCGCGACCGGCATTGGCCGCATGGTGGCAACCGGGCTGGTGCGCGCCGGCGCCAGCGTGATGATCGCCTCGCGCAAGGGCGAGGACTGCGTCAAGGTTGCCAACGACCTGAACGCGCTCGGCGGGTCGGGCCATGCCGAAGGCTTTGCCGGCGACGTTTCCAGCGAAGCGGGCATTGCGGCCCTTGTCGCGGAGGTCAAGGCGCGCACCGAGCGGCTGCACATCCTGGTCAACAATGCCGGCATCTCCTGGGGCGCGCCGCTGCAGGAATTCCCTTATAGCGCCTGGGCCAAGGTGTTCGGCGTCAACGTCACGGCCGTCTTCCACCTGACCAGGGAACTGCTGCCATTGCTCGATGCGGCAGCGAGCGACGAAGATCCGGCCCGGGTGATCAATCTTGGTTCGGTGATGGGCACGCAGCCACTTGCCGACGACGCTTACTCCTACACTGCCTCCAAGGCCGCGGTTCACCATCTGACGCGCACACTCGCACTCGAGTTCGCCGCGCGCCGGATCACGGTCAACGCCTTTGCGCCCGGCCCCTTCCAAAGCCGCATGACGGCCTTTGCCACCGCCACCAAGGCGCAGGCGGAACATGTCGGTAACCATGTTCCGCTCGGACGTATCGGCGTAGCGGATGACATTGCCGGCGCAACGCTTTATTTGTGCAGCCGTGCCGGCAGCTATGTCACCGGCGCCATCCTGCCGATCGACGGCGGCCAGTCGGTTCAGCATGGGATGACACTATTCAAGGAATGAAGGTGCCCGGTTAAAAGTTATCCGGGCGGGGGTGCGGAGGACATCAGCGTGGAACCGATCAGTCTGGATCTGCTTCTGGCAAGCGTCGGCAAGGAGGTCGGTGTCTCGCCCTGGCGAACGGTGACGCAGCGCATGATCGACCAGTTCGCCGATGCCACCGACGACCACCAGTTCATCCATTGCGATCCCGAGCGCGCGGCGCGCGAGACGCCGTTCGGCGGCACCATCGCGCACGGTTTCCTGTCGCTGTCGCTGTTGTCGGCGATGACCTTCGAGACCATGCCGCCGATCGAAAACACCAAGATGGGCGTCAACCACGGTTTCGACACGCTGCGCTTCCTGTCGCCGGTCAAGACCGGCTCGCGCATTCGCACCCACTTCGTGCTGGCCGACGTCAAGGTGAGGCCGTCCGGCTGGGTGCAGACGGCGCATGACGTGACCATCGAGATCGAGGGATCGAAAAAGCCGGCGCTGACGGCGCGCTGGCTGACCCTGACGCTGATCGAGCGTCAGCCAGAGACCGCATGAGCGAAGACGCCAACGCCCTGAACCAGGCGGTGCTTTCGCCCCATCTCGAGGCGCATGTCCCGGGTTTTACCGGCCTCTCCGCGATCGAGAAATTCAAATCCGGACAATCCAACCCGACCTATCTCCTGACTGCCGCCAGCGGCCGCTATGTGCTGCGCGCCAAGCCGCCCGGTCAGCTCCTGAAATCCGCGCACCAGGTCGACCGTGAATTCCGTGTGATGCAAGCGCTAGCCGGCACTGCGGTGCCGGTACCGCGCATGCTGCATCTTTCGGCCGAAGAGACGCCGATCGGCCGCATGTTCTATGTCATGGAGTTTCTCGACGGTCGTATCTTCTGGGACCCGTCGCTGCCGGACGCATCCGGCAATGACGAGCGCGCCGCGATCTACGACGCGATGAATGCGACGCTCGCCGCCTTGCATGATGTCGATGTCGAGGGCGTCGGCCTCGGGGATTTCGGCAAGCCGGGCAGTTATTTCGAGCGGCAGTTCGCCCGCTGGACCAGCCAATACCGCGCCTCCGAAACGGACAGCATCGCCGACATGGATCGGCTGATCGGCTGGCTGGAAACCCATATGCCGGCCGATGATGGCCGCGTCTCGCTGGTGCATGGCGACTACCGGCTGGACAACATGATGTTCGCCAGGGACGCACCCAAGGTCATTGCGGTGCTCGACTGGGAATTGTCGACGCTCGGCCACCCCTTTGCCGACATCGCCTATCAATGCATGCAATGGCGGCTGCCGCATGCGTCCGGCTTTCGCGGCCTGGGCGGTATCGACCGGGCAGCACTCGGCCTGCCGTCCGAAGAGGCCTATGTCTCGGCCTATTGCCGAAGGCGGGGCATCGACGCCATCGGCAACTGGACGTTCTTCCTGGCTTTCTCCTTCTTTCGCCTGGCGGCGATCTGCCAGGGCGTCTACCGCCGCGCGCTCGACGGCAACGCGTCCAACCCGGAGAAGGCAAAGACCTACGGCCAGGCGGTAAAACTGCTCGCCGCGCTCGCGGTGGAATTGATCGACAAGAAAAGCTGAAAACGGAGAGCCAACCAATGGGCCGTTTCAACGGGGCGACCGTCCTCATCACCGGCGCAACGGGCGGCCTAGGCAGCGCCGCGGCAAAAGCTTTTGCCGCCGAGGGTGCGCGGCTGGTTCTTTCTGATCTTGACGAGGCAGCGCTCAAGGATTTCGCGGCAACGCTGGATACGGAGACCGCGATCCTTGCCGGCAACATCGGCGACGAGACATTGTCAGAAGACCTGGTCAAGCTTGCCGTCGAAAAGTTCGGCCGGCTCGACGTCGCGGTCAACAATGCCGGCATCGTGCACGCTTTCGTGCGCCTGCCGCAGGTGACGTCGGACGAAGCGCGCCGCGTAATCGAGATCGACCTGCTTGGCGTCTTCTACGCCATGAAGCACCAGATTCCCCTGATGGAACGGCAGTTCAAGGACAGCGGCAAGGGCGGCGTGATCGTCAACGTGGCTTCGGTCGCAGGTCTCTCCGGCGCGCCGAAGCTTTCCGTCTATGCCGCCGCCAAGCATGGCGTGGTCGGGCTGACGAAATCGGCCGCGGCCGAATATGCCAGCAAGGGCCTGCGCATCAACGCCGTCTGTCCGGCCCACACCAGGACTGCGATGGTCGACGGCTTTGTCCGTTCGACCGGCGCGCCGGAAGCCGACGCGCTTGCCGAGTTGACGCGCGGCGTGCCGATGAAGCGGGTCGCCGAGGTCGACGAGATCACCACCGGTATCCTGTTCCTGGCCGATCCGGCCAATTCCTTCATGACCGGCCATGCGCTGGCCCTCGACGGCGGGATCGGCGCCATTTGATGCATGTCGGGCGGAAGCGGCAGCGGATCGGAAACAAATCGTAAAGCACGTCGGCTGATTTTGTCGCGACGCGCGCTTTGCCTGACGGTGGGGAACCAGTCCGCGCCCTTGTCCGTTTCCGTACAGCGTATATAATTTCGTAAGGCAACCAACCAACAAGGCGGGCGACATTGGCGCTCAGCGTTCAGAAACGCCGCGAAAAGCAGAAAGCCGAGCTTCGTTCCGAACTGGTCGCGGCGGCCCACAAGCTCGTGCAGGAAGAAGGCTATGAAGGCCTGACCATCCGCAAGCTTGCCAAGCGGGTCGGCTACGCGCCGATGTCGGTCTATTCCTATTTCGCCGACAAGCAGGACATCCTCTTCGCGCTTGCCGAGGATGCCTTCGAAACATTGGCAAGGCGCATCGAAGCGCATCCCGCCGACGACCCGGTCGAAGCGCTCAAGGCGGTGATGGCCGAATATGCCGCCTTTGGGCTCGGCAATCCCAATGAGTACCGCACCGTCTTCATGACCGAAAAGACCAAGCTGCCGGAAGGCCGCAGCTATGAGGACATGGAAGAAGGCAATCCGGCCATGAAGGTGCTGATCAAGCGCGTCGAGGCCTGTGTCGCCGCCGGCAAGCTCAAGGGCGATCCGCGCGCCATCGCCACCATGCTGTGGACCGTCGGCCACGGCACGATCTCGCTGCTGATCACCTTTCCTTTCTATCCGTTCGGTGACCCGGAGGCCTATGTGAAGCGCATGTGCAACTTCATGGTGGCCTCGTTGTCCACGCAGGACATCCCCCCTCTCACCGAAACACCGGTCGACTGCAGATAGCTTCGGCTTTGACCATGCGCGGCGATCGCTTGATCCGCGGCGGCGAATTCACAAAGCAATTCCAGGAAAAGTGTGAAACGGCTTTCCGTCCGGAATTGCGTCAACTGATCACGTTCAAAAAAATTTGTCGTACGCGTACAGTTTTCCTCTTGAATTTCGTTTTCGTTAACCGTATTTGTACGTCGTATCGTACATGTACGAAAATCTACTGGAGACGGAAAATGAAGAAAACCATTCTCACCCTCGCCGCCGTGCTGGCTTTCTCGGGCGCCGCTTTTGCCGGCTCGAACCAGCCGGTCAAGCATGCGCCGGCCGCCTGCGCTCAGGCCAACGTGGCACTCGATTGCACCGCGACCGGCTCGGTCGAAAAGGCCGACGCCGCCAAGAACCAGACGACCAAAGGCCCGCGCCTCGGCATCGACGTGAACCCCTGGTTCGTGCCTGGCCTCTAAGTTCATCACCGGCACTTCAAACGAAAACGGGCGGCACTTGGCCGCCCTTTTTCGTTTGTCTGTCGCGCTGAGCGATTTGCCGAGCGCTATGTCTTGCGCGGCTTCTTGCCAGCCACGACCTTGGCCTTGCCAGGCTTCGCCGGCGCGCCGGAAATGGCGGTACTGGTAATCGACACGGGGTCGCTGGCGGGAAAAGTATCCTCGAGGCCTTGCTCGAGTTCCTCTTCCTCGACCTCGTGACGCCTCTCATGCTCCAGCGAACGGACCGCCGGGGTCTTCTTGGGCGATTTGGATGGCATCGGTGGTCTCCCTCGCGAGCCGAAGAAACGAAGCGGACCGGCGGTGGTTCCTGCAGTCCAGTCCTTTCGAACCAGGCTGGGCTTTTCAGTTCGCCGCGTCGCTTGCCGCTTCCGACAGCAAAGTAAAGACATAGTCCGAGAAGGAACGCCAGCACTCGACCCGGAACGTATCCGGCGCGGTGCGCAACAGCACGATCTCGGACTTGCCAAGGATGGTGCGTGAAGCGGCCCCGACCGGGAACGCATCGAGCGACAGATCCTGCGGGCAGCCCGAACCGACCGTCACGGCCGCCGCCGGGCCGGCGACGGAAATCCCGACATTGCGATGCGAGATGCCGACCGCCGAATGCAGCGCCGTTACCTTGGCGCAGTCGGCCAGCGGTTCGTTGCCGGCCTCGTCGATGATCATCCATTCGTCCGGGCCGAGCCACAGCGCTGTGCGGCCGGCCTTCGTCGCCGAGGTTTTCGGCTTTGTCGGCAGCGTCACGCCGAGCGCTTTGGAGAGCTCCGCGAGCGAAGCCTGCGGCGCGCGCAGCGAGATGCGTGCAGCCGGCGGCAGCATCTCGACCGTGACGCCCGGCGCCGAAAGCCTGCGGCCGGCCAGTGCCGGGCGGCGCTCGACGGAGGGCGAGGCGGCGGCTTTCGTTTTCGCGGCGGCCTTAGCCATTGAGGCGTTCTCCCTTCTCGTCGACGAACACCATGCCGGTGACCTCCACTTCGATCGTGCCGTTCGGCATCGGAACGTACAGCGTCTCGCCCATGCGGTCGCGGCCGCCAGCGACCAGCGCCAGCGCGATCGAGCGCCCACAATTCTCCGACCAGTAGCTGGAGGTGACATGGCCGATCATCTTCATCGGGATCGGCTGCTTGGGATCGTCGACGATCTGCGCACCCTCTTCCAGCACCACCTTCGGGTCCCTGGTCTTCAGGCCGACAAGCTGCTTGCGGCCCTTGGCCACCAGGTCCGAGCGGGCCAATCCGCGAATGCCGACGAAGTCGGTCTTCTTCTTGCCGACAGCCCAGTCGAGCCCGGCATCGTTCGGCGTCACCGTGCCGTCGGTATCCTGGCCGACGATGATGTAGCCCTTTTCGGCACGCAGCACGTGCATGGCCTCGGTGCCGTATGCGGTCGCTCCATGCTTCTGGCCTTCGGCCCATAGCGCTTCCCACACCGCCTCGCCGTAGTCGGCCGGAACGTTGACCTCAAAACCGCGCTCGCCGGTGAACGACATGCGGAACAGCCTGGTCGGCACGCCGCAGATCCTGCCTTCGCGCACCGACATATGCGGCAGCGCTTCGTCCGACATATCGATGCCTTCGACAAGCGGCACGATGATGTCGCGCGACTTGGGCCCCTGCACCGCGATGACCGCCCACTGCTCGGTGATCGAGGTCAGCCAGACATTCAAATGCGGGAATTCGGTCTGGAGGTAGTCTTCCATATGGTTCATGACGCGCGGCGCGCCGCCGGTCGTCGTCGTCACATGGAAACGGTCCGGCGCCAGCCTGCCGACGACGCCGTCATCATAGATGAAGCCGTCCTCGCGCAGCATGATGCCGTAGCGGCAGCGGCCGGGCTCCAGCTTCTCCCATGGATTGGTGTAGAGCAGCTCCATGAACTTGGCCGCATCCGGCCCGACGACCTCGATCTTGCCCAGCGTCGAAGCGTCGAACAGGCCGCCCACCTTGCGCACCGTCACGCACTCGCGGTCGACGGCGGCATGCATGTCCTCGCCCGCCTTGGGGAAATACCAGGCGCGCTTCCAATGGCCGACATCCTCGAACACAGCACCGTGCGATGCCGCCCAGCCGTGTGTCGCGGTGCGGCGCGTCGGGTCGAACAGCGCGCCGCGCGCGTGGCCGACGATCGAGCCGAACGTCACCGGTGTATAGGGCGCACGGAACGTGGTGAGGCCGACCTGCGGGATCGGCTTGCCGAGCGTCTCGGCCGCGATCGCCAGGCCGTGCATGTTGGAGGTCTTGCCCTGGTCGGTCGCCATGCCGTTGGTGGTGAAGCGCTTGACGTGCTCGATCGAGTGCATGCCTTCATGCACCGCCTGGCGGATATCCTTGGCGGTGACGTCGTTCTGGAAATCGACGAAGGCCTTGACCGTGGTGTCCGGCCCGGCGCCGGGCGCGGCACCCAGCATGCCGCGCGACCAGCTCTCGCCGGCATCGACCTTGGGCTTGGCGCCCTTGCCAGCCTTGCCGCCGGCATCCTTTGCCGCCTTGGCGCCGGCCGCGTAAGCCTCGTCGACCGAAGCGGCCAGCCCGTCGGTGCCGTTGCAGGCGCCGACCGAGATGCAATCCTGCGCGTAGGTGCCCGGCACGAAGCGCTTGGTCTCATCGTTGAAGGCAACCTTGCCGCGCGACTGCGAGAACAGATGCACCGACGGCGTCCAGCCGGCCGACATCAGGATGGCGTCGACGGCAATCGTGCGCTCGCCGCCGCCATTCTTCGGCTGCACCGTCATCGAGGAGACGCGCAGCTTGCCGCCGGCGAGGATCACCGCGCGGCCGAAATTGACCTCGATGCCGAGCGCCCTCGCCTCGTCTATGACCGGACCGGTCGGATTGTCGCGCAGGTCGACGATCGCGGCGACATTGACGCCGGCCTTCTTCAGATCGATCGCGGCGGCATAGGCGGAATCATTGGCCGTATAGACGCCGACATTCTTGCCGACGGCGACGCCATAGTGGTTGAGGTAGGTGCGCGCGGCGGACGCCAGCATCACGCCCGGACGGTCGTTGTTGGCAAACACCATATGGCGCTCGATGGCACCGGTCGCGATTACCACGCGGCTGGCGCGGACCTGCCACAGCCGTTCGCGAGCGAGCTCGCTGCCCGGGTCCCTGACGTGGTCGCTAACCCGCTCGACCAGGCCGACGAAATTCTGCGCGTAGTAACCGAAAGCCGTCGTGCGCGACAGCACACGCACATTGTCCATCGCCTTGAGCTTGGCGATCGCGCCCTGAGCCCAGGCATAGCCGTTCGCGCCGTCGATTTTCGCACCGCTTTCGAAGCGCAGGCTGCCGCCGAATTCGGCCTGCTCGTCGGCGAGGATCACCCTGACACCGGTCTCGGCCGCGGCAAGGGCCGCCGCAATGCCGGCCGCGCCTCCGCCCAGCACCAGCACTTCGCAATGCGCGTAGCGCGACGCGTAGTGGTCCGGATCCGGCTTGTCCGGGGAAACGCCAAGGCCGGCCGCGGCGCGGATCTTCGGCTCATAGAGGTTCTTCCAGGCCGACTTCGGCCACATGAAGGTCTTGTAGTAGAAGCCGGCCGAAAACATCGGTGATGCGATGTCGTTGACCGCGCCGACGTCGAAGGCGAGCGAGGGCCAGCGGTTTTGCGAATTGGCGGTCAGCCCGTCATAGAGCTCCTGCACGGTCGCCCGCACATTGGGCGTCTTGCGCGCATCGTCGCGCACGATCTGCACCAGCGCGTTGGGCTCTTCGGCGCCGGCCGACAGGAAGCCACGCGGGCGATGGTACTTGAACGAACGGCCGACCAGATGCACGCCATTGGCAAGCAGCGCGGACGCCAGCGTGTCGCCTTCGATGCCGCTGTAGGACTTGCCGTCGAAGCTGAACGAGGCAGTCTTGGCCTGGCTGAGGCGCCCGGCGCCGGAGATGCGGAACGCGGCGGTCATTTCGAGGCTCCAGGCAGCTTCGCGGGCTTCGGCTCGCCGGCCTTATAGGTCATGACGAACTTGTCGGTGACGGTGTCGCGCACCGCGTTGAAGAAGCGCGCGCAGCCGTGGATGTGGCGCCAGCGCTCATAGATGACGCCCTTCGGGTTCGAGCGGATGAAAAAGAACTTTTCGAAATCGTCCTCGCTCTCGCCGGCAATGTTGGCCGAGCGCGCGATATGCGCCTCGCCGGCATTGCGGAATTCGAGCTCCGGGCGCTCTTCCTCGCAATAGGGGCAGCGGATGAGAAGCATCTGGTTGATCCTACAATTCGCCATGGCCGACGCGCGCGCCGGCCGGTTGATCGCAAAGCCTCTGGCCGAGCGCCGCGTAGGGCGCGACCAGCCGCATACGTTCCTCGACGCTGGCCGAGGGCTTGAACAAGGCGCGGTTCGCCATGTTGCCGAGCGTCAGCTGCATCGGGTCGGTGGTGACGATGACGCCGCGCGGCTGGAAGGGCCTGCCTTCCGCCAGGTCTTTCGGCCTGTTCTCGAAGAACATCACCAGTTTTTGGCCGCCGCTCCAGACGCAGGTGAGCACGCCGTCGTCGATCGAGAACGGCCAGTCCGCCTCGTGGTCCTCGCGGCTGATTTCCTGGATGCGCACCTCGCGCGCGGAAGGGACGTGAAACATCCCCTGTTCGCCGGCGAGCACCAGCGGCATGGCGACAGCCAGCTCAGTCATCATCAATGCGCCACCGCCGCCGCGGCCGCTTCGTCGATGAGACGGCCGGTGCGGAAGCGCTCGAGCGTGAACGGCGCGTTGATCGGATGCGGATCGTCCTTGGCGATGGTGTGGGCAAAGACATGACCCGAACCGGGCGTCGCCTTGAAGCCGCCCGTGCCCCAGCCGCAATTGACATAGAGGCCTTGCACCGGCGTCTTGGCCAGGATCGGCGAACGGTCGGGCGTGACGTCGACGATGCCGCCCCACGAGCGCAGCATCTTCATGCGCGTGAAGATCGGGAACATCTCGCAGATGGCGTCGAGCGTGTGCTGCAAGATGTGCAGGCCGCCGGTCTGTGAATAGGAGATATACTGGTCGGTGCCGGCGCCGATGACCAGTTCGCCCTTATCGGACTGCGAGATATAGGCGTGCACGGTGTTCGACATCACCACGCAAGGCACCACCGGCTTGATCGGCTCCGACACCAGGGCCTGCAGCGGATAGCTTTCCAGTGGCATGCGCACGCCGGCCATGTCCATGATCACCGAGGAATGGCCGGCGGCCACCACGCCGATCTTCTTGGCGCCGATGAAGCCGCGCGTCGTCTCGACGCCGCTGACCGCGCCGTTGGCCGCGCGCTTGATGCCGGTGACCTCACAATTCTGGATGATGTGCACACCGCGCGCCGAGGCGCCGCGCGCATAACCCCAGGCGACCGCGTCGTGGCGCGCCGTGCCGCCGCGCCGCTGCAGTGCTGCGCCCATCACCGGGTAGCGGGCGTCCTTGGAGATGTTGAGCGGCGGGCAGAATGCCTTCGCCTGCTCCGGCGTCAGCCATTCATTGTCGATGCCGTTGAGGCGGTTGGCGTGGACATGGCGCTTGGCCACCTGCACGTCATGGACATTGTGCGAAAGCATCATGACGCCGCGCGCCGAATACATGACGTTGTAGTTGAGCTCCTGCGAGAGCCCGTCCCACAATTTCAGCGCATGATCGTAGATGCCCGCGCTTTCGTCATAGAGATAGTTGGAGCGGATGATGGTGGTGTTGCGGCCCGTGTTGCCGCCGCCGAGCCAGCCCTTTTCCAGCACCGCGACATTGGTGATGCCGTGCACGGTGGCGAGATAGTAGGCGGTGGCCAGGCCATGGCCGCCGGCGCCGACGATGATGACGTCGTATTCCTTCTTCGGCTCCGGCGAGGACCATTGCTCTTCCCAGCCCTTGTGGCCGCGCATGGCCTCGCGGGCAATCGCGAATACCGAATATTTCTTCACGTTCCAGCCTCGCCCAAATCTCGCGGAATTCGGCCGGGTCTGCCCCGGCGCGCGAGGTGTATCACTAGCGAAACGGCGTTGCCATCCTTGCGCTGTTTGCGACGACCCTTGCCGTTTTGCGCCGTGTCGGAAAAGACGTTTCCGGGCTGGCAGCCATGGCCATATTCAGCCACACTGGCTGGCGCGAGACTCTGGAGGATGAATATGGGCAACGCCTGGTGGAATCTGACGTTGCGCTTCCTGCTGGAACTCGCCGCCTTGGTTGGCCTCGGTATCGCCGGCTGGAGCCTCTCCGGCGGATGGTCGCGCTGGGTCCTCGCACCGGCCTTGCCGGTTATTGCGGCTGCGCTGTGGGGGACCTTCGCGGTGCGTGACGACCCTAGCCGGTCAGGCCGCGCGCCAGTGCCTGTGCCGGGGACGGTGCGGCTGGCGCTTGAACTGGTGATCCTGTTTGGCGGCGCTGCCGGATTCTATGCCGCCGGTCACACAACAACGGGCATTGCCATCGCGCTGCTTATCGCCATCAGCTACGCATTTTCGCTGGATCGCCTCAGTTGGCTGCTGAAGCAATAGCGGCTGCCGCCTGCGTCCTATCCCTCAAGGTTTGAATGGGTATTGCTAAGCCACTGCCTCGCACGCCAACGACAGTCGGCTGCGCAGCTTTCGGGTGGCTGCATCTATGCCGATTTGCGACCAAGCATCCGACCGCTGGCGAGGCCGGCTCAAAGCAAGGATGCTCAAGGATGTTCTCCCTCATCAACAAGGTCGCCATCGTCACCGGCGCCAGTTCGGGCATCGGCCGCGCCACAGCGAAACTCTTCGCCGAGCAAGGTGCCAAGCTCATCGTCGCGGCGCGACGCCAGCCGGAGCTCGACGCGCTGGTCGATGAAATCGAGGCTGGGGGCACTGCGGTAGCGCTTGCCGGCGATGTCCGGGACGAGGCCTACGCGAAGGCTCTGGCCGAACTTGCCGTGAACCGGTTCGGCGGCCTTGACATCGCCTTCAACAATGCCGGTGCGGTCGGCGTCATGGGACCGGTTACCGACATGGCGCCGACGACCTGGCATGACACCATGGACACCAATTTGACCAGCGCTTTCCTCGCCGCCAGGCACCAGATACCGGCGATGCTGGAGCGTGGCGGCGGTTCACTGATCTTCACCTCGAGCTTCGTCGGCTGCACCGCCGGCATGCCGGGCATGGCGGCCTACGCCGCGGCCAAGGCGGGCCTGATCGGACTGACGCAGGTGCTGGCCGCCGAATACGGACCAAGAGGGCTTCGCGTCAATGCCCTGCTGCCCGGCGGCACCGACACGCCGGGCGCCACAACCACGACGCCCGAGGCCCGCGCCTTCGTCGAAGGCCTGCATGCCCTGAAGCGCATGGCCCAGCCGGAAGAAATCGCCCGCTCGGCGCTTTACCTTGCCTCCGACGCCTCGAGCTTCACCACCGGCACGGCGCTGTTTGCCGATGGCGGCGTGTCGATCAACCGGACGTGAAGCATTTCGCGGTCTCTGCCTGCGACGGCAAGCGACAAAGCCCTCGAGCCGGACTTGCTTTTTCGACGCGATTTGGCGATTCCGGTTCCCGTCAAAAACTGGCTTCTTGCCAAGGCAGGTCCTGGAACCATGATGCTCATCCGAACCTATGTGGCCGCGAGCGCGATCGAGGGCGTCGGCATGTTCGCTGCCGAGCCAATCCCGAAAGGCGCCTCGATCTGGCGGCTCGACCCGGATTTTGACCGGCTGATCCCGATGGATAAATACGGGGCCGCGGCCCCGCCCTTGAAGGAATTGCTCGACCGCTATGCCTATCCGAGCCCGGACAAGCCTGGCTTCATGGTCTATGAGGTCGACAATGGCCGCTTCATGAACCATTCAGCGACGCCGAACACCGATTTTTCGCAATATGGCGGCGCCACCGCCACCCGCGATATCGCCGCCGGCGAGGAAATCACCTGCGACTACGGCGAGTTTTTCGAGGATTTTGCCCGCTTGCATCTGCCGGCCTGACACCGCTTCGGCCGGCCGACCGCGGGGCTTCCGCTTTTGATCGCGGTTTCCTGCAATCAACGGTGGACAGGGCGGCATGATTCTGCTATCAGCCGCCCACAATTCGCGGTGCAACCCGCCGCGGAGGCATGGCGGCTATGGCTGTATGCCTATCGATATCAAACCCGAAGACAGGATTGCCCGTGCAGGTACTCGTCCGCGACAACAACGTTGATCAGGCGCTTCGCGCGCTGAAGAAGAAGATGCAGCGCGAAGGTATTTTCCGCGAAATGAAGATGCGCGGTCACTACGAGAAGCCGTCCGAGAAGCGTGCTCGCGAGAAGGCTGAAGCCGTGCGCCGCGCCCGCAAGCTGGCCCGCAAGCGCGCCCAGCGCGAAGGCCTGCTGCCGATGACCCCGCGTCCGGCTCCGGCTGGCGCTGCCGGCGGCGCATCGCGCCCGCCGCGTTCATAACGCCTATTTTTCGTCCTTTTCGAAGGATACCAAGGGTGGCGCGATGCGGAATCGCCGCCACCTTTTTGTTTATGCATAGAGGCCGGTTCGGAGAGGGAACGGACTGACGGCGCTGCGGCAGTGAGGACAAAGATGAACGCAATTACCGTGGAGCGCAGAACCGCTTTTCGCGGCTTCGCCCTGACGGCAGCCCTGCTTTCAGGCCTGGCGCTTGCAGCATGTCAGACGAATCCGAGCGGCGAGTTCAACTCGATCGACAAGGCGCAAGGGTCGAGCGAGAATATCTCCTCGCTTACGGCGGTTATCCAGCGCAATCCGCAAGATCCCGAGGGCTACAATGTGCGCGGCTCCGCCTATGGCCGCGGCGGCCAGTACCAGGCGGCGCTCAAGGATTTCAACCAGGCTATCCAGCTCAACCCGAATTTCTACCAGGCCTATTCGAACCGGGCGCTCATCCAGCGCTTCCTCGGCAATCAGCCCGCCGCGCTCGACGACTACAACAAGTCGATCCAGATCAACGGCAATTATGACGCCGCCTATATCGGCCGCGGCAATCTCTACCGCAAGGCCGGCCGCACCCAGGATGCCTTCAACGACTTCCAGAAGGCGATCCAGCTCGACACCACCGATGCGCGCGCCTACCACAATCGCGGCCTGATCTATCAGAGCCAGGGTCAGCACAAATTCGCCATCGAGGACTTCTCGACCGCCATCTCGCTCGCGCCGGATGCCGCCGAGCCTTATAACGGCCGCGGTCTTTCCTATCTGGCGATGGGTGACGAGGACAACGCCTTCGCCGACTTCAACATGGCCATCAAGCTCGACGGCAAGAACGCCGAGGCCTGGGCCAACCAGGCGCTGATCTACGAAAAGCGCGGCGACAAGGTCAGGGCGGCCAAATCCTACCGCGAGGCGATCCACCTCGACCCGAACTATCAGCCGGCCAAGGACGGCCTGTCGCGCACCGGCGGCAACGCCAGCTGATTGTCGGCCGGCGCTTCATGGCGCCGGTTTCGGACATCGTTCCATTTGCAGCGACTGATGCAGGCAAGTCGCAACCATTGCGTGTCACGGTAGCGGGTGGGCTGGCAGGGGGCCGGTCATCCGCACACCGGATCGACTTCCGATGGATGAAAACGAAAACAGCATCCGAGAGCAGATCGCCTGGCTGGAAAACGCCTCTCCCGACGATTGGCACCGGGCCGTGCTCGACTTCAACTGGGATTGGGACATCGACCCGCTGTTCTGGATCGCGCGGCAACCGGAATGCGACAAGGCCACCGCCTTGACCATGTTCTGGATGGGACAGCCGGCCTATCACCTCATCCTTGCCGCGGAGATCGGTGGCGTGGACGCCAGCCGGGATCCGACCTGGGCCATGCTCAAGTTCATCGCGCAGCGCATCAACGCCAAAGGGTACACCCGCTCGAAAATCGCCTACGAGGCGGATGACCTCACGCACGACGATTTCGAGGAACTGGCCGAGAAGGCAAGCGAGCTGGCCAATCCGCCGCTGAGGCCGCATCTGGACATGAAGCGTTCCCTTCGCGGTCGGCGGATCGTCAACGATGTCGGCTTCTACGGCCGCTATCCCAAGGAATTCCATGGCACCGTGCTGATCGAGCCGGAGGAAGAGCCCCCGGATGACCAAGGCCTGCTTGGCAAGATACACGCCGCGTTCGGGCGCCTATGGCATCACTGATCGCTCGTATCCAGCACCGTTGCGCAATTGTCACTTCGCGTTAACCGAAGATGACAATGCGTTAACCTTTGCCATGTTCGCGCCAAGTTTTCGGCGGAACGCTCCACACACCTCGATCGTTAAAAGCGGGGCCAAAATTTTCGCGAAAGGACCTTTCCAATGATCAAATCCCTTGCCTGTGCCGCTGCCGCGCTTGCCGCCACGGTCCTCGCTTCGCCGGTCAGCGCCGGCACGCTCCGGCTTGGCACGCTCGATTGCACCATCGATGGCGGCGTTGGCTACATCATCACGTCCAACAAGGGCGTCGCTTGCACCTTCCGTCCCTATCATCACGGACCATCGGAGCAATACACCGGCATGATCTCCAAGCTCGGTGTCGATGTCGGCCAGACGCATCAGGGCCAGCTTGTCTGGGCGGTGCTCGCGGCAACTCGCCATCACGAAGCAGGTGACCTCGCCGGCAGCTATTACGGCGTGAATGCCGAAGCGAGCGTTGTAACCGGCGGCGGCGCCAACCTTCTGGTCGGCGGCCTCGACGGCGCCTTCATGTTGGAGCCGCTCAGCGTCCAGGCCCAGACCGGCGTCAATCTGGCTGTCGCGGTCGCCTCGCTGGACCTCGTCCACTCCTACAAATAAACCTGCTTTCCCAGAAGCAGTCTGCCTATACGCGCGGCCCGGAACAGGACAATGTAGTCCTTCCGGGCCGCAAGCGTTTGGGGGACTGATGCCAAGGACCATGTTCGCAGCCGCCATCGTGATCGCAGCTCTGACAGGACCGGCGATCGCGCAGCATGGTGGCGTCGAACTCGGTGTGCTGGACTGTGCCATCGGTGGCGGCACCGGCTTCATCCTCGGTTCGAGCAAGGATCTGAGCTGCACCTTCACGCCCGCCGACAAGAGCTTCGCGCCGGAAGCCTATTTCGGCGCCGTCAACAAATACGGCCTCGACATCGGCACCACCAGCCAGAGCGTGATGCGCTGGCTGGTGCTGACGCCGCTCAGCAACATCTATGCCCCTGGAGCGCTGGCCGGCGACTTATGTCGGCGCCAGCGCCGAAGTGACGGCCGCCATCGGCGCCGGCGCCAATCTTCTGGTCGGCGGTTCCGGGCAGGCCTTCACGCTGCAGCCGCTCAGCATCCAGACGCAAACCGGCATCAACATCGCCATCGGCGTCAGCCAGTTCCAGTTGCGCAGCACGGCGAACTGATTGCCTCCATTTCAGCGAAAGAATTCGCTTGAGCTCAACCGCGGTTGAGGTCCTAGAGCGTCATCCCGAAACACGGGAGCCCGACTTCGGGAGAAGATCATGCTTCCGATGGGACGGTTCGCGACACGGGTTGGGAGGATTGATTGAACACTGAATCGCAAAACAGGGTCGACTGGCGGGCGCTGTGGGCAAGCGGCGACCTGGCGCGCTTCTGCTTCATCAGCCTCGGCATTCTGCTCCACGCCACCAACGAGACGATGGTGGCAACGATCATGCCGGCGATGGTCGGTGATCTTGCCGGCGTGCAGTTCGTCGGCTGGTCGCTGGCCGTCTACGAGCTTGGCGCCATCGTCGCTGGCGCTGCGGCCGGGCGGCTGGTTAGCTATGTGGCGCTGCGCTCCAACGTGACGGTCGCCGCTTTGCTCTATGCCGCCGGCGCCCTGATCTGCGCCACCGCGCCGTCGATGCCGGTGTTTCTCGCCGGCCGCTTGGTCGAGGGTCTCGGCGGCGGCGCCCTGGTGTCGTTGGCCTTCGTCTCGGTCGAGCGGCTGTTCGACCGCAACATCTGGCCGCAGCTGTTCGGCATCATGTCGGCGATCTGGGGGGTCGCCGCCTTCAGCGGCCCGATGCTCGGCGCGATCATGGTCGAGCTGTTGTCCTGGCGCTCGGCCTTCGGCGTTTTCGTGCTCGGTGGTATCGCCATGGCGCTGGCCAGTTTCATCGTGCTCAACACGCCGCAGGCAAGGAGGCCGCAAGCCGCCGCCGGCACCTCGCCGCCCTTCCCCTTTGCAGCGCTTGGCTGCCTCGCTGTCGCCGTTGTGCTGATCGCCACCGCCGGCGTCGACGTCGCCTTGCTGCGCTCGTCGCTACTGCTGGTGCTTGGTCTCGCCGGCCTAGCGCTGTTCGTGGCCGTAGACGCCATGAAGCCTCGATCGCGGCTGTTCCCCTCGCATCTGTTTTCCTGGCGTTCGCCAGTCGGCAGCGGCATGACCATGGTCGCCGCCTTTTCGGTGGCGACGGTCTCCTTCTCGATCTACGGGCCGCTGCTTCTGACCACCCTGCACGGCATCCCGATCCTGACCACCGGCTACATCATCGCCGCCGAATCGATCGCCTGGTCGATCCTGTCGATTGCCGTTGCCAACGCGCCGCTCGCACGCGAACGGCAGATCATCGTCATCGGCGCGCTGATGATCGCATCCGGCCTTGCGGGCTTTGCCTGGTCGATCCCATCGGGATCGATCCCGCTGATCCTGGTCTGCGCCTTGCTGCAAGGCGGCGGCTTCGGCGTGGCGTGGCCCTTCCTCACCCGCGTCATCGTCGCCTCGGCCCGTGACAACGAGCAGACTATCGCGTCGGCCGCCGTGCCGACCATGCAGCGCATCGGCTATGCGGTGGGTGCGGCTATTGCCGGCATCATCGCCAATGCCAGCGGCTTCTCCGAAGGATTGAGCCGCGACGCGGCCGCGACCGTCGCTGGCTGGCTGTTTCTGGCTTTCCTGCCGCTCGGCGTAGTCGGATGTCTGGCGGCGCTGAAGCTATTTTCCGCGGCAAACCGGCCAAGCCTTGCGGCCGGAGAATAGCCCGGACGCCTACGCCGCCCGTCAAAGCGACGGAAGAACGCTGCGGATATGATCGGCAAAGGTCGCGACCGCCGGCGATCGTTCTGTGTCGGCGAAGGCGATCAGAATGCCAAGGCCGGGCAAAGGCGGCAGCGGGGCGCCCAGAATATGGAGGTCGGACGGCACCGCCTCCTCGGCCATCACGCTGATCGCCAGACCAGACCGCGCGACGGCGATCAGTCCGGCAAGGCTGTTGCTGGCATAGGCGATCTTGTAGCGCAGCCCGGCGCGGGCCATGGCCTCGCAAGCCCCCTTGTGGTCGATAGCGTTCGACGCGGCCAATGCCAGTGGCACGTTGTCGCCGAAACCGTAGAGCTCCAGGGCCGGCCTGCTGCCCACCCAGACAAGGGATTCCCGGCGCACGACATCCGTCGCGTCACCCGGATTGGCGGTGGAGACAAGCGCCAGGTCGATCTGGCGCGCATGCAGAAGCGTTCGCAGTTCAACGGTCGGCGCCGAAACCACCTTGATCTCGACATCAGGATACATGGTGCCGAAACTCTTCAAGAGCGCGGGAAAGAACGCGCTTAGATAATCTTCCGGGCTGCCGAAGATGATCGAGCCATGCAGGCCCTTCTCGGAAAGTGCGGAGATCGCCTCGTCATGGATTTTGAGGATACGCTCGGCATAGGCAAGGAAGCGTTCGCCGCTGCCGGTCAGCCGCACGCCGCTGCCGCTGCGGTGAAACATGCTCTGTCCGAGCGCTTCCTCCAGCCGCTGGATCTGCATGGTCACCGCCGATTGCGTGCGCCCGACCTGCACGGCGACCGCGCTCAGCGTGCCGGAATGGGCCGCGCGCACGAATGTCGACAACAGCTTGAGATCGAGCGGACCTTGCATATCAAATCCATTGATATCGGAATCCGATTACTATCAATTTTACTGCACCCGCGCCAACCGGTATCTATTCCGCGGAAGCAATTCCAGGAAAAGTGTGAGCGGTTTTCCGTCCGGAATTGCGTAAAACAAGGGAAAGAGCGGTTCGCCGTTTCAGCGAAACGGTGAAATGCTGTGGACGCTTGGTGGAGCTGGACGATGTCGAAAAACCTGGATCGAGCCTTTTGGAATGCGGCGCAAAAGCACCTGATACGCTATGGCGGCAGCTTCGAACCCGCCATCATCGAGCGCGCCGCGGGATCCTTCGTCTACGATGCCGACGACAAGCCGATCCTCGATTTCACCTCCGGCCAGATGAGCGCGCTGCTCGGCCATTCTCATCCCCGCATCGTCTCGACGGTGAGCCGCCAGGTCGGTGAGGTCGCGCATCTGTTCAGCGGCATGCTGTCCCGTCCCGTGGTCGAGCTTGCCGAGCGCCTCGCGGCGCTGGCGCCAGGGCTCGACCGGGTGCTGTTGTTGTCGACCGGCGCGGAATCCAACGAAGCTGCGATCCGCCTGGCGAAGCTGGTGACCGGCAAGCACGAGATCGTCGCCTTTTCGAAGAGCTGGCACGGCATGACCGGGGTCGCGGCCTCCGCGACCTACAGCGCCGGCCGCAAGGGCTATGGACCGGCCGCGGTCGGTTCTCTGGCCATCCCCGCGCCGAACAGTTTTCGGCCGCGTTTCAAGAATGCCGACGGTTCGCTGGACTGGCAGACCGAACTCGATGACGCGTTTGAACTTGTCGACAGCCAGTCGACGGGAAGCCTGGCGGCTTTTGTCGCCGAGCCGATCTTGTCCAGCGGCGGCATATTGGAATTGCCGCTGGGCTATCTGGCCGCGCTGCAAAAGAAGTGCTGCGAGCGCGGCATGCTCTTGATCCTCGACGAGGCGCAGACCGGCATCGGCCGCACCGGACATATGTTCGCCTTCCAGAGGGACGGCGTCACCCCGGATATCCTCACCCTCTCCAAGACCATCGGCGCCGGACTGCCGCTGTCGGCCGTCATGACCACGGCTGAGATCGAGGAAGAAGCGCACGACAAAGGCTTCCTGTTTTACACTACCCATGTCTCCGACCCGCTGCCGGCGGCGGTTGGCCTCGCCGTGCTCGATGTCGTGGAAGAAGAGAAGCTGGTCGAACGCGCCCGGCATCTCGGCGCGCGATTGTCCGATGGCCTGTCGCGGCTGAAGCAGCGCTACGACTGCGTCGGCGACGTGCGCGGTCGCGGTCTCCTGCTCGGCGTCGAGATCGTCAAGGAAGGCAAGGCTCCCGACCACCAGCTCGGCGCCGCGATTGCCGCGGAAGCGTTCCGGCGCGGGCTGAGCATGAACATCGTCAAGCTTCCCGGCATGGGCGGTGTCTTCCGCATAGCGCCGCCGCTGACCATCTCCGAAGAGGAACTGGACCTCGGCCTGCGGATCATTTCCGACTCGATTGAAGCCGGCCTTGCAGCGAACAGCAGCGTTCCAGGTATCGCCGCCGAATGAAGGCGATGGCGTCGGCGCGCCAGGCGCGCTGGGCGCATGCTTTTTTCAACAACCGGATGCTGCCGCTTGCAGCAGGATTGGCTAGTGTGGGGGAAACCCGCAGCGAGGGATGAGCCGATGTCTGCCGTACGCTACTTTGTCCACGATGTTCAGGAAGCAATTGCTTTTTACCGGGATGTCCTGGAGTTCGAGCTCATAGCGCAATACGGGCCTGCAATGGCCATCGTCAGGCATGGGCCGCTGACCTTATGGCTGGCCGGTCCCCGCTCGTCGGCCGCGCAACCGACAGCCGAGGGGGAGACACCTTCGGCTGGGGGCTGGAACCGGATAGTCCTGATTACCGAGGATCTGAAATCCCGCGTGCCGGGGATCGAAGCTGCCGGTTGCAAGATACGCGTGCCGTTGCGAACTGGCCCAGGCGGCTCGCAACTCGTCATCCAGGATCCTTCCGGCAATTGCATCGAACTCTTCGAGGAAGGCTGAGCCGCGCGCTCAGACGACGATGGACTGCAGCCGCTCGGCAATGAGCGCGGCGAGCCGCGCCGCCACCTCGTCCTTGCCCATCTCAGGCCATTCCTCGACACCGGTCCTGGAGACGATGCGCACCTTGTTACGATCGCCGCCCATGACGCCGGACGGCCCAATGCCGCTCTGATGCGAGACATCGTTGGCGACGATGAAGTCAGCGCCCTTCTTCTTCAGCTTGGCCTCGGCATTGCCGATCAAATCCTGCGTCTCGGCGGCGAAGCCGACAACGAGACCAGGGCGCCGGGCGTGATGGCCGATGCCTGCGAGGATGTCCGGATTCTCGATCATGTTGAGCGACGGCGGCCCCTCGCCCGCCACCTTCTTGATCTTCTCGCCGGCGGCGTTGGCCGTGCGCCAGTCGGCCACCGCCGCGACGAAGACGGCGGCATCCGCCGGCAACAGGCTCTCGACCGCTTCCTTCATCTGCCCAGCCGTTTCGACATGCGTGGTTGTGACGCCAGCCGGATCGGGGATGTTGACCGGACCGGACACCAGCCGCACATCGGCGCCAAGTTTCGCCAATGCGGCCGCGATGGCGTGGCCCTGCTTGCCGGACGAACGGTTGGCGATGTAGCGCACCGGGTCGATCGGCTCATGCGTCGGCCCCGAGGTGATTATGATCCTGCGGCCGGCAAGCGGCTTCGGCCTTTCATCGAGCATAGCCTCGACCGCCGCGACAATCTCTAGCGGCTCGGCCATGCGGCCCTCGCCGGCCTCGTTGCTCTCCGCCATCTCGCCCTTGGCCGGACCGACAAAGACTAGGCCGTCCTTCTGCAGTGTCGCCCGGTTGCGGCGCGTCGCCGGATGCGCCCACATTTTCGGGTTCATGGCGGGCGCCATCAGCACCTTCTTGTCGGTGGCCAGAAGCACCGTCGAGGCAAGGTCGTTGGCATGGCCATTGGCAAGCTTCGCCATCAAATCGGCTGTGGCCGGCGCGACGACCAGCAGATCGGCCTCGCGCGACAGCCTTATGTGCCCGACATCATGCTCGTCCTTGCGGTCGAACAGCTCGGTGAAGACGTGATCCGCCGACAGCGCGCCGACCGACAGCGTGGTGACGAACTCCTGCGCGGCCGACGTCATCACCACGCGCACCGACGCACCGCGCTCGCGCAGCCGGCGGATAAGGTCGAGCGCCTTATAGGCGGCGATGCCGCCGCCGATGATGAGCAGGATGCGTTTGCCCGATAGCGAGCCACGCGGCGATGTTCTGCCCGAAACGGCGACCGCCGACGTCGCCGGGCGGCTCGTATCCGCCAGCGCGCGCAGCGTCTTCTCGATCTGGTCGATGCGATCGGCTTGCCCGGCCCGGCCTTCTACCGCTGCCCGGATCATCAGCCGCGCCTGCTCCTCCATCGAGCAACCATTTTCCGCCGCGAGTTGCCGCAGCAAATCCTTCACGTCATCGTCGAGGTTGCGGATGGTGATGCTTGCCATGTGATTGCACTCGCCTGATCATCGCGACTGCAATGATATCAATGCTATCACAACACAGCAATCACAAGATTTTCCAGGCGATGTAGATCAGCGTCAGCGCGATGACCCACAGCGCCGCGCGGCCGGAGCGGGTGTGGCGCGCCTCGGCCTTGCCGATGGCGCGCGCGGTCGCCTCGTCGAAACGCAGGCCGTTTTCGGCCATCAGGTCGATCTCGCGCGACAACCGGTCGGTGCGCGCGGCGAGATCCGGCGCCTGCCTTGCCAGCGTCAGCAGCGCCTTGGCGCCGTCGCGCGCGTCGGTGAGCAATCCGCGCGGGCCGAGATTGCCGGCGATCCAGTCGCCGACCACCGGCTCGGCCGTCTTCCACATGTTGAAGGCCGGGTCGAGCGTACGCGCCACGCCCTCGACCACGACCATCGTCTTTTGCAGCAGGATCAGTTCCGGCCTTGTCGCCATGTCGAACAGCTCGGTGACCTCGAACAGCAAGGTCAAAAGCTTGGCCATCGAGATGGTCTCGGCCGACTGGCCGTGGATAGGCTCGCCGATGGCGCGGATCGCCTGCGCGAAGGCCGAGACATTGTGCTGGCGCGGCACATAGCCGGCCTCGAAATGCACTTCGGCGACGCGTTGATAATCGCGCACGATGAAGCCGTAGAGGATCTCGGCGAGGAAACGCCGTTCCTTCTTGCCCAGACGCCCGGCAATGCCGAGATCGACGGCGACGATGGTGCCGTTGGCCTCGACGAACAGATTGCCCGGATGCATGTCGGCGTGGAAGAAACCATCGCGCAGCGTGTGCCGCAGGAACGACTGGATCAGGTTGGCGGCGATCGCCTTGAGATCGTGACCGGCGGCGGCAAGACCGGCAATGTCGTTCATCTTGACGCCGTCGATCCACTCCATGGTGAGCACGTCGCGTCCGGTCCGCTCCCAGTCGACCGAAGGCACGCGGAAACCCGGATCGTCCTTGGTGTTCTCGCCAAGCTCGGACAGCGCCGCCGCCTCGAGCCGCAGATCCATCTCGATCCTGGTGGTCTGCGCCAGTGTCTCGGTCACCTCGACCGGGCGCAGGCGGCGCGACGAGGGGATGTATTTTTCCTGCAGGCGGGCAGCGAGGAAATAGCTTTCGAGGTCCTGGAAGAAGCGCCGCCGCACGCCAGGCCGGATCACCTTCACCGCCACCTGCGAAGCCGCACCGTCGCGCATGACCTCCGCGCTGTGCACCTGGGCGATCGAGGCCGCCGCCACCGGATCGCCGAAGTTGGCATAGAGATCGTCTATCTTGCGTCCGAGCGAACCCTCGATTGCCGCGACCGCCTCCGCCTTCGGGAAGGTGTGCATCTTGTCTTGCAGGAGCGCCAGGTCGAGCGCCATGTCGTTGCCGACGACATCGGGCCGCGTCGCCAGGAACTGGCCGAGCTTGACGTAGGAAGGCCCGAGCCGCACCACAGCCCGCGCCAGCCGGTCGCCGCGCTGATAGCTCAGCGCGCGGCGGCGGGTGAACAGGCGGGCCACGCGCCAGCCGAATTTCGGCATGCCCGAAAGCTCTTCGCCGGGCAGCGCCGCGACGACGCCCTCGCGGACCAGCACCCAGCCGGCCCTGGCCAGCCGAAAGGCGGCGGCGACGCTGCTCATTGCCAAGCCTGTTTCAATGGGGCTCTATTCAAAATTTCCCGCTTCAAAGCTTCCAGCCCGAATGCAGCGCCGCAATGCCGCCGGAGTAATTACGGAAAGTCACCCGGCTGAAGCCGGCACGGGTGATCATGGCAGCGAAATTCTGCTGGTTTGGGAATTTGCGGATCGATTCGACAAGGTACGAATAGGGCTCGCCGTCGCCGGTCACCGCCTTGCCGATTTTTGGGATCGCATTGAACGACCAGGCCTCATAGGCCTTGTCGAGCAACGGCATATCGACCTCTGAGAATTCCAGGCAGAGCAATCGTCCGCCGCGCTTCAGCACGCGATAGGCCTCGGCAAGTGCCGCATCGATGCGTGGCACGTTGCGGATGCCGAAGGCGATCGTATAGGCGTCGAACGTCTCGTCCTCGAACGGCAGCGCTTCAGCATTGGCCTCGACGAAGTCGGTGTTTTCAGCCAGGCCCTGCTTTGCGGCGCGGTCGCGGCCGACGGCCAGCATCGAACCGTTGATGTCGAGCACGGTGGCGTGGGCCTGGCGCTGGCTGGCCTCGACGATGCGGAAAGCGACGTCACCGGTGCCGCCGGCAACATCGAGCACTTTCCACCCCTGCCGTTTGGGCGGGTTGAGCCAGGCGACCATCGCGTCCTTCCACAACCGGTGCAACCCGGCCGACATCAGATCGTTCATCAGGTCGTAGCGATTGGCGACTTTATGGAAGACGTCGTTGACCAGGGGCTGCTTGTCGCCCTCGCCGACCTTCCTGAACCCATAGGAGGTCTCCATGCCGCCCGCGGCCGTGGTTCTTTCAACCGACATTATTTTCATCCGTCATAAAACCGGCGGGACCATAGCCGATCGATGGTGCCGACGCTATTGTCCAGGGCGCGGTTTTCGGCCGCGCCTTCAAGACGGGCCCGGGAAGTGTATTGCGTGATTTTTCCGGTCGGAATCTGTGCCAGAACATCGTACCGGACGGGATGACCGCATGATTTTGAAAGCCGAATTGCACTGCCACATCGAAGGGGCGGCAGCGCCGGAACTCGTCATCGAGCAGGCCCGCAAATATGGCAAGGACCCCTCGCCTTTCATCCGCGACGGCTCCTTCGTCTGGCATGATTTCACGTCTTTCCTTGCGGCTTACGATTTTTCCGCCGACCTGTTCCGCACCGAGGAGGATTACGCGCGTCTGGCGGATCATTATCTCACCAGCCTGGCCCGCGACGGCGCCATCTATTCCGAGGTCTTCACCTCGCCGGATCACGCCAAGAAGGCCGGACTCTCGCCCAAGGCCTATACCGATGCGCTGGGTGAAGGCATGCTCCGCGCCAAGGCCAAGACCGGCATCGAAGGCCGCATGATCGTCACCGGGGTGCGCCATGTCGGCGTCGAGGCGATCGAGCAGGCGGCGCGCTTCGCGGCGCGTTGCCGCCATCCGCTGGTCACCGGTTTCGGCGTCGCCGGCGACGAGCGCATGGGCGACTTCGAGGATTATGTGCGCGCTTTCGAGATCGCCCGCGAAGCCGGCCTCGGCATCACCATCCATGCCGGCGAGTTGATGGGCTGGGAAAGTGTCAAGGCGGCGCTCGACCATATTCGCCCCTCGCGCATCGGCCATGGCGTGCGCGCCATCGAAAATCCCGACCTTGTCCGCCGCATCGCCGACGAAGGCATAGTGCTGGAATGCTGTCCCGGCTCCAACATCGCCCTGAAAGTCTTCGACAGCTTCGCCGACCATCCCTTTCCGGCATTGCGCGCCGCCGGCTGCAAGGTGACGCTCAACTCCGATGATCCGCCCTATTTCTGGACCTCGTTGAAGCGCGAATACGACATCGCCGCCGAGCATTTTGCCATGAACGACAAAGCGCTTTCCGCTGTAACCAAAACGGCCATCGAGGCGGCTTTCGTCGACCGGAAGACCAAGGCCGCCCTGCTTGCGCGGCTGAATGGCGGCGGCCGCTGATTTCTTCTTGCGGATTTGGTTCTTCTTCTGGATTTCCGGCGAAAGCTGTGGTGGATGGCGGCCGGGCGGTTCCTTGGTCGGCGCATTGTCGCTAGGGTCGTTTCCAGCAAGCCGGAATTTCAGGAGATCACGATGCAGGGCGTCACCGTCGTCGACCACCCCCTTGTCCAGCACAAGCTAACCATCATGCGCAAGAAGGAGACCTCTACGGCCGGCTTCCGGCGGCTGTTGCGCGAGATCTCGCTGCTTCTGGGCTATGAGGTGACCCGCAACCTCGAACTGACCACGACCGTGATCGAGACGCCGATCGAGGAAATGGAAGCGCCGACGCTGGAAGGCAAGAAGCTGGTCTTCGCTTCGGTTCTGCGCGCCGGCAACGGCCTGCTCGAAGGTCTGCTCGACCTGGTGCCGGCGGCGCGCGTCGCCCATATCGGGCTTTACCGCGATCATGAGACGCTGGAAGCCGTCGAATATTTCTTCAAGGCGCCGAGCGATCTCGCCGACCGCCTGGTGATCGTCGTCGACCCGATGCTGGCGACCGCCAATTCGGCGATCGCCGCGATCGACAAGCTGAAGGGACGCGGCGCGACCAACATCCGCTTCCTCTGCCTGCTTGCGGCACCCGAGGGCATCGAGCGCTTCACCAAGGCGCATCCGGACGTGCCGATCTTCACCGCCTCGATCGACCGCCAGCTGAACGAAAAAGGCTACATCATGCCCGGCCTCGGCGATGCCGGCGACCGCATGTACGGCACGAAATGAGCGCACGTGTTTACCGGCTGTTTACGCAAGTCCGCAGTTCCGCCGCGCGTTAAAGCTGAAAACACCATGTCGGCCTAAGGATGGAGCCCTGATCTAAGGGACGTCCATGCTGCGCAAGCTACTCATCCTTGGCATCTTTGCCGGCACCTCGGCATCGATTCCGATCGTCTACCAGTCGAACCCGCATCTGCTGGATGGCTTGCTGAAGTCGACTGTCGTTTCCAAGCCGGCGGCGCCTGAGGCGCAGCCGCAGGTCAATCTCGCTTCGGTCCCCGACAAGCCGGCGACGCCGATGCCACTCGGCCGCCAGGTGCTGGTCAATGCCGACGAGCGCGGCCACTTCACCTCGCAGTTCAAGCTCAATGGCCGTCAGGTCGACGGCATGATCGACACCGGCGCCACGCTTGTCGCCATCAACATGTCGACGGCGCGCAGGATCGGCATTTCGCTCAACCCGTCCGATTTCAACCGCCAGGTGAACACCGCCAACGGCGCCATCAAGGCCGCGGTGGTGACGTTGGATCACCTGCAGATCGGCAAGATTTCGGTCGACAACATCCAGGCGATGGTGCTCGACGACAGGGCGCTGCAGGTCAACCTGATCGGCATGAGCTTCCTGCAGCGGCTGCAGAAATACCAGGTCCAGGACGGCGCGCTGCTGCTCGTGCAATAACCGGATTTACCGGGGCAAAATCCGCCTGAGAACGGTCTTCTCGGCGGGTGGCTTCGATGCACCGATCGTGTAGGCCGCGAGAACGGCACCAGCCGCTTCTTGTGCATCCGCCTCGGTGCGGGCGTGCACCAGCGCCAGCGGCTCGCCCACCCGCACCTCGGCGCCGACCGGCAGCAATCTCGTCAGACCGACGGCGTGGTCTATTTTGTCGTCCAGGCGCCTGCGACCGCCGCCAAGCGTGACCACGGCAAGGCCGATGTCGCGGGTCGCAATGCCGGTGACGAACCCGTTCTCCGCCGCCTTCACCGCCAACTCCACGGGTGCTTTCGGCAGATATTTGTCCACGTTCTCGACGAAATCGGCGGGACCGCCCAGCGCCGTCACCATGCGCGCGAAGATGGAAGCCGCCCGGCCGCCGGCAAGCGTCTCGGCGGCGCGCCGCAATCCGTCCTGGTTGGACGAGACGACCCCGGCCGACTGCAGCATCTCTGCGGCAAGCGCCAGCGTCACCTCCTCCAGCCGGCGGTCGCGGTAGCGGCCGGTGAGGAAATCGACCGCGCTCTTCACTTCGACCGCGTTGCCGGCGGCCGACGCCAGCGGTTCGTTCATGCCCGTCACCAGCGCCGAGGCCTTCAGGCCGGCGCCATTGGCGACCTCGACCAGGCTGTTCGCCAGGGCGACGGCATCGCGCGACTTTTCCATGAAGGCGCCGTTGCCCACCTTGACGTCGAGCACCAGCGAGCCGAGGCCGGCGGCCAACTTCTTCGACAGGATGGAGGCGGTGATCAGTGGTATCGACTCGACGGTCCCCGTCACATCGCGGATCGCATAAAGCCTTCGATCGGCGGGCGCGAGATCGGCGGTCTGGCCGATGATGGCGAAGCCGGTCTCGAGCACCGTCTTGCGCAAGCGCTCTACATCCGGCTGGCTGATATAGCCAGGAATGGCATCCATCTTGTCGAGCGTGCCGCCGGTATGACCGAGACCGCGGCCGGAGATCATCGGCACATAGGCACCACAGGCGGCGACGATCGGCGCCAGCATCAGCGAGACATTGTCGCCGACGCCGCCGGTCGAGTGCTTGTCGGTGACGGGGCCCGGCAGATGCGACCAGTCGAGCACATCGCCGGAGTCGCGCATCGCGACCGTCAGCGCCACCGCTTCCTCGCGGCTCATGCCGTTGAGAAACACAGCCATGGCGAAAGCCCCGACCTGGCCTTCCGAGATAGCGCCGGCCGTCAGCCCCTCGGTGAACGCCGCGATCTCCGGCGCCGAGAGCTTGTGGCCGTCGCGTTTACGGCGGATGATCTCTTGCGGGAGCATCAGTCGGGCAAGCCGTCCTGGAACACGCGCCGCAGGATCGTCGCCAGCCGCGCGCCCCCGACAGGCGCCATGTCCTTGGTTTCTTGGTGCGAAAGCTCCGCCCCCGTCATCCCGGCCGCGAGATTGGTGATCACCGAGCAGGCGGCGACCTTGAGACCGAGGAAGCGGGCGAGGATCACCTCCGGCACCGTCGACATGCCGACGGCCGTCGCGCCCATGATACGCGCCATGCGGATCTCGGCCGGCGTCTCGAAGCAAGGTCCCGAAAACCACATATAGACGCCCTCGTGCAGCGCGGTTCCTGTGGCCTTGGCCGCCTTCTCGATGGCGCCGCGCAGGCCGGCATCATAGGCTTCGGTGAGACCGACGAAGCGGCGGTCGCTCGGCTCGCCGATCAGCGGATTGGAGCCGGAGAAATTGATGTGATCGGTAATCAGCATCACCGATCCCGGCGCCATTTCGGGGTCGACCGAACCGGCGGCGTTGGTGAGGATCAGATGCGAGATGCCGATGCCGGCCAGCACCTCCAGCGCCGGGCGCATCGCCGCGGCATTTCCGTGTTCGTAGTAGTGCGCACGACCCGATAGCATCAGCACCGGCGTGCCGGCAAAATGCCCGGCCACCACCTCGCCGGCATGGCCGGAAACCCCGCTGCGCGGAAAGCCCGGCAACTCGGCGTAGGAAATGCGCCTGGCGTCCTCGACCTGGTCGACCAGGCCGCCCAGACCGGAGCCCAGCACGAGCGCCGCCGTCGGCGCCAGCCCGTCGAGCTTCTCGACCAGATGATCCAGCGCTTCCTTCATTTCAAAATATCGCCCCTGAAGCCGTAAGGCAGCATGTCGCCCATCGTCACGGTCTCGGTGACGCCGGTGTTGTCGCACAGATAGAGCTTTGTCTCCGGGCGGCAGAATTCCGCCAATCGTTGCCGGCAGCCGCCGCAGGGCGAGCATTTGGCCATGCGTTCGGCGATCACCGCGATCTCGACGATTTTGCCGCCGCCACCCATGATGTAGTGGCCAAGCGCGGTGGTTTCGGCGCACCAGCCCTCAGGGTAGGACGCCACCTCGATGTTGGCGCCGGTGAAGACGCGGCCGTCCTCGGTGCGCAGTGCCGCACCCACTGGAAATTTCGAATAGGGCGCATAGGCCTTGGCCATCGCCGCCTTCGCCGCCTCGAACAGATCATGCGACATTCGTCTCTTCTCTCCCACGATCTTGTTCAAATGCCGGTTGTTGCTGAACGGAAAAACGATCTCAGCGTTCCTTGACGTAGGGCACGCCGCCCGCACGCGGCGGGACCGCCTTGCCGATGAAGCCGGCGAGCAGGATCACGGTCAGCACATAAGGCAGCGCCTGCATGAGCTGTACCGACACCTTGCCGACAATGGGCAGCGGTGTGCCTTGCAGGCGGATCGACAGCGCGTCGAGAAAGCCGAACAGCAGGCAGGCGAACATGGCGTTGACCGGCTTCCATTTGGCAAAGATCAGCGCCGCCAGCGCGATATAGCCCTTGCCCGCGGTCATATCCTTCACGAAGCCGCCATTCTGCACCATCGAAAGATAGGCGCCGGCAATGCCGGTCAGCACGCCGGTGCAGATCAGCGCCCGGTAGCGAAGCCAGGCGACGGAGATGCCGGCGGTGTCGACGGCGGCCGGGTTCTCGCCGACGGCGCGCAGGCGTAACCCAAAGCGGGTGCGAAACAGCACCCACCAGGTGAACGGCACCATCGCGAAAGCGAGGTAGACCAGGATCGAGTGCCCGGACAGAAGTTCGGCATAGATCGGTCCGATGACCGGCACGTCGCGCATGGCCTCGGCGCCCGGCCAGGTGATGGCCTCGAAGCGCTCGCCAGGCTGCAGCGCCGGCGTGCGCCCGCCCTGCTGGAACCACGCCTGGCCGAGGATGATGGTCGATCCGGCGGCGATGAAATTGATCGCCACACCGGAGACGATCTGGTTGCCGCGATGCGTGATCGAGGCGAAGCCATGCACCAGCGCAAAGGCGACCGACATGATGATCGCCATCCCGAGGCCGAGAAGCGCCGAATGGAAGACCGAGGCGGCGGCAGCGCCGGCAAAGGCGCCGACCAGCATCTTGCCTTCCAGCCCGATGTCGAAAACTCCCGCGCGCTCCGAATAGAGACCGGCCAGACAGGCAAGCAGCAGCGGGACCGAAAGGCGGATGGTGGAGTCCAGGGTCTGGACGATCATGTTGAACGCGTCCATCTCAGGCACCCTTCCCCTTGACGGCTTCCATGCCGACCGATCGCGGACTGAATGAGGCGAACAGCGCTTGCACATAGGGCCGGAACATGTGCTCCAGCGCACCGGCAAACAGGATGACCAGGCCCTGGATGATGACGATCATGTCGCGCGAAATCGCCGGCATTTCGAAAGCGAGCTCGGCGCCGCCCTGGTACAGCATGCCGAACAGGATCGCCGCCAGCACGATGCCGACCGGATGCAGCCTGCCCATCAGCGCCACGGCGATGCCGACGAAGCCGGCGCCGGAGACGAAGTCGATCGCGACATTGTGCTGGTCGCCCATCACCGGGTTGAGCGCCATCATGCCGGCCAGCGCGCCTGAGATCATCATGGCGGTGAGCACGATGCGTGTTTCCGAAATGCCGGCGTAGCGCGCCGCTTTCGGGCTGTGGCCATAGGTGCGCATCTCGTAGCCGAGCTTGGTGCGCCAGATCAGCAGCCAGACCACGAAGGCCATGACCAGCGCCAGCAGGAAGCAGACATTGAGCGGCGCCGAGCGGATCTTGGCGCCGAACAATTCGATGATCCAGTTGAGCTTCGGCAATTCGGCGCCGGCGAAGAAGTTGCGGGTCTGCGGCGCTTGCGAGGCCGCCGGCTTCAAGGGGCCGACCAGCAAATAGACCATGATCGAGGCGGCGATGAAGTTGAACATGATCGTGGTGATGACGATGTGCGAGCCGCGCTTGGCCTGCAGATAGGCGGGGATCAGCGCCCACAAGGCGCCCACAGTTGTTGCGGCGACGATCGCTAGCGGAAATGTCAGCCACCATGGCAGCACGGTGTCGAAGGACAGGCAGACGATGGCGATGCCAAGGCCGGCAATGTAGGCCTGCCCCTCGGTGCCGATGTTGAACAGGCCGCAATGCGCCGCCACCGCCACGGACAAGCCGGTGAAGATGAAGGTGGTGGCATAGAACAGGGTGAAGGCAATACCGGTTCCCTTGCCGAAGGCGCCCTCGACCAGGATGACGGCCGCGCGAAACGGATTTTCTCCAACCAGGAGGACGACAAAGCCCGCGACGATGAAAGCCACCGACAAATTGATCAGCGGGATCAGCCCATAATCGGCCCATGCCGGCAGCTTGGCGTAAGGCGTGCTCATTGCGCGGCCTCCTGGCGCTCGACGCCCGCCATCAGTAGGCCAAGCTCGCCCTCGGTCGCCTCCGCGCCGCGCTCGCCGACGATGCGGCCGGCAAACATCACCAGGATGCGGTCGGACAGCGAGCGGATCTCGTCGAGCTCGACAGAGACCACCAGCACCGCCTTGCCCTGGTCGCGCATGGCGATCAGCCGCTTGTGGATGAATTCGATGGCGCCGACATCGACGCCACGCGTCGGCTGGCCGACAATGAGGACACCCGGGTCTTGTTCCATTTCGCGCGCCAGCACGATCTTCTGCTGGTTGCCGCCGGAGAAATTCGCCGTCTTCAGCCGCGGATTGCCTGGCCTGATGTCGTATTTCTCGATCTTGTCCTTGGCGTCGGCCATGATGGCGTCGACGTTGAGGAACGGCCCTTTGAGGTAGCGGGGGTCGTCGTGATAGCCGAGAATCGAATTCTCATTCTCCTCGAAGGCCAGCACCAGTCCGACATGATGGCGATCCTCCGGCACGTGAGCCAGCCCACGGTCGCGCAACTCGCCGGGATCGGCGGCGCCCGTCAAGTCGATAGGTTTGCCGTCGAGCATGACCGAGCCGGAAACGGCGCGCCTGATGCCGGAAATCGCCTCCAGCAGTTCGGACTGGCCGTTGCCGGCCACGCCGGCAATGCCAACAATCTCGCCGGCGCGGATATCGAAGGAGATGTCGTCGACCATGGTGACGCCGCGAGAATCCTTCACCGTCAAGTTCTTGACCGCGAGCTTGACGGCGCCGGCTTCCGCTTCGCCTTTTTCGACCCGCAGCAGCACGCGCCGCCCGACCATCAGTTCGGCCAGTTCCTCGACGGTGGTCTTGGCTGTCTCGCGAGTCGCCACCATCGTGCCCTGGCGCATGACCGAAACATTGTCGGTGATGGCCATGATCTCGCGCAGTTTGTGGGTGATCAGCACCACCGTTTTTCCCTGCTCCTTCAATTGCTTGAGGATGCGAAACAGATGGTCGGCCTCGGCTGGAGTGAGCACGCCCGTCGGCTCGTCGAGGATCAGGATTTCGGCGCCGCGATAAAGCGCCTTGAGGATTTCGACACGCTGCTGCAGTCCAACCGGCAGTTCCTCGATGACGGCGTCGGGATCGACTTCCAGCCCGTATTCGCGTTCCAGGCGTTCGAGTTCGGAGCGCGCCTTGGCGATGCTGCGCTTCAGCAGCGCATCGCTCTCGGCGCCGAGGATGATGTTTTCCAGCACCGTGAAATTGTCGACCAGCATGAAATGCTGGTGCACCATGCCGATGCCGAGCGCGATAGCGTCATTGGACGTTTTGATCGATGCCGGCTCGCCGCCGACGCGAATTTCGCCGCTGTCAGCCTGGTAGAAGCCGTAAAGAATCGACATCAGCGTCGACTTGCCGGCGCCGTTCTCGCCGACAATGCCATGGATGGTGCCGCGCGTGACTTCGAGATTGATGTCGCGGTTGGCGCGTACGGCGCCAAAACTCTTGTTGATGCCTATGAGCTCGATAGCGGCTTGCGCCATGCAGCCTGTCCCACTCTTTATTTTTTTATCGCTTGGTCAAAATGCCTAGCATGATGGCCAGCCCGTGCCAATTGGCCTTTCACTCTCGACAAATCCGCGCGCCCTTGTCAATTTCGAACGTGGCTGGGCGCTTAACAATCGCTAATATGGCGGTCTCGAAATTTTGCATCATGGCGCTGGAGCGAGCACCCGAATGAACACGCCCGCCGACCGGTTGACGACGCTGGAAATCCGCGCCGCCGAGCAGGAAAAGACCATCGAGGAACTGTCCGGCCAGATCGCCGAGCAGTGGAAGGTGATCGAGCGCATGGAGCGCAAGCTTGGCGCGCTGACCGACCGCTTCCTGGAATTGGAAGAGCAGACCGCGTCCGACGTGCCGGTAACCAAGCCGCCGCACTGGTAAGGGAGCATGGGAGAGGACGGCCATGTCCAGTGAAAGCGACCGTGTCGCCAGGGCCGGCGACTATGTCTTTGGCCTGATGAACGACAGGGACCGCGCCCGCGCCGAGCGCGATCTCAAGATCGATCCGGCCTTTCGCGACACCGTGCTGAAGCTCGCCGAGCGCCTGCGCGCCCTCGATCCCGCCGGTTCCTCGACCGAAGGACGAGACGCCCGCTGGAAGCTGGTCTCGCAACGCCTTGCCGAATTGCCGCAAATGCATCCCCGGCTCACCGGCATTGTGGAGGCTGACGCAGAGCCGCCGCCTGTCGTGATCCACCGGCTGCAGCGCAAGCCCTACGGCGTTGGCCTGCACGCTCTCGGCGGCAGGCTGGGATTTGTCATGGCACTCGCCCTGCTGGCTGCCTTTGCGCTCGGCTATCTCGCCGGCACGCTATAGTTTTTTTGACATCAGAAGCATCGGCTCGCCGTCCTGCTCGAAGGGTTCGACGGCGATCCAGCCGAGCGCCTCGTAGAAGCGGCGCGCTTGCCAGGTGTAGAGATAGAGCATGCCGACGCCAACCGATGCGGCATGCGCCTCGACGGCTGTGAGCAGCGCCCTGCCGACACCTTGGCCCCGATAGGATTCGTCGACGATCAGCCCGGCCAGCCAGGGTGTCAAATCATGCGCTGGATCGATCTCGTTGCGCACCAAAAGGCAACTGCCGATCGGTCGCCCCCGATCACGGGCAACCAGGGCTGCCTCGAACCCGTCGGCGGCAAGCAGGCCGCGCAGGCCGTCCATATCCTCATCGAGCGTTCGGCCGGTGCCGTCAAAGAAAGCCGCAAGCCGAAGCCGTGCGATCGTCTCGACGTCGCCTTCCGCCATCGCTTCGATCGTCAACCTCATCATCGTCCCCAAAAACGAAACCGCCGGGCTTTCGCCCGGCGGCTTACAAAATTCTTTGACGCCGATCAGTACGGACAAGCGTTGTCGGCGGTGTAGTCGTGCACCTGGATCTTGCCGGAGATGATGTCGGCCTTGGCTTTTTCGACGGCCGCCTTCATCTCATCGGTGACCAGCGCCTTGTTGTTGTCGTCCATGGCATAGTCGACACCGGCTTCCTTGAGACCGAGATTCTCGAGGCCGCCCTTGAAGGTGCCGTTCTTGCCGTCCATGAAGGTGTTGTAGACGGCGACGTCGACACGCTTCATCATCGAGGTCAGCACCTTGCCGGGCTGCAGGCCGTTCTGGTTGGAATCGACGCCGATGCCGAGCTTGCCGGCATCCGCAGCAGCCTGCAGCACGCCGACGCCGGTGCCGCCGGCGGCCGCGTAGACCACGTCAGCGCCCTGGTCGATCTGCGTCTTGGCGATCTCGCCGCCCTTGGCCGGGTCGTTCCAGGCGGCCGGCGTGTCGCCGGTCATGTTCTGGATGACGGCGGTCGCACCGGCCGCCTTGGCGCCGCCGACATAGCCGCATTCGAATTTGCGGATCAGCGGGATGTCCATGCCGCCGATGAAGCCGACCTTTTTCGACTTCGACGCCATCCCAGCCAGGATGCCGACGAGGTAGGAGCCTTCGTTCTCCTTGAACACCAGCGAGCGGACATTCGGCAGGTCTACGGCATCGTCGATGATCGCGAAGTTGAGGTCGGGATATTCGGCCGCGACCTTCTTCAGCGCATCTTCCCAGGCGAAGCCCGCCATGACGATCGGGTTGCGGCCGTCCTCGGCGAAGCGGCGCAGCGCCTGCTCGCGCTGCGAAGCGTTGGAGACTTCGAATTCGACATAGGCGACGCCGGTCTCGGCCTTGAACTTTTCGGCGCCGTGATAGGCCGCCTCATTGAAGGATTTGTCGAACTTGCCGCCGAGATCGTAAAGGATGGCCGGCTGCACATCCGCGGCGAAAGCCGGAAGAACCATTGCGGTTGCGGCCAGAAGGCCGAGAACGATACGTTTCATGTGATCCACACCCTGTCGGTTATTTTTTCCGTTGTGCGCCGCCTGCCAGCCCGGTTCTCCGGCGGGCTTGCGACGTCAGGCAGGAAGTGTTTGCCCCTCCCGCTCATGGTCAATCTGGCACGACCCGAAACAAAATTCACGTGGAATTTTGACCTGTTGGAAAAAGCGTTACCGGCAAGCTCGGCCGGTTGTTTATATTGCCTTCAGGGGCTTGGCGCGAATTCCGCGTTGCGGCGCTTGCGCCGATAGCCGATGGCATAAAGCAGGAAGGCCAGCACCGCGAACACCGCGAAACCCGGCTGGGCAAGCACCCAGGCGACGATGCCATCCCAGACCACCGGACCTGCCTTGGCGCGCACCAGGGTCTCGAAAGCCGCGCGTGTATCGGGCGAGACGGCGAGCCAGCTTGCATTGAGCGGCGTCATGACCAGAGCCGATGCCGCGACCGACCGCGTCGTGTCGATCACCGCCATGATAACGGCAATCGACAGCGCAACCATCGCCGCCAGCCGAAAGATGAAACGCAACATTGAACGCTCTCCCCGGGCAAGCTCCTCCGACCCGCAACCGACATAGAGCCTGCGCAATCGCCGCGCAATCGCGATGGTTGAATTAGGCTGCGCGAACAGGCTTGCGCCGATTCACGCGCCAGATGGCGAAAATACCGCCGGCGATGGCGCCCACGATCAGACCGCCAAGGCCGATGAAAGCCGCGAAAAATCCGCAGGCGCCTTCGAAGCAGCTCATCTCGGTAGCGTCGGCGATGAGCGAGCCGGCGAAGAAACCGGCGCAGGCGCCGATGCCGCCGCCAAGGATGATGCCGAGCAGCCCGGCGAGCGCCGACACCAACAGCGGCGGCCGTTGGCTCTCGGGGTTGGCGTAGACGGCTTGAGCGCCGGCGCCTTGCCGCAAAAGATAGATGCAGAGCAGGCCGATGGCGATTTCGGCGACGCTGAAACCCAGCGCTTCAGCCGAAAAGGCGAAGCTGTAAAACACATAGGCCTGACGAACGACGATCCAAATGATGATGGCGACTTGCCAGATCGTGTAATGGCGCGGGAAGCGGGCCGAGCGGTTGAAGGCTAGGCCAAGCAGGTACAGTCCCCAAAGAATGGTGATCACCCCGCCGATCAAGCCGCCATAGACGAGCAGGAATGCATTTTCCGGCAGGCTGAAGTCGCCGATCAGCCGCCAGTTTGCGATCAGGCCATAGGCCGACAGGCCCATGACGATGATGAGCCACCCCACCGGGATCAGGGAAAGGCCGCCGTCCGGCTGTTCTGAGGGTCGCTGGTCAATCGATGCCATGTCAGGACGATGCCCCTCGCAAAGCCCCAAGCAATTCCACCGAAACGCTCGGCAATTTCTGTCTGGAATTGCGTGAAAACAAACGTTTAGGCCAGTCGACAGCCGGCCAGGGTCGAAGTCAAGGACGTCCGGATGGGTCGGACGGTCTGTGCACATCATTCGCCATCGGCAAGGCAGCGCGAAGGCCGGCGCGCGGACCATCCACGGCAAAAGCCCTTGCAATGCCATTATGGCTTGGCATTCGCTTTCGGATCGACTAGATGAGCCCCGCGCCTGTTTGCCTAGACGGCTAGCGGTGCTGGGAAGGGTTGCCCACCGGTTGAAGGCGCCCTGGCAGGCTGTTCGAGGCTTTCCCACGGGAGCATCTCCCCAACCCGCGCGGCAAAACCGGCCGGCGCGAGATGCGAAAAGACGGAGAGGTGGCCGAGTGGTTGAAGGCGCACGCCTGGAAAGTGTGTTTACGGGAGACCGTAACGCGGGTTCGAATCCCGCTCTCTCCGCCATTACCTATTGAATTACTTGAATTTTCTTCCGTTTTCCAGGTCTTACGCACAAATCCGCGCATAAGCTTTGCTTGGTGCGGATTCCACCAGCGTAACAAGGCGCTGAACGGAGAGTCGTTTTGCACGCCTCTTCGGCCGCCTGAAGGAGATCAGTCGAGGCAGATGGCAGTGGAGGCCGCTGTCGCCGAAAAGAAAGAAAACCTTAGGCGCGCTGCGGCAGCCACCCTCCAGAATATAAAGCCCGCAACCGTGAGGCAGCGGGAACCCACTGCACAGAAAAAAGATCGGCTTCGTGGCATGAAAGGCCGTTCGGCAGCGTTAGTGCATGATGAGGGTTCGCGCTCAGGAGGAATCCATCATGCGCACCATGCTCGTACTTGCTCTGCTTGCCTTTGCTATGCCCGCCTACGCCGCCAATCATGCGGTCCAGATCAAGGGCATGAAATTCAATCCGGCAAAAATCTCGGTCGCCGTTGGCGATACCATCACTTTCACCAATGCCGACTCGATGACGCATACCGCCACAGCGCTCGATGGCTCCTTCGACACCGGCCATCTCGCCACCGGCAAGAGCGCCAAGATCAAAGTATCAGTTGCCGGCGCACATCCATTCCATTGTGCGATCCACAGCTCGATGAAGGGCACGGTCACCGCGAAATAACGGTATCTCGCTAGTTAACTCAAGGGAGTTCAGATATGAAAACACCCTCGATTATCATCGCTGTCACAGGCGCATCGCTCGTTGCTTTTGCCAACTTGTCGTTGGCTGCCAACGTCCACACCGTAACAGGCACGACAGGCCAGCCCAGCCAAACGATTGGCACTCCTCAGACCGGAAGTATTACGCCGGGCCACGCCAGCACGGCCCCAGGCTCAGCTTTCAACCCAGGCGGGAACGCGGGAACAAAATACGCAGGCACCCAGCCGCAAAACTCCAAGAACCCGAAGAGCGTATCGCAATACGATGTTGCCGGCTTCCAACAGTCCAGCAACCATTAGGGGCAGCAAAACTGCGAACGTACGAGGGCCCGCCACCCTGAGGCGGCGGGCCAAATTGGTTCGCCGCTGGCGCCTTTCAGGCGCGGCCGAGCAGGCTGTTGACCAGCTGAGTTTTGACCAGCTGATCGGCCGGTGATGTAGTTGTCGCACGGATTCGCAGGCCATAGGCCCGGTCGGGTTCTCGCCTCGGCACCGGATGTAAGGCGCGAGTGAGCAAACGATGGCCGGCTGGTGTGCGGGCTGGCATCCTTGCCATCTGCGAGACGACGAGCCGCGCTCAGGTGGGCCACTCATCGCCGCTACTGGGGAGGAGTACGAGCAGCGGATCGCTCAGGCGAACGCGCCGGCCGTCGCCCTCGGAACGAGCCTAACCATTTTTGTTCCGAAGGGGCGAATAGGCCGCCGCCCCCTGCCAACAAAAAAAGCCGCCGGGCGAGGCCCGGCGGCGTTTCGTTCCCATCTGGTCGGTTGGTCCCGCCTTAAGGGGTCGTTGCGGATGCCGCGGCAGCGGCGTCGATCTTGCCCGCCAGCGTATCCTTGGCCCAGGCAGTGACGTCGGCGTCGACCGGCTTGTTGGCCATGTCCGCAAGGGCCGCGCTCAAAGACGCATCGGTGGGAGGCGGTGCATTGGCGGCCGCAGCCTGCGCATCCGCCAGCGCCGCGTTGGCTGCATCAAGCGCTGCCTGCGCATCAGCGAGTTGCTGCGGGGTCGGGACGTCGGCGGGCGGGGTATTCGGATCAGCCGCGGCCGCATTCAGCGCGTCGAGCTTTGCCTGGGCGTCGGCCACGCCCTGATTGGCGGCGTCAACCGCTGCCTGCGCGTTCTGGGCAGCCGCGGCTTGCGTCACATAGGCCTGGACGCCGGCGAACTTCTTGCTCTTGGAATTCATGTAGGCCTGGAAATTGCGCTGCAGCGAATTCAGCCGGCCAAGCTTGGCGTGAATGTTCTGTTCCTTGGGCGTGGCGGCCGTCGTGGTATCGTCGGTTGCCGTATCGTCGGTAGAGCTGGCATCGGAAGCATCGACATCGGCGCTCTTATTGTGTCCCGCAGCCGAAGCAGATTTGCCGTGCGAGGCACCGCTGTTGCCATTGCCGTTGCCGCCGGCATTGCCGCCACCATTGCCATTGCCGCCATTGCCGTTGCCGCCATTGCCACCGCCATTTCCATGGCCGCCGCCATTTCCGTGGCCGCCGCCATTTCCGCCGGCACCGGCAAGCGCGGGGGCGGCCGCCAGCGCGAGAATCGCCAGGGATGCCATAAGTGCGTTTCGCAATGTCATTGTGCTTCTCCGCAGATGAATCGTCGCATGCCCCAACCGCTAGCCAGGCCACTATGAGGATTTCCTAACGGCATCGGATAAACTTTAGGCAGTTGCGGTTGCAAAACGAGAGCGGGACAGGCGCCGCCGCCCGGGCTTCGCAAAGAAACGGGTTAAGGCATTGAAACTCCACAGGAATGCAAAAGGCTTAGCGGTTTGGGCCATTTGGAACAAAGAGGGCCCTTGTCGCGCCGGACCATGGTCCCAAGGTAATCGCAACCGCGACGCGTCCGCGAACTTTGCCCTGGAATATGACTCCGAGATTTAGCCACAAGCGGCAATGTCCCAACGACGCGGCAACCTGCCTGACCGCGGCGATCGAGAGCGCGTCGCATCTGAAGGTTCGCGCGCGCCGGTCGCGATGGGCCTACCGCCATCCGAGCGAGGACCTATGCCGCGACCAAACCGCGGGCTAGACATCGGCGCGTCGCCATTGCTGCTTAGCCACCAAGAAAGAGGCCGGCATTGCCTGTCTATCCGTCGCTGATCCGCCACTTGAAAGCCCCTGAACGGTTCGGCTTGATCGACCGCGTGCCGGCGCCTGGTACCCCGCCTGATGGGCGCACCTTCGAAGTCTTCAATCCGTCTACCGGGGAGTTGCTGGCGGAACTGCCCGACATGGGCGTCGAGGAAACGCGCGCGGCTATCGACAAAGCCTATGCCGCTCAGGTCGAATGGGCGGCGCTGACCGCCCGGGAGCGCAGCGAAATGCTATGGCAATGGCATCAGCTGATAATCACCCACACCGACGACCTGGCTGCAATTCTCACCGCGGAGATGGGCAAGCCGATCGCCGAAGCCAGATCGGAAGTCTCGCATGCGGCGGCCTATCTGCAATGGTACGCCGAGGAGGCCAACCGTATCTACGGCGAGACGATCTCGGCGCCGTCGACGGACCGCCGCCTGCTGGTGATCAAGCAGCCCATCGGCGTCGTCGGCACGATCACACCGTGGAACTTTCCCGCATCGATGGTGGCGCGCAAGATATCGCCGGCGCTGGCCGCGGGTTGCACCATTGTGTTGAAGCCCGCCGAGCAGACGCCACTGGTCGCCGGCGCCATGTTCGCGCTTGCCGCCGAGGCCGGTTTTCCCGACGGTGTGGTGAACCTCATCTACGCCTCCGAGGCCGCCGCTGTGGGCAGCGAGCTCTGCCACAATCCAAAGGTCCGCAAGATCAGCTTTACCGGATCGACCGAGGTCGGGCGCCTGCTCATGCGTCAGTGTTCAGACCAGATCAAGAAGGTCAGCCTGGAGCTGGGAGGCAATGCGCCTTTCATCGTCTTCAATGACGCCGACGTCGATGCAGCCGTGGATGGCGCCGTCCAGGCGAAGTTCCGCAATGCCGGTCAAACCTGCGTTTCGGCAAACCGGCTCTACGTCCAATCGGACGTCCATGATGAATTCGTCGGCAAATTCGTCGAACGTGTCCGCCAGTTGCAGGTCGGCGATGGTTTCGATCCAGCTGTCGCCATCGGGCCGCTCATCGACAAGGCAGCTCTGGCCAAGATTGAAGCCCATATCGCCGATGCCACACGGAAGGGTGGAACGATCCGGTGCGGCGGCGGCCGGATCGGAAAGGACGGCACGTTCTTCCCGCCGACGGTCCTCACCGGAATTTCCAGCGATATGGCGTTGGCGCAGGAAGAGACATTCGGACCCTTGGCTCCGATCATCCGTTTCGAGGATGCCGACCAGGTCGTGCGTGAGGCCAACGATACGATCTACGGCCTCGCCGCCTATTTCTATGCTTCGAACTTGAAACGCGTCTGGCGTGTCGCCGAGGCCCTGGAATACGGCATGGTCGGCATCAACACGGGGCGCATGTCCTCGGAAGCGGCGCCTTTCGGTGGAGTGAAGCAGTCCGGCATCGGGCGGGAGGGTTCTCGCCATGGCCTCGAGGATTACCTGGAGATGAAATATCTCTGCATGGGCGGCATCTGAAGGTTTGGGCGAAACGCCGCGTTTGCTGCCAGTCGCTCCTCCTCCACAGCGACCCGGACCTTTCATGGTCTGTCGTGCGGCCTTCTAGCCGCCGACCAGCGGCACGGTCACGGAGGTCGTGTAGCTGATCGGATAGTCGCTGAAATAGGGAAAGCCGATGACGAAAGCATAGCTGGCGTTGACATGAGCCATACGAAAGCCGCCGCTTTCCGGGTCGGTCGTGATGGTGACATTCACATTCTGCAGGCCCAGCGCCTGGAGCTTCTGCGTTGCGATCGCCTGAATGTCGGACTGGGTCAGCGTGTTGTTGAGCTGCAGCGAGCGCGCAGAGGCCTCCAGCGCGTAGCGCACGCTAGAGGTGGTGTTCATCGACCAGCCGAAGGCGAAGATTCCGAATAAAAGCATAATCAGGAAAGGCACGATCAGAGCGAACTCAATGGCGCCTCCGCCCGACACGCTGCCGGCAAATGTCCGAACCCCAAATGCGCGAAGCTTCTGTCGGTATTCCGGCGCACTTGCGGACGGAAGCCTATGGCGAAGGGGGCGAGCCCAACCGCTGCAAGCTTTTCCTGGAATTGCCTTAGCGGACACGGATCACCTGCAGATGAGCGAGAGCGGTGTTGTCCGGAAAGGGTCCGAATGTGACGGGCGGGATCCAGGTGGCAGATGCCTGGATGTGGACATAGACGGATGGCGCTTTCGGCCCACTGCATAACGTCGAGGCATCGACTATCGTGGTTCCACATTGGTAGATGCGGCTGATGGCGACTTGCGCGTCGGAAGGCTTGTTTTCCCAGCTCGCCAGCGCGGCAGCCTGGATCGCAGCATCATCAGCAGATCCAGCCATTACGAGATTGGCCGCCGTCTTCACACCGGCGCGCATCGCCAGTGAAGTCGTGACATAGGACCAGCCGTCCATGATACCGAGCAACGTCGCGCACAGGACAGGCAAGACCAGCGCGAACTCCACAGCGGCGATGCCTGCTTCATCGCTAACGGCCAGGATCAATCGACGGGCCGCGGATTTCACTCAACGACCGCAACGGACTGGGCGGCGGGAATATCCTTCATCCCGAGGCTCGAGCAGTCCTGGTTAATGGTCGAATTGCCCGACCATTGGATCGTATCGGCGACGACTTGCGTGCAGCCATTCACGCCCGAGAAATTGCCGAGATAATTGACCTGTTGTCGGGGAAAATAGATGGCGCCGGTCAAAAGCGAGTTCGCGGTGCCGTTGAAGGTGCTCTGCGCTGCGGTACCCGTCCTGTCGCCGTAGAACAGCACTCCGGAATAGGAGCCCGAGGTCGGCGCGCTCAGCGTCACAGTGGCATTGCCGTTCATGCTTACGGTGTTGCTGCCTGCCATGAAGATGGTCACGCCGCTGCCGGAGACGACAGCGTTGGCGTTGACCTTCATGCTGCCCTGCACGACATAGACGCCGGGCTGCAGCGTGACGTTGCCGTTGAGGCTCATGCCGCTGCAGTAGGTGCCGGGCTGGAGTGTCTGCGATGTCTTGTTGCCGTTAACGCTTTTGCATGGGTTGCCGGCCGCGGGCGTCGGCAGGCCGGCGAACGGATCGGAAGCGGGCAAAGCCTGGGTGATCGGAGACTTGCAGACCATGGTCACCGGATTGTTCAGCACGACGCCGCCCGCCGAGATCAGGCAATCGGCCTTGAGAGATGCCGATCCCTGCACCTTGATGGCATCGTTGGCGATCGAATTCGCCATGATGACGCAACCGACCAGCTTGACGCTGGTGCTTCCGGAAAAGAGGGCTGTCTGGGAGGCCGACGGATTAAGCGCCTCTATGCAGGCCTTGGAGGCGTCAGTGATCAGCGCCACCGCCCTCGCCTGCTCCGGCACCTTCGTCTGCGTGAAGATGGAGGTGAACATCCGGTCTAGATTCTGGTTCAGGATGACCTCCACCGCTTTCTTGGCCGTGTTAGGCCCCGAGGTGGGCGGGGTGTTGACCACAATTGCGCCGGCGCCCAGCCCGTTCGAAGTGGCCGATGACACGGCAGCCGCGGTGATCGTCGCCGTGTCGGATCCCTGAATCTTTTCCAGCGCGCCCGCATAGGCGGCCACATCCGCCGTCGCCTGCAGCTTCAGGCTGGAATAATACCAATAGGAGGTCTCAACGCCGAGCCCGGCGCCCCCAACAACGACCGGAAGGGTAAGGGCGAAGATGGTGGCGACATTGCCGCTTACGCCTTCGCGAAAGCGTCTGGTGACGCTTCGAGAGTAAAGATGTTTGAAGAACCGACCTGAAATGGCCATGCCCGCGCACCCAAGGTATCCCAGGCTTGACGTCATCATTGCCATATGAACGAACGGCTAATTATTTCGCTCGACTTGCGCCGGTAGGACTGCAGCTTGCCACTGCCCCCGCCTTGCGCCGCGCGGACTGAGACTTAAGGCCCGACAATCTTAGGACTTAAGGCGCAGGCAGCGGGAAAGCCTGATATTTGCCAGCTACTTGCATCTTATGGGTTTTGGAAATCGCTCGTCGAAACAGCGCACATTTCGCTTCAGCGGACCGCCGCCTCTCGAGCTACCTTCAGCGGGAAAGTCCGTGCTCGACGAGGCGAAACCGGTAGCGATCGCGAAGAAATTCATTGAAGAAGCGGCCCTTTGAGGATGCTCCCCTGAACGCGGCATACGTCTCTGGCTCCACGTCCTCGTAGTCATAGCGGTCGCCGCTTGGGACGAACCAAACCGACAAGGTCCTGCTCAAAGGATCGTAGTGTATGTCGCGGATGGCAGTGGAAGGCATGGATGACGCCCTGCTTTGCGCATGCCTAATTCCCGGACATCGCGCAAAGTTCCACTTTTGTTTGGTCAACCTTGTGGGCGTGACCTGGCGTCCTATCTGAGCCACATGCCGTCGACCAAGACCAGAACTGCCGAGAACATTTTTCAAGGCGATCTTTTCGCCGTGCCCCACGGCGACCCTGAAGGGCTCCACTACCAGCCGGACCTGATCGGCCACGAGGAAGAGCGCGACCTTGTCCGTCGCATCCAAAGCCTGACCTTCAAGCCGTTCGACTTCCATGGCCACCTGGCCAACAGGCAGGTCGTCGGCTTCGGCCTGCGCTACGACTATGAGCGTCGTCAGGTCATGGAAGCGCCGCCGATACCCAGGCGCGGCCGAGCAGAAGGCTGCGTGGGAATTCCTCGCCTGGCTGAACAGCCCGAAGTCCGGCAAGAATGGCGCCTCGGCCATGTCCGACATCCTGATGTCGATGGGCATCCTGCCGTCGCGCAACTCCGACATCGCCGCGCACAAGGACAAGCTCGGCTCCGAATTCCTGTCCGGCTACGTCTCGGTGCTTGCCGACGCACGGCCCTTCCCGGTCGTGCTCGGCGGCCAGGAATTCTCGGAATCCCTGCAGCAGACGCTGGAAGCGTTGCAGTATGGCCAGGTCTCGGCCAAGGATGCCGAGGCGAACGCGCAGGCCGACGCCACGTCGATCCTGGAGCGCGCGGCGAAATAGCACCGGGCTGTGCAGCTCGGCGACACCGGGACCCGATGAATGGCCAAAGCTTTTCGTGCCTCGGCGGGCATCATGCTTGCGCCCGCCGTGACGCTGATCGGCGCGTTCGTGCTTGTGCCGATGCTGCTCACCATCTGGCTGTCGTTCCAGGACTGGTCGACCCAGACGCCGTTCGCCGAGGCGAGCTTTGTCGGGCTCAACAATTTCCGCGAGATCTTTGGCCCGACGTCCGTCGGTCGAGACTTCAAGACAGCCCTCTTCAACACCGCCGTCTACACCGCGCTGTCGGTTGTCCTCATCCTGCCGCTGTCGGTCATCTTCGGCCTGATGGTCTATCAGCGCGACGTCGCCGGCGGCACCGCGCTGCGCACGGTTTTGTTCTCAACCTACATGGTGCCGATGATCGCGGTTGCGCTGGTCTGGTCGAAACTCTATTCGCCGAGCGAAGGCCCGCTCAACCAGATGCTGGCGCTCATCGGCATCGGCCCGCAACCCTGGCTGTCCTCGCCACGCTCCGCCTTGATCTCGATCGTGCTCCTCAATGTCTGGCAACAGGTCGGTTATTTCACCGTGCTGGCGATCGCCGGTCTGACGCAGATACCCGGCAGCCTCTATGAGGCAGCCGAGCTCGACGGGGCCAATCGCCGCGAGCAATTCCGCTTCATTACGCTACCCTTGCTTCGTCGCACGCTTCTGTTCAGCGCCGTCATCGCCATCATCAACGCCGTGCAGGTTTTCGAGCCGGTGGCGCTGATCACGCAAGGCGGGCCGGTCGGTTCCACCAATGTGCTCACCTATCACATCCGCCGCGTCGGCATCGAACGCGCGCAGGGCGGGCTCGGCTCCGCCATGGCGGTGATGCTGATGCTGTCGCTCATCGTCTGCGTTTCGGCGCTGTTCTCACTCGTCAACCGGAAGGATAGCGAATGAGCGCGCCGTTCTCCCGCAAGCGCCCCTCCGGCCGCAAGGCGCTTCTCGCCACCGCCATGCTCCTGGTCGCCGTGGCTTCCGCCTTCCCGCTCGCCTGGATGGTGCTCTCCAGCCTGAAGACACCGGCCGAGACCATGCAGGTACCGCCGGTCTGGATCCCGCGCACACCAACCCTCGAAGCTTACGAAAAGGTCGCTGGCGTCATCAACCTTGGCCGCTCGATGTGGAATTCGCTCGTGATTGCCTCGGTGACCACAGCCGGTATCCTGGTGACCAGCATGATGGCCGGCTATGCTTTCGCCAAATACCACTTCCGTGGCCGATCGCTGCTGTTCTCTGCGCTGATCGCCACCATGTTCCTGCCGCCGATCGTGACCTTGATCCCGCTCTACCGCATGGTCGGCTCGATCGGCCTCAACGCCAGCCTGGCCGGCATCATCGTGCCCAATCTCGCCAACGCCTTCGGCATCTTCCTGATGCGTCAGTTCATCGCCGGCGTGCCGGACGATCTGATCGATGCCGCCCGCATGGATGGCGCCTCCGAACTGCTCATCCTGTTCAAGATCGTCGCGCCGGGCATCGCGCCCGCGATCGCGGCATTGGCGCTGTTCGCCTTCGTCTATCACTGGAACAGTTATCTGTGGCCGCTGACCGTGCTGCAGGGCAATGCCGACGCCTACCCGATCGTCATCAGCCTGAGCCGGCTGCTCAGCTACAATCGCGGCGCCGTCAACACCGGCCTGGTGATGGCCGGCGCCACGCTCGCCGTCCTGCCGCCGCTGGTGCTCTTCGTCTTCCTGCAGCGCTTCTTCGTCGATTCGATCGTGGGGTCGGCGATCAAGGGGTAGCGCAGCACAAGCCATCCGATGCCACTACGTCGTCTCGCGCAGGATCACCGTCGGCTCCATCAGCACCGTCCGCCGTGCTTGCGTCGGGTCGTCGAGAAAGTCGATCAGCGCATTGATCGCCAGGTGGCCGGCCTCTGAAATGCGCCGCTCGACCGTCGACAATGGCCGCACGAGCAGCGGCGCGATGTAGATGTTGTCGAAGCCCATCACCGCGCAGTCCTCGGGAACGCTCAAGCCACGTTCGCGCAGCGCGGAGGTCGCCCCCATCGCCAGCATATCGCTCATGCAGCACATGGCGGAAAAACTGGTGCGGTCGAGCAGCGTGCGGGTGGCCAACAGCCCGAAGCGGTGATTGAAAGCGCCGCATTCGATCAAAGCCGGATCGACCGGCAGCCCGGCCTCGCGGTGCGCCCGCTCGTATCCCGCGCGCCTGATTTTGGTGTTCGACGCCGTGGGCCTGCCGCTGACAAAGGCGATACGCTTGTGTCCGCTCGCAATCAGATGGCTGGCCGACAGGAAAGCGCCCTGCTCGTAATCCGTGTCGATGCGCGCGGCGAGACAATCGAGATCCGGTATCTCGCGGTCCATGGAGATCAGCGGAATCCTGAGCCGGTCGAGCAATCCGGCGTCCGGGATCAGATCGCTCGCTGCCATCACGATGCCGTCGACGCCGTGGCTGGCTAGGAAGGTAAGATGCGCTGCTTCCTTTTCGGCATCGCTTTCGGAATTGCACAGGATGGTGGAATAACCGCGCTCGCGCGCGGCCTGATCGCAGGCGCGCACCAGCTCGGTGAAATAGGCGTTGAGGATATCCGGCACGATGACGCCGATCACACGCGAGCTGCGCGTGATCAGCGAGCGGGCGATCGAGTTGGGCGTATAGTTGAGCTCTTTGACCAGGGACCAGATCTTGTCCCGGGTTTCCTTGCTGATGAACTGGTCTTTGCGGTTGAGAACCTTTGAAACCGTCGCCGCCGAAACACCGGCCTGCCGGGCGATATCCTTGATCGTGGTTGCCACATTCCCTCGCCAGATCGACGAACGACTACCGGTTCCCGGCCGTCATCGAATATCGACATGCGACTAGCATGAATCGCGTCTGCGACAAACAGGACGCTTGATCGACAGTCTTGGGCGGGAATTTGACAACCTCTGAATAAGTCGATAGGTAAACGTTTACCTAAGCGAGCTACGAGCGGTTTTGCAGGTCTGACCTGCCGTCGCCATCCGCGAGATGCCAGGCACGTCATGGGAGCACCTATGCCTTTTCGAACCGGAAACTGCCCGCATCGGAGGGGCTTCTGAATGCCCAACACCGCCGGATCGAAGACGCCGACCAAGCTGTCCATTGGTAACCTCAATGTCCGTTTCGGATCGGTCGTCGCCCTCAGCGATGTCAGCCTCGATATCGCCGACGGCGAGTTCGTCTGCATTCTGGGCGCCTCAGGCTGCGGCAAGAGCACGCTGTTCAATGTCGTGTCGGGCCTGCTGAAGGCGACTTCGGGAAAGATCGTGCTCGACGGCCAGGATGTCTCCAACCGTCCTGGACAGGTCGGCTACATGTTGCAGAAGGATTTGATGCTGCCCTGGCGCACCGTGCTCGGCAACATCACGCTGGCCGCGTCGCTGACACGCGGCGCTACGGCGCAGGATCGCGTCGAGGCCGCCGAGCTCGCCAGCCGTTACGGCCTCGGCGACTTCCTCAACCATTATCCGCACGCGCTGTCGGGCGGCATGCGCCAGCGCGTCGCCATGATGCGCACCATCGCCGCGGGACGGCAGGTGATGCTTCTGGACGAACCGTTCGGCGCGCTCGACGCGCAGACGCGGCTCGGCATGCAGCAATGGCTGCTGCAGCTCTGGCGCGACCTCAAGCGCACCATCCTGTTCGTCACCCATGACGTCGACGAGGCGATCTACCTCGCCGACCGCATCGTGGTGATGACGCCACGGCCGGGCCGTATCGCCGAAATCCTCACCGTCGATCTGCCAAGGCCCCGGCCACTCGAGGTGCTGACGACCGACACCTTCGTCGGGCTGAAGCGGCAGATCATGCAGCATCTCTACCATTGATCGATTGGGCACTGTCCAATCGGGACTTCAGGCAACTCGGGAGCGAAGCGATGAACACACGATTTGGAGCAGCGGCGGGACCGTTCCTGATCTGGGTCGTGGCCATGGTGCTGATCCTGGTCGCCTGGCAGGCGCTGGTCTGGGTCACCGGGCTTCCCGCCTATGTCATTCCGCCGCCGGCGCAGGCGTTCTCGACGCTCTTCGACAACTGGCCGCGGCTCTCGGTCCTGACCGGACAGACGCTTTATGAAACCGCCATCGGCTATGTCATCGGCGCCCTGATCGGCTTCGTTCTAGCGCTCGCCATGGGACAGATCCGTGTCGTGCAGCGTCTCGTCATGCCGGCGCTGATCATCTCGCAGGCCGTGCCGATCGTCGCCATCGCGGCGCCCCTGGTCATCATTTTCGGTTTCGGCTTGATGCCCAAGCTGATCATCGTCGCGTGGATCGTGTTCTTCCCGGTCGTCGTCAACGTGCTCGACGGCCTTGCTTCGGTCGATCGCGACACGCTGAACCTTGCCCGCCTGATGGGCGGCGGGAGCCTGCGCACCTTCGCGATCGTCAAATTGCCGGCCTGCATCGGCCCGCTGTTCTCCGGCCTCAAGATCGGCGCGACCTACGCGGTCACGGGCGCCGTCATCGGCGAATGGACAGCGTCATCCAAGCAGGGCCTCGGCACCTATCTGCTCACCGCCAACGCACAGATGAACACGGCCGGCGTCTATGCGGCGATGCTGCTTCTGACCGTCATCGGCGTCGGCTCTTTCCTGCTCGTCTTCGGGCTGGAAGTGCTGGCGACGCCATGGCGCTCGCGTTCCACCGCGCCGGCATGGGCGCAATGGAAGCCGGCGCAAGCCAGCAAGTGAATTTGCCATCAACAGTCCAAAACAACCAAGGGGAATGCAATGCACCGTGCTTACACCATCTCGGCAACTGTGGGCCTGCTCGCCAGCGGCGCCGCCTTCAGCGCAATCCCGGCCAGCGCCGCCGACGTCACCACCGTCCGCTTCGTCTATGACTGGCCAAGCGCCGACTTCGAGCTGATCCCGACACTGGTCGGCCAGCAGAAAGGTTTTTATGAAGCCGAAGGCATCAAGGTCGACGTGATCTTCCCGCCGGACTCGCAGACCACCGCGCGGCTGCTCGCCGTCGGCCAGGCCGAGATCGGCTTCGAGGCGACCACCGATGTCGTCTTCGGCGCCGCGCAAGGAATCCCCATCACCTCGATCGGCCTCTACACCAAGAGCAACAATTGGGGCCTGTTCGGCCGCCCCGGCGAGCCGCTGTCGCTCGACAATCTCAAGGGTAAGTCGATCGCCATCTACACCGACTCCTGGACCAAGGCGATGATGCCTTTCGTGCTCAAGGCCGCCAAGCTGACCGAGGATGACGTCAAGCTGATCATCGCGCAGGATTCCGACACCAACCTTCTGCTTGCCGGCAAGATCGACATCGCCACCAACACGGAAAATTATCTGGTGCCGCAGGTGCAGGAGACCTTGAAGAAGGACCCGACCGCTCTTGTCGGCAAGGCCGCCGGCGCGCCTGACGTTCCGGTCTGGACCTACACCGCTTCGACCGACTACCTCGCCGCCCATGGCGACGTTGCCAAGAAGTGGATGCGCGCCACCATCAAGGCGACGCAATGGGCCGCCGACCATCCCGAGGAAGCCGCCGAGATGTTCACCAAGGCTTATCCGGAAGGCGGCAGCCTCGCCTACAACGTCTCTGGCTGGAAGCTGACCGCAGCACTTATGAAGGGCGACACCGGCTATATGATGCAGGAAGACAAGAACTGGCTGCCGATCGCCCAGGCGCTGAAGGACACCGACCAGATCAAGGAAGTCCTGCCCGGCTCGAAATACTACACCAACGAACTGCTGAAATAAGCGCGACGGCGCCCTTCACGACGAGGGCCATCCCAAGGCGGGATGGCCCTTTTGCCACTTTCGAGAGAATGGACTTTTCAGGCATGGCCAAGAGCAGAATTATCATCGATTGCGACCCCGGCGTGGACGACGCCATCGCGCTCCTTCTGGCCTTTGCCTCGCCCGACGAGATCGAGGTCGTCGGCATCACGACCGTTGTCGGCAACGTCTCGCTGCCGCTAACGACCCGCAATGCGTTGCGCGTCACCGCCATGGCCAATCGCCAGGACATCCCGGTCTACGCCGGCTGCAGCCGGCCGATCATCCTGCCGCGCGTGCAGCGCGGCGCCTCGGTGCACGGCACCGACGGCCTTGGCGATCTCGGCGTGCCCGATGCCACGCACAAGGCGCGGAGCCAGCATGCCGTCGACTTCATCATCGACACGATCCTGCGCGAGCCGGGTGAGATCACGCTCTGCCCTATCGGGCCGATGACCAACATCGCGCTAGCTCTGATCAAGGAGCCGTCCATCGCGACCAAGATCAAGGCCATCGTCTTCATGGGCGGCGCTGTCTTCAATCCCGGCAACACCGCCACCGATGCCGAATTCAACATCTGGATCGATCCTCATGCGGCGCAGATCGTGCTGTCGTCAGGCATCCCGATGACCATGTTCGGCCTCGACGTGACGCGCCATGCGACCTTGACCGCGGCACGGTTCGATGAGCTCGAACGCGACGCCAGCCCACTGATGAAGACGGCAATCGCCATGATGCGTCACTACGGCAGCGGCGACGCCAGCCTGCACGATCCTTGCGTGACCGCCTTCCTGATCGACCCCACCTTGTTCAAGGGCGTCGATGCCGTGATCGACGTCGACCTGGATCAATCAGGCGCCTATGGCCGCACACGGGCCGTCGAAAACGGCACCGGCAACGGCCAGCCGATCCGCGTCATCACCGAGGTCGACGACGAGCGGCTATTCCGGCTGATCAACCAGCGGCTGCGGCTCCTTTAATTCCGTCGCCAAGCGCCAACCGCGCCGCCGTCCATGCACCGCCGGCGCGGTTCGATTCCACTGCTGCCGCGACAAACTTTACGCCGCGCGCGCCGTCGACCACATCGGGCACCTGCGCCGCACGTGCGGCATCCACAGCACCTCCCGACCGATGCGCGCGGATAATGTCGGCGGCGTCGCGGTAGAAATTGGCGAAGGCCTCGATATAGCCTTCCGGGTGCGCCGCCGGCACGCGCGAGACGCGCCGGGCTTCCGCCGTCGAGCCGTGGCCGCCACGTACCAGCGTGCGCGTTTCCTCGCCATAGGGCGAGAAGCGCAATTCCTCCGGCCGCGAGCCCGACCATTCGAGGCCCGCCTTGTCGCCATAGATACGCACCGAGAGGTCGTTGTAGTGACCGGGCGAGGTTTGGCTGGCGAGGATCGTGCCACGCGCGCCATCCGTCCAATGCACCAGCACATGCGCATTGTCGTCGAGCCGTCGCCCAGGCACCGCGGTGAAGAGATCGGCGGACACAGCCTCGGCCTCAAAGCCGGAAATAAAACTTGCCAGGTTGAAGGCATGCACGCCGATATCGGCAAGCACCGCCGATTGCCCGGCGCGCGCCGGATCGGTGCGCCATTCCGCTTGTTTCTGGCCCTCGGCGTCGATCGGCTTGGTCAGCCAGTCCTGGATATAGGCGCCATGCACCGAGACGATGCGTCCGAGTTCGCCCGCCGCCACCATCTCGCGCGCCTGGCGAACCATGGCGTAACCGGTGTTGTTGAGCGTCACGACGAAGCGCCGCTGCTTCGCTTTCGTCAGCGCCACCAAAGCTTGTGCCTCGCCAAGCGTCGTCGACAGCGGCTTGTCGCAGATCACATCGATGCCGGTCTCGAGGAAGGCCGTCGCGATCGGTGCATGCAGATGGTTGGGCGTGACGATGACCACCGCCTCGATGCCATCCGGCCGCGCCGCTTCGGCTTTGGCCATGGTGTGATAGTCCGCATAACTGCGCTCCGGCGCTATGCCGATCTCGGCGGCCGAGACAGCCGCGTTCTCGGGATCCGAAGACAGCGCGCCGGCAACCAGCGCGATCTGGTCGTCGAGCCGCATCGCCAGCCGGTGCACGGCGCCGATGAAGGCATTACGGCCGCCTCCGACCATGCCGACCCGCAGCCTTTGGCGCGACGTTCCATCAGCGGTTGCATAGACCATGATTACGATTATTCTCCTGATTGGTGACGGTGGTTGCCGCATTTCGACCAAGGTCGACACTGTTTTCGAATGATATTTCTATTATTCCGTTTGTAAAACAATTGTGCCGCGTTAGCTTTTGGTCAGATCCAGAAATGGATCGCATCCGGAGGGCAGGGATCGGATGACGCATCCGGTGGTTGGGGTGACAATGAGGCATATCCTATGAGCGGCCGTCGCGGGGCGGCTGATAAACCGTCTACACATAGTTTGGAGACGGCGGCGAGAAAGCGAAGCCGCTCACTGGCGGCACTGGGCTACACCAAACCGCAGACCTATGAGGAGCTACGGGCGGTGCTCTCCTCGGGCACGGTGCATTTCCCCAAACGGCTGCGCCAGGTCGCCATCTACCTGTGGCAGCACCCGAGCGACGTGGCGCTCGGCACCATCGCGCAAGTGGCGGCGCAGGCCGGCGTCCAGCCGTCGACCCTTGTCCGTTTCGCACAGATCTTCGGCTATGCCGGCTTTTCCGATTTCCAGAGCCTGTTCAAGGATCGCATGAAAGGCTCCTGGCCCGAGGCGCAAGGCAGCCCGGAAAAGATCGCCGAGCCCAGTGCCGATCTGCACTTCCTGAACGGCATGATCGGCGCCTCGCAGGCTTCGCTCAGCCGCATCGGCAACAGTTTCGACATCGATGCCTTCGAGACGATGGTCGACCATCTGTCGGCCGCCGACCTGATCTACGTCATCGGCTCCAAACGCGCCTTTCCGGTCACCACCTATCTGTCGCTGACGCTCTCGCAGCAGGGGGTGCGCAACGTGCTGGTCGACAATGTCGGCTCCAGCGCGCTCGATCAGGTCGGCTGTATCACGCCGGGCGATGCGGTGCTGGCGGTCTCCTTCAGTCCCTACAATTCGATCACGCCCGATCTGGTCGCCGTCGCGCATGAGCGCAAGGCGCGCATCGTCACCATCACCGACAGTACGTTTTCGCCGCTGGTCCGCCTGTCCGACACCTGGCTGGAAGTGGTCGAGCAGGATTTCGGCGGGTTCCGCTCGCTCGCCGCCTCGCTCGCGGTGGGCATGGCCTTGGTCCACGGCGTCGTCGCCCGCAGGACAGGCTGACCGCTGCGATTGACTAAAAAGAACTGTCGTTCCATATTTGAAAAAATAGAAACTTTGTTCCGGGAGGAGGAATGGAGGTCCGTCTCGACGGCAAGGTGGTGCTGGTCACCGGCGCCACGCAAGGCATCGGCCGCGCGATCGCGGAGCTCGCCGTGCGCTCCGGCGCCGCCGGCCTGCTGATCACCGGCCGCGACCAAGCGCGTGGCGATGCCGTCGCCGCGGAGCTCTCAGCCATCGGCACTCCGACCGTCTTTGCCGCCGCCGATCTCGGCGATGCCCAGGCTCCAGAGCAGTTGGCAGAGGTCTGCGTCGAGCGCTTCGGTCGCATCGACGGCCTGGTCAACGCGGCCGGTCTCACCGACCGCGCCTCGTTCGTTGACGCCACGCTTGACGACTGGGCATCGCTTTTCGCCGTCAATGCACGTGCGCCGTTCTTCCTGATGCAGGCTGCCATCGCCGACATGAAGAAGCGCGGACAGGGCGGCGCCATCGTCAACATCCTGTCGATCAACGCGCATTGCGGCGCGCCCGAGCTTGCCGTCTATTCCGCGAGCAAGGGGGCACTGGCAACGCTGACCAAGAACGCCGCCAACGCGCACCGTTTCGACCGCATCCGCGTCAACGGCATCAATGTCGGCTGGACCGACACGCCGGCCGAGCGCGTCATGCAGGCCGGCACCCTTGGCCACGGTCCGGGCTGGCTCGACGCCGCCAACGCCACGCAACCCTTCGGCCGGCTGTTCTCCGTTACCGACATCGCCAACCTCGCCGTCTTCCTGCTGTCCGATGCCGCCGGGCCGATGACCGGCACGCTGGTCGACCAGGAGCAGTGGGTGATCGGAGCCAACCGGTGAGCCCCTCGCCCGCCGAACGCCTCAGCCCTGCCCTGCTCGATCGGCTGCAGCCGGACGTTCGAAAGCCGGCTTACGACCGCGCCGCGCTGCGGCCCGGCATTGCCCACATCGGCGTCGGCGCTTTCCACCGCTGTCACCAGGCCGAATACACGGACGACCTTCTCGAACAGCATTTCGACCGTTGGGGGTTGATCGGCATCAACATCCGCCCGCCTTCGCTCGCCGATACGCTTGGGCGGCAGGCAGGCCTCTACACCCGGCTGATCCGCCAGAACGACGAAATCGAGGCACGCATCATCGGCAGCATCGTGCGTGTCGTCGACAGCCAGGACAGCGCCGCGCCGGCGCTCGAAGTGCTGGCCGCGCCCGACATCGAAATGGTCACCATGACGGTCACCGAGAAAGGCTATTGCCATATCCCTTCGAGCGGCGAGCTCAATCTCGATCACCCCGACATCGTCCACGATCTCGCCAACCCCGAAGCGCCGAGCAGCGTGCCCGGCATCCTGGCGCGGGCGCTGGAGCTGCGCATGGCCTCGCATGGCCGGCCGGTGACGCTGATGTCCTGCGACAACATTCCGACAAATGGCACCATCCTCGGCAATGTCGTGAGGACATTCGCGCAGCGGCGCGGCAACGCGCTGTCGGCCTGGATCGAAGCCAATGTCGCCTTCCCCTCGGCGATGGTCGACCGCATCGCGCCGGCGACGACCGAAGCCGATATCGACGCCATCGAAAAACGCTTCGGCTATCATGACAGCGCCGTCGTCGTCAGCGAGCGTTTTCGTCAATGGGTGATCGAGAATCGCTTCGCCGGCCGCATGCCGCGCTGGGACCTCGTCGGCGCGACTTTCGTCGACGACGTCACCCCCTTCGAACATCTCAAGATGCGGGTGTTGAACGGCGCCCAGACGACACTGAGCTATCTCGGCGTTCTCGGCGGCTTCAAGCACACATTCGAGGCGATCGCCGACCCGCTGCTTGCCGGTTTCGTGCGCCGCATGCTGACCGAGGAAACGCTGCCGACGCTGATGCCAGTGCCGGGCATCTCACTGACAGCCTATGTCGAGCAAAGTCTGTCGCGCCTCGCCAACACCGCGATCCATCACCGCAACCACCAGATTGCCACCGACGGCTCGCAGAAGATCGTCCAGCGCCTGCTCAACCCGATCCGCGACCGCCTGGCAAAGGGCGCCAGCATCGCGCTTCTCGCGGTGCCGGTCGCCGGCTGGATGGCCTATCTGGTCAAGGCTTCCGCGCGCTTCGGTAGCGCCTGGCAGGTCTCGGATCCTTTCGCCGACAAGATCGCGACAATCGCCGACCGCATCGGCGCGGACAGCAAGGCGCTGGTCGAAGCGATCCTGGCCATCGACGCGATCTTCGAGTCGGCTTTGGCGGTCAATGCCACGTTCCGCGCCCAGGTCGTCGCCGGCCTTGACGGCCTGCTGTCGGGCGATCCGATGGGTTTTGTCAGACAAGTCTTGGCTGAGCCAACAGATGGCCGGTTGAAGCAGCCGGCACGATCTGCATAGTAGCAACCGGGAGGGATCATGAAGCTTGGGATACTGACCGCACCGTTTCCGGAAACGCCGCTCGGCGAGGTCGTCGACTGGGCGCGCTCGGTCGGCTTCGAGGCGCTGGAAATCGCCTGCTGGCCAAAGACCTCAGGCGCCAGCCGCCGCTATGCCGGCACCAGCCATATCGATGTGGACATCTCGGCCGCGCAGGCGAAGGACATCGCCGCCGAGCTTGCCGGTCGGGGCGTGACCATTTCCGGTCTTGGCTTCTATCCCAATCCCTTGCATCCCGACCGGGCGCATCGCGAGGCTGTCATCGATCATCTGAAAAAGGTGGTCGTGCTGGCGAGCCGCATGGGCGTTTTTCTGGTCAACACCTTCTGCGGCGGCGACGCTTCGAAGACCGTCGATGCCAATTGGGAAGACGCGCAGAAAGTCTGGCCGGCGATCATCGCCCATGCCCGGGAGCACGGCGTCAAGCTCGCCTTCGAAAACTGCCCGATGATCTTCAGCTATGACGAATGGCCGGGCGGGCACAACATCGCCTACTCGCCCTATGTCTGGCGCCGCATTCTGGAAGCCTGGGGCGGCGACGTTGGCATGAACTTCGATCCCTCGCATCTCGTCTGGCAGATGATCGACAAGGAGCGCTTCATCCGCGAGTTCGGCAGCCACATGCTGCATGTGCATGCCAAGGACCTGATGATTGATCATGATGGTTTATACGAGCGCGGGATCCTTTCGGCTGGCATAGGCTGGCAGGTGCCGCGCATGCCGGGGCTGGGGGACATCGACTGGAGCAGGATCTTTTCCGGCCTTTACCGGGCTGGATATGACGGTCCGGTCATCATCGAGCATGAGGACCGACGCTTCGAGGGGACGGACGAGAATGTGAAGCGCGGCTTCCTGCTCGCACGCGACGTGCTGCGTCCTTTCATCAAATGACGAAAGCTTGGTTCTGATCGCTATCGGAACCCGGGACCGAACAACGACAATCAAAGTGGAGGAGTAACTGAAATGAAGAAACATCTGACCATGGCCACGCTGCTTGCGGGCGCCGCCCTGCTCGCCTCGGCCGGCGTTTCGGCAGCCGCCGGCAAGTACACGATCGGCATCTCCAACACCGTGCAGGGCAATGGCTGGCGCGAGGAAATGATCTGCGCCATGAAGGCGCAGGCGCTGGCTTCCGGCGAGGTGGCGAAGCTCAACATCGCCCACCGCAACACCGATGCCGCCGGCCAGCTCGAGGATATCCGCAATCTGATCAGTGCCAAGGTCGACGCCATCGTCGTCAACCCGGCCGATCCGGCCGGCATCAAGGCCGGCCTCGAGGAAGCGACCAAGGCCGGCATCGTCGTCGTCGCCGTCGACCAGGCGGTGACCGAACCGTCCGCCTACATCATCTCCAACAACCAAGAACAGTATGCCTATCTCGGCGCCAAGTGGCTGTTCCAGCAGATGGGCGGCAAGGGCGAGGTGTTCTACATGCGCGGCGCCGCGGGCGCTTCGGCCGACTCTGATCGCGACAAAGGCTTCAAGAAAGCCCTGGCCGAATTTCCCGACGTGAAGGTGGCGCAGGAAGTCTTCACCGGCTGGCAGCAGGATCAGGCCAAGCAGCAGATCTTGTCCTTCCTCGCGACGGGCACACCGATCAACGGCATCTGGACCTCGGGCATCGACAACGTCATCGTCGACGCGCTGGTCGAGCAGCAGGCGCCGATGGTGCCGGTTGTCGGCGCCGACAATGCCGGCTTCGTCGGCCAGCTCAGCTCGGTCAAGGGTCTGGTCGGCGCTGCCGTCACCAACCCCGGCTCGATCGGCGGCGCCGGCGTGACGCTGGCGCTGCAGATCCTCGACGGCAAGAAGCCGGCGCAGCAGACGGTCCTGGTCAATCCGGAACTGTGGGAGAACGCCACCGATGCAGGCAAGGCCAAGCTGAAGAGCGTCGTCGACCCCTCGCTCAGCCCGGAATGGCCCGTCTCGATCTCGATTCCTGACTGGACGACCTACACCAAGGACCAGATCATCGCCTGCAAGGGCCCTGGCGAATAACCGCATTGGGTTGACCTTGACGCGAGGGCGGCAGGTGCCAACCTGCCGTCCTCGACGCTTAATCCGGGAACCTGTTTTGACGATCGACGAAACGCCGAAAAATCCATTGCTCGACGCCACCGGCGTCGCCAAGAATTACGGTGCGGTTGCAGCACTTCGCAACGCGTCGCTGTCCGTGCTGCCGGGCGAAGTCCACGCGCTGATGGGCGCCAACGGCGCCGGCAAGTCGACGCTGGTGAAGATCCTGACCGGGGCCATTCGCGCCGATGCCGGCCGCATCCTGATCCGTGGCAAGCAGCTCGATGTCCGCTCGCCCGCCGCCGCGCGGCGCGCCGGCCTGTTGCCGGTCTACCAGGAACCGTCGCTGATCCCCGATCTCGACGTCCTGTCCAATCTCAGGCTCACCGGCACGCCGGTCGAGCCTTTTCGCGCCTGGGTGCGCGAGCTCGGTATTCACGACCTCGATATCCGCGAAACAGCCCGCGACATCCCTTTGGCCATCCTGCGCGTGCTCGATCTGGCGCGCGCCCTTGCCGTCGAGCCGGACGTGCTGCTGCTCGACGAGATGACCGCCGCCTTGCCGGCTAACCTTGCCGAGAAAGTGCTCGAAGTCGTGCGCCGCCAGGGCGACGCCGGCCGCTCCGTAATCTTCATCTCGCACCGTTTCGTCGAGATCTCGGCGCTTTGCGACCGCGCCACGGTGCTGCGCGACGGCGCAACCGTCGGCGTCGTCGACATCGAACCAGGCATCGAGGAAAAAATCGTCGAGATGATGCTCGGCACCCGCATCGAGAAGACCCGTGTCGCCGTGCGCACGGCAGGCGAAACGTCAACCGCAAGGGCCAGCCGCCCGCGGCTTTCCGTCCGCAATCTGCAGCTCGGCACCAAGCTCAACGATGTCTCCTTCGATCTCGGCAATGGCGAGGTGGTCGGCGTCTTCGCACTCGAAGGCCAGGGCCAGGACGAACTCTTCGCCGCTCTTGCCGGCTCGATCCGGCCGGCCGGCGGCACGATCGACGTCGATGGCGCGCCGGCGAAATTCTCGCATCCGAGCGCTGCCATCCAGGCCGGCATTGCCTATGTGCCGGGAGACCGCACCGAGGCGCTGGCCATGCAGCGTTCGGTTCGCGAGAACATCGCGCTGCCTTTCAGCGCGACACTGCGCAAATGGGGTCCGATCCGCATGCGGCGCGAGCAGGTGGTGGTTTCCAGCGCCATCGCTAGGCTGCAGATCGACACCCGCGCGCAAGGCGAGGTGCAGCGCCTGTCCGGCGGCAACCAGCAGAAGGTGACCATCGCCCGCTGGATCGCGGCGAACGCAAGAACCCTGCTCTGCTTCGACCCGACGCGCGGCATCGATGTCGGCACCAAGCAGGAGATCTACAAGCTGCTGCGCGAGCTTGCCGGACAGGGCAAGTCGGTGCTGTTCTACACATCCGAGATGGAAGAGGTGCAACGCGTCTGCGACCGCGTCATCGTCATCTTCGGCGGCCGCGTCGTCGACACTTTCCCGGTCGAGGAAGCAGACGAGCCAGCGTTGATGCGCGCCGCTTACGGCCTGCCGCGCGGCGCCAGGGCCGATGTCGGCATCCTTGCCGATATCCGGCCGGACGCGGAGGCGGCATCATGAACCACCTCTTGCGCAACCAGGGCTGGGTCGCCGGGCTGTTCGCCTTGCTGATCGCCCTGTTCATCGTCACCAAGCTGATCCAGCCCGGCTATGGCAGCGGCGATTTCGGCTCGCTGGCGCGGGCGGTTCTGCCCTATGCCTTTGCCGTCGCCGCCCAGACCGTTGTCGTCATCGCCGGCGGCATCGACCTGTCGGTCGCCGCCATGATGGCGCTGACCAGCGTTACCGCCGCCTCAATGATGAACGGCGCCAGCGAGGAATATGCGCTGTTCGTCGTGCCTTTCGTGCTGGCTATGGGCTTCGTGCTCGGCGCGCTGAACGGCGTGCTGATCGTCGTCACCCGCGTGCCCGACATCGTCGTCACCTTGGCCACGCTGTTCGTGCTGCAGGGCGCGGCCCTCCTGGTGCTCGATGCCCCGGGTGGCGCCGCTGCCGAATGGCTGAAGGCGATGATATCCGGCACCGTGCCAATACCGGGCCTGCCTGACTCGATCGATGCCTGGTTGCCCAAGGCGCTGCTGGTGCTGATCGTCTGCCTTTGCATCATCTGGATACCGCTCCGGCGCTCGCGCCTTGGCCTGTCCATCTACGCCATCGGCTCCAGTGAATTGGCGGCCTTCCGCATCGGCGTGCCGGTCGCCCGTACCCGCATCATCGCCTATGCTCTGTCCGGCCTGTTCGCGGCGATGGGCGGCCTGGCGCTAACCATGAGCACCGGCATCGGCGCGCCGATCCCCGGCCCTTATCTGCTCGCCAGCGTCGCGGCGGTGGTGCTGGGCGGTGTGGCGCTCGGCGGCGGCAAGGGCGGCCTGCTCGGGCCGATCATCGCCGTCTTCGTGCTCAGGCTGGTGCGCACGGATCTCACGCTTCTGGCCATCGATCCCAACCTCACCGCCATCATCGAGGGCGTGATCATGGTCGCGGTCGTCATGTTCGGCGCCTTCATCACCATCCGCGGACGGCCAGTGGGAGCAACGCCATGACCGACAGCGCCATCACGCCCCAGCAGGTCCCGCTTGGCCGCCGCATCAAGCGCTTCATGGCGGACCGGCCGCTCATTCCGCTGATCATCCTGCTCGTCATCCTGGTGGTGATCCTGCAGATCCTGCGCCCCGGCATCGTCAACGAGCGCTGGCTTGCCAACACGGCAAAATTCGCCATTCCGCTGGCGATCCTTGCCGGCTGCCAGACCATGACCATGCTGACCGGCGGCATCGACCTTTCGGTCGGCACGGTGGCGACCATGAGCGCCTTCATCATGGCGACCCAGATCGTCAACCAGGACCCGGCCGTGGCGTTCCTCATCGCCATGCTGCCGGCGGTGCTGATCGGCCTCGTCAACGGCATCGGCGTCGGTGTTTTCCGCGTCCACCCGCTGATCATGACGCTCGGCACCAGCCTGATCGGCACCGGCTTCCTGCAGGTCTACCAGCGCACGGTGATTGCTTCCGGCGCCAGGATCCCCGACTTTCTCAGCTGGCTGGGCACCGGTGTCACCTATGGCTTCCCCAATGCGCTGCTGCTTTTCGTGCCTGTGGCGGTGCTGATCGTCTTCATGCTGAACCGCACCGGCTTCGGTCGCCTGCTTTACGCCGTCGGCGACAATGAGCGGGCCGCGCGTCTGTCAGGCGTGCGCTACTGGCAGGTGATCTCCACGCTTTACGTCCTCTCCAGCCTGCTCGCCGGCATCACTGGCCTGCTCTATATCGGCCTGATCAAGGCGCCGTCATTGTCGCTTGCCGAGCCACTCGTGCTGCCTTCGGTCGCGGCCGCCGTCATCGGCGGCACCTCGATCTTCGGCGGCCGCGGCGGCTACGCCGGCACCATCATCGGCGCGCTGATCCTGACCGTGCTGACGACGCTGCTCACCATCCTGCAGATGCCCGAAGGCGGCCGCCGCATCCTGTTCGGACTGATCGTGCTGTTCGTGACGGCGGCCTATTTGCGGATCGTGAACGAGCGGTAGGCCCAGGGAGATGCGACCTCAACGTCCACGATCGCAACTTTGTCGCCGCTAGCCTTTTATGAATTCGTAGACGCCGGACACCAGCCCGTCTCCGATCTTTCGTGTGTTGATAAGGCGCAGCGGCGTCTTGCCGCTGTTCCGGTCGAAGAGACGCAGGCCAGCTCCCAGCACAACCGGGAAAGTTACCAGCCGCAATTCATCGGCCAGATTCTGTCCGATCAGTGTGCGCATGAGCTGATAGCTGCCGTAGACCAGGATTTCCCCGCCTACTTTCCGCTTCAGCTCCGAAACCTCCGTAACCGCATCGCCGTTGAGGACCGTGGTGTTGCTCCACTGACGATGGTCGAGTGTCGAGGACACGACATATTTGGGGATGCTGTTCATTCTGGCCGCCCACTTGCCGCCTACGCGGACGTCCATAAAGGGCGTGCGGGACGAGAACCATTCAAAGCTCCGCCTGCCCAGCAATAGCGCCTCGGCGCCAAGCGCTTCCTCCGTCTCGTTGGCGGTCCAGTCTTCGAGGTCCTTGCCCACCACGAACTGGTGGAACCAGCCGCCCCGTTCGAACCTTTCCTGGCCGTCCGGGTCCTGGACCACTCCATCGAGTGTGGCATTTGTGCTGATGACGATCTTTCCCATTTTCGTGCTCCTTGACGATGTTGTCGCCGGTGTAGACGCCGCCGCATCGCAAAAGGAGGCGCTGGGCTACCGCCCCTTTTGCGCCCAGGCCGGCGTCCATACAGAATGGAAACCGCACAAAAGGCATGAGGTGGCGGCAATGGAGTTGGCGAGAACGGATCTGATGTCGAGGGCGCGGGCCGGCGACGGCGAGGCATTCCGAGCACTGACCGAGCCACACCGCCGCGAGCTGCAGGTGCACTGTTACCGGATGCTCGGATCGTTTCAGGATGCCGAGGACGCGCTCCAGGACACGATGCTTGCCGCCTGGCGAGGTCTCGAACGCTTCGACGGGCGGGCCTCGCTTCGCACCTGGCTCTACCGCATCGCCACCAACCGGTGCCTCGACGCGTTGCGTTCCGCTCGCCGACGTCCGACAAAACAGTGGGACATCCCGGGAATCGAACCACCGGAACCCACCAGCCTCGGCGAAGTCCCCTGGATCGAGCCCTATCCCGACGCCCTATTGGACGGTGCGATCAGTGTGCCGCTCGGCCCGGAGGCGCGCTACGAACAGACCGAATCCATTTCGCTCGCCTTTGTGACCGCCCTGCAGGTCCTGCCGCCTCGCCAGCTCGCCGTTCTCATCCTGCGCGACGTCCTCGGCTTCCACGCGAACGAGGCAGCCGACATGCTGGACACGACGCTCGAATCGGTCAAAAGCGCCCTCAAACGCGCGCGTGCGGGAATGCAGCGCCGGCTGCCGTCGACGACGCCCCGAGCGCAGCCGCCTGCCAGCAATTCATCCGCCGAGGACGCGATCGTGGCGAAGTTCGTCAGCGCCTACGAATCCGCCGACATCGATGCGCTGGTGGCTTTGTTGACCGACGACGTTTTCTTGTCGATGCCACCGATGCCGCTGGAATACCGGGGCCGAGACATCGTGGCCCGCTTCTTCGCACTCGTTTTCGGCTCGATGCGGAGGTACCAACTGGTGCGGACGCGGGCCAACGGTCAGCCGGCACTCGGGATCTACCGGCGTGTCCCGGCCGGCACCCATGGATCCGGCCTCTTCGTCCTTGCTCTTGCCGGCGACCGGATCGGCGCCATAACCGTTTTCGAGGACACAGTTCTATCCACGTTCGGCCTGCCGCAATCGCTCTCGAGCGGACAGGAGGGATGTCGATGTGGTCAGTGGCGTTGAGGCGCAGCTGACGTGATCGCGGCCCCACTCATCCAACTCGCAAGGTCGGTGCGGGAGGAAGTGCGCCCCGGCTCGAGAAAGAGGAGGTTCGGCCGCCACATTCGCGGAGCGCCTTTGTCAGCAATGAAGCATCTCGGATTGACTTGTGGGTAAATTTCCCACATCATGCGTTGGCTAGCGATGCATGCAGAAGAGGAGCAAGGCACCGTACCCTGCGTACCGAGCTTCCGAGGATCGTTCACCCCCCCGAATGGTCCCGGAAAGGCAGCCGTATAAAAAGCTCGAACAGGCCCCCCTACACGAGCGCATCCACGGCTGCCCCGGCCGGCTCTTGTCTATCGCAAAAGACAGACCGGCCGGATCATCGCTGGCTTTCAAACAATCTCATCGCGGCGGATGAGCAATTCCGGACAGAAGACCGCTACGCGCTTCTCCTGGAATTGGTCTAAGGCCCGCTTGGTCCGCCTGGACCTGAACCACCGCCAGGGCCGGAGCCACCAGGACCGCCAGGACCACCTCTCGGTGAGCCGCCGGGCGCTCTGGGGCCATGGGGTACACCGGGCCCGGCAGGAGGCTGGGCACCAGGTTGGTTTGGCGCATGCATATCGGGATTTCGATCGCGCGAAGCCGAGACGATGTTGCCCGTTCGATCGACCCCGACCGTGAGAAACACCCGCACAACGCCGTTCGCTTTCGGGCTGCCGCCCTTGTCATCGACGGCGACGCCCAGGCCCGTTTCAAGGCGACGCCCCATACGCTGGAGAAAAGTCTCGTAAAGCACGCTGGCGACATCGGCCTGCGGAATGGGGACTTCGGCCTCGAGGCTCACGACGCTGTACCCGCTACCGGATTTGGCTAGCCGTGCCTGAACGCGCCGGTTTGCCAACCCGGATGATTCCAGCCCGACCTTGAGCCGCCCGACCCGCAATGAACCGGATTTGGCGACCGCCAGACCCCGGAGCAGGAAATGCGTGTCATGCGGCCTGGCCTCCAGCAGGCTCGCGACGATCGTCCCGTCAGGTCGGCGAATGCCATAGACGGCGACGATGTCGCCCTTGCTGACCTTCAGGTCCTTTGAGATGGCACCGATGTCGACGGTCTGTCCGAGCACCCGGATCGAGCCGGCGCTCAAACGCTCGACAGGCCCGACGACCTCGCTGGTGATATGGATCGCGCTTGTGACGACGCGGCCTGCTTCCCGGCTTATGGCGACCCGCACGACATGACCTATCTTCAGGCCGCTTGCGGTGATGCGGACATCATCCACCCACACCGGCACGTCTTGAGAATATGCAACCCTAACATCGTTGACGAAGATGCTACCGAAACGCTGGATGGTTCCGACTATTCCGGTGCCGCCGATGCCGTGGTCATTGTCCGTCCCCGCCGTCCAGCCGGTACCACCTATCCCCTGGTCCTTCGACGGCTCCGTAGCCCGTGCAAGGATGCTCCAAAATGCCGCCGGCATGGCGGCGCCAAGCATCAAAAAGCTGCGCCTCGTCGGCTTCATGCGCTCGCTCATCAAGCCTCTCCGCTGGCAGGCTTCTGCGGAGAGCCGTCTTCGGCGACAGCCGATGCGTCGTCCGAGGTCAGGATGTAGACGCCGCAATTCCACCGGCTGGTCCCGCCAGGGTCGCTCTTGACGGCCTGGTTGGCATGTTTGTTGAGATGGATCAGGGTCTCGACCACGACCTTGCGGCTGTAAACCTCCAGCGATCTGGCCAGTTCTTCGGACAGCCCGTCATAGTGGACGGCGCGCTCGATGAAGGGCGGATCGTCGGCAAGCACGTTTGCCACGGCGGCTGCCGCATGATCCTGGAGATTTCGGGCCAGATAGTAGAGCCGGACCTCGCCGTCATCGCGTGGCACCATTGCTGCTTCCATCAAGACGATCCGGTCCTTGTCGTCGATCTCGACGAGCCCGCGGTCGAGCCAATCGTCCAGCACCGCTCTCGGCCGCAAATCGCGCGTCACCGATTCCACGAGGCTGATGAACGATGCCTCTCCGGCCTCGCCGGTCCGCGGCAGGGGCAATGGCACGCCATGGGCATCGACAAACGACGGGTCGGCAAGCCAGCGCGCGACAATGGCGCTGGTCCTGGAAACGGACTCGGGCACTGTTCTGACCGGAGCACCCGCCCCGCGCAGCCGGCTGACCTCTTTTCTGTGAACACCCGTCAGCAAGCTCACCCTGCTATCCGTCTGCTGCTTGTCGGGCAGCGCGAATTCATGCTCGGCGACATTGACGTAAAGCTGCCGCAACAGATCGACGAACGCCGGAAACGTCACGCCGCACTTGATAGCCAGCCGCACCAGCGGGCGTAGAACCCGGTTCAACGCGTTCTGGACTCCGGCGGCGTCCAGATATTGCCCCGTCGATCTGTTCATGGCGTCCTTCACTTGCCGACTACAACATCGGCTCTCCATCCCTCGGAATTTCCTAATGAAACTAGCCCGTGGGAAATGCTGCCACAAGGGATGCGCATTTGAGGAGAGGAAGCAGGTTGCGTTCTTCAATTGACTTGTGTGACATTTTCCCACAAATTTGATTGTCTGTCAGTGGATTTTTGAGCGCTCGAGACGACAGGTCCTGTCAAAGGAGAGATTTTTGAGAAAGCCGTACACCAAGCCAACCATCGTCAGAACCGAAGGCCGGTTGGAAGAAACACAAATCAATGGCCACGACTGGGTTCACTCCGTCTGGGAGAGATCCCCTGAAAATAAGGGCTCGGATGACACCGGGCCGCAGGGCAACGGCATCGATCTCATCTCCATAACCGCGAAGCTTGTATCGTCATACGTCTCAAACAATGCCTTGCCTGTCGCGGAGCTCCCTGCCTTCATCGACAGGATTCATGCTTGCCTCAGATTCATTTCCGGTGAGGTTTCAAGGATGGAGGTCGAGGCACCACAGACGTTCATTCCCGTCAAAAAATCGGTCACGCCCGATTTCATCATTTGTCTGGAAGACGGCAAACGCTTGAAATCATTGAAACGGTATATTGCGGTCCGGTACGGCCTGACACCGGACCAATATCGCAAGAAATGGAACCTGCCCTTCAACTACCCGATGGTGGCGCCAAATTATTCGGCCACCCGCTCAAGGCTCGCCAAGTCCATGGGCCTCGGCCGAAGGACGAAATAGCACTACGCGAGGCTCCGCCGCCTAAGCGGCTGAACTCCCTTGCTCCGCCTCCCCTGCATTCGGATCGCCTGGCGACGTCGCCCAGGCGAGCTCCACCAGCGTCACAGTTCGTCGGCCGACACCATCGACCTGGCAGACGATGAGACCCTGCTCCTCGATGTAGTCGAGCAGCCGGCGCGCGCGGCGCAGCGAGTGCGAGCCGTACGCGCGGGCAATGGCAGCGTCACTCGGACAAGGCCAGCCTTCCTTGGCGGCCCGCGCGATCATCATGAACACGCCTTGCATATCCTCGGGCAGCAGCGAGGCGCGCACAGAGACGTCGCGCCACGCATCGTCTTCGGCCATGTCGGAACCGACGCCGGCGCGAGCGCGTGTCAGCATGCGGCGAAACTCCGGAAGGTCGGGCACCACCGAAGCGAGCCCTTCGATACGGCAACGGACCACGAATTCCTGATAAAGCACGCCGATGACGCGGAACCCCGCATCGGGCTCGGCCAGGATGGCGCGCAGGATGCGGTCCATCCGCTCGCGCCGCTCGGCGAGGTCTTCCGCGCTCGGCAGCGGCTCTGCCGGCTCGGCCCGGATCTCCATCGGCGCGGCCTTGGCCGCCATCAACTGGTCGAGCAGGTCGGGCGAAGGCCGCCGTTGCGGCCTGGCCGCATCCGGCGGCGGCGCCGCCAGGATGATCGCGCGCGCATCCTCGAGTGCGGCTCCGGGCATCGGCATCAGTCGCGGCGTGCCGTTGCGCGGGCTGGTTTCGGTCTGGCCGATGCGTACGCCGAGCGGACGGCGCGACAAGGCCGGACCGAGCGCCATGAAATGCCCGCGCTCCAGGTCGCGAAACGCCTCCGCCTGCCGCCGTTCCATGCCGAGCAGGTCGGCCGCGCGCGCCATGTCGATGTCGAGGAAGGTACGGCCCATCAGGAAGTTGGAGGCCTCCGCCGCGACGTTCTTGGCAAGCTTGGCCAGCCGCTGCGTGGCGATGATGCCGGCAAGCCCGCGCTTGCGGCCGCGGCACATCAGGTTGGTCATGGCACCCAACGAAAGTTTTCGCGCTTCGTCGGACACTTCTCCGGCGGCGGCGGGCGCGAAAAGCTGCGCCTCGTCGACCACGACAAGCATCGGATACCAATGGTCGCGCGCGACATCGAACAGCCCGCCGAGGAAGGCCGCGGCACGCCGCATCTGGTTCTCGGCGTCGAGCCCTTCGAGGTTGAGCACCGTCGAGACGCGGTGGATACGCGCCCGTTCGCCAGCCGCCTGCAGGCCGCGCTCGGTATGCTCCTCGGCGTCGATCACCAGATGGCCGTAACGCTCGCCGAGCGAAACGAAGTCACCTTCGGGATCGATGATGGTCTGCTGCACCCAGGGCGCGCTCTGCTCGAGCAGGCGGCGCAACAGATGCGACTTGCCGGAGCCCGAATTGCCCTGCACCAGCAGACGGGTTGCCAGCAATTCCTCAAGGTCAAGCGCCGCCGGCCCACCGGCCGACGTCTGCCCCATCTCGATCGCAACGGTCATATTTCGACTCGGGGTTAATCTCTGTGCCGGACGGGGTTATCAACCCGAGAACGACACGTCGAGCGCGGCGGAGCCAGGCGACCGATGTTCCACACCTATCGGACAAATGGCGGCAGGCTGTCGGCAGTCACACTGGTCGGACCACCATTTCACTGGCGTGGGCCAGCCGTTGGCGTATCATTATCCCCGGGAGGGTTCTTGGCAGGAGGAAGCCAATGAACGTGGTTGCGGAAGTGCCCGTCATCGATCCGACGGCTCAAGATCTTGTTTCGTCTGCCCTTTCGAAATTCCGCGCCGGCGACACCGTCTCGACCCGCGCTATGCTCGATGCTGTCCGCAGTTCCGACCCGGCCTGCAAGGACAGTGACGACCACCTGGTCGAGCTCATTGTCATGGCGGCAATTGGTAAGACCATGGGCGTCGTGTTCGATCACCGCTCACCGGACGAACGCCTGCCGCGGCATGTTTAGCTGCGCTTAGCTTCCCAAGGGGTGGGGCATATAGCCGACGAAGCCGGCGATCTTCCAGCGGCCATCGACCTTGCGGCAGAAATAGAGCGTCTGCCATTTCAGCCTGTCGACGCCGCCGTCGGCCTTGGCGATCGAACCATCGAATTTCTTGTGCAGCACCGCGCGATCGCCGTCGACATCGATGTCGCGCATGTTGGTGACGCGGAATATGGCCTCGCGCAACGGCTCGGCGAATGCCGTCGCCGCCGTCTCCTTGGCCTGGCGCAACCATTCGTCACGATAAACCTCAAGCCTCGGGAACTGCAGCCGCCACGCATCGGCATTGGCGAGGAAATGCGCGTGCATGCCGAAGAAGCTTTCGGCGATGAAATCGTCCTCGACCATCGACCAGTCCTGGCCGAGGAAAGCGTCGATGTCGCGCCGCACCAGCATTTCCCACAGCGCATGGCGATCGGCATCGCCTTCTGGAAACGGGTTCTTGTCGAAGGCCATGCCGGCTATCCTTGTGTTCGATGCGCCATCCGTCGCAACGGATTTCGGGCGCAAGATGCTCAGGCTTTTGTAACAAAGCAACATGGAATTCGAAAAAATGTTGCTTTCCAACAGAGGCTCTATGAGGATCGCGCCGATCGGCGTAGACGGCTGTAAGACCCGTTCCTCATTCGACCCATAGGAGGCCATTTTGCCAAAGCAGTGTTTTGGTACCTCGCACGTCCCGCTCTCGCCCGCCGTGCGCGCCGGCGACTTCGTCTATGTCTCGGGCCAGGTGCCGGTCGGCAGCGACGGGCTGGTGGTCAAGGGCGGCATTTCCGAGCAGGCCGAACAGGTGCTGCAGAACGTCAAGGCGGCGTTGGCGCTGGCCGGTTGCACCATGGACGACGTGGTCAAGACCACCGTGTGGCTGGAAGATGCCCGCGACTTTGGCGGCTTCAACGCCGTCTATGCCAGGCATTTTCCGAAGGATCCGCCGGCCCGCACAACGGTCGAGTCACGCCTGATGATCGACATCAAGATCGAGATCGAAGCCGTCGCCTACCGGCCGGTCTGATCAACGAGCGATAGCGGAGAATCTGGCGATGCAGTTCGATCTCCTGATCAAGGGCGGACGCCTCATCGACCCCGCGTCGGGGTTGGACGCCTCGCGCGATGTCGCCATTGCCAACGGCCGCGTTGCCGCGATCGAGGCTGCCATCGATGCCGAGCACGCCGCCCAGGTCGTCGACGCCAGGGACTGCATCGTCACGCCCGGCCTCGTCGATTTGCACAGCCATGTCTATTGGGGCGGCACGTCGCTCGGCGTCGATGCCGACCGGCTTGCCGCCAAGAGCGGCACGACCACCTTCGTCGATGCCGGCAGCGCCGGCGCCGGCAATTTCCTCGGCTTTCGTCGCCACGTCATCGAGCGCTCGAAGGTGCGCATCCTTGCTTACGTCAACATCTCGTTCGCCGGCATATTCGGCTTCTCGAACACGGTGTCGGTGGGTGAATGCAGCGACCTGTGTCTGTGCGAACCCCGCGAGACGGTCGCTGCGGTGCGCGAGCACGCTGATGTCGTCGTTGGCGTCAAGGTGCGCTCCGGCAAGCATGCCGGCGGCACGAGCGGCATCGCGCCGGTCGACCTTGCGCTCGAAGCCGCCGACAAGGCCGGCCTGCCGCTGATGGCGCATATTGACGAGCCGCCGCCCGGTCGCTCGGAAGTGCTGCCGCGCTTGCGGCGCGGCGACATCCTCACCCACTGCTTCCGCCCCTTCCCCAATGCGCCGGTCTTCGCCTCCGGCGCGGTGCGCCCGGACATGCGGCTGGCCCGCGAGCGCGGCGTCATCTTCGACATCGGCCACGGCATGGGCTCATTCGACTTCGAGGTGGCAAAAGCGATGCTCGCCGAAGGCCTGGCGCCCGACGTCATCTCCAGCGACGTCCATCTTTACTGCGTCGACGGACCTGCCTTCGACATATTGGTCTGCATGTCCAAGCTGATAGCGCTCGGCATGCCGCTGGTCGAAGTGCTGCGCGCGGCGACGCAGAGCCCAGCCGAGGCGATCGCCAGACCCGAGCTTGGTACGCTGAAAGTCGGCGGCATCGGCGATGTCGCGGTGCTCAAGGTGAAGCCCGGACGTTTTACGTTCGTCGATGCTGTCGGCGCGGTGTTGATCGCGGACCAGCGGCTGGTCTCGGAAGGCATTGCCATCGGTGGAACGTGGTATCCGAACGACGCGCCGGACCACAATGAGACCGAGCGTTTCGAGGCGCATGCGCATCATACGCATGTGGATGTGGCGGCGAAGCATTTTGGGCATAGGCAAGACTAGCCGATCTCGGCAGGGCTGTGCCTGCCTTGCGGCGGCGGGGGCTTGGCGAATGGCTTCCCCCACTCCGTCGCTGCTTTCGCAGCGCCACCTCTCCCCCTCCGGAGGGAGAGGAAGGGCGCCAAGGCCGGCGAACTCGCGCTTTTCCTCTCCCCCGTCGATCGGGGGAGAGGTGTCGAGCGAAGCTCGACGGAGTGGGGG